>WNFX01028622.1_pt1 | contig 12614 bp, 12 predicted proteins | sample 5400111 | NCBI WGS metagenome assembly WNFX01 (sample SAMN13153363, study PRJNA577476) | soil metagenome | isolation source: 40 cm soil or saprolite under grassland replicate 1 | place: USA:California | collected 2016-06-15
CGCGGCATTCGGATCCGACCTCGAGCGCGCCCGGACGCTGATCGAACGCTAGTCTCTCTGCAAGAGCCTTTTCCGGTTCCACTAAACTCGTGGGTGACAGGCGAGGTCCGAGGAAGAGCTATGACGACCATACCGGTCGACCTGAATGTCGCAAACATTCGCATGTATCTCGGTACCGTGGTCGCCGTCGTCCGCGAGGAGCTTGGGCGCCCGGCAGACTTCGAGAACTCTAAAGACATCGTCGTTCCAACGCTCGTCGTGATGGCTCTGCAAGGCAAGACCGTGGAGGACATGCGCGTCTACGTGCGCGACCTGCCGGAATGGCATGCCAAGCACGACCAGAAGCCCCCGTCAGGTCCGGAGATTCATGGACGCCTGCGCAGCAATGCCCCGCGCCTGTTCGACGACGCCGGTCCGTGGAAATGGAAGATGGCAACCGGATTCGACGCGCTACGCCTGCTGATCACCGGCGGCGAGCAGCAGCTGCTTGCCTACCTCGCATGGGTCAGCTCGATCAAGGGCAACGGCATCCGCGTCTTCTGCAACTGGAAGGTGACCGGCCTCGACTTCCGCCAGGTGCCGGACTACATGGGCTGGGTCCGCAAGCTCTGCGTGCTGACGCGCGGTGCGGGGATGCGCGTCGAGTGCTGCGCGGTGTGCGACTACATCCCGGAGGGACTGGCGGCGCAGCAGCAGTTCATCAACGACTTCGCGGCGGTGCTCGCGGGGTTCGACCACGCGATCCTCACGTTTGGGAACGAGCCGTATCAGAACATGGAGGATCCCGAGAAGATTCACCCGCCGAACGTCGACGTCCTCATGGCGCGCGGCATGTGCAACCCGAACGATGATCACGCGTTGCCATATCTGCCAGCGGCCGGCTTCACCGTATACCAAACTCTCCGATCCGACGATTGGCCACGGAAGGTTGGCAAGGACGGATTCGAGATTCGGAACGGGTTTGGTGGGACGCGCGCGGACGGATCGACGTTTGAGTTTCCGGGCACGAAGGACGCCTGCATCAACACCGAGATGATGGGGGCGGCGGAGACGTATCAGCCCGGCCGGCGCTCGAACCGGCCCGACGAGTTCTTCATGGCGGGTGTCGCGGCCGCGATGTTCACGAGCGGGGCGACCGCCCACGGGGACAGCCTCACCATGCAACGGTGCGTCGTGCCTGGACCGGTTGAGGCGAAGTGCGCGTCAGAGCTGTTCCGCGGCATCGATCTCGTGCCGATCGACGCGCCAACCTGGATGTACTGCCGTTACGGACTCAATGAGCAGGCTGTGCCGGTCGAGAAAGACGCGCTCGATGATGCGCCTGGAAGAGAGATCCGCATCCATTCGATGGTCGGTCCGACGAAGGCGGTCTCGATCAACTATCACTACTTGCTGCCGGGACACGATGCCTGGAAACCCAGGGGCATCAACGGCTGGCGTACGGTGCTGCAGGATGGCCCGTGCGTGCTCAGCGAGCGCGCGTGAAACGGGATCGTGCTCGATACAATTGGTAAGTTGGTAAGTTGGCAAGTTGGTAAATGAATTTCACTTACTCATTTACCAAGTCACCAATTTACCAACTGCGTCGATCGACGTCAGGTATGGTTGCCGCTCGAAGGCCGTTGAATCGGCGAAAGAAATCCGGTCCGCCGAGAAGCACCAGAAAAATCCACCAGCGCGAGCCCGAAATCGCCTGAGGGGCGGGGTCGCCGCTTCGTTTGCAGGCCACCGGCGGCCCCCGGCTATGGCCGTCGGGAGAAACTCGGGCGAACATCGACTTCTACGGCGCGACCTCTCGCGCGCTCCTCACGACTGAGCAGTTCCTGCATCACGATCAGATTACGCGCGAGAATTATCTGGCTCTCGGTGGTGGCGCCTCGTACTCGATCACAGAGGCGATCGACATCTATGGCTCCGTCTTGCACGACGTCGCACGGCGGAACGGCCACGGGCTGACGCGGGGCGTGAACATCGGCATGAGCTACAGCTTCTCCACGTCACACGCCAGAAAGAATGCGGCGGATAGAACAGCCGAGAATTCCCTGGCCAAATGCCTGTGCGAGAAGGGAACGAAATAGGGCGCGCGACATGTGCGGCCCAGATATAAGGGCGGCGTTCGTCGCCCTTGCGGTCGTCGTGACCTGTGTCGCCGGCCTCGCCAGTGGCGCTGCACCCTCTCAGACTCCGGCAGGCGCGGACATCGTCGCGGATGTCCGTGCGGCCATGTCGAGCGGCGGTTGGATCAAAGGTCGTGAAACACTCTGCGTTTTCAGGTCCGCTGGTGGCGACACGCCCGAGGTGCTCGAAGCGCTGTCGTGGGTCGCGCGCGGCGCGCTGTCGGCTGGACAGCTCGACAAGGCCATCCAATACGCGGATGAGGCCCGAACCGGCGCGGAGCGCGTGAAACGCTCCACCGCTGGCGGCGACGCGCACCTGCTCACCACGCTCGGCGCCGCAATCGAGGTCAAGGCGTTCGCGCTCGTCGAAGAAGGCGCGCGCTCCGACGCCGTCCATTTCCTCCGGACCGAATCGATCACCCATCGCGACCATGGCAGTAGGGCCACGCTTGCATGAAGCGGCCGCAGGCGAATCGTCCCGTCAGCCGACGTTCGTCTTCTTCTGGGCGCATTGGTGCCAGGAATGCAAGGCGGAAAGCTCGATGATCGCGCATCTGGTGGAGAAGTACCGCGCGCGCGGCCTCGCCGTCGTCGCGCCGACTCGGCGTTACGGCTACATCGAAGCGGGACGCCCCGTCTCCCCTGACCGGGAATTCCGGCACCTCGTGCAGGTGCGTGATGCCTTCTACGGCTTTCTCAAGCGAGAGCCGGTCCCGGTGACCGACGCGAATCACAAGGCGTTCGGCATTGCCGCGGTCCCAATGCACATCCTCATCGATCGCGAGGGCATCGTCCGCTTGTACCGGCCCGGCCGGATGTCACAAGAGGAGCTTGAATCGGCGATTGTGCAGCTCCTCGCGCCGTAACTGTTCGGACGGCCCGAGGATTCGCATGGCTCTAGCTTATCGCCGACTGATCTTGTAGATCCCGTTGTCCGTCAGCGACACGACGTACAGGTTGCCGTCCGGCCCCTGCTCGATGTCGGGTGTGATGCCGAATCCGGTTCCGATCCTCAGCGTCTCGCTCTCGGTTCCTTCGAATTTCGTCGGCGAGAACAGATTGTCCGCGACGAAGTCGGCGAGCCGGGGATCTGCGCTCGTGTCGACATGCAGCCGATCGGTAGTGAGGCGGAGGCGATAGAGGCTGCCGCCGTTCCCGCCGACCTGCTGGAAACTCCGGGCGGAACCGAACCACAGCGTGCCGTTGTACTCGGGTCCCAGCGCGTTGCCGTTGACGAACGTCGTGCCTGCCGGACCGATCTCGTAGCGCCAGCTCAACTCGGGGTCGCGGTATACAGCTCCCGGCAGCATGAACATCCGCGACAGGGCGCGAGACGCTGTGTACATGATTCGTGTGGGTGGCCATCGGACCTGCTGCAGCGCGCTGCCGAACTGCGTCGTCTCAATCTCCTTGAAGTCGGCGATCCGGCTGAGTGGTCCGGCGATCTGGATCCAGCCACCATTCATGCCCGGGACGACGCGATTGAGCTCGCTATACGAATCGTCTCCGTTCTCCGTTTCCCAGAGAAACCCGGAAAACGGATCGAACGCCATGCCGAAGCCGTTGCGGTGCCCGTACGAATAGATCTTCTGAATGTTCGCGCCAGCCTCGCCGCCGATCGATGCGCCCGCGGCAAAGAATGGATTGTCCGGAGGGACGGTGCCGTCCTCGTTCAACCGCAGGATGATGCCGGAGAAGTGTGCGTTGTCGGGGGCCGGTCCACCAAACGTGTCGTCGACCAGTGGGGCAAACAGGAACGGCCCGTTCGAAAGGTTCTGCAGCCAGCCGCGGCGGCCTTGGTCGCCCATGAACAGATACAGCTTGCCGTCGGGCCCGAATCGCAGCACGCCGCCGTTGTGATTGCCTTGTTCGTTGGCGTTGGTCGTGCCAGGGTGTCCCGGCACCTCGACGTTGTCGGTCTGGCGAGAGCGCAGGGGAATAATGTTCCGGTCAAGGCTGAGCGTACCGGACACGGCGTCCCATATGAATCGATCCACGCGGTTGCCGAGGAGAGGAACGTTGGCGACGGCGCCGTTGTCGGCGCCGGTGCTGCTCTCGGTCCACCGGATGTACACGAATGGCGTCGCCGGGAAATTCGGATGCAGCACGAGGCTGAGCAGACCGCGTTCAGAGTTCGAATTGACCGCCAGGTCGAGGGCGGGAGTGGGTTGGAGGACGCCCCCGATCACGCGCTTCACCTGTCCGCTCGCCTTCTCGAGGACGAAGAAGTCGTCTGGCCCAAGAAACACGATGCCGATCGGCTGACTGAGTCCGGCATTCAGGACGGTCGTCACTTGAAGGTTCGGATCGAGGACGGCGAGCGGTGCCGTGTCGGCGCGGACGCCGCGCATGCTGAAGGTCCCGACAGCGCTCAGGCCGACGATTGCGGCCGTGCATACCCCGACGACTCGGCGCAGCTTCATGGCGAACCCTCCGGAAGAGAAAAGGAATGACGATCGATCAGCGCGAACGCCGGCGGACGAGCGCCGCCAGGCCCGTGCCCAGCAGGATCAGCGAGGCCGGTTCGGGCACGGCCGCCGCCCGCCCCTCGAGGCTGACGTTGTCGACCCCGAGCTGAAAGGTGAAGAGGTTGTCGACTTCGGCGAAGCGCAGCCTGAGCGTCTGCCCGGCGTTCGACGCAAGCAGCGCGGAGAAGTCGACGGCAATCGTCGTGTAGCCGGACACGAGCGGATCGCCGACGTGTGTTTGGAACACATTCATGAGGATGTCCGCCGGCGCCACGCTGAACGGATCGGCGCCCGCTCTCAGGATGTCGACGCGCGCCTGCTGATTGAGCGTTGGCGTGGAAAAGTCGAGACTCGCTGGCGTGGCGAACAGGTTCGCCCGGTTGCCGATGAAGAGATCGAATTGCAGCGAGGCGGTCTCGGCCGCCGCGACGAAGTCCTGGTACAAGACGTGACTTCCAGGTCCCTCGGCGTCGCTCATCGCCGCGAATACACCGCCGGGTGGCGCCGGCACGAGATCGGCGACTACAGGACTTGACGTGCCCGACTGCAGGAAGAAACTACCTTCACTGCGCCGGCGCCGCGACGGCAAGGGTCATGACGGCCACGATCACCAGGCGGCTCGCAAAACGTCCTGACATCTTCATGCGATTCTCCCGTTGCTTTTCGATGGTCGCGTGGCCCGACGAGGGACGCCCATCAACAGCAAAGCGCGCGCCGCTGGAGAGGCGTGGAATTCCAGCGGATTCCAAACACCTGCGGATAAACATCGCACGAACTCTTCCCCCGCGACGGTTTTAAACAAGCTCGGCTGGGGAGTGCATGGATCGTAGAATGGCCAGACCGTGCGCTCGACCAGACGAGGAAACCGGCTGACGATCATCGGAGTCCTTTGCCTCAAATTGGCGGCATGTAGTCCTGCCAATCAGCGAGTGACATCTCCGCGTGCCGGGCGATTCGAGTCGGACATCGCCTTTCTTCGACAACACACCCAGGTTCTCTTGCTCACTGACCCATCCGGGTCCGCCCAGGTCACCCTGGCACCCGCATACCAGGGACGTGTGATGACGAGCACGACCGGCGGCAGCGACGCGCCGAGCTTCGGGTGGCTGGGCCGCGCGGCCATCGCCTCAGGTCAGAGACAGGCGCACATGAACGTGTTTGGCGGTGAAGATCGGTTCTGGCTGGGGCCCGAAGGCGGCCAGTACGCGCTGTTCTTCAAGCGCGGCGATCCATTCGATCTCGATCACTGGCAGGTGCCAGCGCCGATCGACTGGGGCAGTTGGGAGATCGCAAGCCAGTCGGCCAGCGCGGTGCGCTTCCAGAAGCGGATGGCGCTCGTGAACTACTCCGGAACGCAGCTCGAGATCGACGTGGACCGCACCGTTCGACTGCTGTCCGGCACGGAACTCGTGGCACTCCTGGGAGAGTCGCCGGGGAACGACGTGCGCACCGTCGCCTACGAATCGTCCAACATGGTGACGAACGCGGGGAGTACGCCGTGGCTGCCGGGATCCGGACTCGTTTCCGTGTGGATTCTGGGAATGTTCAATCCTTCACCTGAGACGACCATCGTTCTTCCTTTCGTGCCTGGCCCTGAGGCGGTACTGGGACCAGTCGTCAACGACGCCTACTTCGGGAAGGTGGCGGCCGAGCGGCTCATCGTCAAGCCATCGGCGGTGTTCTTTCGGGGGGACGGGCGACACCGCAGCAAGATCGGATTGCCGCCGTCGCGAGCTCAGACGACGGCCGCCAGTTACGACGCGGTGGGGTGCGTGTTGACCGTGGTGCAGTACACGCGTCCTGCCGGCGCAGAGCGCTACGTGAACTCGATGTGGGAGATTCAGCGCGAGCCCTATAAGGGCGACGTGATCAACAGCTACAACGACGGCCCCCCGGAGGCGGGCAAGCCGCCGCTCGGCCCGTTCTTCGAGCTCGAGACATCGTCACCCGCTTTGAGCCTTGCGCCCGCGCAGCAGTACACGCACGTGCACCGCACGTTCCATTTCGTCGGTCCGGAGGCGGAGCTCGATCGTGTGGCCCGGGCCACGGTCAACGTCGGCCTCGAGGAAATCGCCAGCGCCTTTCGCGTCAACGCGCGCCAGACGATCGATCCCTGCGCTGCGAATGCGGGTCGGCAGTTCAGTCACCGCTGAGTGTCGGTCTGACTGCGACATCTAGTGCGCAGAAAATTTCACGAGCACGTAAGTGATGTGCTTTCCCTTGGGCACGAGGAAGCTGTGCGGGATCCTGGCCGGGATGTGAACCACGTCGCCCGCTCCGAGCTGATGACGTTCCCCACCTTCGATTCCCGTGCCCAGGTACTCGCCGGCGCCAGCGCTGGCCTTGGGGTTGATCATGTGGCCGCCCAGGAGCAACGAGCCCTCACCGCTTTGCACGATGACGACATCGACGATGTTGTCATGCTGCTCTGGGACGCCGTCGGCATCTCGGTAGAGCATTCGGAAGCGATGGTCGCCGTAGTCGGCCAGCGTTTCGCGAGCGGAGTGATCGGGACCGACCTTCTTGGAGAGCGCCTCGTCCCGTTGTTTCAGCTCCGCTGTCCTCCACATCCCGAATCCGGCAGGCCCCGCTGCAAATGCAGGGACCACGAGCAGACCGGCTGTGATGAAACGGATCGCGGTCTTCATCGTAGACGCTCCTGTGATGTTGGCAGTTGTCGGGTCGTGACGCGTTCGCGATCTAGAGGTTCCACCCGTGCGGGCCGGTCCACCCGGCCTCTTTGATCTCGCGCTCGAATTTGAGCTGGCGGGCGTGCAACGCGTCGGCATTCTGGAAGGTCTCGACCGTCTCCTTGCCGTGCTCGTCGATGACGCAGAATTCGAACTCCGCTGACGAGAGCTGGCGTGCTTCGTATCGCAGCAGATCTTCGCGTCGCTTGAACCAGAAAAACATCGGTTGATTGACCGCGTGGCTATCGAAGGTTAGGAATGCCCTGCTGATGCCGTGGCATTTCCTGACTGATGGTAGGCGGCGGAGCAGAGCGCGTCAAGCGTACGGATATCGGAACGTCAACGCGGGTCGCGCGTCGAGCTGGGCCTGCAATTGCGCGATGCGCGTGAATTGCACGTCGAGATCGTGACGCAGCCGTTGGATCTGTTCGGTGTTCTCGTCGAGGAGTGCGCGGAGGCGTCGGTTGGTTCGACGCTCCCGTGTGAGCGCAGCTTTGACGGCCGGCAGGGCCGTTGTGGCCATGATGGATCCCCTGGGTCTTTCGCGAACGCCGGCTGCCGCAGCTATTGCGCGGGCCGTCGGTCATGTCGCGAAGCGCAGACTATAGCGTACGACCCTGTAAGAATTCAGTCTGGGATTCACTCAATCGCTCAAAGGGGAAAACTCAGAAAGGCTGTGTCACCCTCCTGACAGACGGATTGAACCCCTGCGCGAGCGAACGCTCCAGAGCGTCCAGATGATGGCTGCAAACTATCGTCGACGTCGTTTGCTTAGCGATTTGAGGGTCGACAGGTCACCGACGATCAGAGCCTCTTTCTTGCTGGTGATCCATCGCTTCAACTGGCGCTCACGTGCGATCGCGCTTTCGTCGAATGATGCTCTTCCGAGTAAGCGGTCTGAAGGAACGATTTGATGTCTGCGGCGAGGCCGCCCTTCGACTCGGCCTATCAGCCTCGCTCACCCCTCGACTCGGCTCGGGGTGACCGGAGCCACGTCGAAGGGTCAGGGCATCCGACACCGCTTGGGCCGTGACTTGGCTTGCCATGGGGGAGAGTCCTTCGACTCGCTCCGCTCGCTCAGGACACCACTCGACTCGGCCTTCAGGGCCTGCCACGAGCGAGGCCCGAAGGGCTCGACGTTCGACCAGGAGCCCGAGAACCAGCTTCAGGAACTTCGGCGCTACGTCGAGGCGCGTGGCTGGACTGGGCAGGAGTACGTCGACCGTGGTGTCAGTGGAGCCAAGGACCGGCGGCCTACACTCGATGCGCTCGTCAGCGATGCGAAACGCCGCAAGTTCGACGTGCTCGTGTGCTGGCGGTTGGATCGCCTCGGAAGGAACCTCCGACATCTCGTCACCCTGATCGAGGAACTCCAGACCATGGGGATCGCGTTCATCTCGTTGGGCGAGGGATCGACTGCACAACGCCAGCGGGCAAGCTGCAGCTGCACATCCTTGCGGCGTTGGCGGAGTTCGAGCGGGCGAGGATTCAGGAGAGAGTCAAGGCAGGTCTCGCACGAGCCAGGGCGCAAGGTGTCCGCCTTGGACGACCCCGACGCCGAATCGATGCCGAACGCCTCGCTACCGTCGCAGGCTTGCCTGAGCGCGAGGCTGCGCGACGGCTTGGGATTCCTCGGTCCACGCTTCAGCGTTGGCTGGCCCGAAAACCCGGTGAAATCAACCGCTGATTCTGTGCGGAAACATTGGTCGCGCTGAAGTCGAACGTGGTGGCTCGGAATCACTTGTTTGTTGGGCCGCGTCCGCGTGGAGATTCGCGGCAGGCGGCAACTGTCGGACTTGGAGGATCAACGATGCGGTCCTTTTTTTCCCTTCTTTACCTGCTGCTCCTGATTGCTCATACCGTTCTGCATAAACCCGGGAACCATCGCTAGCTTCTTAAGCCAACGGCGACGGTCTCCAGGCGGGGTGGGCGCGTGAGGCTCTCTCTTTCACTTTGTCGGTCTTGGTCCTTGCCCCTAGAATTGGCGTCGCCCCTATGGCCCTATCCGCTGGATCACGACTCGGCCCCTACCACATCCTCTCGCCGCTCGGCGAGGGCGGCTTCGGGGAAGTCTACAAGGCGCGCGACACGCGGTTGGACCGCACGGTTGCGATCAAGATTCTCCCTTCGGCCGATCCTGAACTGAAAGCGCGCTTCGAACGCGAAGCCAAGGCCATTGCGTCTCTCCAACATCCCCATATCTGCACGCTCCACGACGTCGGCCACCAGGACGGGACGGACTACCTCGTCATGGAGTACCTCGAGGGCGAGACACTCGACAAGAAGATCGCGCGTGGTCCGATCAAACTCGATGAGGCGCTGAAGATCGGGATCGAGATCGCGGACGCTCTGGCGCGGGCACATCGCACAGGCATTGTGCATCGCGATCTGAAGCCCGCGACCAAGGGACACCACCATTTACGGGCGCCGGATCGATTCTCGGCACGCTGCAATATATGAGTCCCGAACAGCTCGAAGGTCGCGAGACAGACACACGTGGCGACATCTTCGCGTTCGGAGCAGTGCTGTACGAAATGATTTCAGGGCGGAAGGCTTTCGAGGGGAGGAGTCAGGCGAGCCTGATCGCCAACATTCTTGAACACGAACCACCATCGCTCATCGGGGTGCAGCCTCTCATGCCGCGATCGTTGGACCGCATCATCACGGCGTGCTTGGCGAAGGATCGAGACGACCGATTCCAGACGGCCGACGACCTCCGACGAAATCTTACTTGGACGCTGGACGCGACGGGTGATGACGAGGGGTCTCCTCGGCCATCGTTACGGCGGCGTCGTGTGCTGTGGGCGAGTGCAGCATTTGGTGTCGTTGTCGTGCCTCTCATGCTTGTCGGAATCGCGTTCGTCTGGCTCCGTGAAACGCCCTCCGCGCAGCGGAGTCTGCGGTTTCAGATTGCGCCTCCGGGCACGACCCAGGCAGAGTTGCCGACGCTGTCCCCGGATGGGCGCGTGTTGGCGTTTGTCACAGGCAATGGCGGACCGGGCCGCCTCTGGATTCGTTCGCTCGACAGCTTGGAATCACGTGCGCTGCCTGGAACCGAAGGGACCACATACCCGTTTTGGTCGCCGGACGGAACGTCCCTTGGATTCTTCGCACAGGGCAAGCTGAAGAAGATCGCGATCGCGGGCGGTTTATCGCAAACGATTTGCGATGCGCCGAATGCTCGGGGAGGGACGTGGAACCGAGACGGCGTGATCCTGTTTACGCCGAGTCCCACAAGCGGCGTTTTCCGTGTTCCCGCGAGCGGCGGCGTTCCTGCGCCCGTGACGACGGTGACCGAGAAAGGGTTCGTCGCGGGCCACCGCTTCCCATACGCCCTGCCGGACGGTGTTCATTTCTTATTCCTTTTGGCGTCCGACAACCCTGCCGTCGCGGGTCTGCATATAGGATCGCTGGGTGGAGGCAAGAGCCTTCGCCTTGTGCCCGACAAAACGAATGGTCGCTATGTGCCATCATCTGCCCCGCGTGAGAATGGTCATCTTCTGTTCCGGCGTGACGACGACACACTCATGGCCGCGCCGTTTGATTCCCGTTCGCTTACCATCACCGGAGAACCGATTCCTATCGCTGAACACGTGCCTGTCAGCGTGGCGCTCGGCTTCGGCGCATTCTCAACATCAGACAACGGCACACTGGTGTATCGCTCGGGTTACGCCATTACGAATCGCGAACTGCTGTGGGTGAACCGAGCGGGAAAGACACTCTCGGTCGCCGCCAAAGCTGGCCCGTACGGTGAATTCGCGTTGTCGCCCGATGACAAGATGATCGCCGTGCAGGTTGCCAATGGCCCGATGCAGGAGGTTTGGCTGCGGGACGTCACGCGAGACGCGATGTCGCGGTTTACCTTCCGTCCAGGGTTAAGTTCGGATCCGACGTGGTCACCCGACGCGAGCCGACTCGCGTTTCGGTTTCAACCGGCTGGAACCTATTTCTTCGACATCTACCAAAAGCCGTCGGCGGGTACGGGCCAGGAGGAGTTTCTCGTTCGCACCACGCTTGGCGGACCTGATGATTGGTCGCCGGATGGCAAATGGATCGTGTATGAGTCCGTCGGCGAAAAGACCGCGAGCGAGCTGTGGCTGTGGCCGCTTAATGGAGACCGCAAGCCGATCCCGTATTTGCAGACGCCCGCCAACGTGGGAAATGCCAGATTTTCGCCAGATGGCAAATGGATGGCGTATCAGTCGAATGAGTCCGGTCAGAATCAGGTCTATGTGCAGGCAGTGCCTGCAAGCGGGGCCAAATGGCAAGTGTCCAACGTCGGGGGACAGCAGCCGCGGTGGCGTCGCGACGGCAAGGAATTGTTTTTCGTGTCGTCCGACCTGAAATTGATGGCCGTTCCGATCACGCTGAGTGCGACAGTCAACATAGGCGCCCCTACGCCTCTCTTTCCGCTCACGGTTACCGGCAACATTTTCGGCAACGTCCCGTTTGGCGTCGAGCCATCGCGCGACGGCCAGCGCTTTCTTATAGGCGTGCCTCCGAGTGGGGAACCCGCCACGAATATTGTGCCCCTCACCGTCGTGACGAACTGGACGGCGGCGCTGAAGAAATGAGTCTCGCCACCTGCTACCGACTCGGCCCTACCACATCCTCTCGCCGCTCGGCGAGGGCGGCTTCGGGGAAGTCTACAAGGCCCGCGACACGCGGTTGGACCGCGCAGTGGCCATCAAGATTCCGCCGGAGCGGTTCGCCCGGCGACCTGTAGCTCCGCGAATACTTCGAAAACGTCGTCAGTTGCACGGATGATTTGCCTTGGAGAACGACCGCTCAAAGGCGTGCAGCGGCGACTCGTGCTTGACCCTCGTCTACCCCTGGCGTTCGAGATCAGCGACGGCGTCGGCAAGCATCTTCGGGTAGCCGCGATTGTAGTCGTCCCACCAGACGCGGAACTCCGCTAGGCCGACGGGACGTACTAGGTGGATCGAGGCGATGCTGGCCCAGAGATGAAGCGGGAGCCTCGATTTGTAGATGGGCAGCGACTGATCAAGCACCGCGGATTCTTGGGGACTCATGCGCTTTCCGAAAAGAGTATCACGTGCCAGAGTTGGCCGGTAACAGGTCAGGGGGTGTGATTAGTCGAACGGACTCCTCTAGCGCGAGACGGCACTAGTGTTTCCTATCGTCATGATGTGAGCCACTCTTCCCGCCTTTTTCGCACTACAAGGCAGGGAGCGACGACATGAAATCCGCACTATCGCTCATCTTGTCTGTGTGTTTGGCTGGAACGGCGCTTCCGGCATCCGCTCAAGAACCGGCCGGTGCCGACCAGGCGCGCCGCGTCGCGATTCAACTGATCGGGCAGCCCGTCACGGTGAAAC
>WNFX01006446.1_pt1 | contig 12607 bp, 11 predicted proteins | sample 5400111 | NCBI WGS metagenome assembly WNFX01 (sample SAMN13153363, study PRJNA577476) | soil metagenome | isolation source: 40 cm soil or saprolite under grassland replicate 1 | place: USA:California | collected 2016-06-15
GACAGTAGCGGAGGGATTGTAGACGATTTCGGCGCCGTTGAGTCCGAGGATGCGCGCGCCTTCGGGGAAATGGCGGTCGTAGCAAATGTAGACACCGACGCGGGCGTAGCGCGTCTGAAAGACAGGGTAGCCGGCGTTGCCGGGCGTGAAATAAAACTTTTCCCAAAAGCCGGGGTGGCAGTGGGGAATATGATGCTTGCGGTATTTGCCGAGGTAGCGGCCGTCGGCGTCAATAACCGCGGCAGTATTGAAATACACGCCGGTCATCTCGACTTCGTATACGGGCACGACAAGAACCATTTGATATTTCTTCGCGAGCTTCTGCATTGCCGAAACGGTGGGACCATTGGGAACTTTCTCGGTCAGTTCGTACCAGCGAGTTTGCTGTTCGGCGCAGAAATACGGGCCGTAGAAAAGTTCCTGGAGGCCGAGGACCTGAACTTTTTGCTTGGCGGCGTCGGCAATCAGACGCTCGTGCTTGGCGATCATCTTTTTCCTGATGTCAGCTCGTGCTTGGCGATCATCTTTTTCCTGATGTCAGCAAGCGAGTAATTTTCCGGGGACCATTCACATTGGGCCTGAATCAGGCCACAGCGGACGATACGGGGCATGCCACACCTCCCGAGCAAAGACAGGCGAAAAGTCTACTCTGTGCGCGTTGGTGCGACAAGGTTGCGGCGCGTCAATTTGCGGCTCCGCTGTCGCCAACAAATCGATCGGATGAATGCAAGGAAGCGCGGGTCGATTGACCCCTTTGACCGAGGGCACTACCATCAATGGCAAGAGTCAGCAGGAGTCCACGCGTGAAAAACACAAGGAAAGAGATGGCTATACTGCTGTGCGCCTGCTGCATTTTGCTGCCGCAGAACGGCAGATCGGCCGGTGGGCAAAAGCAAGCATCCCACGGCGCGAAGGGAACGCTGGGAACGGTCGAGTTTCGCGTGTCATGCGCGCCGGCAGCTCAGAAATACTTCACACGCGGCGTGGCGCTGTTGCATTCCTTCACTTACGAGGAATCCGCGGAAGCATTCCGGGGGGCCGCGGCGCAAGATTCCCAATGCGCCATGGCGCACTGGGGCCTGGCGATGACGGAATATCATCTAATGTGGGAGCCGAATGCCGGGCCGGAGGAATTGAAGCGCGGCGCCGCGGAGATTCAGAAGGCACGGGAATTGAAGCCGGCCACGCCGCGAGAAAAAGATTACGTCGAAGCTTTAGGCGTTTTCTTTGACGGGTGGGAGCAACGTAGTCACGCGGCGCGGGCCCAGGCTTATCGAGAGGCGATGCAAGGCGTGCAGGAAAGAAATCCCAAGGATCAAGAAGCGGCGATCTTCTACGCGCTGGCATTGATCGCTACGGCGTCCCCAGAAGATAAGACTTACGCAAACCAGCGCAAGGCGGCAGCCATCCTCGAACCGTTATTCGCGGCACATGGCGATCATCCCGGCGTGGCCCACTACCTGATCCACGCGTATGACAATCGCGTGCTCGCACCGCAGGGCGTGGCGGCGGCGCGAGCCTATTCCAAGATTGCCCCCGATCTCCCTCATGCGTTGCACATGCCTTCGCACATTTTTACGCGGCTAGGACTTTGGGAGGATTCCATCGCGTCCAACATCGCTTCGTCAGCGGCGGCGCGAAAGCATGATGACCAAGGGGAAGAGTTTCACGCCCTGGATTATCTGGTTTACGCTTACTTGCAAGCTGGTAGGAATGGCGAGGCCGAGAAAATCAGAGATAGCCTCCCCATCCCGAGTGAAGCAAAGTCGTCGGCCTCGTTCAAAATCAATTACGCAAGAGCCGCCATCCGCGCCCGCTGCGCTCTGGAACAGCAACATTGGACGGAAGCGGCGAATCTGGAGCCCGATGCCGGGGTGCAGCCACAGGTGGCGGCGATTTCGTACTGGGCGGCGGCGCTAGGGGCCGCGCACACAGAGAATTTGCAGGCGGCGCGGCAGCACGTGGAACAAGCGCGCCAGCTTGCGGATGATTTGAGGAAAACAGGCGAGGAGTACTGGGCAGACCAAGTGACTATCCAAGCCCAGGAAGCTGCGGCATGGCTTGCTTTTGTGGAACACCGGAACTCCGATGCGGTGCGGATGCTGGAACTGGCGGCGAATCATGAGGATGATGCGGAAAAGCATGCCGTGACTCCAGGCACCATCCTACCCGCCCGCGAACTGCTGGGGGATCTGCTGATGGAACTGCGGCAGCCGAAGGCAGCGCTAACGGAGTATAAAAACGTGCTGGCGGCGGCACCGGGGAGGCGTAACGCAGTCAAGGGAGCGGCGGAGGCGGAGCGATTGGCAGCTATGTCCAGCAAAACAAAAGAGATAGATGGAGTTCACCTGCCAAGCAGTCAAAGAGGGAAGATGTTACGCACCCTGCTGGTCGAAAGGGCAGGCAGGTAAATTTTCGGGGGAGGTAGAGCTTTTTTACTCGGATTTCGCATGGCAGCGCGTTGAAAACACAGGAGTTAAGATTGGAAAAGAGCTTGCAACCCTAAAGACGGTGGGGGAGGCGAGCCGAGGATCCCTTTAGGGGATTGAGGGCTGGGCCGGCTCGCGACTCCCCCCTAACACTTTCGCCGAACGGTCACCCCGGCTTTGCCTCCGAGGATGTGACCGGAACAATCCAAGTACACCCCGTACACTTCCAAGTCGGCGGAAGTGTGTGTTTAGATGTTAGAGCTTAGAAGCTAGAGATCAGGAAGAAAGAGCCGCCACAAAAGTCCGCAAAACTAGGCGCGGTAATAGGTTGTAGGAGTCGCGAGACGACCTTGGCCGGGGTGTGAGTCCTTATAGCGAGTGTCGTAGTCGCTGAGGGTGAGAGCCAGCATGATCGCGAGCCAGAAGATAGAGCAGACGATCACAAGCTGGGTGCGCTTGGGACTGTAACGGGCATGCATGAAGTAGAGGACAACCAGCGTGGCCTTGATGGTGGCAATGACGAGAGCGATGACGATGTTGTATTGATGAAAGTTTTGAAAGGCAGCCCAAACGGTGATAATTGTGCCAGCCATCAGCGCTAAGAAAATGGCCGCGTAGATTTTTGGCGAGACAATGTGCTCTGACACGCGATTTTCCCCAGTTCTGCTAGCGATGCCTGTCAATCAGATATAACAGCGGAAACAGATAAATCCACACAATATCGACGAAGTGCCAGTACAGGCCGACGATTTCCACGGGCGTATTGTATCGCGGGGTGAAGCGGCCGCTGAACGATCCTTTGATGAGCCAAAGCAGAAGGCCGGCGCCGACGATCATGTGCAAGGCGTGCAGGCCGGTCATGCCGAAATACAAAGAGAAATAGAGCTGGCCGTGGAAGTTGATGTCCGGATCGACGGAGATAGCCTTCTCCACTTCTTCTTTTTCCAAGGCCAGCTCTTTCGGATCATCGCCGGGCATGGGATGCGCAGGATGGTACGTCATGTCAAAGCCATGGCCGGGAATGAGATGATGGTCGAACTTCTGCTTATATTCGATGGCTTTGACGCCAAGAAAGACAGTGCCGAGACCAAGAGTGGCGATCAGGAAAATACTGACCAATTTCTTTTTGCCCACTTGGGCGGACCACACGGCCATGGCCATGGTCAAGCTACTCAGGATCAGCACGACGGTGTTGCCGGCGCCGAGCGTGATATCCAGTGTATTGCTGCCAATGCCGAAGGCGGTGCTGAACGAGCTGCGATTGATGGTGTAAGTGAGGAACAAACCACCGAAAAACAGAACTTCGGTGACCAGGAAAATCCACATGCCGAGCGCGGCGGATTCCTTCTGCTGCCCGAGCGTTTCAAAATGTCCGTATAAATCGCCGGTGCGGTGCACGCGGTGCTCCTCTTCCTAAGCCAATCTATGGCCTGGCTAAGGCCAACTGCAGGTCGGACTGAAGTCCGCCCCTACAGAAAATAGGCCAAGTGCAAGCCAACTGCAGGCCGGACTGAAGCCCGACCCAACCTAAAAACTGAACCTCTAATCATCGCTATGAGCCGGCGCGGGCGACGGCGCTGCCAAGCCGAGATCGGGCCGGTTGCTATAGTCGTACGGTTCCCAGGTTACTTCGGGCGTGACATCAAAATTCTCCGTGGGCGGAGGTGACTCCGTTTTCCACTCGAGTCCGGTGGCCGGCCAGGGATTTGGCCCGGCGACCCTGCCGTAGCGCATGGACCAAGTGAGATAGATCATGGGGAGCAGGTATCCCAGCGCAAGAATCGAGGCGCCCGCGGTGGACAGGACGTTGAGCACCTGAAACTCCGGAGGATAGGTGTGATAGCGGCGGGGCATGCCCAGGTAGCCGAGGATGAACTGCGGAAAGAATGTCAGATTGAAGCCGATGAAGAGAACCACCGCGGCAAAGCGCGCGAGAGATTCCGGATAGAGCCTGCCGGTAATCTTTGGCCACCAGAAGTGCAGGCCACCGACGTAGCCCATTACAGCGCCGCCGACCATGATGTAGTGGAAGTGCGCGACGACGAAGTAGGTGTCGTGGATGTGAATGTCCAGGCCCAGACAAGCGAGGAAGAGTCCCGTGGTGCCGCCGATCACGAACAAGCCAATGAAGCCTAGCGCATAGATCATCGGCGGGTCCCAGGAGATCGAGCCTTTGTAGAGGGTCGAAGTCCAGTTAAAAACTTTTACCGCCGAAGGAATCGCCACCAGGTAGCTGAGGAACGAAAAAGTGAGCGCGGCGTAAGTGGACTCGCCGGTAACGAACATATGGTGAGCCCAAACCAGGAAACCGATGACCGCGATGGCAATGCTCGAACCGGCGATGAAGGAGTATCCGAAGATGGGTTTGCGCGCGAACGTAGGAATGATTTCGCTGACCACGCCCATCGCCGGAAGAATCATGATGTATACGGCGGGATGCGAATAGAACCAGAAGAGATGCTGGAAAAGGATGGGATCGCCGCCCAAAGCGGGATTGAAGAAGCCGAGGTGAAACATGCGTTCGAGGCCGGCAAGCAGCAGGGTGATGGCAACTACCGGCGTCCCAAGAATCATCACCAGGCTGGTGGCGTAATGGGCCCAGGCGAAAAGCGGGAGCCGGAACCAGGTCATTCCCGGAGCGCGCATGGTGTGAATGGTGACGATGAAGTTGAGGCCCGTGAGAATCGAAGAGAAGCCGTTGATGAAAATGCCGATGACCGCGGGAGTGACGGCAGAATTCGAGTAAACGCTGCTGAGTGGCGTGTAAAACGTCCAGCCGGTGTCGAGCCCGCCGGTGCCAAAAGAATATAGGACGAAGCAGCCGCCAATGATGTAGATGTACCAGCTGAGCAGATTGATCTTCGGGAAGGCCAGATCCTTCGCGCCGATCATCAGGGGAATCAGGAAATTCCCAAAGACCGCGGGGATCGACGGGATCAGGAAGAAGAAAATCATCGCCACGCCGTGCATGGTGAAAAGTTTGTTGTACGTTTCGGGGGTGACCAGGGCTCCGGTCGGCGTCAGAAGATGGATGCGAATCATGGTGGCGAAGACGCCGCCAATGAAAAAGAAAACAGTGACCGAACAGAGATACAGCAAGGCGATGCGCTTGTGATCGGTGGTCAGTAGCCAGGAACGCAGGCCGGAGCCGTAGGTGGCGTTCAAATAATGCGTGCGCGGCATTTCGTAATTTGGCGTTGGCGGCGTATTGCTCATGACTTATCTCTTCCCCGTGGGAGGCGCAATTCCGGAACCCTTCTCTGGCACCGGCTGCGACTGCAGAGACTTGATGTAGGCGGTGAGAGCGAGGATCTGTTCCTCCGTCAACTGTCCCTGGAACGCAGGCATGGACGGCGGATACCGGGCAACAATTTTTGCATTGGGTTGCAGAATCGATTCGCGAATATAGGCTTCGTCGGCGGTGACGGTAGAACCATCCGCGAGGAGAACTTGCGCGCCATATAGGCCGTTGAGCGAAGGTGCGCGGCCAGTGCCGTTGGCGACATGACAGGTGATGCAAGCTTTTTCGGCAAAAAGTTTTTCGCCCGCGACGGCGGCATTGGCGTTCCCCCCGGAAGAGCCGGAAAGCCACGCGGCGTAATCCGACGGCTCCATGACAGTAACCCATCCGCCCATCAGCGCGTGGTTCGTGCCGCAGTATTGCGAACAAAAGAAGTGGTAACGACCAGGCTTGGTGGGGCGGAACCACATGGTGTTGTAGTGCTGCCCGGGAATAACGTCCATTTTCACGCGGAACGCGGGAACGAAAAAGTCATGAATAACGTCCTCGCTGGCCATGATCAGGCGTATGTTGCGGCCCACGGGGACGTGTAATTCATTGATCTCCTTGAGTCCGTTGGGCTGCTGAATCTTCCACATCCACTGTTTGGCGATCACGTACACGTCCAGCGTGTCCTGCGGCGTGTGGCGATAGTCCACGTAAATGACCGCGCCCCAGCCGAACATGGCCATGGCCAGAATCAGGGGAACGATCATCCACACTGCCTCGAGCCTGGAATCTTCATGGGTGACGATGCCTACGGCATTCGGCGCTTTGCGGTGATACTTGAAGAAGAAAACGACAATGGCCACGGTAATGGCGGCCGCAAAGAACACGCAAACTCCGGTGATGAAAAGCATCAGCGCGTCCACATGAGGTGCGAAGTTGGACGCTTGCTCCGGATAGATTGGCAATTGCGACTGCACGGGTTAGCGAGCACCTCGTTCCACGCCACGGGAAAGCGGCTGGCGCAAATTCCGGGCGGCCAACGTTTCACGGCGGCGGGAAATCAAAATGCCTCCGACCAGGCAGAGAATCGTCAGCACACCGCCCAGCCGGATAATCTTAAGAATCGATGCGCTGTACGTCGCGGTGGACGGGTCGTAGTGATAGCAAAAGAGCAGAACGTGGTCGATCGGCGTGCCGATCTTGCCCGCGGAGGCATCCACGAGCCCGAGGCGCATGTCGCGGCCGGGATATTCGACGCCGTAGAAATAGCGGGAGATATGGCCGTCCGGGGTAAGGAGCATCACGCCGCTGGCATGAGCAAATAGATTGTTCCTGGCATCGAAGGAGAAACGAAAGTTCGCGGCTTTAGTCGTAGCGTCGATGGATTCCTTCGAACCGGTAAGGAAATGCCAGCCGGAATCCGTTTCCGGGCGGCGGAAATGAGCAAGCGCTTTCTTTTTCTTTTCTGCCGCCATGTCCGGAGTCTCGCGGGAATCGAAGCTGACGAAAACAACTTCGTAGTCGCGCCCCGGATTGAACGAGAGCATGCGCAGTACGCCGACGATGCCTTGTTCGACCTGATCGCAAAGCATGGGGCAACCGTAGTAAACGAAGGCGAGAACCACCGGCTTCTGCCCGAAATACTCGCGGAGTCGAACCTCACGGCCGGTTTCGTCGTGGAAAGTGAGGTCCAGGGGCATTTGGCCATTGAGCGGCGGTTCGAATCCGACGTTTTGCAAAGCAGCAGGCATAGCCGCAGCCGCTGGACCGGTGTTGCTGGGAACTGCCTGCGCGCGCAGCGCAGTGCCTGCGGCTAGCAAGAGCGCGGCAATCCCGACGATATGGCGAACTTTTTTCATTTCGCTATTTTTTTTCCTCCACCGGCGTTGCAGGCGCCGTTGACAAACCCTTTTCCGCAACGATCTTCATCGCATCTTTCACGGGAATTTGCACGATACCGCTGGACCGATCAATCCACTCAAGCTTTTCGTTGGCGTCGTTGTCCTCCTGATTCTTTTTGCGCAGATCGGCCTGCGGATCTGCTCTCTGGCCAGGAAAACCAAAACCCTGCAGTCGCGGCTCGGGCGGCAATTCCCTTTGATGAGCCTCGCGCGACGGCGGCGGAGGCGTTTCGGACAAAGCCGTAAAAGCGGTGGTGAAGCGGAGGATATAAACACAAATGAGCAAGGAAGCAACGACCGCGGCGCCCAGGGCAAAGAGATACTTGTATATAGTGACGGCCTTGATGTCCCGCTCCTCGAAGGAGACATCCTTGTGCCGCGGCACCTGGCCCGTGTTGTGAGACTCAGTGCTCATGGTGCTCAATGGCCTCCGCAAGTTCCGGGTCGCCAAGCGGCAGCAGCGGCAATTGCCTCAGATTGAAGGCAAAGAAGCCAAGCCACAATCCGCCGAAGGCGATGGGCAGAACAATGTCCAACCAAGTAGGCATGGCGCGAGAAGTGAATTCCGGGCGCGTCATCCAGAACAAATCCACAAGACGCATGAAGATGAGCCAGATGGCAATCTTCGGGAGCACTTTCGCATTGCGCTTCACATCCTGCGAGAGGAGCAAGAAAAAAGGCACGAAGAAATGGAACACCAGCACGATCACCGCGACGACGCCCCAGCCGCCGTATAGCCGCGTGCGATAGAAGCTGATTTCTTCCGGCTGGTTTCCCGACCAGATGATCAGGAGCTGCGAGAAATCGAAATACGCCCAGAGCATCACAAAAGCGAGGAGCAATTTTCCCAAATCGTGCAGGTGGCGCTTCTGCAGGACACTGGCGAATGGTTCGGTGCGCGCCAGCAGGACGACAACCGCGATCATGAGCGACATCGAGGAGATCAACTGTCCCGCCACAAACAGGAAACCGTAGATGGTGGAGGCCCAGTGAGGCGACAGGGACATGACCCAATCGATGGCCGCGAAGGTCATCACAAATACGTAGAGAATAAGGCCCGGGCCGGCAAGCATTTTCAGGCGGAGACGCAAAGTGTGGTCTTCGCGGTTGGCATCCTGCTGCTTCGACAAATTATTGAAGATGACCATCAGCAGAAGCCAGATGGCGAAATAAATGACCGCGCGTACCTGGAAGCGCTCGCTCGTCAGATAGGTCTGCTGAAACTTCGACAGCGGCTCTTTTTCCAGTTCTTCCGGCTTGAGCCAGGCGCCGTACAGATACTTCATGCCGAAAAAAAGGATGGGAAGAAAAAACGCGGCGATGAGCGGAAGCGTGCGGGTGGCCGATTCCAGCGGCCGGCGGATGATGATACCCCAATGGCCGCTGGTCAGATGCTGAAGCATCACGAGGCCCAGCGAGCCGACGGTCAGCCCGAGAATCAGCAGAAAACTCATCAAGTAGGACGGGTAGAAAAGTTGGGGCGTGCGCACGGCGCCGAGAATGGAAACAAGCAGGGCGGCGCCACCGACAAAAAGCGCCCATTGTTGAAGGCGGCCGAGGCTTTCCGGCGCCCGATATTCCTGCGCAGCCATTAGTAGGTGCCTCCTGGCGAATCCCTGGTGACGGCCGGTTTCGAACCGGAAGAATCGGTTTGATTCAGTTTCTCGCGAAGCTCCGTGGGCAGATCGGCGACCTTGGCGTTGCGGCTCAGTTGAAGCGCGCGGACGTACGCGATGATGGCCCAGCGATCGCGCGGAGGAATCTGCGAAGAGTAACCCAGCATCTGTCCGAAGCCGTTGGTGATATTGTCATAGAAATAGCCGTTGGGGGCCTGGCGGAGGCGGTCCTGATGATAGCTGGGCGGTTGCTTCATGCCGCGCATGGCCACCATGCCGTTTCCGTCGCCCTGCAAACCGTGGCACGGGGAGCAGAAAATCTTGTAGCGCTCTTCGCCGCGCTCGAGAAGGTTGAGGTCCACGGGCAAGGGGAAATTGTTCGAATCCTTCGGCACAAAGAGTTCGTCGTCGGCCAGCGAACCGCGCGCGATGGTATTTTCGACCAGCGGGCGCTCCGAGCGGCCATCGCCAAAGAATTCGGAAGGCGAAAGCGGCCGGTTCTTCGGTTGGTTGGCCATGTCCTGCCGGAGATATTCGCAACCGGCACCGAAAACCAGGGAGGCGGCGGCGCAAGCAGTGGCAAGGAAGCGCGAGGTGTTAGTCATGGGGCACCTCGGTGATTTGTTGCGCGTGAACTTCCTGAAGGAGGCGCGCGCATTCCGCGAGATGGAATTTCGGATCTTTGGACTCGATACAAACGAAAAAGCGGTCGGATGAAGCGTGCGTGAAACGCGCCACGTTGAAAACCGGATGGTGAGGCTGGGGCAGTTTGTTCAGGGCAAGCATGCCGAGGACGGCAGCGAGCGAGGCTCCGAGAATCGTCAGCTCAAATGTGACGGGAATGAAAGCCGGCCAGCTATTGAGCGGGCGGCCGCCGACGTTCAGGGGATAAGTGATGGCCGCAGCCCAGTACTGGAAGAGAAAACCGCCAATACCACCCGCCAAGCCACCAAGAAGACAAATCACCGGCACCATGTTGCGCTTCAAGCCCAGCGCTTCGTAAAGACCTTCGACGGGGAACGGCGAATAGGCGTTGACGCGATGGTAGCCCGCGGCACGGATTTTCTCCACGGCATGAATGAGCTCTTCGGGATCGCCGAACTCACCCATCACGCCGTATATGTGGGAGCGTTGCAGCATTACTTTTTGTCCTCGGACGTCTCCGCCACCAGTTCGCGCATTTCCGCGATGGAAATCGCCGGGAGAACGCGCACAAACAGAAAGATCAGAGTGACGAACATGCCCATGGTGCCGATGAAGGTGGCCCAATCCCAGAACGTGGGACTGTAGCGGCCCCAAGCGGAAGGCACGAAATCGCGCGTCAGGCTGATGACGACGATGACAAAACGCTCAAGCCACATGCCGATATTCACGACGATGGACATGAAGAAGAGAAAGGCAACGTTGTGGCGCAGCTTAAAGGACCACAGAAATTGCGGCATCAGAATGTTGCAGAGAATCAGCGCGTAGTAAAACGGCGCGTAAGGGCCATGCAAGCGCTGCTGGACAAGGAAAACATCAAACTTGTTGCCGCTGTAAAGCGACATGAAGAATTCGAAAAAATATCCATAGGCGACGATGAGCCCGGTGGCCAGCATCACCTTGGCCATGTTGTCCAGGTGGCGCATGGTAATGAAGTCTTCGAGGCCGTAAACTTTGCGCAGCGGAATGGCGATGGTCAAGACCATGGCGAAGCCCGAATAGATCGCACCAGCCACGAAATAAGGCGGAAAGATGGTGGTGTGCCAGCCGGGAACGATGGCGGTGGCGAAATCAAAGCTCACAACGGTGTGCACGGAGAGAACCAGCGGCGTCGCGAGTCCGGCGAGAAGCAAATAAGCCGACTGATAGCGATGCCAGTGGCGAGCGGAGCCACGCCAGCCCATGGACAGCATGCCGTAAATAATTTTCAGCGGTTTCTGGACCGAACGGTCGCGCAGCGTTGCCAGGTCTGGGATGAGGCCCACGAACCAGAACATCAGTGAAACCGTGCCGTAAGTGGAAACGGCAAACACGTCCCAGATCAGCGGGCTACGGAATTGCGGCCAGAGTCCCATGGTGCTGGGATACGGGAACATGTAAAACGCCATCCACGGCCGGCCCGTATGGATGAGCGGGAAAATTCCCGCGCAGGCTACTGCGAATAAAGTCATCGCTTCCGCAAAGCGGTTGATGGAGGTGCGCCACTTCTGATTCAAGAGAAATAGAATGGCGGAGATCAGCGTGCCCGCGTGGCCGATGCCTATCCACCATACAAAATTGACAATCGCAAAACCCCAGCCGATGGGAATGTTGATGCCCCAAATGCCGGTGCCCTTGATGACCAGCCATCCGATGGCGACGGTCAGCATACCCATGAGACTGAAGGCAATCAAGAATCCAACATACCACGCTGCTGCGCTTTCAACTTGGCGACGCGGCTGTTTGGATCGTTGGCATTGCCGAAGACGATGGCCTCCGCGGGGCAGGCTTGTTCGCACGCCGTGACGATCGCGCCGTCGTGAATCGGGACGTTCAACTTTTCCGACTCGATGCGCGCATTGTTGATGCGCTGCACGCAGTAGGTGCACTTTTCCATCACGCCCCGGCTGCGCACGGTGACTTCCGGATTGCGCAGAAGCTTCAGTTGCGGCGTTTCCCAATCCTGGAAGCGCAGAAAATTGAAGCGGCGAACTTTGTACGGGCAATTGTTCGAGCAGTAGCGCGTTCCGACGCAGCGGTTATAAACCATGTCGTTCAGGCCCTCGGCGCTGTGCACCGTGGCGCCAACGGGGCACACCTGTTCGCAAGGCGCGTTCTCGCATTGCTGGCACGGCACGGGCTGGAAAAATGTCTGCGGATTGAAGAGCGACTCGTCATAGCTGGAAGGATCGTTTGTCGCGGACTTGACCGACTTCTCGTAATAGCGGTCGATGCGGATCCAGTGCATTTCGCGGCCGCGCATCACATGATCCTTGCCTACGACGGGTATATTGTTCTCCGACTGGCAAGCGATCACGCAAGCGTTGCAGCCGTTGCATTTGTTCAAGTCGATGGCCATGGCCCATTTGTCGCGCTGGTAGGGAAACTCGGCTTCTCCGTTGTAGAGAGACAGTGCTTTCGGCGGCGCTTCGGCATGCTCGTTGGCAAAATTCGGATTCTTGCGATACTCCGCAAGGGTTCCGGTCGCGAGAATCTGCCGGCCTTCCATGTTGAAGTGGTACTGCGTGCATGCGAGCGGATAGTCGTCTCCGGTTTTTTTGATCGCGCTGGTGGGGGCGGTGGCGGTCCAAAGCGCGCCGGAAGTGCGCACGGCGTAAGCGTTGAAGCCCTTGTTAGTTCCGGTGTATCCGGCTTTTTTGCGCCCGTATCCAAGAGGAAGAACGACAACGCCATCGGCCTGACCGGGCACGATCCACGTAGCAGCAGTGACTTTGCTATTCGGACGCGAAA
>WNFX01017999.1_pt1 | contig 12606 bp, 13 predicted proteins | sample 5400111 | NCBI WGS metagenome assembly WNFX01 (sample SAMN13153363, study PRJNA577476) | soil metagenome | isolation source: 40 cm soil or saprolite under grassland replicate 1 | place: USA:California | collected 2016-06-15
TCGAGGATAGCAAGCGTTCTCATAATACGATCTCCCTTTGTTGAGCCGTCAGGACCGCGCAGAGTACGTCAATACTGTGGTTGTACTCAGCGATGCGGATATGTTCCTGCGGTGTGTGGTCGAGGCGCGAGTCTCCAGGCCCGTAGGCGACGATGTTCTGGCCCCAGATCGGTCCCACTACGTTCATATCCGCTGTTCCTGTCTTGTATTTAAAAGTGGGCTGTACACCTGTGGCACGTAAAGCAGCAATGAATGCACGAGCCAGCGGAATAGTGCGCGTTGTCTGGAATGCAACCTCCTCACCCGAAAAGCTGAGTTGGATAGTATCTTCACTGGCCCAGCGTTCCAGTTGCGCTCGCAGCCCTGCAATATCGTAGTTGGGCGGCAAACGGTAGCCGATCATAAGCCGGGTCCGATCCTCCAGACCATCTTGCTCACTCTTAATTGTGCGCAACGATGGCTGCAAAGCTGCGAAAGCTGACTTAGGAGCAAATTGCTCGTTCCATTCCTCAGCATGGCGACGTGTGCGTTCCCAGAAAGCCGTTGCTACCTCACTACTGCTTTGCAAAGGGCCAGCGCTATGACTCGATGAACGTGTCACTGTACATTCTACTAGCAAGCGGCCCTTATAGCCGATTGTCACGGCATCGCTGCCACTCGGTTCGCCGATAATGCAGGCCGAAGGTCGATAGCGCTCCACCACAGCACGTGCTCCGCGCGAGGTCGCAGCTTCTTCTTCGACTGCTCCAACAACGACCACAGGACGCCGCAATGAGTTGCGTAAACGGGCCGTAGCACAGATAAACGCTGCCAGCGGTCCTTTAGCATCAACTGCGCCACGTCCATACAGCAAGCCATCCTCGATCCTGACCGGAACATCTCCGCGCACCGTATCCATATGCCCCAACAAAACAATCGGCCCCTGATCAGCATCTATGCGCTCATGTGTGCTTGCAACAAAATTTCCAGCCTCATCAACATAAGCATGCAATCCCATCTGTCGCGCCTGCTCGACCAGGAAACGAGCCAGCATCCCCTCCTCACCCGAATAACTGGGAATGCGCAACATATCATAAAGAAGTGCAACCTCCGCCCCTCGATCATCTGCACCATTCTCCGTGGAAATCCGGTTTATCGCACCCGGCGATTCAGCCATGCTTGCAGGTCTGCCCAACCCGTTCCCCGTAGGGGCCCCGTTTACGGCGTCCGGCGATTCATCGCCCTGTAGCCTGTCGATGCCCTTGTTTGCCGAATTGGGCCCATTACGCGGCGATGAATCGCCGGACGCGATAAATCGGGTCCCTACGGCATGGTTGCGCGGAGTTGTCAAAACCTCTTCCACTACCGCCAGCACATGCTCCACCTGTTCCTCCGTTATCACCAGAGGAGGCAAAAGACGCAGCACATTGGGTCCAGCCGGAAGCGCAAGTATGCCACGCTCACACAATGTTTCGAGATACGGCTGCACACGCTGCTTCAGTTCGATGCCAATTAAGAGGCCGCGTCCACGTATCTCGCGCACAATCGGCAATCGTAACGCCCTCAGACGCTCGGTGATATAAGCGCCCAGCCTTGCAGCACGCTGTGGGAGAGCTTCGCGCTCGACAATATCAAGCGTTGCAAGCGCTGCGGCACAGGCTAATGGATTGCCGCCAAACGTGGTACCATGAACACCTTTAGAAATGCGCCCGCTCTCCATAACACGTGGTCCCAGGCAGATCGCGCCCATCGGCACGCCGCCAGCCAGCGATTTTGCAAGGCAGAGGATATCGGGCCGCACATTATAATGGCTACATGCAAAGAGTTGTCCAGTACGTCCAAATCCCGTCTGTACCTCGTCAATAATGAGTAGCGCACCACGTTCGCGGCACAACCTGGCTAAGCCCTGCACATATTCTTCAGTCGCGACATGTACACCACCCTCGCCCTGCACCAGTTCGATAATCACAGCCGCCGTCTCTTCGTTGATTGCTGCATCGGCTGCTGCGAGATCGTTGTAGCGCATATGGCTGATGCCGGGGACCAGCGGAGCAAAGGGTTCGCGATAATGCGGCTCCCAGGTTGCTGAGAGTGCGCCCATGCTGCGACCATGAAAACCACGTAAGGTGGCTATAATACCTGTGCGTCCGGTAGCCAAGCGCGCAAATTTGAACGCACCCTCAACCGCTTCAGTACCACTATTACACAGAAAGATATGTTCAAGTCCTTCTGGAGTAAGCTGCACGAGTCGCTCAAGCAGGCGAGCACGCACATCGTTGTAGACGATTTCGGGACAGGTGATCAAGCGCCGGGCCTGTTCTGCCAGGGCATTAGCGATCTCAACTCGTCCGTGTCCGATATTCGCGACACCGTGTCCCGCCATACAGTCGATGTATTCGCGCCCCTCGGCATCCCACAACGAAGCACCGCTACCGCGCACAATGACGACAGGGCGCTTGCTGTAAACACCGCTGGTATAGGCGTTTTCCAGGTCCATAGTCGCGCTCATTGTTGTAGTGTCGGTTGTAGCCATGCTCAATTCCTTCCTGCCACGGCGTGGACAGGCGCTTCAATGGTTGTTCCTTCACCATCCAGCACAGCCTGCAATGAGGTACTGCCGATACAGACGCGCTGTACGCCACCCTGCAGAGCCTCCTGCGCTCCCAGCAATTTCTTCCGCATGCGTCCCTGCGCATAATGCATATATTCCTCAAGGCGATGAGCAGAGAAGCTGCGAATGAGCGTATTGGCGTCTGCCGGATCAGCCAACAGGCCACGCACATTTGTCATAATTACGAGCGAGTCAGCATGCAGCGCGGCGGCGATAGCAGCAGCGGCACGATCACCATCGACATTCAGACGATCTCCTTCATAACTCAAGGCCAGAGGAGCAATGACAGGTGTAAAACCAGTTGCCAGCAGTTGCTGGAGTAACGAACTATTCACCTGCTCGATCTGCCCGGTATAGTCGTCGCGCAAGATCTGTACACGTCCACCGGGAAGTAGTGAGCGCACCACAGCTTTGCGCCTGGCAATAAGCAACCGCCCATCGACACCAGCCAGGCCCAGCGCATTTACACCACGCTGTTGCAAAAGTGCCACCAGTTCTGTATTGATCTGTCCAGCGACGGCCATAGCATAGATACGCAGGGTCTCGGCATCGGTGTAGCGACTGGTCATTCCGCTGGGCGAAGTGATTATACGCGCCTCGTGCCCCAGTTGCTGCGAGAGTGTATTGGTGAGGTCAGATCCACCATGCACCAGGACCACGTGCTGCCCATCAGCAACGTAGCGAGCGACATCAGAGACAATATTCGACGTCGCAACGCCAGAGGCGCCACCAATTTTTATGACAACAAGCTTCATAATGAGCTCCATTCTACGGGCTTGTAAACCGCGCCCCTACACCATATTGTTGGCGGGTTTCATGAACCTTGACAGGGTATTACACGGGATGCAGACCAGGGAAGGTCAATCCTGAGCTTTCGTCCCAACCGCACATACTATTGAGCGCCTGCACCGCATTCCCTGCCGCGCCCTTCATAAGATTGTCCAGCGCCGCGATAACGACTACGCGCTGCTGCTCAGGCTCGTATTCGAAACCGACATCACAATAGTTGCTGCCAGCCAGAATCTTTGGTTCGGGATAGCGATAGACGCCAGTACGCTCTTTGACCAGGCGGATAAAGGGTTCGCGCTGGTAGGCCTCGCGGTAGATACGCCACAGCGCCCGCTCGTCTAACAACTCATTGACGAACACATGCGCCGTGACCAGGACGCCGCGCACCAGTTCGACGGAAGTAGCGGAAAACGCGATGATCTGATCCAGTTTCCCACCAGCTTCTATGCCTGAGACGCGTCCAAGCTCCTGCAACAGTTCGGCAGTATGACGATGTCCGGTAGGCTGAAATGAGCGTACGGCTCCGCTCCGATCTGGATGGTGGCTGCTTGCTCCCGGCATCGCTCCGGTAGCAGAGGAGCCAACCTTGGCATCAACCACCAGCGGGATATTCTTGTTGACCACACCTGCGCGATACAGAGGTGCCAATCCCAGGATAGCGGCGGTCGCCATACAGCCGGTTCCACTTACCAGTGTGGCTTCAGGTAGTTCGGCGCGATGCAGTTCAGGCAGCCCATAGACCGCTTCCGGCAAGAGTTCAGGTGAACTATGTGCCTCTCCATGGCAAGCAAAGGAACAGAATGTCGCATGATGTCAGATCGTCGGGATGACAAAAACGGATACCTGTCAGCTTACGCAGATTTGGATGCGCGCTAGAGAGATAATGTCCGGGCTGGCTGCTGGATGCCACCTGCGTCAACTCGACCTCCGGATGGAAGAGCAGGAGCCGCGCCAGTTCGCCTCCGGTATAGCCTGAACCGCCAACAATTGCTACACGTAATCGACTCATTGCAGCACCTCTTCTCGCACGTTACTCAGCACGTAATCGAGCATTACATTGGGAATATCGACGCCTGTTGGTGCGATACTATTACGAAATTCCATTGTGGCATTGATCTCATTGACCAGCAGACCTTGCTCTGGATCTTCTAGCAAGTCGATGGCCAGAATACCACCGCCAACCGCCTGGGCAGCACGTACACAGAGCTGATCCAGTTCGGGTGTGACCGGGCAATTGCTGGCAACTGCACCGCGAGCTGTATTGGTTACCCAGTGCTCACTGGTACGATAGATAGCGCAGACGGTACGATCTCCGATCACAAATGCGCGAATGTCGCGTTGTGGCTTGCTAATATACTGTTGGATATAGTGAATATGATGTTGATAAGAACCCAGCGTCTCCTGGTGTTCAAGTACTGCTTCAGCGGCATCGCGATCATTTACGCGTGCCAGCAGGCGACCCCAGGAGCCGGTTACCGGTTTGAGCACTGCCGGATAGCCTAGCGTCTCGATGCCCTGGACCGCGGTCTCAGCGGCAAATGCCAGCATCGTACGCGGTACCGGAACATGTGCATGCAGCAACGCCAGGGTTGTAAGCAGTTTGTCATTGCAGGTTGCCGTGGTCGCCGCCGGGTTATACACGGGGATACCCCAGTGCTCCAGCACGTACATGACGGCCAGTGCACGCGATTGACTCAGGCTGCGACAGAGCACAGCATCATATTGCTGCCAGCGGTCGTCTGCCTGCGCCAGATCCAGCAGCAGATCCCCATCGTCGATAATATCGAACGCCACAGCCCGCTGCCGCAGCGCATCAACCAGCAACTTCTCTTCCACGCGTACGCGCGATGCAAGAATAGCTAAGCGCATCCGTAGTTCCCTCTCTTTTACGCGCCTGTGCGTCTACTCGCCCCAGTCTTCAGCAACCTGTGGAGCAAGTGCCACTTCCGGCTGTTCTACGTTCAGCACTTCAAGTTCCGCATTACAATCCGGGCAATAGACAATCTCGCCGACCAGGACATCTTGCAATGAAACTTCAGCGTCGCATTCCGGGCAATGTGCCGCATTCTGTACAACCATGTCTTTCCTCCTCTAATAAATGTTGAAAGATCGCAAACAAAAACGCCCTTCATCCCCCATTGTAGGGAAGGACGAAGAGCGATTAAACTCTCGTGGTACCACCTTCATTCGTCACTGCCTCTCGACAGCAACCTCGTTGGGTAGAGGCAACCTATACAGGTCACCACTCCACAGCCTATTAACGGAGGCTACCGGCAAGATCTACTTTCGGCTGGCTTATACGCCACAACGGGCTTGTAAACCGCGCCCCTACATGGGTGGGATATGTCCATCCGGCAGGGTACACCGATTTCTTCTTGCAGCATCAGGGTCTTTTTCACGGTCTGTGACATACGAGCTTTCCACCAGCCGCCCGTTCTCTGGATGTAACCAGAACCGTTACTCGTCCCATCAACGCTTTTACACTATGCAATTGTGTGTATGCTAAGACAACCAGGATAAAAGGGTAATATCCTTATGCATTCGGGGACGATACTTCTCATCTAGTCCTCGACTCACCCGAATGAAAGGAGGTATAAAAAAACGCCCTTCATCCTCCGCTTGAGGGAAGGACGAAAAGCGATATGTGCAAAACACATGTGGCTTTCGTGGTACCACCTTCATTCGTCACTGCCTCTCGACAGCAACCTCTCTGGGTACGGGCAATCACGGGATTGCCGCTCCACATGCCCGATTACGGAGGCTACCGGCAAGGTCTACTTTCGGTGGGCTTATACGCCACAACGGGCTTGTAAACCGCGCCCCTACATGGATGGAATATGACCATACGGTAGGGATATACCGATTTCTTCTTGCAGCATCAGGGTCTTTTTCGCAGGACGTTTGCTATAGGCTTTCCACCAATGGCCCACTCTCTGTATGCAACAGAACCTGTTACTCTCCCATCAAAGCTTTTTAGTATGCAATTGTTTTCTTTGTTGAATTAAAATTACCATGTAACCTGTGGCGTGTCAATGGTGTATTCTTACAGGGTATCTATACATTAATGGATTAAGTATACAGCCGGATTCCTCTTGTGATTCACGTCTCAGCGAATATACAATGAGGAGCGAAAGAAGGGAAACGATGTCTGTACGTCTATCTCATATCCTGATCGCGCTCTGCGGTATCCTTGGTACTGTCCTGCTGGGCCTGTATTTTGGTGTTGGCTTTAGCGCTGGTCTGGCGCAACTCTCTTCTCAGGCCACCATGGCCCAGGTGGTAAGCGTCGCGACGCGGTATCACACCCTGTGGTTCCTGGGCACCTGGCTTCAGGCGACCGGTTCGCTTCTTTCAGGGCTGCTCACCATCCTTGGGTCTGCTGTTCTTCTCGCGGTTGTTCTCGTCGAGGGCGTCTTCACCATAGACCTTGCTCAGGCGGCAGTGAATGGACACCAGGTGACCTCCCTTACCAGCTTCGACATCATGACGGTATTTACCTATGTCTATCCGATCGTGCCAGCGCCGGTGATCTTTCTGGCTTTAGGAACCATCCTCCTCGGGTCACGTCTCCTCCCACGAGTGTTTGGCGTTCTAGCCTTTGGCCTGGGGATCGCGTTTGCCATCGTGGGATTGGTCGGTCTCTTCACCACTCCCATCCTCACTATCGTCGTTCTGAGCCTTCAGGCGCTCTGGGTCCTGGGGGCTGCGATCACGTTGCTCGTCCGCGCCGGAAAGGTTGCTGATGCAACAGAAAATACTAGCCTCAGCTCCTGACCAATAAAGCTGGACGCACAGCTTCGCTTAAGGATTTATCCTACGACAGCAATCTTACCAGAAGTAAAGCAAATGGCCCGTCTGTACGACTCGTCAGAAAAATGATGACGCAGCATAGAACTGCACAGTTGGCTATTTCCAGCTCCACTCCCACTCATAGTTCCGCTACTCCACATTCCCTGAGTTCGAGATGACGAGATTGCCAGCATCCATGTACTTTCTGGGCTGGAGAGCGAGCCCTACAGTGCCAGAGAGCATTGAGTTCATCTGTCACGCCGGAAGACTCCTGGCGGCTCCTGAAGGTGACGCTTGAAGGCCCGGCTGAAGGCAGCTTCCGAGCTGTACCCGAGTCGATGAGCTGCCTCACTCGCGCTCATGCGCTCCTCACGAATCCAACTCCTGGCGAGAGACATGCGCCACCGTGTCACGTACTGCATGGGAGACATCCCTACCAGTCTGGAGAAACGTTCGGAAAAGACGGATCGCGACAGATGGACCTCCCTCGCGAGGGAAGCCACGGTCCAGGGTTCCTCAGCACGACGATGGATGAGTGCGAGCACACTCCCAATGTCAGGATCACTCAGTGCCCTAAGCCAGCCGAGTCGTCGGCCCTCGTCGCACTCTAACCATGCGCGGATGGTCTGGAGGACGAGGATGTCCGCCAGGCGCGTCATTACGGCAGTGCTCCCTGGTCGCAGTGAGAGCGCCTCTGCACCCAACATCGTGAGCGTCGCGTCCAGCCAGGCATGCGCCCCTTCTTGCTCATCATGCTGTAGCAGGAGGACACGTGGCAAGAGCTCCAGAAGCGGATGCGCGAGCGGTCCCGCAAATCGCACCCCGCCGCAAATGAGCAGCGCTGCTGGCCCATTGCCACCGTAGTACAGTAGGGCAGCATTTTGCCCAACTCGTTCGGAAGGCAGCGCTGAAATCCTGACCGCCTCTTCTTCCGGTGGATCAGCGATCTGATGCTCGTCGCCGTGAGGCAGAAGGACCAGGTCACCTGCTTCCAGGGGGATTCGCTCGGCGTCGATGCGCAGCCAACAGCGCCCTGTGACGATCATGTGAAAGCTGGGGCCATCCTTGACCGAGAAGGACAATCCCCACGGCGCTCTGAGTTCACTCCGTGCGTAGAAGCTGCTCTCCAGCCGCAAGTCACGCAAGACATCGGTTAAAGGATCTACCACCTGCCTTCTCCTTGCCAGGAGCGCCTTTTCGGACGAATTGGTAGAAAGACACGACAAACAAGCATAGATTCTCCAGGCAGTCTCTGTTATACTATCACCAATGCCAGGACTACAACAACTGGTCGATGTGCAGATATTTCCTGTCAACGTAAGACACCAAAGACTGCTCCTCCTCGGTATGGTCGCGATGGCTCTTTTCGCGGTGAAGTAAAGGCGAGAACTATCCTGTTTAGGAAAGGATCAACGTACATCTATGAAAGTCTTTGTCACAGGAGCAACAGGTTTTGTCGGGAAGGCCGTCATCAAGGCACTTCATCAGAGAGATCATGAGGTTGTTGGACTGGTTCGGGACGCGAACAAAGGCCAGGCGCTTGAGCAATTCGGAGTGACGCTTGTCGTCGGTGACATGCTCAAGCCTGCTTCCTATGAAGGTGTCGTGTCGACAGTCGATGCCATGATCCATACGGCTCAGTATGGTATCCAGGGCCGCTTCACCCGCAAGAAATTCGAGCAGATTGAGCAGGCGGACGTGCTCATGACTCGGACCCTCTCACGAGCCTGTCTAGCACACGACAAGAAATTGCTCTACACCAGCGGCGTTTTTAACTATGGCGACCACGGAAATGAGTGGATTACCGAGCAGACCCCCCTGCATCCTTCTCCCTTAGGTGAGGCACATACGAAGATGGTGGAGGAGCTTCTTCCCCTCTCTCGGGAACAGCACCTCCGTGTCATTATCCTCTCCCCTGGCTTTGTCTACGGGCCTGGTGGGCTGTTCAAGCAGTCCTTCTACGACACCTTGCAGAAAGGGCAACTGCGTATCTTTGGCAAAGGCCAGAATTATTGGAGTCTCATTCACGTTGACGACCTGGCCGCTGCCTATGCGCTGGCCGTCGAGAGCCAGGCTTACGGGGAGACCTACAACATCGTCGACGACCAGCCGCTGAGGCTTTGTGACCTCGTCAATACCTTCACTGACGCCATGGGAAAGAAGCGCGTCGGCTCGATGGCACCATGGCTTCTCAAGGTGCTTATCGGTGGGCCACTGGTTGAGTCGCTGGTCACTTCGTTTCGCATCAGCAACGAGAAGGCAAAACGCGAACTCGGCTGGCAACCGCGATACAGCACGTTCAAAGATGGTCTTCCAGGGGTACTCAAAGCATTAGGATCAGAGCAAGAAGCGCGCTCTGGAGAAAAGTGAACGGTTCAGAGCTATGACCTCGTAACGATGATTATTTGCTGTTTTCTACTTTACTCGATAGGCTTTTCTTCATCTCGCCTGTTCTCAATTACTCTTCAGCAAAATTGGAGTTTTTCGGATAAGCACTCAATCAATGACTATACAATGGTTTCAACTCGCCACCATGTCGTGAGCATGCTCCCTGGATTCCGCCAGATTTGGAATACATCCCGTCAACACATTCATCGATGTAACCCCGTCCATTCCAGAAATTCCCGATACAGTTGAAGTACCCACTTGTGCAAAAGTTAGCTGGCGGCGCATAGATGTAATTGCCAGGCGTAAAGTCATAGCCCCAGGGGTTGCCATTCACGCCCGTATGTACTGGTGGTTGCGTAGGTGCCGGGGGTTGTGTTGGTCGAGGCGTTGGTGGTTGTGTTGGCATGGTAGATGTTACTTGCTTTGTTGCTGTTGCAACGAGGGCAACCGATGTTGCGCCCGTCGTCGGTGTTGCGGATGGCATAGTACTCGCATCGCTTCCTGCAGAGGTTGTTGATGATTTTGTCGTCGTTGCCGCTGCACCAGCTATAGCACACGTGCAGATGGACATCACAAGAAGTAGTGTGAGACATCCCAGCCCCCATTGTGTTCTCCACTTTGCACTCCGAAATTGCCGCCAGAGGCGCTGGTGTGGCAACGGAGGTGGAACAGGTGCTGGTGGTGGATATCCTGGTCCAGGATACGTTGGTTGGTTATACGGATTCGTGTACATAATATCTTTTCTCTTTACTATTACTACTTCTATCACTATCGAAATTATTGATGTATAAATTATTATAGTCAAGAGCGCCAAATTATTCTGTTAAGAAGCGGTGTAATATCAGTAAAGAAGATGCAGCTTGTGTTATGTTTTTAGCTGTTATTGAGAATTCTGTTTGATATCATAGATCATGCGAGAATATTCAGCGCTTGTAGGCATTTACCACAGTGTAGAGGAACGGTTCAAATTTCTAAAAATCGCTCTAGTTTTGCGCGTGTCGCTGCAAGCGGCGTGTAGATCATGATCCTGACATCGGGGTTGCTGAGAACCTGCAGGATGATATGCCAGGCGCGACTTTGCTTATCGTCTCGATAAAGCGCTCGTCCGTTTGGTGGCTTGAGAGAAACCGACTTTGGGTAAGTGGGTCACTTTCAATTTCGGCTTTCGGTCCCAAACATCTCTAGTTGGCTCCCTACTCGACAGAGCGAGCCAGCTTCTCTAGTGACGACTGCGTGCCAGCCTCATTGTCCTGGGGTCGAATGCCCGAGGGAATGTCCTTGAATAAGATAGATACTGTTGTTCCGCCGTCTTCGGCCTCAAATGTGACCTCCATGATCATCTCTCCTGAGAAGGCCGGATCGACCGCATCAAAGGTGATCGCTTCGACGATTCTTCTCGGTGGCGTCAGTTCCACAAACCGTGCAGTATATCTATCTTCCCTTTCTCTCGTCTTGCCGTGGAAGGGTTTTTCGGAGGAAGGATAATACAGCGACATCTGATACCCTCCACCAACCCTGTAGTCGAAACTATGGACTTCGCCGGTCATGTCTCCAGGTGCAAGCCAGACAGCCAGGGCTGCGGGATCGGTAAAGGCTCGATAGAGAGCTTCAGGTGTCGCCTTGATAAATTTCTCGTTTCGCGTGCTGGCTGTTCCGTGCGCATCTGTCATGGGCGTCTCCTTTCGCAATTTCGTCGGGAATGGTCCTCAATCATCATACGGGCGTTTCCATCAGTTGTCAACCTGAAGTGGGATTTTAATCTGACCCACTACCCGACTTTGCAAGCGCGATGACGCACCGCGTCAGAGAAGAGAATGGTACATCGCGTCTATGCCATTAAAAAGGGTAGAAATATGCGATGTACCGAAGGAACAGCCCTATCTCTGAGGGCTATCTACTTGACTCTCCAGTTACTGGAGAATGTACACTACTATCAGGAAAGCTTTTAAGAAAGGTCCACATAGACATAACGCGCGCGGAGTAAAGAACTATGCTGTCAATTGGTGATTTTTCTAAATTGTTATCAGAATATTGGTCGCCTCTTTGGTGAATTGTACGGTTACCTGCAACGCTACGGAGTCGATGGTTTGACCGCCGCCATCTACCACGACGAAGGCTACAAAAGCAGCGATATCGATGCCGAAGCAGTCGTGTACCTCAAGAGCCGTGTGCCGGAGACGGAACGCGTGAAGGTCTACGAGTTGCCTGCGGCACAGATGGCAAGCGTTGTTCACAAAGGTTCTTACAATACACTGAGCCAGGCCTATGATGCTGTCATCAAGTGGATCGAAGCAAATGGATACAAAATCGTTGCTTCCAACCGCGAGCTGTACTTGCACAATCTCACTCCTGTACGCCAGGACGACGAGAGTTATGTTACTGAGATTCAGTTCCCGGTGACGAAAGTCTAAGTACAGTTAAACAAGCTTTGCGGCATTGTACACTCTTATTGAGCAGATACAATGCCGCAGAAGTTTGTTGATTGCACTTATGCAGTTACAAGCTGCATTTATAGGAGGGACAAATTATGAACGATTCACCACAAAAAACAATAACAAAGGTCGATCTCAAGAAACAGTTCAAACATCTGTACAATCCTGCGGCAAAAGAGGCAGTGATTGTCCAGGTTCCCGCTATGCAGTTTCTTATGGTCGATGGGGCAGGGAACCCAAATACAGCGCAGGAATACAAAGATGCGATCGAAGCGTTGTACGGTGTCGCCTATACCCTGAAATTTCTCATCAAAAAGGAACAGGCCATCGATTATCCGGTAATGGCTCTCGAAGGGCTGTGGTGGACACCGGATATGCGAACGTTTAGCATCGACAGCAAAGAAAACTGGCTCTGGACAATGATGATTATGCAGCCAGAGGAAGTGACTGAGGAACTGTTTGCACGAGCGCTTGAGCAGGTGAAGAAAAAGAAGGATTCCCCTGCCCTGGCAAAGATGCGCCTGGAACATTTCCACGAAGGTATTGCTGTACAGATCATGCACCTCGGCCCGTTTTCCGCCGAAGGTCCAACCATCGCGAAATTGCACGCCTTCATCC
>WNFX01009189.1_pt1 | contig 12604 bp, 10 predicted proteins | sample 5400111 | NCBI WGS metagenome assembly WNFX01 (sample SAMN13153363, study PRJNA577476) | soil metagenome | isolation source: 40 cm soil or saprolite under grassland replicate 1 | place: USA:California | collected 2016-06-15
ACCTTCGCATGGTCGGAGAATGCGTGGATGACTTCCTTCCGCGCCGGCAGAAAGTCGATCTCCGGCTCGGCGACGCCGAAGGCGTGAGCGATCGCGTGAGCGAGGTCGACGACGGCGTACGGCGTGTCGGCGCCAACGTTGAAAACCTCGTTCGCTGCTTCCGGGACGTCGATCGAGCGCGCGATCAACGGCGCGACGTCGTCGATGTGGGTGAACGCCCGCGTCTGCCGGCCGTCGCCGAAGACGGTCATCGGCCGGTCGGCCATCACCTGGTTCATGAAGATGCCGATCACGTTCCGGTATGGATCGGCGAGGTTCTGCAGCTCGCCGTACACGTTGTGTGGCCGGAAGATCGTGTAGTCGAGCCCGAACATCCGCTGCGCCGCGACCAGGTCGAGCTCGACGGCGTACTTGGCGATCCCGTAGGGGTCTTCCGGCTCGGGGACGACTTCCTCGGACATGGGCGTCTGCGCCGGCCCGTACACGGCGATCGAGCTGGCGAATACGAAGCGCTCGACGGTCTCGGCGCGGACGGCAGCGTTGACCAGGTTGACCGAGCCGAGAACGTTGTTCGTGTAGTTGAAGCGGCGGATGAAGTGCGACAGCCCTTCGGCCGCGTAGGCGGCCAGATGGAAGACGTGGGCGAAGTCGTGGGTGCGAAACAGCTCGTCGACGAGCTCGGGATCAGTGACCGAGCCGTCGACGAACGTCGCGCCGGAGGGCACGTTCTCCTCGTAGCCCCCGCTGAGGTCGTCGAGAACGACGACGTCGTGGCCTGCTTCGAGAAGGTGCAAGGCGACGTGGGCGCCGATGAAGCCGGCGCCGCCGGTGACGAGGACCTTCATCGCGGCGTGAGGCTAGCAGCGCTTGTGCGCGGGCCCCGGTTCCTTAGGGAAGGCCCCGCTTTACGCGCGCCTTACCGAGCGCTGCCTCGGAATTGACACGCCGCGAACATACTGGGCAGCACAGGCGAGCAAACCTTGGTAAACCTGAGGAGAGATCACGGATGAAGAGGGCAATCATTTTCCTGGTGGCGGCTTTGGCGCTTCCCACCAGCATCGCTTTTGCGGCGCCGTCGCACCCCGCCACGGGCGGCAAGTCGGCTCCCAAGGTCCAGTACATCCTCAAGGGGACGCTGTCGGCCTATACCGCCGCCACCGACTCCAGCACCGGCCAGATCACGATCACGGTCAAGCACTCGAACTACCACAGCAGGGCGCTGAAGGACAAGGACGTCACGTTCACGCTGACGACGAAGTCGAGGATCACGTTCATGCTCGGCAGCCACGCACACGGTCAGATCGCCGACGGAACCAAGGGCTACATCACGGCCCGGGCTCCGAAGAGGATCACCGGCGACCTGGTCACTGAGCTTCCGGCCCAGTCGACCAGGATCCACGTCGTCGTGCTGAAGGCGCCGACCTCGTAGGACGAAGAGGACGACCGAGGCGGCCGCGTTCGGGGGGCGCGGCCGCTTCTGCTCTTAGTCGTTCCCGCGCTAGCGGGTCAGCGTCACCTTGCGGAGCCCAACAGGGCTGTCGAGGTCGAGGCCGCGCAGGCGCGTCAGGCGCATGGCTGCCACCTGGCCGGGCACCACGGCGGTGAGCGGGCTGAGCCACTCGGGCACCCCCGGAGCGAGCACGAGCTTCGTCTGCGCGCGCCGCAGCACCGCGCGGACGTCCGAAACCGCCACGAGCCGAGCACCGCGGGCGCGCAACGGCGGCACGATCTCCTCCACGCTCGGCCGCGCAGGGCCGCTCGGCGCGACGACGACGACGGGCCAGCCCGGCTGGATCGCGGCGATGGGGCCGTGCATCAGGTCGGCGGGCGAGTACGCCTCGGTGACGAGCCCCGACAACTCGCGGATCTTGAGCGCGATCTCGAAGCCGGTGCCGTAGTTGACCCCGCGTGCGACGACGGTCAGCCCGACGGCGTCGCGGTACTCCTCGAGCGAAGGCGTCTCGGCCAGGGAGAGCTCGATCTGCGCCGCAAGCGCCTCCGGCATCCGCGCGAGCTCCTCCCGTGCCGTCGCATCATTGCCCATCTCGGCGAAGAGCAGGGCCACGGCGCCGAGTGAGTTGACGTAGGTCTTCGTCGCGGCCACCGCCTGCTCGCGCCCGGCGTCGAGCGGCAGCACGGCCTCGGCCGTCTGCGCGAGCGGCGACGAGACGTCGTTCGTGAGCGCCAGCGTCGGCCGTCCCTGTTCCCTGGCCTCGGCGAGCACCGCGACGACGTCCGGCGAGGCGCCCGATTGCGAGATCCCGATCACGAGAGCGCCGTCGAGCCGCGGCGGCTGACCGTAGATCGTGTACAGCGACGGGGTGGCGAACATGACCGGCACCCGGTGCGCGCGGCCGAGGAGGTATTGCGCGTAGCGCGCGACGTTCGAGGAGCTGCCGCGCGAGGCGATCAGGAGGTAGCGGAGGTCGCGCCGCTGGAAGAGCCCCGCGGCCGTCCGCGCCGAGGCCGCCTGGCGCTCGAGCAGGCGCGCCAGCGCCTCGGGCTGCTCGCGCAGCTCAGTCTCGAGCCACGACATCGCTCCGTCCCGAGCAGAGGACGGCCAGGATCTCGAGCCGGTCGTCGAGCACGACGACGTCCGCCGGCGCACCGGGCTCGAGAAAGCCGACGTCGCCGCGGGCGAGGAAGCGCGCCGGTACCTCGGTCGCCGCGCCCACCGCGTCCTCGAAGGGGACGCCGAGCGCGTGAAGGTTCCGGACGGCGTCGATCATCGTGAGCGTGGAGCCCGCGAGCGTCCCGTCCTCTCGCTTCGGCGCGGCGCCGTCTGCGACCGCGACCTCGACGTCGCCGAGCTGGAAGGTGCCCTCGCTGCCGCCGTTCCCGGCAGCCGCCATCGCGTCGGTGACGAGAGCGACACGTCCGGCCGCGCACGACCAGATCAGCCGCACGGTTTCGTCGGCCAGGTGGTGGCCGTCCACGACCATTCCGATCACGACGCCGGCGCGCGTGAGGGCTGCACCGGCGATCCCCGGGTCGCGGGAGCGGAAGGGACGCATGGCGTTGAAGACGTGGGTGACGCCGCCGACTCCGAGGTCGAAGGCGTGGTTGGCCTCGTCCGCCGTCGCGTTCGTGTGCCCCGCCGCGACCGCGACCCCGCGCTCGCGCAGGCGCTGGACGAGCGCGTCGGCCCCGGGCAGCTCCGGCGCGAGCGTCATCTGGGTGACCGTGCCCGCATCGAGCAGCCGGTCGAGCAGCGCGACGTCGGGTGCGCGCAGGTGGACGAGCGGATGCGTACCGGGCCGGTCGGGCGACAGGAACGGTCCCTCGACGTGCGCACCGAGGATCCGTGGGCCCGATGCCCCGGTCGGCATCGCCCGCAGCGCCTCGATCGTGGTCTCCTCCGCCGAGGTGATGAACGTGGGCTGATACGCGGTCACGCCTGCGAGGAGCAGCGCCTCCCCCGCGCGGTAGTAGTCCTCGCTCGAGGCGGAGAGGAAGTCGACCCCGCCGTAACCGTTCACCTGGAGATCGACGAAGCCCGGGATCGCGACGCGGCCGCGCGGGCCGCGAGCCAGCCCGACCGCGACGACGCGTCCGTCCTCGACGTCGACGTCGCCCGGGACGATCTCGCCGCGCACCAGCGCCGCTTCGACCTCGGCGTCGACGTCGGCCAGCAGCGAGACGAGCGCGACCCGCGCGTCGCCGGCCGCGGCCTTCAGCGCCTCGTCCACCGACTCCTCCGACGCGCCGCTGGCGATCACGACGTTCCGCCGCGCGCGTTCCCGGAGCTTCTCGTTCGCCGGCGCGACTCCGACCATCAAGCCGCCGTACGTGCGGCCGAGCCGGATCATCGTCACGGTCGAGATCGTGTTCAGAACGAGCTTCTGCGCGGTCCCGGCCTTCAGCCGGGTCGAGCCTGCGAGCACCTCGGGCCCGACCACGACCGGCACTTCGTGCTCGGCCAGAGCGGCGGCCTGGCTGCCGCGGGAGCTCGCGACGGCGACGCCGAGAGCACCGGCCTCGCGGGCCACCTCCAGCGCGGCCAGCACGAACGGCGTGGAGCCGCTCGCGCTGACGGCGACGACGCAATCCTCGGGCCGGAGGGTTAGCCCGCGCAGAGCGTTCGTCGCCGCCGCACGATCGTCCTCACCCGCGTCCTGGTCGGCGATGACGGCGAGGACCTCGCCGGATGGCGAGCCGAAGGTGGTGCCGCATTCGGCCGCGTCGAGAGCCGCGAGGGCTCCCGATGAGCCGGCGCCCGCGTAGACGAGCCGGCCGCCCCGGCGCATGCGTTCGACGATCGCGTCGATTGCGGCGGCGAGCGCGTCCCCCGCCTCGGCGACCGCGGCGGGAACCGTGGCGTCCTCCTCGTTGAGGAGACGGACGAGGTCGCGCGTCGAGCGCAGGTCGAGATCTGAGAGGTCCGCGCGCGCGGCCTCGGTCGTCGCGGTCTGCGGCCGAGACGTGAGCGCCGCGCTCACCGCGTCCCAGACGAGCGGCCCGTCCGGCGTCGCGAGATGGGTCATGTGACGGCAGGCCTCGTAGCCCCAGGTCCAGAGGTCCGCGACCCCCTCCTCACGTGCGGCCGCGACAGCTGCCTCGAGCTCCGGGATGTCCCCGCGGTCGAGGCCGAAGCTCGGCACCCAGAGCTGCGCGCCGACCGAGTGGCACTCGGCCGTTTCGCGGAGGAGGTGGGCGAAGCGGCGCACGAACGGGCCGGCCGACTCGCCCCAGTGCTTCCAGTACGGATCCGTCGCCAGCGTCCCCAGAGCCGGGAGGGCGGCTACCTCGTCCCAGTCCGCGAGGCCCTGCGCACCCTCGGTCGCCGGCAGGAGACAGACGGTGTTCGCGCCGCCACGCGCCGCGACGTGATCCGTGACCTCGCGCAGGAAGCCGGCGACGGACTCCTCGCGGAAGCGCCGCACCTCGGGCGTGAGCTCGCCGGGTACCGGGCCGCCGAAGCGCTTGGCGCAGCGGTCGCAGCGGCAGGTCCAGCGCGCCGGGTCGTCGACGCCGACGTGTACCGGCACGACCCACGCGGGCTCGTCCCAGAAGACCGAGTCGACGCCGCACTCGAGCACCCAGTCGGCCCACTCCTTGCAGAAATCGCGGTAGGCGGCGCTGTTGAGACAGGCGGCCGCGACGCGGCGCCCGTCGTCCAGCACCTGGCACTCCTCGGGGTGGAACGCGACCCATCGGCTCTCTGCCTCTCCGCCGAAGGTGCGACCGAGGCCCCACGGGCTCGCCAGGACGGTCAGCCCCGCCGCCTGCGAGATCCCGACGATCTCCGCCATTGTGTCGCGGTAGTAGGCGAAGTCGTTCTCGGAGAAGGTGTGGAGGACTCCGGTGTAGCCCCGCGCGGCGAGGTCGGCCATGTCCCGTCGCACGTGGCGGGGGATCCGCACGCCGAAGTACGAGCAGCCCGCCCGAGTCACAGAAGTGGTCATGACCACCTCATCCTCGCACGGCGCCGGCGGTGAGGCCGAAGGCGATCCGGCGCTGCACGAGCAGGAAGAAGATCACAACCGGGATCGCGATCAGGGTCGAGGCCGCCATCAGCCCGCCGAAGTCCGTCGCCTTGCTCGTTCCGGTGTAGTAAGACAGCCAGACCGTGATCGTCTGCGTCGACCCGTCGTTGAGCAGCAGGCGAGCGAAGATGTACTCGTTCCAGCTCGCGATGAATGCGAAGACCGAGACGGCGACGAGCCCTGGCGCGACGAGCGGCAGCAGAATCCGGACGAAGGCGCCGAGCCGGCTGGAGCCGTCGACCATCGCCGCTTCCTCGAGCTCCTTCGGGATGCCCATCAGGAAGCCACGCAGGGTCCAGACCGAGAAGGGCAGCACAGCGCTGATGTACACGACGATCAGGCCGGCGAGGTGGTTCACCAGGTTGAGGTGGAGGATCGGGACGTGCGCCAGCAGGATGTAGAGCGGGATAATCAGACCGATACCCGGCAGCATCTGCACCCCGATCAGCAGCACGAGGAAGGCCTTGCGGCCGGTGAAGCGGTACTTCTCCAACGCGACCGCCGCGAGGAACGCGAACACCATCGCGACCGCGATCGCGACGAGCACGACGATCACGCTGTTCTTCACGTCCGTCCAGAAGTACGGCTTGTGGATCGCGTTCTCGAAGTGCCGCAGCGTCGGGTGTCCCGGGAACCACGTCGGCGTCAGGCTGTTGATCTGATCGTTCGTCTTGAACGACGTCGAGATCATCCAGAAGACGGGGAAGACCATGACTGCGAAGATGGCGAGGCCGAGGGCGTTCCAGCCGAGCTTGCGCGCGAAGCGATGACTCACGCGACCTCACCCACCCGCACCATCCGGCGCACGTAGAAGACGCTCATCGCGGCGACGACGACGAGCATCGCGATCGAGATCGCGGCACCCAGGCCGTAGTTGTTCGAGACTTCCGCCTGCTCCCAGAGGTAGATCGCCATCGTGTAGTTCCCGGGGACGATCGCGGGCTGGCCGATCAGCAGGTACACCTGCGTGAAGACACCGAAGTCCCACAGGATCGACAGGCATGTGAGGAGGTACAGGATCGGCGCGATCACCGGCATCGTCACGTCCTTGAACACCCGCCAGGACCGCGCACCGTCGATCTCGGCGGCCTCGACGAGCTCGTGCGGTACCTGCGAGAGCGCCGCGTAGACCGTGATCACGACGAACGGCAGCGCACCCCAAACGATCAGGGTCGTGGCCATGGCGAGGCTCGAGAACGGACTGTCGAACCAGTTGTGCCCGTCGTAGTTGCCGATGTGGAGCGCGGTGAGGATGTAGTTGAGCACGCCGTTCTGGACGTTCGTCATCCAGATCCACACCTGCACCGCTACCACCGGAGGCATCGCCCAGACGAGGATGAGGCCGACCGTCAGGAGGATGCGCATCGCGGTCCAGAGACGCTTGAGGAGCAGCGCGATCAGCGTCCCGCCGACGATCGTCAGGCTGACGTTGACGGCGGTGAAGACGACCGTGCGCAGCAGCGTGTGCCAGAAGATCGAGTCGTGGAGGACGCTGCGGAAGTTGTCGAGCCCGATGTAGACGCCGTGGTGCCGAATTAGCTCGAACAGGCCGAAGCGCTCGAGCGAGATCCGGACGAGGTAGTAGATCGGGTAGGCGAGGACCGCCCCGAGCACGAGGACGACCGGCGAGACGAGGAGATACGGGACCGACCCGTTCGCGACACGGCGCCAGACGAGCGGTCGCCGCCGAGGCCGCGCGACTGCGGCCTCGGCGGCGGCTCCCAGCGCTGTGGGGGCCCTACCGCTCAGCTAGCTAGGACTGGTTGAGGGTGTAAGCGATGTTCGAGCTTGCAGTCTGCGCCGCTGCCTTCACCGAAAGCTTGCCAGTCAGGATCTGCCCGAGCATCGTGCGCAGGATGTTGCCGTTCTCGACGTCGACCCAGTGCTTCGCCGTCGGGACGAACCAGCTCGCCTTGGCCGCCCGGTCGTTGACCGTGCCGTTGAGCAGGTTCGTGGCATTCGGGATGTTCCCGACCGTCTGCAGCGCCTTCTCGTTCGCCGTGTTTGTGAAGTCGGCGATCCAGGCACGGGCTTCCGACTGTGAGTTGCTCTGGACGGGGACTGCGAGGTCGGAGCCGCCGAGGAAGCCGGGCATGGACTGACCGGACTTGTGGCTCGGCATCACGAACTGGCCGGTGACCTTCGTGTACTTCTTGCCAGTGCAGCAGCTGAACCAGCCCGGCCCGAAGATCGCCGACGTCCGGTTCTGCGAGAAGACCGTGTAGGGCGCAGGGTTCGCCTCGTTCAGCTTCGCCGCCGACTTGGGCGACGTCGCACGGAAGAACTTCTTGTAGGCGTTGAGCCCCGCGATCGACTTCTTCGTGGCGAGCGTCCCATGCCACTTGCCGTGCGAGAACTTGGCGATCGATCCGCCGTAGTCGTAGACGAAGCTCAGCGCGCTGTACCAATCCGTTCCCGCCATGTAGAACGGCGCGAAGCCCTTGGCGTGGTTCGTCGCCTTGACCTGCGCGAGGTCGGACTCGAACTGCTTCAGGCTCTTCGGAGCCTTCTTGAGGCCGGCCCTCTTGAAGAGGTCGGTGCGGTAGGTGACGAGCCGGGAGCCCGCGTAGTACGGGACCCCGTACAGCTTGCCGTTGAACATCGACGACTTCGTCAGGCCGGCGAGCCAGTGGCCCGAGTTGTCGAACTGGCCCTTGTTGGCGCTGATGTTCGCGAACGCACCCGCCGCCATGTACTTCGTCATCTCCGTGTTGCCCATCTCGATGACGTCAGGCGTGGTGTTGGCGGCGATCGTCGCGTCGAACTTCTGCAGGTGATCGCCCCAGCTCTGGTACTGCACGTTGACGTTCCAGCCCGAATGCGAGTTCTCGAACGCGTTGTTCGCGGCCGCGACGACCTGCGGCCAGCCGTTCTGGGCATCCACCTGGAGCCAGACCGTGAGTGTCTTTGCTTGCGCTGACTTGCTGCTCGCCGTGGCCGTCGCGACGACGACCGAGAGCACGATCGCGGCGGCGACCACCGCGAATACCCGATATCTCATGCCAAATCTCCCTCGATACGTCGACGCGCGCGCGGGGCGTCCAAAACGTCTGTGGCCGGAGGACGAACGCCGTCCAGCGGTGCGTCGAGTGGTCTGTACCAATCGGCCACGCGCGGAATCTCCCACACCAGACCACTCTTGTCAAGGTCCGGTGTCGGACGGGTTACGACGGCGTCAGCTCGGAGACGATCTGGTAGCGATCGCCGCGGTAGATCGAGTGGACGAACTCGAGCGTACGGCCGCTCGCATCGCGGCTCGTGCGCTCGAAGAGGAAGGCGGGCGAGTGCAGCGGCACCTCGAGCGCGGCCGACTCCTCCTCGTTGGTCACGGTCGGCTCGATGGTCTGCGTTGCAGTGGCGATCTCGATCCCGTACCGCGCACGCAGGAGCTCGTAGAAGGAGCCCTCCAGATCGCGCGGCTGGACCCCGGGCACGACCTGGGACGGGATGTGGAGCGTCTCGATCGCCATCGAGACGCCGTCAGCCAGCCGAAGCCGCTTGACGACCACGACCTCGTCTCCCGGCGAGACGTTGAGGAAGCGGCCCAGACGGGGGCCGGCGAGCTGGCGCGTGAGCGAGAGCGTCGTGCTGCTCGGGGCCATGCCGCGCCGGCGCATGTCCTCGCTGAACGAGGTCATGGTGAGCTGCTGGGTGATCTTGGGCTGCTGGACGTAGGTGCCGCTGCCGCGCCGGCGCACGAGGTAGCCCTCCCGCGCGAGGTCGTCGAGCGCGGCGCGGACGGTCAGGCGAGAGACGCCCAGATCGACGCTGAGCTGCCGCTCTGAGGGGATCGCGGTGCCGACACCGAGCCGCTCGATGAGCTCCAGCACCTGCTGCCGCGTGGCGCTCTGCTTCGTGATCTTCGGCTGGGCTCCGATCGCCTCCATCGCTGCAGGCGACTATAGAGGCAGTTGCGGAAGTGGTCAATGCCATTGCTTTCAGACCCCGGATGCGGTATAGACTCCACGATCCTTCGCGTGTCCGAAATCGTCCTCGACAACGTCAGCAAGGTCTTCTCCGGCGGAGTGGTCGCCGTCGACGGCGTCTCGTTGACGATCGGCAGCGGCGAGTTCCTCGTCCTCGTGGGGCCGTCGGGTTGCGGCAAGTCGACGCTGCTGCGGATGATCGCCGGCCTCGAGGAGGTGACCGCCGGGACGATCTCGATCGGCGCACGTGAGGTCACGGACCTGCCGCCGCGCGCCCGCGACATCGCGATGGTCTTCCAGAGCTACGCGCTCTACCCGCACATGACCGTGCGCCAGAACCTCGGCTACGGGCTGAAGGTGCGCAAGACGTCGAAGCACGAGATCAAGGAGCGAGTCGCGCGCGCGGCGCAGCTTCTCGGGCTCGACGAGCTGCTCGATCGCAAGCCCGCGGCTCTCTCCGGCGGGCAGCGCCAGCGAGTCGCGATGGGACGCGCGATCGTGCGGGAGCCTCGGGCGTTCCTGATGGACGAGCCGCTCTCGAACCTCGACGCAAAGCTCCGCGTGAGCATGCGCGCCCAGCTCGCGGCGCTGCACGGCCGGCTGGCGACGACCACGATCTACGTCACGCACGACCAGATCGAGGCGATGACGCTGGGACAGCGCGTGGCGGTCATGCGGGACGGACGGATCCAGCAGGTCGACACGCCGCAGGAGCTGTACGCGCGCCCGGCCAACCTGTACGTGGCCGCGTTCATCGGCTCCCCGGCCATGAACCTCGTCGAAGCGGAGGTAGTCGGCGGTCAGGTGCGCTTCGGCGGCTACGCGATCCCGGTGCCCGCGACGGACACGACGCCTGACGGCCGCTTGGTCGTAGGCATCCGTCCCGAGGCGTTCGAGGACAGTGCCTTCGCCGAGCCGTCGCTGCCGCGTATGGACGTGACGGTCGAGGTCGTCGAGGAGCTCGGCGCCGACACGCACGTGCTGTTCTCCATCGCCGAGCCGCGGGTGGAGGTCGGCGAGGTGCGCGCCGCGACGGGCGAGGAGGACGCGACGATGGGAGCGGTCGAGGGATCGCTCTTCACGGCCCGCGTCGATCCCGGTACGGCAGCGAAGCCCGCGGCGTCGCTGCGGCTCGCCGTCGACCCGTCGCGTTTCCACTACTTCGACCGCGAGACGGGCCTCCGCTTCGAGGCCGGCCGCGAGCTCGCGGCAGTCGCGAACTAGCTCAGAGCGGGAACGCCGCCGGCCGGCTGCGGTCGCGTGAACCTCGCGTCGTGGCAGTCGGGCGACCGCACGAGCTCACCGGCTTCCCGCAGCGAGGCGAACGCCTTCGGCAGGAGCTCGACTCGCCGGCCGCAATCCTCCCCGCACTCGCAGAGGAACTCTCCGGGCAGGTCCGGGTCGGCTGCCTCGAGCAGCTCGTAGATCCGGTCGTTGACCTCGCTGAAGAGACGGGAGCGCTGGCCGGGACTCACGCCGAGAGCATGCTCCTCGGCCGCACGCGGACAAAGCGGAAGGGCACAGGGCTTACGGACGTTTTACGTGTGACCCGCGCGACCGTTAGGGTCGCTCCAAAGGAGGTAGTAATGGAACTGACGATCGGCGACACCGCGCCGGACTTCGAGGCGCAGACGACCGAAGGCCCGATCCACTTCCACGAGTGGCTCGGCGACTCGTGGGGGGTGCTCTTCTCGCACCCGAAGGACTTCACGCCGGTGTGCACGACCGAGCTCGGCTACATGGCGAGCATCAAGCCGGAATTCGACAAGCGCAACGTCAAGATCATCGGCCTCTCGGTCGACGCTGCGGAGGACCACGAGAGGTGGGCGCGCGACATCGAGGAGACCCAAGGCACGGCCCCCAACTATCCGCTCATCGGCGACCCGTACCTCACCGTTGCCAAGCTCTACGGGATGCTGCCGGCGGGCGTCGAGGGCGAGGCGCAGGGGCGGACTCCGGCCGACAACCAGACGGTTCGCAACGTCTTCGTGATCGGTCCCGACAAGAAGATCAAGCTGATCCTCGTCTATCCGATGACGACCGGCCGCAACTTCGACGAGGTGCTGCGGGTGATCGACTCGCTCCAGCTCACCGCCGGGTACAAGGTCTCGACCCCGGCGCAGTGGCAGGCCGGCGAGGACGTGATCATCGCCGGCTCCGTCTCGAACGACGAGGCAAAGGAGCTGTTCGGGGAGTGGGAGGAGCCGAAGCCGTACATCCGGATCGTGCCCGACCCCTCGAAGGTGCCTGCCGGCACCTGATCGCCATCTCAGGGGCGGCGCCGACAGGGCGCCGCCCCGCCGATACCCCGTCCGGGGGAGGCGCCGTCCCCCAACCTGACCGATTCCCTGATGGTGTCTGCGGCCCCGCTTCCTTTCCGCGCGCGCGACGACGACCTGTCCCCCGACGAGGTCGGCAGGCGCTACCGCACGCTGATCGAGCAGCTCCCGCTCGTCGTCTATCTCGACGAGGTCGACTCGATCAGCTCGAACATCTTCACGAGCCGGCAAATCGAGCCGATCCTCGGCTACAGCGTCGAGGAGTGGGCGGCGGACTCCGAGCTGTTCACGCGGCTCCTCCACCCGGACGACCGCGAGCGCGTGCTCGCCGCCCACGTGCACACGCACGACACGCACGAGCCGCTCAGCCTCGAGTACCGGCTCATCGCCCGCGACGGCCGGGTCGTCCATCTCCGCGACGAGGGCGTCATCGTGGTCGACGAGCAGGGAGAGCCGCTCTACCTCCACGGCTATCTCCTCGACATCACGCGCGAGCGCGAGGCAGAGCAGCAGCTACGGCAGCTCGCCCTCTACGACCCGCTGACCGGCCTGGCGAACCGCGCCTTCTTCCACGAGCGGCTCAAGCACGCCATCAAGCTGCGGCACGATGAGGGGCACGCGACCGGGCTGCTCTACATCGACCTCGACGACTTCAAGGGGATCAACGACCGCTGGGGACACGACCTCGGCGACGCGGTGCTGCGCGAGATCGGCAAGCGCATCGAGCACTCTGTCCGGCCCGGAGACACGGCAGCCCGCCTCGGCGGCGACGAGTTCGCCGTCGTCCTGACGGAGCCCGTGACGCCGGACGACGCGGTCTCGGTCGCGGAGCGGCTGCTCGCGGAGATCGGCAGGCCGCTCGAGACCGGCCCCGCGCCGCTCTATACGGGCGCGAGCATCGGGATCGCCTTCG
>WNFX01006876.1_pt1 | contig 12600 bp, 10 predicted proteins | sample 5400111 | NCBI WGS metagenome assembly WNFX01 (sample SAMN13153363, study PRJNA577476) | soil metagenome | isolation source: 40 cm soil or saprolite under grassland replicate 1 | place: USA:California | collected 2016-06-15
AGCGTGCGACTTGCAGGCGAGAAGGGTAGGTTGAATCAAGTGAAAAAGGTATATTCGAGAATGGAACGGTAGCGTTCTTTGGGTTACAATGGAGATGACTATCAGGAATCATAAGCCGACGACTAAACAGTGGTTCACTCTCACAAGATTGTTGGGAACAAGACACAAGGAGGGAACATTATGGCAATCCAGGCAGACAAGACGTATGTTCTGGACGGAACTCTCTTAGAGGCATGTTCCTGTGCAGGCCCCTGTCCTTGCTGGGTGGGTGAGGATCCAGATGACGGGAAGTGCGATACCACCGTTGCGTATACGATTACCAGTGGCCAGATTCAGGGAGTGGATGTCTCCGGGCTGTCGCTGGTGCTTGTCACCCAGATTCCGGGAAACATCTCGGCTGGCAACTGGCGACTGGTGATCTACCTCGACAATAAAGCTAGCCCAGAGCAGCGCCAGGCATTGCTGGATGCATTTAGCGGAAAGTTGGTGGGGCCGCTAGCAGACCTGGCTGCGCTGTTCGGTGAGGTCGTTACGACCTACTCTGTCCCAATTGCGTTTCAGGTCAAGGAAGGTCAAGGGACATTACGGATGGGTGACGCTGTGGAACCGGATATGACACCGTATACCAACGCCCAGGGTCAGCCTACAATGCTGCACAATGCTATGTACGCCGAGCTGCCTGTCTCACGGGCCTACGTGGGAAAGACCTCCAATCACCAGGCGAAGATAGCTGAGCATGGGATGAGCTGGGAATTGAGCGGGAAAAACGCTATTCAGGGTCAGTTTCACGTTGAAAACTCAAGGAGTTCTAGTGGGTAATGCTGTTGATGGACTGAACAGGCAGGAACGCAAAGCTTGAGTGAGTCAAAAACAGAGAAGGCGAGTGTTCAGTGTAGACATTCGCCTTCTTTAATATATTGATCTACAATAGAGACGCATTCCGCTTCCCAAACGATGAATGGCCTGGACGCATCCTAATGAAAAAACCCTGATTCTGCGATGGATGCTGGTTTAGAGGAAGTGGTCAAGCACCTTAGGGGAAAAAATAGGGATTCATCCTAATAGACGGATTTTGTATCATGTCTTATGCTGCAAGTGTATTTCTATTTGAAGAGATATGATCACCAACTGTGATCTGCTTGCCATTGCAGAACAGCAATCACAGCAATAATCAGTTTGAAAGAAAGGTGCGAGGATTTTCGATGAAAACACTGCATCGTTGTACACAGGCACTATTTGCGGCGCTCCTGAGCATGGGGCTGCTCTTTGTTGTGGCGGGAACGGTCTCGGCTCATGCGAAGGTGCTGAGCGCGACTCCGGCAATCGGTTCAACCATTGCGAAGGCTCCTACTACGGTGACCGTGGTGTGCGCGGAAAATATCAATCCAAACCCCAAGCTCAGTACTCTTTTTGTGTATGCTCCCAGCGGGGATTTGATCAGTCAGGGTGATGCCAAGGTCTCGCTCTCCAATCCAAAAGAGATGTCTATTGATATCAAGGCCAGCGGCAACGGGGTGTACGTGGTGCGCTGGATCACTGTTTCGGCGGATGATGGTGACCCCGCTCAGGGCGCTTTCGTCTTTACGGTGAAGCCTACCGTGGCAGCGACAGGTAATACAAACACACCTGCGAGCTCGACAACAGGGAACAGTGGAATGCCCCTGTGGGCAACGATATTGATTGGCCTTGTGGCTTTAGTGGTTGGTTTAGGCGCCGGGCTGGGTATTGGCCGCGGCAGGGCGAAGCCGGCTGCCGCATCTACGTTGGGCGCGATGCGCAGGGAGGTGGCCGCGCAGGATGAGCCTAAAACACCAACCAAGTCTTCATAGTTGTCGTTAAAGCGAAGATCTTGTGCGACGAGGAACAGGAGGGTGTATGATAGTTGTAGGCGAGCGAGGGTAAGGAAGGTGGAGGTTGAGGGCCGATAAATCGGCGGTGGGCGCGGTGAACCGGGTGCACGATAAATCGGCACCTACGGCTGATCCGTTTGCTTGATCACCTACAAACAATTCATACACCCGGAACAGGAGGTACATCGATGCGCGTTCGGCCTTTCTTCTGGATACTGCTGGCCGCCTCCTGTCTTGGTGTGCTGGTCTTCGCCATCGAGGCGGCGCAGGTATCTTCACAGGCCAATATGACCAACATGGAGATGATATCCAATCAGAGTAGTACAAGATATTTGGGGAAGGGTGATTATATCACGCAGCTTCATTTATATATGGAGGGCCCATGGCTGATCACTATCCAGGCACATGCCGAGGGTTTTGATACGCCGAGGCAGACCCTGCTGGTAGTTGTGGAGTGAAATGGGCACTCCTTTCTTCTTGACCAGGGAGAGCGGCGAACGTATAGTTATAAAGAGAATAAGGAGTCTACAAGACAAGGAAGAAGTAACTTATATTGTGTTCAAGCTAAGGCGTTCCGTGGCCAATCTTTTTGGTCGCTGGCGGCTCTCTCTCTTTGAAAAAGTTATCCTGGCCAATAGCATCTTGCTGATTGGCGAAGCGCTGGTGGGCCTGTGGGTGACAAGCCACACGTTAGAGGCCCAACACTACCTGATTGATACCAGTTTTCTCATCCTGGCCGCTTTGCTGGGCTTATTCATCAATGTGTTGCTCTTGCGGGCGAGCTTTCACCCACTTTTTGCATTGCTCTCAACTATCAGGACAGTGAGTGCAGGGAAGACGAGTGAACGAGCGAGGATCACGCGGTCTGACACGGAAATAAGTGAGCTTGCCCAGGCATTTAATGGTATGCTCGACCGGCTTGAGACGATACGGCGGGAGCAGACCAAGCTGATTTTACAGGCGCAGGAAGAGGAGCGACGCAGGCTGGCTCTTGAGTTGCACGACGAAAGCAGCCAGAATCTCACAGCGCTGCTTGTGCATATTGAAATTCTGAGCCAGAACCTGCAGTCGCTGCCGGAGACAGCGGTGACAAACGATGCGCGAAAACAACTGTCAGGTGGGCTGGACTACTTGAGGGGGCTGACGCAGGATACGTTAGAAAGCATTCGCACGCTTGCGCAGCAACTGCGCCCCAGCGTTCTGGATGACCTCGGTCTGTACGCTGCCTTTCGCTGGCTGGCCGAAGATGGCCGCCAGAGGCTGCAGTTACCGCTGGAACTGCGGATAGTGGGTGTAGAGGATAGGACGCGAGGTCGCGAGGGGCCGGCGCTCTATGAAACCGCGCTCTTCCGTATAGCGCAGGAGAGCCTCACCAATATAGCGCGACACGCGAATGCATGCCACGTCACTATGACGCTCAAGCAACAACAAGATTATATTTACCTGCGTATATGTGATGATGGCTGTGGCTATGATCTCGCTGAGCACCAGACGGGAACAGGCATCGTTGGGATGCGTGAACGAGCTAACGCGCTTGGGGGCACGATGAAGATCTTCTCTCAACCTGGAAAGGGCACGACCGTAGAGGCGATATTACCGCTGCCAGTGCAGCATGCCGATGAGGAAGTTTATGCCTGACGAATATACTCCATCCTCACCTCCCACAACTATCCGCGTGCTGCTAGCCGATGACCATGATATCTTACGGCAGGGGCTCAGGCTGCTGCTGGGTATGCAAGCAGAGATAGATGTTGTGGGTGAAGCGCGCACAGGGCGGGAGTCGATAGAGATGGTACAGGCGCTGAAACCGGATGTGGTGGTGATGGATATCAGTATGCCTGATAGAGATGGATTGGAGGCGTGTCAACATATCCGCAGATTGGAGCCAGCGACACAGGTGCTGATGCTTACCATGCACGAAAGCGAGGAATATTTTCTCAAGGCGCTGCGCGTGGGTGCGGCCGGCTACCTGGTGAAGAAGGCAGCCCCGACAGATTTACACATGGCTATCAGTGCCGTGGCCCATGGCGGCGCGTTCCTTTATCCGGGACTGGCGAAAGCGCTGGTCCGGGCCTACGTGGCTGCGCCAACAACGCCCAACACGGCCCAATCCTTACAGGAGAACACACAGAGGGAGAGCCTCGCACGGGAACTGCGGGTCTTGACGCCGCGCGAACTGGAGGTGCTGACTATGGTCGCGGAAGGTCGCACGAACCAGGAGATTGCCGATCAATTGGTGCTCAGTATCAAGACGGTGCAGGCACATCGCGCCAATGTGATGGAGAAGCTGGGGCTGCAAGATATCACGCACCTGGTGCGTTTTGCCATCAGGCATGGTCTCATTCCGGCGGAAGCTTAGACTCATGTGGACGCCAGATATATAATGAGGTAGAGATACACCTTGCAAGGTGGGAGATACGGATTTTTTTGGATAAGATTGGAACATTGGGTATGAAATCTCTTTTGCGCCCGCACAGGGCGCGACGTAATATACTGATAGCGCTGCTATTCGCACTCAGCCTGACTTTGACTTTGCCAGCAATAGCGAGCGCGCATGCTATCTTGCTGCGCTCTGACCCGGCAAAGGACGCGGTGTTGAACGGGGCACCGCAACAGGTGCGTATGTGGTTTAGCGAAGACCTGAACCCGGCTTTCACTACTGCGGCCGTTGTCAATGCAAAGAACCAGCCTGTTGACCAGAAAGATGCCCATGTCGCGGCGGGCGACTCGAAAGAGATGGATATCAGCCTGAAGGCAAATTTACCTCCCTCGGTCTATATCGTTATTTACCGCACCGATTCCGCCGAGGATGGTCATATCCTGCGCGGCTCATTTATCTTCACGGTGGCCAATCCCAATGGCAGTCTGCCGACGCTCAACCCCAATACTATTCCAGGGCAAAATGTGTTGAGTGGCGGTAATCCGACAGGCCTTTACACGGGTCAACTCGATGTTCCAACAACGTTCAGCTTGATCATGATCACACTGGTCGAGCTTGGCGCGGTCTTCTGGGTAGGAGCACAACTCTTTCTGATCTTTGTGCTCCAACTGGCGCCAACCAATGACGCTAAACTCAACGCCATCAATCAAGAGGTGCAGCAGCGCTTTGAGCACAAATGGTCTGTGCCCACGCTACTCGTGCTCCTCGTCGCCAACTTCGGCGTCCTGCTGGGGCAGGCGCTTACCATTAGCGGTGGTCAATGGGGAGCCGCCGAAGCCCCCTCATTGCTTACAGGTCTCATCTCCAATGGGCGCTTTGGTACGTTCTGGATTGTACGCATGATCGTTATCGCCGTTTTGCTCGCGCTGGCGCTCTTTACGCTGCTGGTCAAACAGCGACCTCGCCTGGTCAATAGCGTGTTGCCATCGATCAACCTGCTCCTTGGAGCATTACTCTTCGCTGCCATTTCACTGTCGAGCCATGCTTCAGCGGTCAGCAACAACATCGTGGTGCTGGCAGTGCTGGCGAACTGGCTGCATTTGATGGCCGCGGCACTGTGGGTGGGCGGCATGCTGTATATAACGACAACGTATTTGCCAGTACTTACACATAAACCAGTCGCTGAACGGGCGCATTCGCTTGTTACGCTGATCCCCTACTTTTCCCCCCTGGCATTGGCTGGCGTGGCCATCATGGCAGTGACAGGGCCATTCAGCGCGACGATTCATCTGAGTTCATGGGTACAATTGTTTACTACGGCTTATGGGCGCGCCTTGACAGTGAAAATATTGCTGGTCGGCGCGCTGATGACGACCAGCGCGATCCACGTTTTGCTCATCCGGCCACGACTGAAACGAGAGTATTATAAGTATGCCTACGCAGTTGAAGGTGTCATCTACAACCAGGCCAGGCAGGTGAAGCTGCGCGAAGGGCGCATGACAACGCTCACGCGACGCCTGATGGGGGTACTGCGCTGGGAGCCGTTGCTGGGCGTGGGGGTAATTGTCTGCGTGGGACTGATGAACGTTTTCGCGGGCACGCTCACACCTATTGCTGCACCCACGCAGCCTACGACGACAAAACCGGTCGCAGCATTCAACACGACGGTGAAGACAACGGATAACAAGTTTACGGTGAAGCTGAATGTCAATCCCAACCGCTTCGGCACCAATATCTTCACTGTGACGGTGATAGATAACAGTACGGGGAAGCCAACCAGCAACGTCGGGGTGTCGTTGTATACTACCATGCTGGATATGGATATGGGGACCGATTCCGTCAATTTGAGTCCCGACGGCAAGGGGCACTTTAGTTCGCCCGGTGACCTCAGTATGGGTGGAGATTGGCAGATACGTATCCAGATTCGCACACCTGATAATACGCTCCATGAGACAAAAGTGAAGCTTTTCACGCCGTTTTAAGAGAGTTTTTATGAATGTCAAAAAAATAATGGGGTGGCTCCCCTATCTCGGGCTTATTTGTATGATGGGCCTGTTCAGCGCCTGTAGTGTGGGTAATAGCGGGCCTGCCGCGCAGCAAACACCGGCATCTGCCGCAGAGAATGTGAACGGTTTTGGCACAGCGGCCAACCACGTTCACTCCTTGATTGCCCTACCAAATCATGTGCTGGTGCTGGCGACTCATTATGGTTTGTTCCGGTCAGAGGATGACGGCGCCACGTGGATAAAGGTCGCGGCCGGCAATAACCAGCTCATGCAGGGGTTGATGACCTACTCGCTGAACTACAGTCCACTTAATCCAAAGCGTATGTACGTATTAACGCAGGTCGCGGTAAACCCTCATACTGGAACGCTGGGACTCTACACAAGCGCTGACCAGGGAAAAACCTGGAAACTGGCGATTGCCACCGCGAGCATTACGCCTGGCGCCATCTACCTGGAGGAGCCGGGCAACGATACTCCTGACGAGGTTTACATTTACCTGCCCGACCTGGGTGCGCTGGGGTTAAAGGTCAGCCCGGATGCCGGGCAGCACTTTTCCAATACAGGGACATTACCTTTCGGAAATATCCTGGGATTGCTGGCAGTTCCTGGTGCGCCGGGAGAGTTGCTGGCATATAGCGGTGATGGCCTGGCGCGCAGCAGCGACGGAGGAGCGCACTGGCAGGTCGTCAAGGGCATCAACGGCGGGATAGAGGATATGGCAACCGCCGGGCCTCATAGCCCTATCTACGCTTCAGGTGATGAAGGCATCTTCTCCTCGCCTGATGGAGGGAAAAGCTTTAAACTGGTGGCTCCGCAAATCAATTATGCCTCGCTGACCGTTTCGCCGTTGGAATCGCGCTATGTTTATGGAAAGACCGGGCTTGCTGTCTATCAGAGTTCAGATGGTGGTCGCACGTGGAGCGCTCTACCGCACATCAGCGGTAACCTCGCCGTGCTGGCGGCTGACCCAGGTAACGCCTCGATGGTCTATCTTTCTCTCTCTTACCCTACCGCGGTCTACCAGTTACAGCAGAATCGCGCGGGCTGGCATTCGCTCACGCCGCAACCATAGCAACGAAGGGTATTCAAACGATGATACACATCTCAGGAAGCTATCGCATGCTGCGACTGCTGACCATTGTTTTGATGCTTGCTTTGCTTGCTCTTTCAAGAGTCTTTTCCTCGCGAGCGGCCTACGCAGATGGAGGGGCGCCCAATCTCGCGTATGTCGCAGGTACAACGAAGGGAATCAGCATAATTGATATCGCACAACAAAAAGTCACCGGTACTTTTACAGTTGGCGGCGATCCACACTCAGTCATGCTCAGCCTGGATGGACGATTTCTCTATGTTGCCCAACCGACGCTGGGTCGAATGACCATGCTGGCCGCGAAGACAGGTGCCATTATTTGCAGCGTAAACTTGCCCGGTCAGCCATCACTTCTGGCTCTAGACCCAACCCCAAACGCGAATGTGCTCTATGCAGCCAGCAACGGAGATGATAGTGTGAGAGCGATGGACTCCACCAACTGCGCGATCAAACGTACCTTACAGACAGGCAGCCCGGTCTACGGGTTGGCGGTGGCTGCCATCAGTTCAGGCTCATCTGGGAGCAGCAGCCAGATCTGGGCCTCGGGTACGGACGCGGTGACCATCTTTGATGCGACAGGTAAGCAGCTCGGCACTGTCCCCATCCCTGGTGGGCCGCAGTACCTCAGCATTCCCCTGGGGACGATGGCGTACGTCACCACCCGCTCGGGAGCAGTTGACGCCATAGATATCTTCTCTCACAAGGTCTTTCCGCTGATCAGCGGTGGGAAATACGGCCCGATGGATTACGATGCGATCACCGGAGATGTGTACGTACCTGACCAGCTGCACAAGCAGCTTATTGTACTCACTCCCCTTAGTTCGGGCGGCAATCCGGTGCCACCTGAGCCAAATCATACCTATCATCTCGGCGTTGCACCGCAATCGGTGGCGATCACCAGTGACGGGCAACTGGGCTTCGTTGCGTTGAGCGGGGGGAATGTCGCTATGCTCGATGTGCCCGGGAAGCAAATCGTCAATACGATCTTCGTCGGTGGGAACCCGCACTTTATTGTTACCGGTCTCTACCCGCCGGTGGTTGGCACCACTCCACAGCAGACAGCCGTGTGGGGCACAGTCATCAACGTCCTGGCCTATGTCTTCGTGATTGCGCTCTTCATCGTGCCTCTCCTGATCTTCAGGAGATATAGTCGCGCCGGTGGCAAGGCCAGTGGGATTAAGGATAAAAAGTAATAAATGAATATGCACGTTTGTCGGCGCCGACAAACGTACATATTCATTTGTTATGTTAAGAAGATGACTTACTCTCTTGTAGTAATCTCCAAGATTTCTGGGACTCTGGCAAGCATGCGGGGCGCAACCAGCCAGGTCACCAGCTGGTGAAAGACGATACCGTAGAGCAGGGCGGCAGGAATCGAGAAGACCCAGACCCAGCGGATGTGAAAGTACAGGGGGAAGAACAACGCCACTATGACGGGAGACAATACCACCAGTGACACCCCTAACATCAGGAACGACATCAGTCCACGGATGCATCCAGCATTACCACTCGAGGAGCCCGTGGCCTGAAAGCCGCGCTGCATCTGGCGCATGCGCTGTGGCAGAAAGACCGATGATACGTTGCCACAGCCGATGACTACTCCAATACCGGCCAGGCCCATAGCCAGAACGGGCAGTACAAGAGGCCAACCGTGCGATAGCGCAGCACTCGCCAGCGAGAGTATGAGCAATTCTACGATGCCAATAACTGCCACCGCTAGATTTTTCCCGAGGAGTATACGAAGCGGCTTAACCGGGAATAAAAAAAGCGTTGTCAGGCTTTGCCTCTCCATGCCGAGTGTGTTGTACGAGAGGGTAAAGACAGAGAAAAAGACAGCGAGCGGGGCAGAAAACGAAAGGAAGCCCAGGCTGTTAAAAGAGTCGCCTGGATTCAGGAACGGTCCAACCAGAAAGATGATGACGATGTAGAGCGATGACAGCAGCATGGCCTTCAACTGAGGATCGCGCCAGAAGTACTTCCACTCTTTAATGGCGATAACAAAGACCTGCGTGAGGCCAATGCGCTCCAGGATGCCTCCACCGGCTACGCGGGGACGCGTGGCTGCGGCTACGGCTGCGGCTTCAACCGCTGCTGCCCTGGAGGCTTTACGCTGGCGGACACGCACAGCGCCACCAACTTCGGGTGTGCTCAGGCTCCGTTCGAGGACACGCGCCCACAGGTAGAGTACAAGGGCGGCAGTGACCAGTGAAACGCCCAACCAGGCGAAACTTGCTCCCCAGTTGCCCAGCGAGGCCTGTTGAATGGCGCTGGCCGTCATGCCTGGAGGTGTCCACTGCAGGTAAAGCGAGAATCTTGCTCGCTCTATATTTGTCACAAAATCGCCTGTGCCTATTCCGCGCAACAGTAGCTGCTGGATGAGGTAGCACGACATGGAAAAGAGCGCGATCAGGATGATACTCAGGTCGCGGAAACGACGGCTCTGTAAGGTGCTCATCAATGCGGCCAGTACCAGCTGACTTATACCTACAACCTGCATATAAAAGATGACCACGGCCGCAAGGGTGAGCAGAGCGACGGGCAGTGAACTTGCCCAACCTGCCACGACTGCGATGAAGACCAGGATAAGCCCAAGCATGGGGATGTCCAGCAGGGTTGAGAAGAGCAGGCTGACCATCAGTTCAGAACGAGTAAGGGGGAAGAGCAGCAACTTGGAGACATCCAGGCCTTCGTTGACGGTAAATTCGAGCAACGGCAGCGCCATCCACAACAGGTAGACGACCGTCAGCACCAGAAACAATATTTCCGCGTTGGCCGGAGCTGGAAGGAAGCGATAGGCGATGTAGGTGACAAGGGCAATTCCCGCGAAAAGGGGGAATCCAAAGACGACCATAAAAATGGTCGAGATAATACGCGATTTTTCGCGGGTAAAGCCGCGCAGGAAGAGCTTCCAGCGCAGCCAGAAAAGCCAGCGTATTTTATCAGGATGAATGACCAGCATATTTTTTCCCCTTTGCTCGCTACTCTAACCAGCTCAGATTCTGGTGCTCGCTGCGAGCGCCAACAATATTAAGAAAGAGGTCTTCCAGGGTGGCATCTTTCTCCTCGCCGCTGGCACGCTCACGCAGTTCTTGCAGCGTGCCCTCCGCCACAAGTGTTCCTTGATTGATGATGCCGACGCGCGTGCAAAGTCGCTCGACAACCTCCATGATATGAGAAGAGAAAAAGACGGTGGTACCGCGCTGCGTGAGTTCACGCAAGATATCGCGAATGACGCGCGAGCTGATGGGGTCGATACCTTCAAAGGGCTCATCCAGAAAAATGACCTCGGGACGGTGAATAAGAGCTGCCGCGAGGGCGATCTTCTTGCGCATGCCAACAGAATAATCGACAATCAGCTTGTCCGCGTCGTCGATCAGCGTCAACACCTGCAAGAGATCTTCCGCCCTGCGCCGGATGTCCCCCGCGGGAACGCCATACATGTGTCCGGCAAAGACGAGGAATTCTCTGCCACTCAAGCGTTCATAGATATTCAGAACCTCCGGGAGGACGCCCATCAAGGAGTGTGCTCGGATGGGATCCTTCCACACATCGACGCCGCCCACCCAAACGGAGCCGGAGGTAGGGCGCAGCAAGCCGACCATCATTTTAATCGTGGTGCTTTTCCCCGCGCCGTTTGGTCCCAGGAAGCCGTAAAACTCACCCCGTTGTACGGTCAAATTCAGATGATTGACCGCCATTTTCTGACCGAATACACGAACCAGGTCGCGCGCCATAACGGCTGGCGCGTTACTGCTGCTTGCCTCCATATGAGGATGCTGTAGGGCCTGATTTGTTGTAGCCGATGCATTTGCTTCGCCTGGAAATGTCGTCATATGCTTTCATCTTCCTTGATTACACTCTCTATTTGCTCATGAGATATAACTATTTGCTATAGGAAGCATAACATCAGGAGTTTGGTCCTGTCAAGTTGATTATAATGAAGGGCGAGGAAGAAACATTGCTCAAGGCAGTAATACCTGCTATACTTTTCAACTGGTTGATACTCGCTGACACTGTTGTTGAGGGAAAGAAGGTATGTTACCATGCGTACATTCCAGGGAACGGTAAGTCAAGCGGCAAAAGCTGAAGATGGTTCATCTTTACTTCGGAGTGATCTCCGGTAAGGAGGAACATTATGTCTAGGAAGCATGGGGGACGTATTTTTCCCTTATTGTTAGTACTGAGTATAATGTTCTCGGCTTGCGGCTCAACTTCAACGACGACGTTTGGCAGCAAAAGTGGCCCAACCACGATACAGCTATTTTTTCACTCCGGCCAGGGACCTGAGCGTGACGCACTCAATGCCACTCTCAAGGCTTTCAGTGACAGGAACCCGGATATAACGGTCGAGGCGGTGCAGTTGCCCGAGGGTCGCTACACCGACCAGGTGAACATCGCCGCACTGGCCCGTAGTCTCCCCTGCCTGCTCGATTTCGACGGTCCAACCTTGTATAACTACGCCTGGTCCGGGTACCTCATTCCACTCGACAAGTATGTGTCCCCAGAGATGAAAGCTGACTTTCTGCCATCGATCATCAAGCAGGGCACATACAATCATCACCTTTACAGCCTGGGCCAGTTTGATTCCGGTCTTGGTATCTACGCTAACAAACAGTATCTGAGGGAGGCAGGTGTGCGCATCCCCACTATCGACAACCCCTGGACGTTGACTGAATTCAACGATGTATTGGCCAAGCTGAAGAACGTGCCGGGCGTGCAGTATCCGCTGGACTTAAAGATGAAGACTAGCGGCGAGTGGTTCACCTATGGCTTCTCTCCTTTTGTTGAGTCCTTCGGGGGGGATCTGATTAACCGCAGCAACTACCAGTCGGCAAATGGGGTGTTGAACGGCCCCGACACAGTGGCTGCAATGACCTGGTTCCAGGGCCTCTTCAGGCATGGCTACAGCAATCCCTGGCCAGCTGGCGACATCGATTTCACGTCTGGCAAGTCCGCGCTGAGTTGGGTCGGTCACTGGGTCTATCCAGATTACCGTAAGGCGGTGGGAGACAACCTGCTTGTGCTGCCAGCACCGAACCTGGGCAAGGGTGCAAAAACTGGCATGGGATCATGGAACTGGGGGATCACCTCGTCCTGCAAAACCCCTGACGCAGCCTGGAAAGTGTTGAATTTCATCCTGTCGCCCAATGAGATAGCGCGTATGACCAACGCGAATGGGGCTGTGCCTGCACGCAAATCGGCTATCGCCCAGTCCGAGCTGTATGCGCCGAACGGCCCGCTCCACGTGTTCGTACAGCAACTCCAAATGGGTAT
>WNFX01005188.1_pt1 | contig 12598 bp, 13 predicted proteins | sample 5400111 | NCBI WGS metagenome assembly WNFX01 (sample SAMN13153363, study PRJNA577476) | soil metagenome | isolation source: 40 cm soil or saprolite under grassland replicate 1 | place: USA:California | collected 2016-06-15
GATTCGCGCCTTTGAAGACCCCAGAGAATTCGGTGACCCCAGGCCCGAGGTCGACATCGCCCCATGCATCGGGAGCGAGTACGCCGAGCAGGCCGTTGAGGTCGCCATTTGAGCATGCGGCGATGAACTTTTCTGTGACCAGCCGGTGCTCGGCGGAAGCGATGTCGAAGCGGGCGCTGCCCGGGCCTGCGGCTATCTTCTGCCTGGCCCGGCTGGCGAGCTGGCGGCAGGCTGGAGCACTGCGGCCCACTGTCTCGGCGACGGTGTCGAACGGCATCTGGAAGATGTCGTGCAGCACGAAGGCGACCCGCTCGGCCGGGCTGAGCTGCTGCAGCACGACGAGCAGTGCGAGCCTGACTCCGTCGTCGAAGGTGACCCGGTCGGCTGGATCGGCCAGCCCCGGCGGGGGCGGCGCGACGAACTCGATCTCGCTGGCGTCGTGGGCGCGCTCCCTGCGGGAGCGGGCAGACTTGATCTGGTCCAGGCAGAGGCGGCTGGTCACCACGATCAGCCAGCCGCGCTTGTCCTCGATCTCACCGAGCTTGGTGGCCATCAGGTGCGTGAATGCGTCCTGCACGATGTCCTCGGCCGCGCCGATGTCCCCGAGCATCCGGAATGCGAGATCAACAAGATACGGACGGTGGTCCTGGTAGGCCTGGCCGATCTTCCCGCCGTCCTGGTCACCGCGCATGCCGCGTCCTTCCTGAGATCGGCTCGCCGGGTGCCCGTTGCCGGCCGCCCCGCGCATGCCTGCCCGGCGCTGTCCCGCGCGTGTGGCTCCTCTTACTGGACGACGCAGCCCTGCGCATTGTGACAACGCAGGCCGCCCGAGGCCCGGTGTCACTTTCCCGCTTCCCATGTCGTCCTTGCCTGTGACGTGCCGCAGCCCTCCCCGGGCGTGGCATTCCGGCGATGAAGGGGGATTCATGACCCGCATACCGAGCCACAGCATCGAGGACGCCCCGCAGGCAGCGCGGTCCCTGCTGGCGGAGATGGTCCAGTTCTCCCCGACGGGACGGCTGCTCAATCTGCACGCGCAGATGGCGCATGCGCCGGCTGTCCTGGAGGCCTATGTATCGATCAGGAGGGCCACAGCCCGGCACGGCACGCTGGAGGGGCCCATCCGTTCCGCGCTCATGCTCGCGGCGGCGGTCCACGACGGCAGCGAGTACGCGCTAGCCATCATCTCGATGCTCGCGCTGCGGTCCGGCTGGCGCCGGGACCAGGTGGAGGTGCTTGTCGCGGGCAAGGACCTGGGCGAGGAGAAGACCGACGCGCTGATCGGCGTGGTGCGAGAAGCCGCGGCGAACTCCGGGCGCGTCAGCGACCTTGCCTGGGCCCGGGCTGCCGGCAGCGGCTGGAGCGACGAGCAGCTTGCCGAGGCATTCGCCTACCTGGGCCTGACCGTCTTCACCTCCTACTTCCTCAACTACGCGGGGACCGAGTTGGACATCCCGGCAGATGCGCCCGGGTCCGGCCCGGCCGACGCCGCCCCGCCAGCAACCACCAGTGGTGTAGGGAGCTGACATGGAACTGATCCAGAGCCGCATCGTGACCGACGACGTCGAGGGGCTGGCAGCGTTCTACGCCAGGCTGGTGGGGACTCCGGTAGCACTCAACGAGTACTACGTGGAAGTGCCGGCAGGTGCGCTGTCGGTCGGCTTCTCCAAGTGCCGCTTCACCGAGTACGGGGAAGACCAGGTAGCGCGGCCTGAATGTCAGCAGCCCCGGGACGAGATCATCCTCGACTTCATGGCCGTCGACGTGGACGCGGAGCATGAGCGCATCGCGGCACTAGGCGTGGCGTGGGTCATGCTGCCGACCACCCAGCCCTGGGGGAACCGCTCGATGATCTTCAGAGACCCCGGAGGGAACCTCATCAGCGTGTTCTCGCGCAGCGAGAGGGTTCCTGGCTAGCGCCCCTGGCGCGCCAGAGGCGGGCCGCCGGGCCGCCGAGGCGCGTCGCCGCATCCTGCTGCTGAGCCCTCGGACCCGCCATCACCTGCGCACGACGCCGTGACTACACCAGCCATGGCGCTAGCCCACTACGCCCTTCTCAAGGGAGGAACATCCCATGGCTGCTGATATCACCGAGGTCCAGCCGGTTAGCGCGCAGCTCGACGCTGCCGTCCCGGCCAGATCCCGGCACCTGGGGCTCGCCCTTGTGGTGATCTCCATGGCCCAGCTGATGCTGGTACTCGATGAACTGATCGTCAACACTGCCCTGCCGCACATCCAGCAGGCACTCCACTTCTCCGGCAGTGGCCTGGAATGGGTGGTGACCGGATATGCCGTGACGTTCGGCGGCCTGCTGATGCTCGGCGGCCGGGCCGGCGACATTCTCGGCCGGCGGCGCATGTTCAGCGCGGGCATATTGCTCTTCACCCTCGCCTCGCTGCTCGGCGGCTTCGCCACCAGTTCGTGGCTGCTGATCACCGCCCGCGTGCTGCAGGGCGCCGGCGCCGCCCTCGCCGCGCCGGCGGGCCTGTCGCTGATCACGGTGACCTTCCCCGAAGGGAAGCCCCGCACCCGGGCGCTGGGCATGTATGCGGCGATGACCGGTCTGGGCGGCGGCGTCGGCGTAGTCGCCGGCGGGCTCCTCACCACCTATGCGTCCTGGCGGTGGGTGTTCTTCGTCAACGTGCCCATCGGGCTGCTGCTCGCCTTCGGCGCCCGGTTCGCGATACCGGAGTCGCTACGCTATCCGCGGCGGTGGGACCTGCCCGGCGCTATCACGGGCACGGCAGGGTTCGCGCTGCTCATCTACGGTCTCACCCGCGGCGCCACCGGGCCCGACGGCATCTCGCACTGGACAGACACGGGCACAATCCTCGCCCTGGCCGGCGCCGCCGCAGCGATCACCGCGTTCGTGGTCATCGAAGCACGGTCCCGCCAGCCGCTGCTGCCCTTGCGGATCTTCGCCAACCGGAACCGGACCGGCGTCTACCTGATCCTGCTCTGCCTGGCCTCGACATTCTTCGGCATGTTCTTCTTCCTCACCCTGTTCACCCAAGTCGTGTGGGGGTACAGCGCGTTGCGCGGCGGCCTTGCCTACCTGCCGTTCGTCGGCGCCTTCATCGTGGTCGCCGGGATCTGCTCCAAGATGGTCCCGCGTCTGGGCGCACGCCTGCCGATGACCATCGGCGCCCTGCTCGCTCCCGTCGCAATGTTCTGGCTGTCCCGTGTCAGTGAGCACAGCCAGTACCTGACCGGCGTCGGCCTGCCGCTGATCGTCTTCGCTGCCGCCGCCGGGCTGATCTTCGTCCCGCTCACCATGACCCTGGTCGCCGGGATAGCCGATGAGCACTCCGGTGTCGCTTCCAGCATGTTCAACGCCGGCCAGCAAGTCGGCGGCGCTGTCGGCCTCGCCGTCATCGGCAGCGTGGCCTGGACCGTGGTCAACAGGCATGTCAGGGACTCACTCAGCCATGCCGCAGCCGGCCACAACCTCGCCAGGCACCCCGCCGGCGGGCCGGGCAGCCCGGTCTACGATCACGCGCTGTCCAGCGGGGTCACTACCGCACTGACCATGGGCGCGGGAGCAACCGTGCTCGCGCTCATCGTCACACTCATCGCCATCCGGGTACGCCGTGAAGACCTCCCGGACAGCCCGCTAGTGATGTAGGCAGGTCGCGGCTCAGCGGCAATGCCGCCACCCACCACTCGCAGCGCCGGCAGCGAGCAGGCCCGCGGTGCGAGTACTGGCGTGGCCCGGACCGCAGACCAGAGCACCGGTTAGTGATTACCGGGGGCGCGACGCGCCTTCCAGAGCGCGACGCCGTCGACGGCTTCTTTCTGAATCACTCCGACTTCCTCGCGAAGTTCGAGGATCTGACCAGCATCCCGCAAGGTCCGACCGGCCTCGAGGCATGGCCCGACGTCCTGGTGCGCCTGACGCGCGCCCCGTTCGTTTCCATCGCGCTGATCCGGCGGCGGGCGACCGGAAACGGCAGTGAGCTCGCGCTCGCCTGCGACATGAGCTTCGCGAGCCGAGAGAAAGCGCTCTTGTCGCAGTTTGAAGTGGGCGTGGGCCTCGTCGCTGGTGGCGGGCCCATGGCGCGCTTGCCACGGGTCATGGGACGGGGACGCGCCCTCGAAGTGCTCCTGAGCGCAGACGACATCCGAGGCACCGATGCCGAGCTCCTCGGCTACGTGAACCGTGCGCTCCCGGATGCCGAGTTGGACTCTTTCGTCGACGCACTCGCAACCCGCATCGCCTCGTTCGACAAGTGGGCGATCGCCAACACCAAGCGCCTCGTGAACGAGGCCAGCCTGCCGCCCGACGTCGAAATCAGAGCGGGCTGGGACGCCTGCATGGCCTCCGTCAAGCGACCAGCGGCGCAGGAAAGAATCAAAGCCCTCCTGGAGCAAGGGTTCCAGAAGCCTGGAGACTCGGAAAATCGACTCGGATTCTACGTGGGACAGCTGGGCCTCAACGGCGAGCACTGAAATCCGAACGGCCTATCTCACTTTCTAAAAGGAAACACACGACCATGGACTCGCTCACCATCGCGAAGAAAATCGCTGACCGCGTCGAGGCCGAGTCGCTCAAACAAAACGTACCGGATGCGATTAGGAGGCACAGCGCCGGGAATTCCCTTAGCCTGATCGCTGTCCCCAGCCGCACGTGAACAGGACCGCGGATGCCTGACGACCCGGGCGACCCGGCACACCACACCCCGGCCACACCTGAACCCCGCCGTGAACCAACGATCTGGGATCCGGAGGTGGAACGGCTGGATGAGGCTGAGTGCTGGCGGCTCATCTCAGCGGGCGGTGTGGGCCGGCTCGCGTACTCCGGCCGGTCCGGCCTGGCCGTGCTCCCGGTCGGCTACCAGGTACAGGAAGGCAGCCTGATTTTCCGCATCGCGCTGGGCAGCCCGACCGACGAGGACCTTCGCACCGGGATAGAAGGCGCCGAATACAAGGTGGCAGCGGAGATCGACGACGTCGGCACGGACGCGCAAGACGGCTGGTTCGTCTTCATCCAGGGTGCCGCGCACCACCTGGACTCCGGCCACGATCACGCATCAGCCGGGCCGCCGGGCGGACAGCCATCGGCCGGCACACAGGACAATTTCGTGCGCATCACGCCCACCTTCATCGCCGGCCGCCGCCTGCGCCGCCACTGACGTCCCGCCAGCACCGGCAATCCCTGCCAGCACCGCGGCCGGAACTCCATGCCCAGCATCGGGCTGCTGGAGCCCCGTCGCTTTCATGGAAGGCCCGCCCCCACACCACGCGCCGCTACCCGGATCTATGCGGGCCGGGCAAACTCAGGTGCGGGCTGACCGCCAGATAACGCCGGCCAGAATCCCCGCACACCGACGCAGGCGCGTCAGCCCTGCCGCGCCTTCTGGCGCGGATCCTTCTTGTTCACCACGAACGTCCGGCCGCGCCGCCGCACAACGATCGAGCCCGGGCGCAACTTTAGCCCCCGCAGCGAATTCCTCACCTTCATGATTTAACTCCTTCGCTTTCTCAGCACCTGTAACCACTTCCCCGGCCAGGTCATTCCGTCCGGCAAGGCGCGTCCAGGGACACCGAGGACCCGGCTCGCCGGAGGCCATGACCGCTCCATATTGCCCCGATCTGCGCCGCTCAATTGATGAGCATCGAGGCCGCCCCGGCCGCCCCGAACGGCGGCTCGGCGCGCGTTCTCCCTGGGCCGTATCCATCACTTACTGTGACGGATCCTGCGAGCCCGGCCTGGATGCCGTGCGACGACTCGTGGGACGAGCACCGGCCGCGCCGCCGGCCGAGCAGCCTGGTCGATCGGCGCACCCGTCCGGCCGGCTCCTGCCTCTGGCCAGAACTCCGCGAACGGGCGAGCATGAACCGATGGAGGAGGTACAGCGGCTGCTGGATCAGCTCGTGGCGGCCGGGGCGCCCGGCGCGGCCGCGTGGATCCACGACGAGCACGGCAGTGTGCAGGCCGCCAGTGGCGTGGCCGACCTGCGGGCCCGCCGGCCGATGCAACCCGGGCTGCACTTCCGGGCCGGCAGCCTGACCAAGTCGCTGGTTGCCACCGTCGTGCTGCAACTGGTCGCGGAGGGCCGGCTGTCGCTGTCGGACACCCTGGAACGATGGCTGCCGGCGATCCTGCCCTATGGCGACCGGGTCACCATCCACCAGCTGCTCAACCACACCGGCGGCGTGCCCGACTACTGGGCGGCCGTCGAACCGGCGCTGTATGGGTCCCGGCAGGGACGCCTGCGCGCGTGGACCCCACAAGCGCTGGTCGGCCTGGTGGCCGGCCAGCCACTGGGCTTCCCGCCCGGCACGGCCTGGTCATACTCCAACACCGGCTACGTCCTGCTCGGCCTGATCGCGGAGGCGGCCACCGGCAACACACTCGCTGGTGAACTGGGCCGGTGCATCTTCGGGCCGCTGGGGCTGCGCGACACCTTGCTGCCAGGCAACTCCCCTGGCATCCCGAGCCCGGCGTCGCGCGGCTACAGCCTCCCGCTCAGCCCACAAGGGGAAGTGATCACCGGCCCGCTGCTGGGCTTCACGGCCCAGAACCCTTCGTGGGCTTGGGCGGCGGGCGCGCTGGTGTCCACTCTTGCGGACCTGGGCCACTTCGTCCGGGCGCTGCTGGGTGGCCGGCTGCTGCCGCCCAGGCTGCTGGCCGAGATGCTGTCCACCGTCACGGTCCCCCCTGGTTCGGTCCCGCTCCCCCTGTACGATCGCTATGGCCTGGGGCTGCTAGAGGTCGAGACGCCCGCTGGGCGGCTGGTCGGCAACGTCGGCGGGATCCCTGGCTTCTTGAGCATCGTCCTCAGCACGCCCGACGGCCGCCGGCAGCTTGGGGTCATGATCAATGTGCTGGCCGCCCCGGACCCCGTCTACGAGGCGTTCGCGCAGGTGTTTCGAGAGCTCGGCGCAGGGATTCTCTCCTAGCGGCGCTATTTATGATCTGCCTCCCATCGGTCGTGTGTCGTTTACTCATCTGGCGGTTAGCCGTCATGCCCGTAGATCATCAGCGCAGCGTCTTCGCCGCCCGGCGGGCGGGAACAACGATGAGGGTGATGCCAGCGGCGAGGATGAGGGCCCCCGCGGCCAGCAGGCCGGCGGCGACCCAGGGCAGCGACGGCAGCGCGGCGGCGACGCTCCCCCTCGGACCGCCCCGAGCGCACCGCCTACCGCCGGAACGGCGCGGCCTCCAGGAAGGCGAACGACAACCGGCCCGCCCGGATCGCCGATGCAATCCCGTCAATCGGCAGCCCGGCCTGCTCGCATGCGGTGGCCAGGCGGACCTTCTGGGTGTCCGGCTTACTTGCGGGCCCCGGCCGTGCTCATCTCCGGCCCGCCCGCCGCCGCGCGGGCGGTTGGGGCGTCACGGCGCGGGTTGCCGGCCGAAGTGCCGAGCGTGATGCCGGTGCCGGTGATGAAGACCAGCAGCAGCACCCCGGCGGGGTAGACGGCCAGGCTAGCCAGGCTCGGCAGGAGCAGCAGGTAGGCGATGCCGGATGCGGTGATGGTGATGGCCAGCGCGATCCCGGCGTACCGCAGCCAGCGGGGCAGTATCCCCGAGGCCACAGCGGCCACGGCGAGGACGGCGAGGGCGAGCATCTTGACCCCGTCCAGCCGGTTCACCGCGTCGTAGAGCAGGTGCGCGGTGCCGGGTGCGCTCGTCGCGGCCAGCACCGCGCCGAGCACGAACTGCGTCAGCGAGATGAGCGCGGCCGCAACGCCGGCGATGAGGGCGGCCCGGGCGGCCGGCTGGCGCCCGGACCTGTGTGCCGCCCGGGCCAGCGCGATCGAGACGATGGCCAGCGCGGCGGCGGGCAGCCCCTCGGTGAGGGCGAATTGGGCGGCCACCGCAGTCCCGTGCCCGGCCAGCGCGGTCGCGATCTGGTCTCCGGAGGCGGTGAGCTTGGGCATGGGCGCCGGGATAGATAGCCCGGCGATCCAGGACAGTGCGTAGCCGATCCCGGCGAGGCCGGTGACCGTCAGCAGACGGCGGCGATTAGCAGAGAGATTCATTTGGTGCTCCTTCGGGTTCTCATTTATTTATTTGATGTAATTGGCCCTTGACGGTGCCTGTGGCGTTTCCCTTGCGGATGTCCTCACGCTGGTCTGCCGTCTTCCAGAACCAGCTTGAGTTTGCCGAGGTTTTGCGCCACTGCCGCCTTGATCCTGGGCGCCGCGAGCGGGGCAAGAAGCCTCAGTTTGGCCGGGGAGGGATCGAGTTCCACGCTGTTGACCAGCGTTGTCGCGCCGGCGGCCGCCTCCAGCTGGTAGCTGATGGTTGCCTGGAAGGGCCCGATCTGCCCGTGGATCGCCAGGCGGCTGGCGGGCCGGAAGACGGTTACCTCGAATTCTTCGGTACTCCTGCCCGGAACCGAACGGGTCTGGCGGTATCTGGTGCCAACCCCGACGGGCCCGGCGGAGGCCTTGCTGGTGTCTTCGATGGCGTAGTTCCACGTCGGGATGTTCCCGAAGTCCGCCAGGAACGCGAAGACCTCATCTGCGGGCCTTCGGATCGTGACGGTGTTCTCGAACGTTTGCATTGCTGTCTCCTGTGTCAGCTGCCGGGCAGGCGCACGGCAGCGGTTGGGTCGTGGGCGGGCAGGATGACCAGGTCTGGCATCTGCGTGTTGCTGCCTGAAGCCACATCGGTGCGTGGCAGGTTCTCAGCGTGCGGCGCCAGCGGCAGCTGAGACATCCGCCAGCTGGCCGATGTTGCCGCGGTTTGGGGCTTGCACGATGGGGCGGGTGGAGATCCGCATAGTCCTGGACCAGATCGAGCCGCCGGGTGGCCGCCTCCGGGTTGTGCCCGGTGCCGGGCACAACCATCGCCCCTTGATGGCCGGCGAGATCTGGTTCACCGGCTGGCTCGGGCTGCTAAGAGCGCTGTATGAGGTGACCGGGGCGGCTGGCTCCGGCGCGCCGGGCGGTTAACGACCGGGCCGCGACCGGCCGTCGCGCCGCGGTAACCAGTAATGGGCAGTAGCATCCGGTGAGTGGGCACCGTGGCGCCGGCGCTTTGCCTCCGCGGGCGCGCGGCGGAAATCGCGGTCCTGAGTGATGCCCTGGACCGGGCCGCGTCGGGCCAGCCGACGGTGGTGCTGATCGAGGGCGAGCCCGGGATCGGCAAGACGCGGCTGCTGGATGAGGCGCTGGCCGACGCCCGCGGCCGGGGCATGCAGGTGGCGGCGGGCCGGGCCGGGGAGCTGGAGCAGACGCGGCCGTTCGGCCTGGTGGCCGGCGCGTTCGGGTGTGCCCCTTCGTCCCCCGATGCGCGGCGGGCGGGGATCGCGGAGCTGCTGGTGGCCGGGAGCGGCGGGGACCGGGGCCCGATCACGGTGACCAGCGACCCGGGGCTGCGGTTCCGCGCGATGGACGCGTTCGCTGACCTGGCCGAGGAGCTGGCGCTGTCCGGGCCGCTGGTGATCGGCGCGGATGACCTGCAGTGGGCTGATCCGTCCAGCCTGCTGACCCTGGGGGCGCTGGTCCGGCGCCTGGCGTATCTGCCGGTGGCCCTCGTCGGGTGCCTGCGGCCGTCCCCGCGCGGCCCGGAGCTGGACCGGCTGGCCGGCGCGCTGGCGTCCGCCGGGGCCCAGTATCTGATCCTGCGCGGCCTCGCCGACGATGCCGTGACCGATCTGGTAACGGAGGCCGTTGCGGCCGTGCCCGGCGCGAGACTGCTGGCCGGGATCTCCGGCGCGGCGGGCAACCCGCTGTTCGTGACCGAGTTGCTGGCCGCGCTGGCCCAGGAAGGCGCGATCAAGACCGCCGACGGACGGGCCGAGGTGGCGGATGCAACGCTGCCGCCATCGCTGCGGCTGACCATCTTGCGCCGGATCAGCTTCTTGCCCGACGAGAGCCTGCGAACGCTGCGGGCCGCATCGATCCTGGGATCCAGCTTCACCCTCACCGACCTGGCGGCGGTGGCCGGCCGCTCCGCTCTCGAGCTGTCGGTCGCGCTGGCAGAGGCTGTCAGGGCGCGGGTGCTGGAAGACGACGAGAACCGGCTGCGGTTCCGTCATGACCTGATCCGCGACGCCATCTACGAAGATCTCCCGGGCAGTGTCCGCAGCGGGCTGCACCGCGAGGCCGGGCAGCGACTCGCGCGATCAGGCGCCCCGGCCCTGCTGGTGGCCGAGCACCTCGCCCGCGGGGCCAGAACAGCGGACGCCGAGGCCATCGGATGGCTGACCAGGGCCGCCCGGGAGGCCGCGCCCACATCGCCCGATGTCGCCGCGGATCTCCTGGAGCGCGCGATGGGGCTGATGGGGCCGGCCAATGCCGCCCGCGACCGGCTGCTCGCCGAAAGGGCCAGCAGCCTGATGTGGGCCGGACGGATCTCGGCCGCCAAGAACATCTGCCGCACGCTGCTGGAGCGCGACCATGACCTAAACGCGGAGGGACCCGCGCGGCTATGCCTCGGCTATGCCCTGGTCGCACAAGGCCGGCAGGGCGAGGCGCTGCCGGAACTGGAGCGAGCCGCCGGATCCCCGGGGCTGACAGACGCCGAACGCGCAGGCGCGCGGGCGTGGGCGGGCTACGCCCGCCTGTCGCTGGTAGACCTCGACGGCGCGTCAGCCACAGCCAGCCAAGTGCTGTCCGCCGGGTGGGCCGATCCCTTGGCCACCAGCGTCGCTTTGGCTACCCGCGCCCTGGCCAGTGTGCACCGCCGACACCTCACCGAGGCGCTGGAGATCATCGACGAGGCCGTCAGCCTGGCTGACCAGAGCCCGGGCAGGCGAGGTCACCGCTTCCCGATCCACGTCACACGAGGATTCATCCTCACCGAGCTCGACCGGCTCGATGAGGCCAGATCCACGCTCGGCACCGGCAGGCGGATCGGCGAGGAACTCGGCACCGGCTGGCACCTGCCCAACTATCAGATGATCAGCGCCGCCACGCGCTTCCTTGCGGGCGACTGGGACGACGCGATCGCCGAGGTCGAGGCGAGCCGGGAACTGGCTGACGAGACCGGCGAAAGCTACAGTCTCGTTCTCGGCCACTGCGTGCTGTCGCTGATCTGCGTTCACCGCAATGACCTCAGCCGGGCTGACGCGGCCGCCCGCGCGGCAATGGGCCAGGCGGGCGAGCCGGGTCCCCGCTACCTCGGGCTGTGGCCGATGTGGGCGAACGCTTGCGTGCTCGAGGCCGGCGGAAGGGTCGCCGAGGCGTTCGCGCTCCTGGATGAATGCTGGGATCGGTTCGCTCAGCTGGGGCTCACGCTCGAGTCCCGGGCCTTCGGGGTTGACCTCGTCCGGCTGGCTCTCGCCAGCGGCGAACGGGAACGGGCGCACACCGTGGCGGCGGCCATTACCGAGATCGCCGAGCAGCAAGACATCCCCTCGTTGACCGGCACGGCGCTGCATTGCCATGGGCTGGTGGAGAACGATGCCGGGATCTTGCACGCCGCCGCCAGTGCCCACGCCCACGGCTCACGACCGCTGGAGCTGGCCCAAGCCTGCGAGGACGCGGGTGCCGCGTTCGCCCGGCGTGACGGCGTCGGCCAGGCCCGCCCCCTGCTTGAGCAGGCCACCGGGATCTACGAACGGCTCGGCGCCGCCCGCGACCTCGCCCGCGCCGAGGCGGTGCTGCGCGCGGCCGGGATCCGCCGCGGCCGCCGCGGAACCCGCGGTCGGCCGCAATTTGGCTGGGACAGTCTCACCCCCACCGAGCACACCGTCGCCGATCTGATCGCCGAGGGGCTGTCCAACCCCCGGATCGGCGAGCGGCTCTACATCTCAGGCCGGACTGTGCAAACCCACCTCGCCCACGTTTTCGCCAAGCTGGACATCACCTCCCGGGCCCAGCTCGCGGCCCTGGTGACCCAGCATCGGGGCAGCGGGTCACCGCCGGGCACAGGTCCCGGCGGCGCGTAGGGTCACGGTGTCGCAGCCAGCACAGCCAGCAGGCGAGGCCACGGCCCGCCCGGCTGCCACGCCAGAACGGCGGAGATGCGCGGGGCCACCTGCGCGATCGGCTTGCCGGTCTCCCGGACCAGCCGAACCGCGCCCTCCCGGAAATCGGCGTCGAGCTTCCTGGGCGTCTTTGCCATCGCCGTTCTCCTTTAAGGCGATGTCTCCGTCGCTACGAGGGGAAGCCCAGGGACGTCAGGGGCGGGCGTCCGCACAGCGCTCATCCAGCGGCCACGATTGGTCAGGCCTCGCCGGGGTTGCTCGTTTCTCGTCCGGGCTCATCGCGCTCGGGCAGTACCGCAAGCCCCAACGTCTGTTCGCTGGGCCGAGCCGGGTGTGATGATGGCCTTGGAGGTCAAATGCCTCGCAATGCGGGGTTGCCGTGGCGGCGCTGACAGATGCCGGCTTTGTGGAGATGCGGCTCGTCAAGGCCGTTTGGGCTCCGGTTTAGCAGGACGGTGACCCGTCCGGCATTGCCGAGTCCGGCGGCGAGAAGGACTAGGACATGGAGGACGCGCAGGAGGCGGGTGCGGCCGCTTCGCCGCGCAAGGAATCGCCGCCGGAGCAGGCGGATGTGATCTTGACGCCGGATCAGCGGGTGCGGGTGTTCATCTCCTCGACGCTGGAGGAGCTGGCCGCCGAGCGGGCGGCGGCGCGGCGGGCGATCGCCCGGCTGCACCTGGTGCCGGTGTGGTATGAGTCCGGCGCCCGGC
>WNFX01005192.1_pt1 | contig 12595 bp, 10 predicted proteins | sample 5400111 | NCBI WGS metagenome assembly WNFX01 (sample SAMN13153363, study PRJNA577476) | soil metagenome | isolation source: 40 cm soil or saprolite under grassland replicate 1 | place: USA:California | collected 2016-06-15
CAGCCGAGCCTTGGTAACCGGGCTTGGCAAGCTCCGATCGCACCGCGCGAAGCCGCTGCGGCAACTCGTCGATTCGCCTGTCCGTTGGCAACGTCAGCACAGCCTCAAGATCAACGGCGTCCAGATCACCGCGGCGGAGCTGCGCCAGAGCCAGGTCGATCCTGGCGATGGCTTCGCAACCATAGGAGCGCTCCTGCGCAGGACCGGTCTCGAAGAGAGCGATGGCGCTGCGCAACTGTGCTATAGCGGCAGCTTCGTTGCCCGCAAGGCGGGTTTGGGCAGAGCCGGCCAAGTAAGCCTGGCGGGCCGGAGTGAACCGGAATTGGCCGCCGATTTCATCCTGCAGCTCGTCACCCGTGCGTTCCCCGGCCTCGTGCGCCGCCTCAGCCGCACCAGCCGCCTCGCTGGTTCCTTGGGCATCACCGATTTCCGCAGCGGCTTTGGCGTAGAGAAGATGCAGCCTCACAGCACCCGGTCCATCGGACACATACCGCAGACCGTCTAGAGCGAACTCCTGTGCCCGCCTCGGCTGTCCCCGCCAGTGCGAGATGTCGGCCATCCGAGCGCGGAGGTAGCCCATGAGCGGGTGGTGGTCTATCACGATGGCGTATGCCCAGCCGGCGCGAACCAGTTCCTCGGCCGCCTGGGGGTAGCCAAGATCTTGAGCTGGCTGCGACATGAGGCCATTGAGACCTCCCAGCAGGAAGTACAACATTGTCGTGTCACGTGGCCAGAGCCGCCGGTCAAGCACGGTATAGATCCGGCTTCGGACGCGGTGCATCTCCTTGAACAACGGAAATGGTTCGCCGGTCACGTAGTTCTGGGCGACGTTCGCGACGTCGGCGCGTAACTGTTCGAGGGTGGCTTCGCCGATGTCGCGCCGTTCGGCACCTTCTGCGTGGTGGCTGCCTTCGTGTGCCGCCATCAGCACCTCTCGCTCGACCGTGGGCTCGCCCGGATAGGGCACCTGCGTCCAACGGTAAGCAAACTGGGCGGGCGTCTGGGCAGCTGGGATCACCGCCTCCGGAGCGAGGTGCGGAACAAGCTGCCCGGCGACGCCGACCCCGGCAACAGGCATCGCCATCGGTAACGCGGCGGCGACATGCGGGTGGCTGACCGCGGGCGGCGGCGGTGACGGGCCGAACTCCCCGGGCGGGATGCCAAGGGCCCGGCAGTAGTGCAGCTTGTGGCGTTCGGAGATGCCGCCGTTGCCGTTCTCCCAGCGGCGGATGTTGCGGCACATGGCGTTGCCGCCGGGCATGGTGTGATCGCCGCTGTCGGCTGCGGCGCGGCGGAGCTGCCGGGCCATCTCCGCGATCGGCCAGCCACGGTTTTGCCGCTGCCGCCGCAACCACCCGGCGAGTTCGGAAGACATGGCGTGTCACCCTAACCCCGCGAGGCCCGCGAAACCAGGGCAGTGTCCGCCGCCGTCCGAGGCTGGCCCCGGCTGTCCGCCCCGCTGTCCGCACCGGTTGTCCGCACCGGTTGTCCGCACCGGTTGTCCGCACCGGTTGTCCGCCCCGGTTGTCCGGCGCTGCGGGGCGCCGCGCCACACCACAGCCACCACCCCAGCGGCGGAACCGGCAGCCGGCCCGCACCACCCGCATGCCCGGCACGTCCCCGCCCGCGCCGGCGCCCGTCCAGGATAACCGTGAGAACTGCTGGCTGCGCACACCGAGCCGCCGTTCGGTGTGGAATCAGCGGTTCGGTGCTGGACGCGGTTGGCCGCACAGATCAGGTGTTCGGAGTGGGCCCAAGTCGTTGTCCCTCAGCTGCTGAGGCGGGTGTAGATCAGGGCGTGGTCGGAGGCGGGTGCGTTGCGGCGAACCGCAGGGGCATCGGTGATCGACGGCAGCGTCCCTGGGTGGAGGGTGTGTACCTCTGCCGTACGGCCAAGGAGCGCGTGGCTGACCAGGAGGTGGTCGATGAGCTCGCCGCGGCCGTGGTAGATCCGCGAGTACCGCTCCCCTTCGGGGAGGCGGGGGGCGAGGTTCCACAGCCGGGCGGCGTCGCCTTGGTCGGGGCGGTCGGCGCCCGGCGTGCCCAGTTCGGAGCCGGGCGGGCCGAGCAGGATCTGGGTGGTCGCGGCCTGCGGTTCGTCGTTGAGGTCACCGACCACCATCACCTGGCGCGTCGCCCCCTCCCCGGCGAGCAGGTCGTCGGCCAGAGCGCGGACGGTGACGGCCTCGGCGGTGCGGCGGTCCAGGGCGTAGCCGGCGACGCGCGCACGCTCGCCCTCGTCGTGGGGGGTAAAGCGGGATTTGCCGCCCGGGCCGGGGAAGGACAGCAGCTTGGATTTCAGGTGGCATGCGACGATCATCAGGTCCCGGCCTGAGCTTTCGCGGATCCGGACAGCCAGCGCGCCACGGCCCATCTGCTGGATCGTGGCGCCGGTGTCGTCGGCTTGCACCGGCCGCAACAGCTGTGGGAACGCCGCGACGTCGGCGATGACTTCCAACGGCAGCCGGGACAGGAACCCGACCCGGATCGGATGCGCCCGCTCGAAGATAGCGGAGGTCACTGTCTGCCAGTCGCCGTCCAGCAGGGCTGCTACGTCGTCCAGGGCGGCGGGGTCGCCGACCTCTTCGACCGCCAGGACATCGGCACCGGTCTGGCCGATGGTATCGGCCAGGCCGTGGATCTTCGCCTGGTAGGCGTCGTCATCGTGGGGGCCGAAATCATCGCCCGGCCGGAACAGATTCTCCATATTCCACGCGCCCGCCACCGTCATCTGCGGCCCCCTCCCGGTTCGGCCCTACGGCTCCATTGGATCAGACGAAGCGACGAGGCTCCAGATGCACGGCCGGGAGAGAGCCACACGCGCGCGCCTAGCGAGCCCCGGGACAAGGTAGAAGCCGAGATCCAGACGATCACCCGCAAGCCCTGGGTCCGCCGCGTCATCACCTGGCAGCTATCCGGCGACCAGCCCAAAGACCTGCGCCTTAGGTGGGGCATCGACACCGCAGCCCGCGCGGCGCTGGAAGAAGAAATCTTCGGCAAGCACGTCCTGATCACCAGCCACGACGACTGGCCCGCCGCCGAGGTGATCACCGGCTACCGGTCCCAGTCCGAAGCCGAGTTCTCCTTCCGCCAGCTCAAAGACCCGCACGTGGCGTCGTTCTCCACGATGTTCGACTGGACCGAGCACAACATCCGCGTCCACGTCTTCACCTGCGTCCTCGCCCTCCAGCTTGCACACCTCACGCGCCTGAAGGCCCGGCGCGCCGGGCTGGACCTGTCCGTCCGCGAACTCCTGCGCGAACTGGCCGGCATCGGCGAGACCACCCTGCTCTACCCGGCCGAGCGGGGTCGGCCCCGCGCCCACCGCATGCTCGACGACACCACCCCGACCCAAGGCAAGCTCAGCAGCATCTTCGGCCTCGACCGCTACGCCCCCAAAGCGCTGACGCCGACATGGGTAATACGCCAGGCACCGCCGCGCACGGCCGCTGACCAGCCGAAACAAGCCGAAGATCAACTTATCCCGAAAACTTGGGCTAGGAGACATTCGAAGACGCCGGGGCTGCGGTCGGCTCTCCGCCGCGCATGAACGCCCGGTGCCGCCCGATCACCTCGGAAGCAGATTGACCGTCTATCACAGTGCGTCACAAGCTACCGGGAATCTCCGGCGCCCGAGCCGCCGTTCGGTGTTCCAGCGGACTACCCGTCGTGGCCGGTGGCGGGCACCCATATCAGTCATCCTGCCGGGTGTCCGCAGCCGCCGCCTGGCCGGGGTTTGGGGCGGCTGCCCGACGACGTGGCGGAGCCGGCCAGGCCTGCGCATGGGCCAGCAATTCGGCGAGCGCCTCGTCCAGGGACTTTCGCGCAGCAAGAAGAACGACTGCGCGGGCCAACCTGCGGCCTTCGAGTTTGGCGCGCCTGCGCGGGCGGGTCTTTTCCATGACGGCGATCGTCACTATCGATGCGGCAGCGCCGACAACAAGAACCGCGACGGTCACCAGGCTGCGCACGGCGGGACCTACGTGGTAGAGCGCCAGGAAGAACCAGCCTGCGAAGCTCGCGGGATAGATAAGCGCAGACGGTAGAAGTTCACTGACGACGCCGAATATGTGGTGCGGGCGATCGATGAAGGAGCCAGGAACACCGAGATCCTCCTCGAGCTTTGCGCCCCGGTCGATGTAGTGGGCGCACTTCTCGACGCCGTGCAGCTCGTAGAAGTACAGGCTAATCGTGGCGACCATCCCGAACACTCCGACCGGCACGCCGATGGCCGCAGCGACGCTGTGGCCGCCCAGGAGCACGAGGACTCCTGCTCCGGTTGCCAGCGGCAGCAGCGCAAGCAGCCGCAGCCGCACGTCATCCATCGCCCGGTAATTTTCGCCGACCTGCGCATACACCGCCAGCATGGAGGCGCGACTATCGTCGGCACCGTCACCATTCATTGGGTCCTCCCAGCCTCCTTTGACGTGCTTCACTCCGCGACCCACACCACTCGTTTGGCTATACGGAGGCCAGAGGAGACAACTTGAATACACCCAGGAGGGTCCGGATCAGGTCGCCGACAAGGCCGCCCAGATCGACTGACCATCTGGACGGCCTCAGGGGTGGCGCCTCAGCTGCGCGAGCCCCACAACTGGCCGTGCGGATCCGCGATCAGAGCGAAGGCACCCCGGCGCATGCTGCGGTTTGCACGACCCGGCCGCCGGGCTTCTCGGCTTGGTTCAACGACCGTGTCGAGGTCATCCACGCCGAGGAAGACCGTGACGAGGACAAGCGTCCCCGCGCCGGCGGCACCGGGGCGCTAGCCTTGCGGCATGGTCTACGAGGACCTGCCGGTAGCCGAGTTTGCCTTCCCGGGCCCGCTGCGCGACCAGTTGGTCGCCGCGATCCTGGCGGGCGACAAGACGACCACGACGGGGCTGGCGGTGGAGCACCAGCCGGGCGGTGAGCCGGTGCCGCGCCCTGGGCAGCGGTATGCGGTGATTGACTCGGCCGGCTATCGGGTCGCGGTGATCGAGACCATCGCCGTGCGGGAGCTGCGGCTGGGCGATGTCGACTTGGCCCACGCGCTCGGCGAGGGCGAGGGATATACCTCGGTCGCGCAGTGGCGGACCGCGCACGAAGGGTTCTGGCACTCGGCGCAGATGCGTGAGGCGCTCGGCGACCCGCAGTTCACTGTCAGCGACGACACGCTCGTGGTTGCTGAGGAGTTCCGGCTGGTGGAGAGCCGCCGGGACCCGCTGGATACGCGCAGATAGTGTGCGCGCAGATGCAGTGCTGCCCATTTCGCTACTGGCTGCAGGGCGGTAATCCGCCGTCTCCGGTCCAGCCGAGGGCCAGGCGAGTAGCCGAAAGGTCCGCATTGCCGCGACAACGATCGCTCGGCAGGTGAATCACCGAATGTGACCTCACCTGACATCAGCGGGGTTCATATATAGCCGCCTAATTGTTCCTGAGGGCTCGCCAGCCACGGCATGCCAGGATGCCGCCAGCGCCGCGCCGAACAGGCATTTGCGCGGCGCGTGCCTGTGGCGTGACTGAGATCGCTGATCCGCGCCCTCCCGCACTCGGTCGCGCGGCGCTGGAGTCGGCCCAATGCGCTGAGCGGAGTGCAATGATCGCCACATGCCGGTTGCGTATGGTCGTGTCGCTTTGGTGACAGGCAGCTCGCGAGGTCTGGGCGCCGCGATCGCGCGGCGTCTGGCTCATGACGGCCTCGCCGTCGCGGTCAATGGCCGCCGCGGCGACCCGCGGGCACCTGAGGTCGCCCGCAGCATCCATGACGACGGCGGCGTCGCCGAGGCGTTCTGCGCCGACGTCACCGACCAGCAGCAGGTTGCCGAGCTGGTCGCCGCGATCACCGGCCGTTTCGGCCCGGTTGATGTGCTGGTACTCAACGCCACCGGCCCGCAGCCCGAAGCCGCGGTGACCAAGGTAGCCTGGGCCGACCACCTCGCTCAGCTGAACTTCTTCGTCAAGAGCCCGGTACTGCTCGGCGGCGGGGTGCTGCCCGGGATGCAGGCCCGGCGGTACGGCCGCATCGTGCACATCGACTCCGAGGTCGCCGACCAGCCGCCTCCCGGCAGGTCCGCGTATGCCACGGCCAAGAGCGCACAGATAGGTCTCACCCGCAGCTGGGCGCGCGAGCTCGCCCCGTCCGGTATCACCGTGAATACCGTCGCTCCTGGCTTCGTCCCCGTCGAGCGGCACGCAGACGTCCCCGCCGAAATCAGAAAGGCCTATCTCGCCTCGGTGCCCGCCGGGCGGATGGGAACTCCCGGCGACATCGCCCACGCCGTGAGCTTCCTCGCCTCCGAAGATGCCGGCTTCATTACCGGCCAGCGCATCGTCGTCGACGGCGGCCGGAGCCTTGGCAGCTGACAACCGGCCCCGACACCCCACGTGGCCAGTCACCGACGGTGACCTCCAGAAGCTGGATCAATTACTAGAACCGCCGATCTGAGCGGCAGGCCGATCCCCGGAACAGCCGCGCCCGCTGCAGCCGATCGGGATGAGATGTGCGTGGCCACGCGCATGCCGGTTCGTGGCTGGCCGGAGAGTCACTGGCGCCGAGGCATCGCGCCGCTTGTTCTGCGTGGGCGCTGGCTCGGGTCCGGTCAACGTGCTGACCGTCCAGATTCGGGACGCATGATGCTATTGCTGTACTGCCCGTTCGAGAGGAGGTCCGGCATGAGTGGTGAAGCGAGGGCGATAGAGCCTGAGGATGTGACACGCCTGGTCGCCGAGCGGCTCAACGCCGGCGATGCGGCGGGTGTCGCGGCACTGTACGAACCGGAGGCGGTGCTGGCCTACCCAGCCGACCGGCCGGTGACCGGACGTGAGGCCATCCAGGCCATCTACCAGCAGATGGTCGACGCGGGGGTGAGGTTCGCTATCGAATCTCCGCTGCCCACCGTCAGGTTCGAGGATCTGGCGCTGACCTCGACCCGCTCGGCTGACAACACCGGCTTGCGAGTGCAGGTCCTGCGCCGCCAGCCCGACGGCTCCTGGCTGCGGATCATCGACCGTCCCGAGGTCCCGCAGCCATAGCCGCTGCGGACAAGCCAGCGCCAGATCCGAGCGCGCCCCAAGCGCGAAGAACTTCTCGCCGCCACCGAGGCGCTGCTGGCCGAGATCGCCTCCCGCGTGCAGCGGGGAACCCTGGCCGGCGCCGATGGCATCGGGGCCGAGGCGGGCAAAGTGCTCAACACCTACAAGGTCGGCAAGCACTTCAGCTACACCATCACCGCCACCAGCTTCAGCTATGCCCGCAGCACCGCCAAGATCGAGGCCGAGGCCGAACTGGATGGCATCTACGTGCTGCGCACCCCCATGCCAGCCAGCGGCCCGGGGGTTCACGCGCCACAGACCACGCAACTTCGGCTTAAAGTGAAATGGCCTACTTCACCCGAAGCGCCACCACCGCGCGTCGACTCCGCGCGCAGGCGACGTTCCTACACAGAGACAATGTGAGCGAGTCCGCTGGTGTGCCAATGGCCGATCGTGGCGGAATTGGCAGGTGTTGTCGGTGTGCCGGTCACCATGATCCGCCGCCGCCTCCGCCGCCACCGCCGCCGGAGAAGTCGCCGCCGCCGGGCAGGTCCGGCGCCGCGGCGCAACCTCGTTCGCAGTCATCGCCTCACCCTCCCGGCCCTGCCGGAGCTGCCCGCGTCGAACGCCTGATCGGTTAGCGGATCTCGCGAATCCTCGCCCAGTCCTCCTTGACTGGCGTCGGATAGCTGCGGCCAGAGCGCCGCCCACGGTGAACGACAACACCGAAGCCGGGCATCCAGGGCGCGATGTGCTTGGTGACCCGATTCAGCGTGGCCCGGTTCCACCGCCCCCACCACCCTGGGAATTGGCATATCACCTCCCGGCAGCCGCCGACATCTCGGCCCGCTTCCCGGCAAGAGCATTCCATCCCATCGCCCCAAGCGCCATCACACGATTACTGCCACTGGTTTCCAGACCCCACGGCCGGCTCCCCGGACACCTGATTGGGGGATTCCGGCGCCAGAATGACTTTCGGTACATCACAGACGGCCGCACCAACCGGCCGTAGCTGACCCCTACCGGCGGATCGTGTGCGCGCCCGCGACGCCCCCGCGGGGTATGACGTTCCGTCACTGGAGCAGGAAGCGGCGGGGCTGGATAGATCCTGAGCGCCAGGCACGACTGCGGATTCCGCCAGGTCAGCGAAGATCATGAGGACGAGAAGAAGCCGCCGCCTGGGTGAGCCGCCGGCCAGCCTCTCCCTCCGCAGCCGGTAGTGGATCCAGTCGCACGTTGGCTGCGTCATCTCTTGCTCACTGCGAGCCTGGCTACGCAACCAGGCGGGAGCTCTCGCTCACATGCGCACGATCAGGGAACGCGTCGTCGGCCCCGCCGTCGCCGCTCTGGCCCACGGCGGACCGGCCGCCCGGCGCCGGTCAACTCGGCCTCCCGCCGGACCAGCCCGGCGAGATCGCTGCCGTGCCGCGCGCACCAGGGCACCTGGTCGGAGTCGCGCACGGAGCGCGGCGGTTCCGCGCCTGGCGGCAGGAGCGCGGCGGCCAGTGCCATCGCGGGTTTGGGGGTGCGGTTAAAATAGAACAGAGATCCGGAAACCAGTGGAGCTAGGGAGACTCGAACTCCCGACCCCTTGCTTGCAAAGCAAGTGCTCTACCAGCTGAGCTATAGCCCCGCGTGTCGGCCTTCTTAGGGTAGCTGAGGCCCCGCGGGCACCGATTCTGGCCGGACATGCTGATCGGGGCTGATCAGTTCTGGCAGGTCGGCGATGCTGCCGATCAGGTTGGTGGCGCCCGCGCGGCGCAGCCTCTCCGTGCTGTGCACGCCGGTTCGCACGCCCGCGACGATCGAGGCACCCGAACGGCATCCGCACAACACCGTGCTCTCCGTGCTGCCGACGACTGCGACCTGGCGCACGTCCGGGATGCCAAGGCGCAGCACGGCAGTCAGCACGAGATCCGGCGACGGGCACCCGCGAGCCGCGTCGTCGGGCGTGAGCGCGAGGTCCACGCGGTCCCACCAGCTCAGCGTCTCAAGAATCCCGCCGAGGAGACCGCGCCCGAACCCACTGATGAGGCAGACTCGGATACCCGTCCCCGTAAGCTTGTCGATCGTGGCCTCGGCCCCAGGCAACGCCGACAACCCCATGCGGTCGATGGCCGCGCTGAAAGAGCGCTCGAACGCCAGGTTGGTCACCTGGGCACAGGCGTCATTGCCGGGGAACATCCGGCGAAAGATGCTCAGGCCTGGCTCGCCGCTGGCCTGGTGAGCCTGGACCATGCACCGCGCGTACGCGGCTGTGCCGGGGACGATCCCCTGGGTTCCGATCGCTTCTGCGATCGCCTTTTCAACCATGCCTTCGTCAGCGACTGTGGTCCCGAAAAGATCAGCACACACCATCACAACGGGCGGTGTGCGACTCACCCGATCGCCTCCCTGATCCAGGGGCATCATGATCTGGATCTTTTGCCGTACTGTATGGGTTCTCATCCCGGCCGCGCATCACCGAAACCGGGGATCGTACCGAAGCCGAGCAGTCCGCTGTCAGCGCCGGGCGACACCTCATACCCCGCAGCGGTCTTAGTTCTCGTCACCCGTCGTCGCTTCCGACCAGAGATCCAGCTCGGCGCGATCGGACTGGATTTTCTTCCAGACAGCGAACACGCCAACGCCGACTAGCGCAAGGACGAGCAGTTTTTTCACAGTGTGGATCCCTCCACCTCGACGATTGGGGAATCTGCCGGGCGGAGCCGCGGGGCGGCTCCCGTGGGCTGCCTGAAGCCTAGCAAGCTGAGCCGGTCCGGCCGGGTGCTACATGCAAGGCCGACGTTACTAGCGTGGCAGCCGAGCCCGCGCGCCCAAGCTGAGACACCCGAGCCCCGGCGCCCAAGCTGAGACGCTCGAGCCCGGGCGCTCGAACTGGGACGCCCGAGCGCCCGCCGCCAAGCTGAGACACCCGAGCCAGGACGACCAAGCTGAGACAGCCGCACCAGCACACGTCCGAACCGTTGTCACCGCGTCTTTGCTACCGGCTGATCCGCGCCCGCGGTCCACACCGGCTCACTCGCTTCGTGGACGGTGCCAGCGTCACCGAAAACGAGAAACCGATCAAATGAACGGGCGAACCACCGGTCGTGCGTGACAGCCACAACCGTTCCCTTGTAGGACTCAAGCCCTTGCTGCAGTGCCTCGGCGCTGGCGAGATCGAGGTTGTCGGTCGGCTCGTCGAGCAGCAGCAGCGTCGAGCCGGCAAGTTCAAGCAGCAGAATCTGCAACCTAGCCTGCTGGCCACCGGACAAGGTACCGAACGGCTGCCGCGCGCAGTATTGCAGCTCGTAACGCGCGAGCGCGGACATGGCTTCGCCCGGCAAGAGCGCGTGCTCCGTACTCAGGATCTCTACCGGGTGCCGACCCGAAAGATCGGGCCGGGAATGGGTCTGGGTGAAAAGCCCGGGAATCACCCGGGCACCGAGCCGGGCCGTGCCCGAATGCGCTATCGCCTCCCCCGCGAGCAGCCGAAGGAAATGTGTCTTGCCCGAGCCGTTCGAGCCAAGCACCGCAACACGCTCGCCGTACCAGATCTCGCAGTCGAAAGGCAGCAAGAGACCGGTGAGTTCGAGTTGCTCACACATGACAGCCCGCTTGCCGGTACGGCCGCCGCGCAGCCGCACGCGGATGTTGGGGTCGCGCGGCGCCAGCTCGGGCGGCCCGGACTCCTCGAACCTGCGCAACCTGGTCTGCGCCGCCTGCAACCGTGACGCCATGTCCGCGTTATACGAGGCCTTTTGCCGCAGGGTCGCCACCAGCGCCTTGAGCTTCGCGTGCTGCTCATCCCAGCGGCGCCGCAGCTCATCGAGCCGCTCGATGCGGTCACGCCGCGCCTGTGCGTAGCTGGCGAATCCACCGCCATGCACCCACGTGTTGCCGGACTCGACCGTAATGATCCGTTCGGCCGTGTTGGCGAGCAGCTCGCGGTCATGGCTGACCAACAGCACCGTCTTGGCAGTCAGCGCGAGCTGCTCCTCCAGCCAGCACTTGCCCGGCACGTCCAGGTAGTTGTCCGGCTCGTCGAGCAGCAGCACCTCATCTGGCCCGCGCAGCAGAGCCTCGAGCACCAGGCGCTTCTGCTCGCCGCCGGAGAGGGTGCGCAGCTCGCGCAGGCGGCACTGCTCGTAGCTGACGCCGAGCGCCGCCCCGCAGCAGGCATTCCACAGCACCTCCGCCCGGTAGCCTCCCGCGTCACCCCACTCGGCGAGCGCGGTCGCGTACGCCATCGCCGTGTGCTCGGCAGCCGACTCCATCATCGCCAGCTCTGCCAAGTCGAGGCGGTGGCTCGCCGCCCGGACACGCCGCTGCGCGACAGAGACAAGCAGGTCCCGCACGGAAGAGCCGTCGTGGATGCGCCGACTCGCCTGCGCATCCGGCCAGACATCGTGCCCGGACGCGACAGCGGAGACACCGTCGTGCTCAACCGGGAAGGCGCCATCACCAGACCCCCCGACGAACTGGCGCATCACACCGAGCCCGCCACTGCGGCTCACCGTCCCCGACTGCGGTTGCAGATCACCTGCGATCAGCCGCAGCAGCGTGGTCTTTCCGGCGCCGTTCGGGCCGACAAGCGCCGCCGTCACGCCCTCGCCGACACGAAACGAGACGTCGTCGAGCAGCACCCGGCCGTTCGGCAGCATGTGGCTGAGGTGCGCTACCTCGACATGGCCCACGTCGGCGACCCCCCTTCTGGCGCCTGCGCCGCGCCCGTACTGAAGTACGGCGGTACGGCGGTACTGCGGATGCGCCCGTCTTGCCAGTGTGCCTGGCCGGCGCGACCTCGGCATCTGGATATTCCGTGCGCAGGCGACCACCAGACACCAACCGCACACCTTCACCTTGTCAGCGTGCTCCAGCCAGCAGCAGCGCGTAGCCCGCGCCGCTATGACCCATCGCGCCGACCAGATGCGGCTCGCTTATCATCCCGAACGGCTGCGCGGCGCGTGCCATTGCCCGCCCGGCCGCTCCTGCTTTTCGCGGCCCGCCTACCCCTCCCCGCCGCCCAGTCGAAGCCGAGTTGCTGCGCGGCGAAGCGCATGCCCAGCTCGAAGGCGCGGTCGGCGTTCACCGCCGGGTCAGCAAGGGCAATCTGGACCGCGAGCCCGTCAAGGAGCGCGGAGAAGCCGTCGGCGAAGTCGACGGCGCTGCAGGCACAGAACTCACCCGCGTCCTGCCCGGCGAGGACGAGCGAGTGGATGGTCTCCCGCCAGCGCTCGTCGGACTTCTGCCGCACGCTCGCGACATCTCGATGGCGGGCGGACAGAGCCCAGAAGTCGAGCCAGAGCAGCCAGGAGCCGGCCGGGTCGGCGTCGGCTTCCGGCAGGAAGCTCATGGCCACGATCTCCTCGAGCTTCCCCGCGGCCGTGGGGATCGCCGCCATGCGACGCTGGCCGTCGGCGTACCAGCTGTCCTCGGAGTACCTGATCGCGTCGGCGAGTAGCTGGTCTTTGGTCTTGAAGTAGTAGATGACCAGCGCCGGGCTCGCGCCGGCCCGCTCCGCCACGTCGGCGATCCGTGTGTCGGCGAAACCACGCTCCGCGATGACCTCGAGCGTGGCGCGCAGCATCTGCTCACGCCG
>WNFX01005195.1_pt1 | contig 12592 bp, 20 predicted proteins | sample 5400111 | NCBI WGS metagenome assembly WNFX01 (sample SAMN13153363, study PRJNA577476) | soil metagenome | isolation source: 40 cm soil or saprolite under grassland replicate 1 | place: USA:California | collected 2016-06-15
TCAAAAACTGATCCAGCTGCGCGAGATCCTCGTCAGTGGTCATGTAGAATTCCACACGCAACTGCACATGCATCTCACTGCCACAATGGACACGGACCGCGTTCACCCCGTCAACATACTGGCTGGCAATATGCGGCACACTGGCCTCGCCGTTGTGTGTCACTTCTCGTACTTGCTTTAACCAATTACTTGTTTGACCGAAAAACATCAGTCGTTCCTTTCTGCCTGTTCCAGGCTTATCTGAGGGAACGTCCCTCACATCAAGGTTGCTTCCACAGCCCTGGTGTGAGGGAGCCGCATCGTGCGCGGCCCGCCTCGTTGAACTTTTCAGGATGTTTGCTCAACCGAGCATCCTCCACTACGATTGAGCGGTCTGCGACCAGCCTGTAAAGAAACTGATGCCGCATTCCCGTAGGAACGAGGTGCAATCCCCGTCCTCACACTCTTGGGGAGTGAACGTGACGGTTTCCCCGTTCACCGTCATGGTAACTCCATCCTCACACTGCTCAAGATGAGCGGTCCGTCCTGCTGCATCCTGGTAGTCAACAGGGCCGACCAGATCGTAGAGCCCTGGTTGGGTGCTACTTGGCTTCACAAACTCTCGAAGTTTCGCCATCAGCGCGTCCTTTCTGCCCTTTCGGGCAACTCTGCCTTACTCCGCCGCCTGGATCAGCGCGACGATGAACTGTGCACGCTTGAGCATACCAGTGACCACATCCTGATGACGACCATACCAGTTGAGCACGACGGCGAGAACGAGACTGCCTACGGTGACTTTGAACAGGTGCTTGAACAGCTTGATCATTGAAGTCCTTTCTGCCCCGAGGGGCCTATCCGAGGGAACTTCCCTCATCTCTAGCACCGTGAACCAGTGCCAGGGATGAGGGAGCCGCTAGTGACGACTTGCCTCTCACCTCATGCTCCTGCTTCTCCTATCTGCTAGCGACTTGATTTCTGATGGATCTTGATCCTTGCCGCCGCAGGCCCCGACCGTGAATGGTGCTCATGATGAGTGTGTCCTTGAGAAACAGAGACAGGGTATTCGGTTGTGAACGTGCTTTGTTTGGTTGAGCAGGTAGGATGCTACCAAGTGATCGGAACTACTAGTAACCATTCATTATGAATAGTATAGTATGTCCAGACTTGTTTGTCAAGACTTACTAGTCTGTAAAACTAACCCTGGTTAAAAATGGCAATTAGCGGAGTGTGGACAGCTTAAAGAGGCATAAATTGCTTAACGGCTGCTGTGTGGCGTATTAGTTTCGATACGGTTAGGTGGGAATAAGATATGGCTCGCCAACAATTGGTGGAGTATGCCAAGCAGCTTGATCAGACCTACTGACGCGAGGAGCGGTGGCCCACCGCTCCCTTGTGTTTCCCGCCTTGAGGGGTCTTTTACTTTTTCCAGTAAGTGACAGGGTAGTCATAGCTGAGAACGAAGAAGTTACCAACAAAGATAATCTTGTTGACCATGATCACAATACCATCATCTGCGTAATTGATTCTTTGTACCTCAGCCACGGGAGCATAAGTTACAAGATTCAATAATTCCTCTTCGTGTGTGGTTGGGAGTCGACTAATCACATTATCTTGGGTTCGTGCAATGACCTTACCATACTTTTCCCTAATAGCTAAGAGAACATCGAAGCGGTCGTCTTTCTGCATTTGCTCCAGAATCGCTTCATCGGCAAGCGTTACAGGATAAAAGTTCTCTGCCAATCTGTAAGGAGTCTTGGTAATGTCCTTGCCATCTTGCTGCTTGGCTCCCTGAAGGCGGAATCGCCTAACCACCGGAGTTCCTTCTTCTACACCTAGCGCCTGTGCAATCTCAGGTGGAGATGGTACAATAGCAGGGAAATCTATATTTTCTTCAAAGGGGTCATACCCCTGTTCCTGAATGGTGAGGTCAAACCTAGCTGTAAGTCCAGGGATTCTAATTCTAGATCGACGGATGATTGCCCCTCTTTCGCCTACTCCCTCAAGAATTCCCTCAGCCTCAAGGCGTGTTAGTACTTTTTGAATAGTATCTCGTGATGCCCCAAATTGCCTTGCTAGGTCTTTTCCCGTAGGAAGACGACCTTCACCGTATGCCCCGGTTAAAATTCGATTGCGGAGATCGTCGGCGATCTGCCCCACTTTGCTTGCTGGCATGGGCAACCTCCTTTTGTATATTGCATAGTCTTATAAGACTGGACTTAATAATATCATTTACTGCATGATAACGAAATAGCAAACTCTTGTTCAAGTCATCAAGAGCATAGGATGATCTGAGCAAGAGTTTGTATCTGCTTGATATGACGGCCCTCTAACGATATCTCTCTACTGCTTTATGCACCTGTTTTCGTCCGAACTCATGCACAAGAGCATGGTAGAGACAGACCAATCCCGCAGGTGCCCATGGCGTGTGGGCAAAGACAAATGGAACAAGCGTCTCAAGCTTGAAGCTTAGGGGAAAGATGCGTACGTTCTCCACCTTGTCTTTCACACCGGCATTCCAGTAGCTCACAATCTCCTCAACCTGCTTCTGTACTTTCACCATGCCCCGTAGCCCCCATTGGGCGTATTGCGTATCTACACCAAAACTCAGAAATATAATGTCCTCGCGGTGAAAGTCTTCGCCTTCAATCAGCCCTAATTCCTCTGTAAGACCTCGGCTGGCACAACGATACATATCTGGAGCTGGCCCGTGTGTACTGCTATCCAGGGGCCTACTTAACCCTTCACTGACAGAGGTATTGTAGTCGCCTGGACGACTCCCTAAATCCCGTCCCCGTTGTGTAAGCAGTGTGTAGTGATCGGAGGTGATCACTACCAGGGAAACGCCAAACGAATGAGAAAAATACCGAACGGGCGACTGCCAATCAGCACTCTGGAGGTATTTTTCTCGCAGGGGTTGATCTTTTAGTGAGATGTTTGTTGCCAGGTAGGTATAGTAGTCGGAGGGCTTAAACCAGAGACCCAGAACCATCTCTTCATCAGCAGGATCTCGGCTAATCACAAATCTGTCTAGACTGTACCGCTCCCCGTTCCATTGGAAGGGCTTTCCCTCACTGCGATTGCGCTCATGCTGTTCTTCCACCCACTTCCTTCTCACGAGTAACTCTTCTGGTAGCGGATCGGGCCGGGGATCATAGTGAGATTGAATGTGTTGAGGTAAGTATTCGCTTGTCCCATTGCCATCGACGACGATCCAGGTTGTTTTGAGCGGACCAAATGAAAAATAGGGGGTCGTATTTATACTTTGGTGCTCATAGTCCGAGCTTGAAATACGCATAATCTGCTGCTTTACGCCTTTCTTTTCAAGGGTAGGATATGTAGCGATGAACCCAAGTTCTTCAGCATCCTTTTGAAAGAGCGTGCAGAGCTTCTCTCGATAGAAAGGACCTGGCATGCTTTTCCCTCGCTCCCAACGGCTCACCATATCCTCACTTGTACCTACCAACTCCGCGACTCTTTGCTGAGACCACCCGCGCCTTTGCCGATGATAACGTAAGGCTTTACTGTATGGCTTCATGTTGGTACTCATCAAACGCAAACTTCCTTGCTAGGTGGTAGCTTAACTTACATCCTCTTTTCTATGTTATATCATGCCTGTCGGGTAAAAGCCGGGTCGTTGGTACGATCAAAAGGCGGATAAGAGTCGGATGAATGCTGTTCTGCTTTCTGCCAGAAAACGGATATGCTTCTATTGGAGAAATAACCACATTATAGAAGGAGTGAGTACTATGCTATCCGCTCGTAACCACGGTTTTACCGAAGGCTTGGATGTTGAGCACCTTTTGACGACATCAAAGGCACAAGACATCCACATTTCTTGCCCACGCGGTCTGGTTAGAACCCTAATAGCAGAGTTTGAGCAGCAGCTTGCCGATAATCCTGATGTCGAGGTCTATGATTGGGGCTGGTCCTATCGGTTTCAGCAGGGCTACGTGGTGCTTTCCTGGAAAGGGTGCGTGCCACTAGCATTTAAGCAGCAACTTGATGCAGATCCGCGTTTAGAAGGGCATACTGTCTACGACCTTCCCTCAAACTTGGTAGTACCGTTAATTATGGCCGAAAGGCTGTAAGCGTTCTGGCTGGTCTGTCTACGGACAGCCGATTTCAAAGCTGTATTACTGTAGACGCGGGGATTCAACCCCGCTTTCTTGTCCTCTTCAGCCACCCCTCTCTCTAACGGTTTTGTGACTACCGTAGTTTTACAGACTAGTAAGTCTTGACAAACAAGTCTGGACATACTATACTGTTCATAATGAATGGTTACTAGCATGTAGTGTTAGACAACAGTAGGACAGTCCTAACAGAAAGGAGAATTGAATGCAGGTACTAAGCAACTCACCGTTGCTTCGGTTACGTGAGCAACTGGATATCACACGTGAGGACATTGTACGACGATCAAATGTCACGGTAGGAACGGTGAGAAACGCTGAAAAGGGGCTGAAAGTGACTCGACGCAGTGCTCTGCAAATCCTCAATGCCGTAAATTCCTACTTACGTGATGCAGAGCAGCCAGAGGTTACGTTGGATGATCTGGGCTTCCCTCTGAAGGAGTGTGGTAGTACGAACATTGTGGAAATGGTTCGACCCGACGCGTTGCAAGCACATCGGGCCATGTGAGCCGAAGTGTCAAGTCAAGCTCGCTCCTAGCATACGCGATGGAGCATGCATACGTCAAGGAGAAGCGCATGAGCGAACAGAACGGAACAACAAACGGAACAACGACCAAAGCCTACACTCCTCACGATCACCTGGTTACCATCAAGACAAAGGACGGCTTAAAGGATTATTATCCCGCCGCATGGCGGTTGTACGAACTGAACTTACGGTTTGAAGAGGCGAACTTCAGTAGCGAAATCCTCTTCATGGACATCGAGCGCAACTTTGTGATCGTGAAGTGCAGGCTCTACCTTGGTCCTGACTATGAGATGTCCCACAAGAAGACACAAGCGATGAAGCAAGGGCTACTGAGCCAGCTTGATAAAGTAGAAACGGCAGCCAAGGCGCGGTGTGCGCGTGACTTTGGTGTCTCGACAGAGCTTGCCCTCGATTGGGACGATGAGCCCGTTGACATTGCTGCATCTGCTGAATCAGCCCCGATCCGTGAGACGCTCCAGTCTTCACTGAGTGGTAAGAACCCAACCAGACCACAGAGCAATGGGCATGTCTCCAACCGTATCGAGGCTGTTCAAGAGCTTTTTGCCTCAGTCTACAGCGTACAGCCCGAACAGTTAGCTAACCAGTGGGCTCTGTTCGTCACGAGTGTCCTTGGTCGTGCCATTGCCGATAGCGAACTCACTGAGGAGAAGATTGCTCGTTTACACGGCGCGATCATTGCCGCACAGCGTGAGCAAGCCCAACAGTCCAAGCAGAACGGTGCTACGCACAAGCCTGCACAAACCGCCTCGTCGGTGCAGGCCTGGTTTGCGAAAACCTACAAAGTCGCCCCCACAGACCTGGATACGCGCTGGTCCAAGTTCAAGGTCTACATCCTCTCTACAGACGTAGTGGATGACAACCTGACCGAGGACCAACTGAACAAACTCAATAGTGCGGTGTCGCAGCAGTACCAGAAGATCGTAGCAGCACGTGGGCAGCGGAAAGCATCGGCCACAGAGGTGAAGGCGTCATGATGAACAGTAATGGGGCGATCAAACAACAGGTACGAACGGGTGTACGGTGCTGCATCTGCGAGAAGCGACCACCTACGCTCACGCATTGCTTCACGGGTGCTCAGATGTGTGAGGGATGTGCGCAGGGCGTCGTGGTGATGCAGCGAGCGTATGGTGTACAAGGCGGCGGCACCGTGTTCGTCGAAAGGCGGGTGCCTCAACAGGACACATCGCCACAACACTGCCCCTTTTGCGTGGTTCTGCTGCCTGATCAGCAAGAGCAGTGGAACCGTGTCGGCAATGACTTTTACGGGGATCTGCCCATGATCGGGCCGGTGCGCTGTTGTGCGACGTGCAAGAAGGTTGCCCTCGTCCTCGATGATGAGGATGAGTTGTTAGCGATGGTGAAGGGGGTGCAGAAATGACTCCGCAAGAAATGGATCGAGAGATTCGGACGGCGCAGGCCATCGAACGTCGGGAGCGGGACGCACTACTCAGACAAGATCGGCAAATCGACAACCACGGAGAGAACCGTATGGACGAAGTAGACCGGCTCAATGCAGTTACACCTGCCAGTGTTCCTGGTGCGCAGAAGTCATCAGGCGCAATGAGGGGGTGCAAGATGCATAACAACGATCAACCACCACCGTTATCGCCCGAACAAGAGAGCTCTGTCCTCTTGAAGATGATGCAAGAGTCCCGACGGCTCGGCAAGCTCGGTACCCCTCTGCCTGATCTCGTCGAGGCGTTGCGTCAACTGAAACCCGTTTGGATACGTGAAGCGTTGCAGGGTTCTTGCAGGACACACAAGTAGAAAGGAAGGAAGTCTCATGATCGCATTGCACTACTTTGATGAATACCTGCTGGGGTCGATTGTGCTCTCAGGCACCGCCCTGATGGTCATCCTCTACCTACTGGTCGAGCAGATCAGAGACTTCCTCTTTCCCACACGACCGCAGCCAGTGGTGGTACGGGCGCATATTCCCATCGCGTGTTCACCGTATCGTCCGACGACGGTGAGGCGATCACCGCAGAGCCGCCCCAATGCCAGTTACCTGGCAGCATGTCGGATTGCCCGCGAACTCAACTTCGGTCGTTCGGCCTGTGGGTCCTTACGAGGGGGTGCCATATGAACCGGCAGCAGATCGTGGAGAGCCGAGCGCCACAACCACGAAGAAGCACGCTCAGAACGATCCTTTCCCTGCTGTGCCTGATCCTGGTGGTCCTGGTGCTGCTTGGGTTCATCGTCGCGGGAGTCGTCACTACCATTGACGCCATGCGTGGGCATCCAGGCGAGACCATGAGTCATGTTGGACTCTGGTTCACAACGGTAGTCGTTCCCATCATGCAGGGGATCGTGGTGCTTGCCCTGTTCCCAATCGGCTATGCGGTCTGGCGCAAGCTACGAACGCATCAGTTGGAAGACAAGGAAAAGCTGGCAAAGATCAACGCACTCACCTCTACGGCCAAGCTGGCAGAGTACGCCATTGAGAGGGGGTACAGCGCCAAGATGACCGTCGATAATGTGACCACCGAGGTGATCAGCCCCGACTCCATCCGACCTGCCAGTCGGGTTGCTGCTAACTCCTATGAGATCGAGGAGAAACAGCAAGAGGAAGTCAAGCAACTGATACCCCCAAGAAAGTCAGGGCGTGAACTGATCGAGGACGGGACGGTGCAGGCGGCTCTCTCGCAAGGAAAGATCATTCTGGGCTATGATGAACAGAACATCCTCAAGATGATGAAGGTGGTCAATTTCTTCTCCTGCATCCTGGGTGGTATTCCTAACAGTGGCAAGTCCTCGACCGCCTTCTGGATACTGGTGCAGTTGGTCTGGGCAGGGGTACACATCATCCTGGTTGATCCTCACATGCATTATCAGTCGGAAGATGGCAACAAAGGGCTGGCCCAAGAATTAGAACCGTTCCGTTTTGCCTACCTGCCACAGTTCCCCCCATGCGATATGGAGAATCCTGCTGTGGTGCTCGCACGGGTGAAGTGGATGAAAAATGATCTGCTTCGACGCAAGAAGCCCGGGTATGTGGTGAGAGCCAGCGAGATCCTCATCATCGTCTTTGATGAGTTCAACAGTGTCATCGAGATCGAAGAGATCAGTAAAGAGTTAGCCGATGACCTGGCTTACATCGAGCGAGAGGGGCGTAAATATGGGGTGCATGTGATGCTGCTTGGTCATCGTTGGGCACAACAAGACATTGGCAACATCAAGATACGTACCTGTGCCTCCAACATTCTGGCCCATCGCTTCAATGACGAGACGCAGGGCAAAATCCTGCTTGGTCAGTCCGATGGCAAGCGGGTACTGGAACTTGATCCAGGCTACTACTGGTTACGAAGCATCATGGCAGGAGTGCTTGCCAAAATCTACACGCCCTACCTGGCGGCCCCTGACGTGCCACTGGTGCTAGAGGCCATGCGTGGGGGGATGGCAGCATTCCCCGCTCAGGTCGTGGACGCTGATCCCTCTGGGGTGCAGTCCAAAGTGGAGTCCGGTACGGGGTCCAGTCGGCCAAAAATGCAGTCCACGATACCGTCCAACAATCAGGCAGAAAGTGATGCAGTCCAGGCAGATGACAAGCCAGTGGACCGTACCTTTCCGTTTGATCCTCTCAAGCTCGAAAAGGTCCACAGACTGGTCGTGCAAAAGCGCAACCAGAACGAGATCATCTGCGAGGTGTGGGAAGTGCAGGAGAATACCCGAGCGTTTCGGGCAGCGCGTGAGGAGTTTCGAGACATGTTGGCCTATATCGCATCGATGACAGGGAGGAGAGAGTGATGGTGAGTCAAATCCCGCCAAGGAATCGGCAAGAGCGGCTTGGAGCCTTTGTGCAGGGGATCAACGAACTGAACTGGTTCAACAAGATCCTAGACTTCGTGTTCAAACTGACCGCATTCGCCTCAGAAGGCTTATTAGCATTAGGCGTGATCCTCTCGACAGCGAACCATTTTCAGCATGGAGCCTTGTTCAGTACCACGGTGCCGCTTGCACACGGCAAGTCCGAGCTGGTCGATACGCCGATCTTCCAGGCGTGGACCTGGACGCAGGCCATTGGCTTTGAGGCAAGTGCCGGGGTGGTACTGGCCCGAGCGATTGAGGCGAACCGCGACAATGACAAGCTCAAGCGCAACATTCTGCTCTGGTTGATGATCGGGCTCGCCCTCGTCGGCACGGTGATGCTGGTGATGGCGCTGGTGGAGGCATCGACGGGCATCCAGGAGAGTACTTTGCCCGCCTGGTACGGGATCTTCATGGCAATTCTGCGCGGGATCGTCTCAGTGGCGTACGTGACGATCGGGCGGGTGAAGAACCTGCGCTTCAGTGGCAATCCAGTGATGCAGCCCGTTGAGGTGCCCGATGTGATAGCGCGGTTGGATCAGTTGAGCGAGCAAATGGGTGCATGGACAGCCTCAACCGAAGACCGAATAGCCCTCTTGGAAGCGAGGACCGAAAGGGCAGTCCTGTCTCTGACCGAAGGGGTTCGGTCAGATGCAGCGAAGACCGAAGACCGAATAGCTGTGTCGGAAGTAAAGACCGAAAGGAACATAGCCCTTCTGACCGAAGGGGTTCGGTCCCTAGCAGCGAAGACTGAAGACCGAATAGGGATGGTCGTTGGACACATGGTTTCGCTTCAGGACGTAACCGAAAGCCGAATAGCCCTGCTCACCGAAAACATCAGTGCCGCCGATGAGCATGCAGACACCCATATTCTCGCACTGACCCAACACCTTCAAGAGCGAATAGATGCAGGGATGGTAACCCTTGCCAACGCGCTTGCTGAGCAGGCAGAAGTGCTTTCGGTGCTCTCAGACTTGTCCGAGCAGTTCGGGCAGTTTGAGCAGGCGGCGCGGATAGAATGGCAAACAGTGACCGAAGAGGTGAAAGTGACAGTCGCCCAACAGATGCAGGCGCTACCGAAACTGGTTGCACCATCACCGAATAGTCACCGAATAGCAGGACCGAAGAGCGGGACCGAAGTCCTACCGAATAGTCACCGAATAGCAGGACCGAAGGGTTCGGTCAGCCCTTTACCGAATACCGTACCGAATAGCGAAGACTTTGACAAAGGGGAATTTATTCGGCAGTGTCTACGTGAAGAACCGAACATCTCAATCGGTACGATCCAGAGAAAAGCCCTGGAAGTAGGACAGAAAATCACGGCCTCCTATGTGAGTGATGTGAGAAAGGCATTCAGGGGGGAAATGCCATCAGAGAGTGAGACGGATGAAATGACCACGCTTGAAACAGAGGAAGAAGTGAACCAGTAGCCAGTAGCCTTGACCGTTCAAGCGGGTGCCAGTGTGCAAACCCTGGCAAGGCAATGAGAGATGGTTTCGTAGTGCGTCGATGGAGTGAATAAAAAGCAAATGTTGAGAAAGGAGGCGCGCATGTCAGATCACGTAACAGAACTGGACCGACTGATCGAGCAGCAAGATCAAGAGGTAGCGCGTGATGGGGCTGTATCCCCGTTCACACAACTGCAAACCCAGGCATATGCGAATGGGCAACCAATCCCGCACGTGGACCTGCACTCAGCCTCGGTACAACGGGCTACAGCGAGATTGCTTCAACAGTTGAGGCGTTCCCGCATGCCGTCTGTGTCTTGTGAGGATGACGACCTGTGGTTTGACAATGAGGACGCGTGGGAAACAGGATACGTATCCGTGAAGATGGCAACCGTAGTGTACCTTTGAGTGCGGAAGCACAAGCGCGTTTTCGCGAGTATCAACTGGTACTCGCTCATGTTAGCCAGACGTGCCTATACGGCCACCTATCAGCTTGACCGTGGGTGGATCTTGTACCCGATCCCGAGGCCAGAACAGGAAGGAGAACACACATGAAAGCACGGAGAGCATTTGACCTCATCAATGGTTGTGTCATCCATGCGATGCGATCATTGCTAGGTGATGATGATTGGTCATCACAAGAGATCTTTGAAAGAATTGAGGAAAACGACGAAAACGGAGGATTACCAGGAAGTGATTTTCACCTCCTCTCGGACCACGCGCCCGTAAAGGTGTGGAACGCGTTTTCTATCAATGGCTACGACGACCATATAGAGATTGATGATAAGAAAGGCGGGAAGACACAACTGAACAACGATGAGAGGATCACCATCATCTACAAGACCAGGCGAGAGAGAGCACACGCTGAAACGATCAAGGTCAGCGAGCTAGAGAACTACCAGCATCACGAGATATCAACCATTGTTACCAGGAGGGAAGAGAGGGACGTGGTGTCTGGTCAGGTCTACTGCTTTTCTTGCGGTTACTCACATGTGGCTCCATCATGCGACTGAGTCAATCAGTGACTCAGAAGGGAGAACAGACATGAAAAAGAGTGAAGAAAAAACACAGCAATTGCAGTCCATTCAAGCAAAAATGGACCAGATCGGACCTGCCTATCAGAATGGCAGCCGGAGGGCTTTTCAGGAGATGAAATCTTTGACTGAAGAATACAAGCAAACGTATCGAGAGCGTGCGGAGCTGAAGAAGCAGGAAGAGAAAGGATAACATCATGAGCATTTTCAGCAGTATCGGACGGGCCGTCTTTGGTCCGAGCGACAAAGAGTTGATTGAAGAAAGCATGGAGGCTAGTTCGCGCTACTATAGCGTGCCTGGCCGTCCATCCTACATTCACAAGACAGATGCACAGACCAGAGGCCCGAGAAAACGATTGTCAGGACACATAACGAGCTCATCGCCCGCGGCTATCATTGGAACGGGCGAAAGTCGGGTTTGTGAGGATGACGATGAAGAGTAGTACAGAAAGGATAACCACCATGGGCCTCTTCAAGACAGTGTTCGGAGGCAACGAGAAGCCGACACAACACAGTGAGTATGAAGCCTGGCAGACCTTTTACAACGGTCTACCAGTCAATGAAAACAATGAGTACGTCATGACCAGCGAAGAAGAGGAGCAGGCCGCATTGCTCACAGCGAAACTTCTCAATCCTGCGCCTGATGGAGGGGTGTTTTGCTTGCGCTGTCAAACCACCCATGATGGCGGGCAGTGCTAGCGTAGACAGGAAGACAGTAGGTACGGTCCTCTGTTCAAAGAAAGGGAGAGATTTCACATGGAAGGCGCATTGGTCCTCATTCTGATCCTGCTGGTCCTTGGATGGCTCTACGCTCACGGTCACGATCCGTATGCGAGGGTACGAGAGAAGGTACGAGAGAGCAACCAGGACGACAGTTACGTGTCCTATCGCAATGCCTACGGGCAACGATCGGTCCACCGTGATACGTGCAGGGGCTGTGCGATGAACGAGGCAGTAGAGTTGCAACGGGCAGGCTATCAGATCGATGAGGTCGTGGTTGGGCGGCGAGACTCAGGGCAGTTGTAGCGCACCCGTGTACGGGAAAAGCCATCCGAGCGCGAGAGCAGGTTTGTGCAAGAACAGACCTGCTTTTTCGTGGTCGTTTTCTGCTCTCGCATCGGGAAGAAGTCCTGCGTCAAGAGGGTAGTCCTCTTCAATCCCAGGCGGGTTCCACAGGCCATTTAGCCATGGGTATATGCCGTACAACAGATTGTGAGTATGCTTGGTTTCAATCCCAGACGGGCTCCACAGGCCATTTAGCCAGTGATACATGGCAGATTTCGAAGAAGGCTGGGTGGTATTTCAATCCCAGACGGGCTCCACAGGCCATTTAGCCTAAACATTGCTCTCTCCTAATAAATCCTCTTGCTAGTTCCAATCCCGAGCGGGCTCCACAGGCCATTTAGCATGTTAGCCTCTGCTGGCAAGGTGAGCATGAGCGACTTTGGTTCCAATCCCGAGCGGGCTCCACAGGCCATTTAGCCGCGACTTGCGCCCTGCCAGGGAGACAATGACCCACTACAGTGGCACTTTGAAAGAACGGCATTTTCCCTGGAAATTTCCCCAGAGCTGAAAAACCTTCGTGCCACTCTCGAATGCGAGGAATTTTCCCCGGAATATTCCCAGTGCCGAAAAGAGCTTCGTGCCGTG
>WNFX01005196.1_pt1 | contig 12592 bp, 9 predicted proteins | sample 5400111 | NCBI WGS metagenome assembly WNFX01 (sample SAMN13153363, study PRJNA577476) | soil metagenome | isolation source: 40 cm soil or saprolite under grassland replicate 1 | place: USA:California | collected 2016-06-15
TTTTCGACCAACACAACCTGGCCGAAATCAGCCACCCCGACTACCCGAACGAGCGGCTGATCGCCTGCCGCAACCCGCTGCTCGCCGCCGAGCGCACCCGCAAACGCGAGGAGCTACTGGCCGCCACCGAAGCCCTGCTCGCTCCCGTCATCGCTGCGGTGGCCGACGGCAAGCTACACGGCGCCGCCGCGATCGGGCTGAAGGTCGGCCCGATCATCAACAAGTACAAGATGGCCAAACACTTCCAGCTGGCCATCACCGACACCGCCCTGACCGTCACCCGCGACACCGACAACATCGCCGCGGAGGCGGCGCTGGACGGCATCTACGTGCTACGCACCAGCGTGCCCGCCGACGCACTCGACACCGCCGGCGTCGTGGTCGCCTACAAGAACCTGTCCTATGTGGAACGCGATTTCCGGCACATCAAAACCGACGACCTGGCGCTGCGCCCCATCCACCACCGCCTGGAGGACCGGGTGCGCGCCCACGTGCTGATCTGCATGCTCGCCGCCTACCTCGTCTGGCACCTCCGCGCCGCGCTGGCCCCGCTGACCTACACCGACACCGAGCCACCCAGCCGCGAGGACCCCGTCGCTCCCGCCCAACGCTCTCCAACAGCCGCGCGCAAGGCATCCCGCCACCGCGACGAGAAAAACCAACCCGTCCGCTCCTTCCGCACCCTGCTCACCCACCTGGCCACCCTCACCCGCAACCGCATCCACATCGCCGGCACCGCCGAGTTCGACCAACTCACCGACCCCACCCCCACCCAACGCCGCGCCTTCGAGCTCCTGGGCACCCCCATCCCGATCACCCTCACGTAGCCAGAACCCCAACCACCCGAACACAAGAAACCCCAGCTCACGCTGGGGTTTCCCTGTCCAACATCACGTAACTTCGGCCTAGAGACCAGGCCGTCCGCAGGCCGTCGTAGGCCGTCGTCGGCCGTCGAACGCTGACCAATGTTGAGCAACGTTGCCAACTGATACCCACTCTCCCGCGCAGGTCAAAGCCATCATGAGGACCAGGACCAGGAGCACCGGCCAGCCGGGCACCATGACACCCGCTTCTGCTTCCCCACGAGCGCTGTGCCGGGCGCCTGGTACGAACGGCGCCTGCGGTCCGCTGCGGCATCTACGCAACCGCCACAGCGGCAGTGTGGCGCCCGTTCCCAATCAGTCACAAAGCGCCGAGAATGGGACGATGTAGTGGAGGGAGGCAAGCTCATGTTCGAGCGCGCCATGCTCCGGATCGGAGCCGTCTCGTTTGTGGCCGGGCTCATCGCGGCGGTGGTGTTCGAGGCGTTGCACCCGTCGCGGGAGGACCCGAACAACAATCCGCTGGTCTTCGCCGAGTACGCCCAGGCCGGCGACTGGATCACGGTGCATCTGGGCCAGCTGGCGGGCGCGCTGCTGCTCATCAGCGGCCTGGTGGCCCTGTCTAACAGCGTCGGTCTTGGCCCGGCGGTCGCAGCGGCGTGGGCACGGCTGGCCGCCGCGTCGGCCGTGACTGCGGCGGCCGCCTATGGGGTCCTTCAGGTCGTTGACGGCGTCGCGTTGAAGCGGGCGGTGGACGCGTGGGCGGCCGCGCCGGCCGATGGCAAGACCGCCGCCTTCGCCGCCGCGGAGGCCGTGCGCTGGACCGAGTACGGCCTTAACAGCCTCACCTACTCGCTGGTGGGACTGACCCTGGTCCTCGTCGGGGTCGCGCTGCTGACCGGTGACCGGTTTCCGCGGTGGCTGGGCGCCTGGGCGATCGCGGCGGGCCTGGCGTACGGGGTCAAGGGGCTCGTGGTGGCCTACCGAGGCTTCGCCGCGAACGTGTCGGGCCTGGTCGCGCTGGTCCTGTTCGGGCTGTGGGTGCTGATCATGGCCGTGTTCATGTGGCGACGCAGCTCGAAATTGACCAAGGAGGCGGCGGTCTCGCCGGCACTTGGGGCAGCCACGCGCAGCGGGACAGAAGACCGCAGACAGGCCAGGTGAGTCCGAGCACAGCCGTGCCGGGCAACGGCCGACATGTACCGGCGGTCCGCCAGCAGTCGGGCGTTGGACATGGACCGACCGGGCTCTGAAACGCACGCAACCGAGCGTCGTAGCAGCTCGCGGCCCTGCCGCAAACAGCAGTGAAGTACCGCAACCATATAAACCTTGATCGACCACAGCCGACCGGAAGGGCTTACCCATAACGACTCAGGCCCTTGCTAACCAGCCCCGCCGCTACTCCGTAGGTTCAGGGTCGAGCCGGCTTCCGTTGGTGGGCACACTTGCGCTCACCATCCCTGGCCGAGCAGCCAACCGAGCAGCCAAGCCGGCGAACAACGGCGGACAACCACGGACGTCCACGGCCGCCCGACGAGCACCAGGACCACTACGACCAGCGGGCCGCTGCGGACTCGTAATGCGTAGGTCGTCGGTTCGATTCCGACAGGCGGCTCCACTCGGAGGCCGAGGTCAGGATTGTGATCACGGATCTTGACCTGGACCTTTGCCATGATCAAACAGGACGGAACAGCCAACTGAGTTGAGCCGCGTCACCTTCTTTTCGCGTGCGTCGGGCCGGGATGGTCCGGTTGGCTACCTGGTCACTCCGCCGGTGCTTGGCCGCTCCGGCGTTGCGTGGAGTCCGACTTCGGCGGCTTCCACGTCTGGCCGTGCCGGAGGCTCGACGTCGTCGAGCATCGTGGTCTCGTCGAACGGTTCTTCACCCTTCAGTACCCGGCCGGCCTGGTCGCGATTGAACTCGCCAACCCACTTTCCGATGATGACCGTGGCGACGGCGTTGCCGGCGAAGTTGGTCAGCGCGCGAGCCTCGGACATGAACCGGTCGATGCCGACGATGAGGCCGACGCCGTCGACGAGATCGGGCCGGTGCGACTGCAGACCCCCGGCCAGTACGGCGAGCCCCGCCCCGGTGACACCGGCGGCGCCCTTTGATGCGATGATCATGAAGGCCAGCAGCGAGATCTGCTGGCTGAGTGACATCGGTCTGCCCAGCGCGTCCGCGATGAAGAGCGACGCCATCGTCAGGTAGATGGCGGTGCCGTCGAGATTGAAGGAGTAGCCGGTCGGGACCGTGATGCCGACCACCGAGCGTGACACACCCAGGTGCTCCATTTTGGCGACGAGTCGGGGCAGCGCGACCTCGGACGATGACGTGGAGACGATGAGCAGGAACTCCCGGCGCAGATAGTTCAGCAGCCGCAGGATGCCCACCCCGGTCGTGGCGCGCAGCAGCAGACCGAGTATCAACACGACGAAGATCAGGCAGGTGATGTAGAAGGCCGCCATGATCTGGCCGAGTGCGGTCAGTGCCTTCCAGCCAGTGGCACCGACGACCGCCGCGATGGCGCCGAACGCCCCGATCGGCGCCAGCCACATGACCATGCTCATGATCCGGAATACCAACCGCTCCAGGTGCTTGACCCCGCGCAGGATCGCCTCGCCGGAGTGACCGAGCATCTGGACGACGAAGCCAACCAACAGCGCGACGAACAGGGTCTGCAGTACCACACCGCTGGTCAGCGCGGAGAAGAGCGTGGTGGGGATGATGCCGAGGACGAAGTCGGTGGTGCTCTCCGCCTTACCCGCGCTGGCCTGCGAGTGGCCGGCCTCCGCGGCTGCGGGGGTGAGGTTGAGTCCGGAGCCCGGCTCCAACAGGTTTCCGACCACCAGGCCGATGATCAGAGCGACTGTGGACATCACCAGGAAGTAGCCGAGTGCGAGGCCACCGACCTTGCCGACCGTCGCCGCCTTCCGGATGGAGCCGACGCCGAGGACGATGGTGCAGAAGATCACTGGGCTGATCAACATTCTGATCAGGTTCACGAATCCGGTCCCGAGCGGCCGGAGCGCTACACCGAAGCTGGGCCAAAGAAAACCGACAGCGATACCGGCGATGACCGCGATGATCACAGCAACGTACAGGAGATGGGAGCGGTCGCGGCGCCGTGCGGTCGGCTGCCGAGCGGTAGAAGCGGCGTGATCAGACATGGGTCCTCCAGGGCGGCAATAGGTGGCGTTCCGAGGCTCGACCTCCCTCCGGATGCGTCTCGTCGCCGGCAGGCTCTGCTAACCCGGCGCTGGGGAGGGATCGGAAAGACTGGTGAGTCCATGTAACCGGGGTCGGATCCCGGCCATCGGCGAAGCTTCCGCACAGTGGGAGCGGGCGGTTGCATCACGGAGGCGGTTGGTGGTACGCCTCACTGACTCATGATCAGGCTGTCGCCGACAAACAACGACGGACAACGGCGGACGTCCACAGCAGCTCGACGAAGACCATCAATTGAACGCCCAGAGGAACCATCGCGGAGGCCAGATCTTTCGCCAGCACGGCTAGTCTCGATGATCGCGACCCCCAGTCAGTGACGTGGATCAACCGTCGCGGTTGATCCACCCAGCTACGCTCCTTCGCTGCCTATCATCGCTGCAAACGTCACGCAGTCGTTCATGTGTGGCTTTGACACGCTCGACTTCGCGGAGACAGCAGGAGATCCTCTGTCCGAGACGTCCTGCAAGCCCTCGCCTGCCCGCAGCCAGAGAGGCGAGCAGCCAACAGAGTAGCCAAGCGGGTGAACAACGACGGACATCAGTGCACTTCGAGAGCAAGTGGACGAGGACCATGACCCCGCCGGCCTGTAAACCCCGACAGACTCGTAACGCGCAGATCGCGTGCGTCGACCATTTGGGTGACGAACTGAGTGACAACGGGTACGAACATCAACGGACGCCGACGGATACTGGTGGACAGTTTGCGCAGGCCAGTGCGCCTGATGGCGCTGCTCAGTCACCTATGATCATTCGTTCGGGACGAAGAGGTGATCCTGGTCCATGATTGGTTCCGCAGCCAGCCGACAATGGCCGGACCGCACGCATTGCGCTGTAGCTCGGTAGACCGACGATGGCGATGGATGCCCGAGGAGTCAGCCCGAAGCGCAACACGTATGCGCCCGTGACCGTCGGCTCACGCCGACGTATCGTAACGGAGGCGACCACCGAAAGGAGCGAGCCGATGCCTGACCCTGAGGCTCAGTGGCAGGAACACACCCACGAAGGCATGACCCACAACCACCGCCATTATCACGTTACCCACAACTGGAGCCTGCACGCCGGCGGCTTCCAGCACCTTAGCGCCGCGCACGAGCACGAACACGATCATGCTGCGCTGACTCACGCCCACTACCCCCACAAAGACCTAGCAGCCGAACACGAGCATGAAGCACATATCCACGATCACGTAGAGCCGGTCCACCACAAGGGGGCTGGCGCCGCGGAAACCAAGGAGACTGGAGCGCTCTAGAGCGTGATCGTGAGATTTGCGACCTAGTCGACGATGGTCACGGCCGACTCGTGGCATACATGATCGCCACAGCGATCGCCAGGGGCTGGGGAGTACAGCAGAGAAGTACAGCAACTGTGCGGACCAAACCGAACCACGAGCGACCGCAATGCGCTGGGCGATGTCCTACGGGACCAGACGGAACCGCGCTGCGGATACTTGACACGGAAAAGGTCGGCCCTCCGCAGAGGACGGTCCTGAGCCCGCCCATCCGGTGTGCCGCAGCGTCGGGATCCACCGCTCGACGAGGGGCACCTCGTCGCTCACCCATCGTACAGATGTTCGATTCGTTGCTGATGGTGGATCCGTCGCGACAGGATGTGACGCCTTCCGGGCTTACGACGCTGGACCCTGTGGGAGCACCTTCATGGGAAAGAGCGGGGCGCGGCCGGGATCGAGCCGCGCCCCGTGGTTTCAGGGGAGCTATCGGTGCGGGGCGATGACCAGTGAAGCTCTTTATTCTGATCGTTGTTGGTGTGCTCGCGTGCATCGCCGTCATGGTCGCCCTCGGCCTGGAGCACCGGCGGGCGGTACGGCGCCAGGAGCAGGAACAACGACGGTGGCTTGAGAACGACGCATACACCCACGTCATCGACTCGATCTGGGGACCAGATGGGACCACACATCGTACGTGATGGCGAACGCCACACAGTACTTAACGCGTCGAGCGGCGGCGCCGCAACCGCGCTTGACGTGCGCAAACGCCTGACGCAACGTCCTCGGGTCAAGCGGGTGGCTGCGGATGTGCTAGATCTGTCGGCACAACCGGTTGGCTATGGATGGTTCACCGAGCGACGGAACCATGTACCGGTCTGACTGGCTTGTCGGCGTTTGATGATCGGCCAGCACGCGTCTCGAAAGCCGGACCGGGCAAGCTTCGACGGCTCGCACGGCCACAGGTTCGATGCGGCCCGGCAGCTGCCCGCCAGACAAAACCCCTCGGGTCCCGGCTGGTGCTCGGCGTGGATGCGGTAGGCCAACATCCAGGTCATGAAGTCGGCGCCGGTCGGCGGCTGCTCGGGCGGATGCTCAGGGTCGTACGGCAGCGCGGTCATCGTCATCACCGGTCCACCAGAATTCGCCAGGAACAGCCTCCTCATACCCGCGCACGAGGACGTGGCCACGCACCAACGCGGTCGTGTCGGTGTGCGGCATGGCCCGTCCAGTACCCGCGGGTCAGCAGCTGCGTGCAGGGCGCCGAGCCCGGGAACGGGACCCGGGCCAGGGGTGATCGTTCGGATTGCGCTCGCGGCCGGATTATGATCGAGCCCCTGCGCGTCCGACCCACAGTCGTACGGCAGCGCGGTACACAACTTTCCGAACTCAGCCGGCCCCCAACCGACCACACAGGCGGCTTGAGATCGCATGGGACCGCAAGGAACCTCACCGCCGCGAGTCTGAAGGTTGCGGGCGAGGGGCGAGCTTCCCCGGGGCCAAGCCCGACTGGTAGAGGCAGCGAAAAGGCAGCGAACTCGCCGCCGCCCATAGGCCATGGACAGCCCTAGGAGACGCGCGTTCTGCACCAGAACGCACGCCGTGACAATGGCTAACACCCGGCGATAAGCCGCTACCGGATTTGCAAGGCGGGGGTAGGGGTTGTGCCGGCGAATGGTGTGAGTCATGGGCGCATTTGGTAGGGCCAGAACAGCGGGAGGAGAATATTTAGGCGGGATTCTCGATGCCGATGCTACTCCAGGCTAATGGCATCACCACGGCGGACCTTGCCGCCCCGCAAGACAGAGGCATAAACACCAACATTGACCTCGTTATGCCGAGCTGCGGTGCGGAGGATACCCGAATCCTTAGGTAAATCTCCTTGGGCCAACGTCGTCATAACACAGCGGGGGCAGGGGCCGGTGATACTCAGCCGCACCCCTTCTCCTATGCGCACGGTCCGACCGATCCAGGCATTCTCCACAAAGTCTTTTGCGCCGTTGGAGGTTTCCACGACGACGTTCGGCCGGAAACGCCGGACCTCAAAACGGCCCTGTGGATAGAGCTCGCGCAGCCGATCAAGAGTTGCCGTGGTCATCACATGGACTACTGCGCAATCGAAGAACGTGCCTTCCGGTAGGTCGAAATCCGTGACGGTGTCCCGGTAGTCGAGGCCTTCCATATCGGGCCAATACTCCTCGGCCTTAGGGGCCCAGGGATTGGGGAATGTGGACTCCACCACCTCCCGCTGGCCCCGCTCGGCCTCCTCAAGCGTGACCTCACGCTGGAGCTCCCGCGAGAGAGACTCATCGACGTCGACCTGCTCGCTCGTGACCACCTCGCCATCGGGCAGGGTGATGCGGACCGCCGGCGTCTTCGCGCCGCGGAGCACGGTGTCGAGGAACGCAGCGCGGAACTCAAAAAGCCGGGGCCACTTCCGCGGGTTCTTCGCGCTCGCGACCTTTCCGTCCGAGCGGTCCACCAGCGCGTAGGCACGATCGCCCAGCAGCCCCCGTTCGGTGACCTCGGACGCGTTGAGCTCCTCGCCCATCATCGACTTGACCGGATACCGCCACAGCGAGACGACCGACCCTGCTTGATCCTGCGTCATGACCGCCTCCCGGTGTCAGGCAGTTCTTGAGCATCTGGCCGCGGGGAAGCCCCGCTATCGATTGGAAGACGTCGGCTGGAGCGGGGCGACGACGATCGCGTCCTTCGTGCTCTCGACAATGGCAACGAGCTCTTTCTCCTCCGCCCGTGGCACCTGAAACCGCGCGAGTGACTGATGCAGATCGTCCATGAAGGACGCCCACTCACTTTCGGTGATACCAAGGTGGCGATGCGTGTCGCCCATAGGCCGGCCCGAGTACTGCTGAGGGCCGCCGGCCGCCCAGCAGACCATCTCGGTAACGAAGTACTTGAAGCCTGCCGGGGAGACCCGGTGGTGCGCCTCGTTCACCGCCGGGTTCTTATTCAGCCGGTCATCATTCATGACGCGGTCGATGAAGTCGTCGATGACCGTGGCGATGTTGTAAACCCCGCCGAGCCGGTCGTAAAGCGAGGGACGCTGGTCAGGCTCCATGGCACCCCCAAGGGGCCTCGCGGGGACACGCTGGCTGGTTGCCGCGTTATCCGCCCCGGTGCCGCACGTACCGTTACCACCTGAGTCTTGTGGGCACCCAGCACCAAGTCAATCCCACCCCCTCTCACGGTCATGGCGTACATCGGCGTGGAAGACGGGGATGGCGACGAGATCCGAGTCATCCGCACAGTCGATGGTTCGGTCGTCGATGACCGGATCGCCTTCCACGGCGATGGTGGTGAGCAGTGGTTGCGAGACCGTGACGCCAGTTGGATTGCCGACAGATTCACACTGGTCTCGTCCGAACCTGATGCCTGAGCAGCGCGACGCAGGCGACCTCGGCCAACCGCGCACAAAGTTGGTCAGCGCTGGGGATTTGTGTGGAACAGCCGTCGTGCCGGTTCAGGTGTGGGCGGCCGGTGCTGGCCCACGGCAGCTCGCCGACGCGCCGCGGGTGTGCTGCCCCGAGCACGGCCCGACGGTGATCGCGGTGCCGTGGGCGTGGCACGGCGCGGGGCACACCTTGGCGTTCGACGACCAGGTGGCGTGGCTGGCGGTGCGGACGTCGAAGAGCGCGGTGGAGCAGTTGATGCGCGTCGCGTGGCGCACGGTCGGGGCGATCGTGGCCCGGGTCGCCGCCGACGCCAAGGCCGGCGTGGACCGGTGGGCGAACCTGCACCGGATCGGCATCGATGAGATTTCATACAAGAAGGGGCACCGGTACGTGACGATCGTGGTCGACCACGACACCGGGTTGTTGGTGTGGGCCGCCCCCGGGCCGGGACAAGAAGACGTTGCGGAAGTTCTTCACCGCCCTGGGCGGCGAACGGGCCGCCCGGATCACCCACGTGTCCGCCGACGGTGCGCAGTGGATCGCCGATGTGGTCGCCGAACGCTGCCCGAACGCGGTGCGCGGCGCGGACCCGTTCCACGTGGTGGCCTGGGCCACCGAGGCCCTCGACTCCACGCGTCGGGATGCGTGGAACGCCGCCCGCGGCGGCAGGGGCGCCGCCACGCAGGAGTCCAAGGCGCTCAAGCGGGCCCGGTGGGCGCTGTGGCGCAACCCCCAGGACCTGACCGAGGCGCAGCAGACCAAGCTCAACTGGATCGCCCGCACCCACCCCCGGATACACCGGGCGTGGGCGCTCAAAGAGGGCCTGCGCACCGTGTTCGTCCTGGCCCGGCAGGGCTTCAAGCAGGCCGCCAAACAGGCCCTCGACCGGTGGCTGTCCTGGGCACGCCGGTGCCGCATCCCCGCCTTCGTGGCCCTGGCCCGCCGGGTCACCGCGCACCGGGACGCGATCCACGTCAGCATCGACCATGACCTGTCCAACGGGCTGGTCGAAAGCGTGAACACCAAGCTGCGGCTGCTGACCCGGATGGCGTTCGGCTACGCCGACCCGCACGCCCTGATCGCCCTGGGCCTACTCGCCCTGGGCGGGCTATGCCCACCGCTGCCCGGCCGCAACCGACAGGCGCTGACGCGCTGAACCTGCCGGGGCTGCGCCCCCGCACCCCGCCCCTTCCCTCGAAGAGCCAGCCCGCCAGATCTTCCCGGACGGTCGCCGAGGGCGTATCCCGAACCCCGAGCTGCGGCAAGGGCCAGCCTCGCTGCGCTCGATCGCCTACGGCGACCCCTGCCACACCACGGGAACCAGGGATCCGGTCACAGACCGCCCGACCGAGAAGACCCCACACCCGACCGCACCCAGCCCAAGTCCAACCGAACGGCTCCAAATTGATCACTCAGATGCACCCACGGATACAGCAGAAGGGCCCTAAAATCTGACGCAACAGCTACGTAGCTAACCTCGATCATTCGCGCCCACCGCGTGCTCTCTCGATCCGACACCTATCATCGCTTCTGATCGATTGAGGATGTTGGGTAGGCATGATGATGGGCCGTCTGTCGCGGCGGTGGGCGTGGTCTCCTGGGATCCTCCGGGTTGTCGGGCCAGGGCTGAACGGGTCAGCCGGGGGCGGTGACGTACGCGGACGTCCTAATCGCCCGCCGGCGCCGCCGGAGAGGTAGCCACCCAGGTCCGTCGCGGATCTTCCCGCTGCCCACCACAAGGGCGTACCACTCGCGAAGTTCAGGGCCACGCTGTCCTAGCGGACCCTCTTAAGGACTGCCCCAAGGAAGTACAGCTGCCGGGTACAGCAACCGCACCGACCGGAGGTAACCGGCGCTAGCCAGGAATGCCTGTCGGACATCGGCAACGGCCCTAAACGATCTTTCTGCCGATAGTTCACACCGAAGAGGTCGCACGACGGAGACCCCAGTTGCCGGAGCAGGTACGGGACCCTGTTGGCCATTGATCACCGTGGGCGGCGTGTCGAGTGGCGGTCGGGCTGCCAGATTGTGATGATCATGGTGCGGTCGTTTTCCCGTCCCGGCCGTAGAGATGGTTTGTCTGATGTCGTTGCTGCCCCGCCCGTGGCCCGAGCCCGCGGAGGAGATCACCAGGGCGGTCCTGGCCATGTACGCCAGGCGGCGGGCGCCGTTGCCGATTGCGGTTCGTGACGAGTTGGGGGAACTGTTCGCTGACGCCGAGTTCGCCGAAGCGTTCGCCGATCGTGGGCCGCAGGGCTGGTCGCCGGGGCGGCTGGCCCTGGTCACGGTGTTTCAGGCGGCGGAGAATCTCACCGATCGGCAGGCCGCGGACGCGGTCCGGGACAAGATCTCGTGGAAATACGCGCTGGGCCTGGGCCTGTCCGATACCGGCTTCGACTTTTCGGTGCTCTCGGAGTTCCGGGCCCGGATCGTGGCCCACAGCCTGGAGGCCAGGGTGCTGGACCTGCTGGTGGCGCGGCTGGTCGAGTTGGGGCTGCTCAAGGCGCGGGGCAAGCAGCGTACCGATTCCAGCCACGTCCTCGCGGCGGTGCGTCAGCTCAACCAGATCGAGTTGGTCGGGGAGAGCGTGCGGGCCTGCGTGGAGGCCCTGGCCGTCGCGGACCCGGACTGGGTCACCGCCCGCCTGGACACCGGTTGGCAGCGGCGTTACGGCGCGCGGGTGGATTCCTGGCGGATGCCTGCCTCGAAGACCAAACGGGTCGCGTTGGGTGTGGACTACGCCCGTGACGGGGCGGTGTTGCTACGCGCGGTGTGGGATCCGTCGGCGCCGGACTGGTTGCGGCACCTGCCCGCGGTCGGGGTGCTGCAACGGGTCCTGATCCAGAACGTGACGATCACCGTCGATCGTGGTGGACAGGAGGTGATCAAACTGCGGGAAGCCGACACGGATGGGCTCCCGCCCGGTAGATGCCGGATCGTCTCGCCCTATGACACCGACGCCCGCTGGGGTGGTAAACGGGACCTGACCTGGCTGGGATACAAGCTGCACGTCAGCGAGTCCTGCGACGCCGAAGCACCCACACGCCCAGCCGACCCCGCCGATCGCGTCTCGGACGCCCCACCGAACCTGATCACGAACGTGGCCACCACCGACGCCAGCGTGCCCGACGTGGCGATGACCGAGCCGATCCATGCCGACCTGGACCGCCGCGATCTGCTGCCCGGTGAGCACTACATGGACTCCGGCTACCCGTCGGCGGACCTCCTCGTGTCCAGCCTGACCAGGTACGGGATCCGACTGGTCACCCCGATGCTCGCCGACACCTCACCCCAGGCCCGCGCCGGTGAGGGCTTCGACCGGACCGCGTTCACCATCGACTGGAATGATCGACAGGTCACCTGCCCACAGGGCCAGACCAGCGTCTCCTGGACCCCGGCCACCCAACGCGGCACCGACGTCATCGCCGTGAAGTTCCCCGGCGAGGTCTGCCACACCTGCCCCGTCAAGGCCCGGTGCACCACCGCCACCCGCGGCGGTCGGCAGCTGACTCTACGACCCCAACCCGTCCAGGAAGCCCTCGACCAGGCCAGAACCGAACAGGGCACCACCGACTGGCAGCGCCGGTACGCCCGAAGAGCCGGGGTCGAGTCCACCATCGCCCAAGCAGTCAAGGTCACCAACGCCCGCCAAGCCCGCTACCGCGGACTGACCAAGACCCGCCTGGAACACAACACCATGGCCACAGCCCTCAACCTCATCCGCCTCGACGCCTGGTTCAACGGCGACATCCTCGATCCCCGCCGGACCACCCACCTTTCACGCCTGGAACTCACCCTCGCAGCCTGAACCGGGAATGACCAACAGGGTCGTCGAGTGCTCGTAGACGGGGCTCTTCAAAGGGCGCGATCCACCGCTGCTGGATCTCGTGGATCGGGACAGGGTT
>WNFX01006584.1_pt1 | contig 12592 bp, 9 predicted proteins | sample 5400111 | NCBI WGS metagenome assembly WNFX01 (sample SAMN13153363, study PRJNA577476) | soil metagenome | isolation source: 40 cm soil or saprolite under grassland replicate 1 | place: USA:California | collected 2016-06-15
GGAGGAGCCTGGCTGCGGGATCGTTTGATACGGACCCCCTTCGTCTTCACACCAGAGCTGCAGCCCGAGGCGCTCGGCGAGCTGATAGGCGCGCTCGATCACCGCCTGCTTCTTCTGGCTCAGCGGGTCGAAGCGCGCGTACACCTCGCCATCCTTGCTGCGGTGCAGCGTCTTGCCGGTCTGGCACCAGCTGCGGCTTCTCTGCCAGCTGTAGCCCATTTCGTGTAAGATGTGAATGATGGTGAAGGTACTCACACGCGGCAGGCCGTCTGGAGCGGCTCGCAACGCCCGGCGTAACAGGGTGAGCGACCAGGTCGCCGTCCCATCCTCCTTGCGAGCTGGAGGGCGGTGCAGTTCTTGTACGATACGGGCGCGCTCGGCTGGTCCATACTGGCGTGGATGTCCGGATCGAGGCAGATCATCGAGGGCGGCGAGCCCACGCGCATTGAAGCGACGGATCAAGCGACTGACTGTCTCATAAGCGCGCCAGCCTGCTCTCCTGGCGGCGTCAATCACACTGCTGCCTTCGGAGACCGCCAACAAGGCCACTGCTCGGCGATGACGGCTCACTGGTTCATGGGAGGCACGCTTCACGCGTACCAATTCGGTTCGTTCCTCTCCGGTCAGGACACGAAGAGGTTGGGCAAGGGGATGGGACATGGAAATTTCCTTCGAATATGTGGGGAATGGGTTTCTTGTGCCTTTATTCTATCATATCACGACAGGACTTGACAACTGACCCACTAGTGCAATCGCACCAAAGGTAATAGGGAAGGTGGTAGAATAGAAGGTATGAGAAAACCTATCTTTATCCGACCACTCACCCAAGACGAACAGCGGCAGATCCGGACGGGACTGCGTTCGTCAGACGCCTTTGTGTTGCGTCGCTGCCAGATCTTGACTGCATCTGCCCGTGGACAACGAGCCCCCGCCATCGCCTGCCAGCTGGGTTGCGACGACCAGACGGTTCGCAACGTGATCCATGGCTTCCATGCCGGTGGACTGGCCGTGCTGCACGAAGGCTCTTCGCGTCCCCATCGGCTGCGAAGCGCTTTTTCCGAGGAAGGAGCCGAGCGCCTCAAAGACCTCTTACACCACAGCCCGCGCGACTTTGGCAAAGAGCGCGGGGTGTGGACGTTAGAACTGGCCGCCCAGGTCAGTTTCGAGCAAGGCATCATCACGACCGAGGTGTCCAGCGAAAGCGTGCGCCGCGCCCTCAAACGCCTCAAAACCAACTGGAAGCGCGCCAAACACTGGATCACCAGCCCCGATCCCCAATACCTGCTAAAAAAAACGCTCGCGACCGCTTGATGGCTTGGGCCAGTAGTCAGCCGGACTGGGCCACGGGCTTCCTCGACGAGGTGTGGTGGAGTCGCTTTGCCTTGCCTCGCTTGTACGCCTGGCAGGATCAGAGCCATCCCGTGCGCCTGGTGGAGCAATCCTGGCAAAAAGGGGATCCCGATCCCAAGGCGCTGGCCTGCTATGGGGTCTTGTGGCAAGAGGGAACCCCGGAGGAGCCTCAGCGAGACCAAATGTGGTTGCGCTTCGTCACGGGACGCCCCGTCAGCGCGATCACGATCGGGTTCCTGGACTGGTGCTGCCAGCGCTTGCTGGAGCAAGGCAAGCACCACTGGCTCTTGATCTGGGATAATGCCTCCTGGCACAAGAGTCAAGCCGTTCGCCACTGGATTCGCCAGCACAACCAGCAGGTCAAGCAGACGGGCCAAGGGGTGCGCATTCTGCCTTTCCTGTTGCCCACGCAAAGCCCCTGGCTCAATCCGATATGTTCCTATGAACCTCATCTTGTCATTCCCGAAAAGGTCGCGTGATTCTGCACTAGCACCTGTTCTACAATCCTTGCGGGGGCAGCTGGAGATTCTGTATTCTCGATTATCAAATACCAACCCTAAAAGTGAGGCTTTCTTACAATACTATCGAGAACATCTATACTCATTCCTGGCGGCCAACAAGAGCATAGCTTTGTTAGTGCGCAACGATGTGGTATCACGTGCCGTATGGCCCTGGTTACTCAGTGAAGGAATCGCGGCTGAACATCAACGCAATCTGCGCGTGCTACCCTACAAACAGGTGGACGGCCGCGAGATGTTTGATCACATGATTGCAATAGGTCCATGGCCAAGCCGCTACCGTTGGCAGATTAGTGGTAGGCTTGGTCGAACGTTAGACTTCCTCTTATACCGTGGCGAAGAAATTGCTCTTGAACAGCAAATGGGCATTTTCTACAGCGCTCGATCCCAAACCTTGTGCGAAAAAGTGCGTTTTTCTCTCCTGAAAACATTCGGTGATATACACACTCTTCCGCAACCCCAAAGCCAGCCTATCGATCAGTCGGCATTGGATCTTGTTACAGTCGGCGATGGGGGCCGAAAAGAGGAATACGTGCAGCGAGCAGTGATTGCTTATGAGGATTTGGATGAACCTGATCCTGATTTGAAGTCATTGTTCGATATGGTTTCGATTGATATAACCCCTCTTACTCCCGCTACCTCGATGCCTTTCACCCATTCGGAAGAACCTACAAAGACGCAACTTTTATCCTGGCGTGATGATTCATTCCTTGATAGCGGAGATCAAGCAGAGTTTGATGAGGACGACAGTCACGTTCCCTCTGGCGGCCCTGTAGAATCGTGCATCTTGCTGAAGATACAGATGGCAAGCACTAATACTACTGCTGAGGTCGTTCGGTATCTTTACCTTAGTAGTGAAGGGGCGACAGAGTGCTATATATCCGAACAAGGCGATGGCGATTTGAAAAGAGTGCCCAATGATGAGATTGAACCGGGCTTTATCCTCATAAAAACAGACCAGGAAGACCGTCAGACACTCTTTGATCAGATTGTACAGCTCGCCCATGCACAACCGACAATGAAATATCTCAGGGTTTGGCGTGAGTATTGGTTGGAAGCGATACATAGTTTAGTACAACAGAATTCTTCAGGTAAGGCAAAAAGGGGTGCATATCAACAATTACAACGGCAGTTGGCCAGTATAGGAGTGCGTGTCACCATTGTGACTATCCGCGATTGGGCACAGGGTGAGCGTATAGGGCCAGGTAGTATCACTTCAATTAAAGCGGTTGGAACCCTTTCCCAACATCCCATGCTGCAGCAATATCCTCAACAGGTTGACGAGGCATTTAAGCAAATCAGAATAATTCATCAGGTACTCGGCCGCAGAATTAGCTCCACTCTACAGAAGTTGGGTAAAGTGGCGCAGCAGGGCAATAGCGTTACCTCAACTAAGGCAACTAAAAGAGTAGTCCAACTGGATCCTGCCCTTTCGGTGCCGATAGACGACCTTTTAGATATGCTCCAGTTTTGGGAGGTAATTGCGGTGGACCAGGGGCCATGGAGTGTACCATTGAGTAAAGTCGGAGTGATCATGCCAAATGCCTCGTACGGAGGGATCTAAGGCAAATTATAGATAGGTAGGATTGCAAGGAGCTTGTTATGGCTATCGATAGTTTTCAGGAACTACATTTTGTTCAACATCTTTTTGCGTCTATTAAGGATGAGCTAACGGGGCGAGGTGTGGCTGAAATTCTCGGTGATGGTCCACGCGACAGACTTCATGCTGGAGTACTACTACCCATCGAGCCAGAACCTTTTGCATTGGGGACAAATGAAGACAGCCGCCTACTTAATATTCCTTTAGAAGATAGTGGACACACAAGTGGGAGCATCTCTCAAGCCTCTAGGTTTAATTCTGAATCCGCGATGAGCATAGACTTTCAGATTCGTATACCTGAAAGGATAGAGCGGTTTGTGATGCGTATAACGCCGCACTTCAACGTCTATTATGCTGTGTTTCCTACCCGATTCGAGGTCCAGGCCAGCCTGGATCAAGGTACGGTCGAAGAAGAACTTATAGAAGAAGCCGTGCCTGAGGATGATATCGATGCAACAGATGATCTGGCGAATCAAGAAACGGAGCCAGATGAGGAGTTGTTAAAGAATACGGCAGACCAGAGCATACCCCATCAAATAGCGAAGGCTGTAGCCCTGTCGATTAAGAAAGCAGAGAAAAAACAAGACAATGTCCTCATTCTACCGCGAAAGTTCCGAAGGCGGCAGGTCGAGATACCCCCGATTGAAATTACCCTAACTCCACAAATTATGAACCCGCCTTTGGAAATTCGTGATCCATTTATTTCCATTCTGTCAGATGTGCGGACAGCAATCTTAGAAGAAGACCCGGCCGTTTGGCGGCATTTAGGCAGGCCAGCAGATGGCAGTCGTGAATTGAGTGGGGTTGATCTGTTAACAAATGATGAGGCTTATCAAAAAGCTCTTCGGGAGGCGACTCAAGGCGAAATTGCTCTTCCCACATGGCGTGCTTATTTAACTATCTCGGGTGAGCAAAGCTTACTGAGTTCTTCAGGTGATAATGGACAGGTTCTGCGAGTAAATGTCGCCCTGGTAAATGCAACGCCCTCCATTTCTAAAGCCGAGCACAGGCGCGCCCAAATTGAAGAGTGTGCCCTCTTTGATTGTGGGTTCTCTTTGGAAGTTGACGAATGTGAATTGGTACCTTTTGAGTTTCAAGGCACCGCTAAAGATTATCGGTCTAATCGACTCTTCTCTGCTATTGGGAGCAATTGCATAGCTTTAGCTACTGAGGAGGGGGGTAGGCAGAGATTATATACTGAGACGGTCCCTTTATACAAGCAGCTTTGGTATCGTACCCGCAATGATTTACCAGTGGCTTTCGCCGACCTCGACGATAGTTCCACAAGCAATCCTCTCGAAAAATTGCGTGAGCTTGGACATCGCATGGATGCCTATTTAACTGAATGGGATGGATATCTTCGCACACAGGCTCAAACAGAACTCGATTCAGAACAAAGAAAAGCCTGTTCTGAGGATCGGGAAAACTTCGCAGAAGAAGCAGCACGCTTTAAGTTGGGGATTGAAGTGCTGCAGAAAGATACTAACCTTTTACGGGCATTTCGACTCATGAATAAAGTGTTCCGTGCGAACGGCGACCTACGGACGCCGCCCATAGTGAGCTGGCGATTATTCCAGTTAGCGTTTATGGTTATTCAACTACCTACCTTAGCTGCTCGCGAATACGATCTCGAAATCGGTGAAGAGTATGCTCAGGCATTGAGGACAGCGCTGCAGCAGGTCGATGTTCTCTGGTTCCCGACTGGCGGAGGGAAAACAGAGGCTTATTTAGGGCTCATTACGACAGCCCTCTTCTACGATCGGTTGCGCGGTAAAAGCCGCGGGGTGAGTGCATGGATGCGCTTCCCTCTACGGATGCTCAGTTTACAACAGCTTGAACGCCTAGCCCGAGTAGTAGCAAAAGCTGAAATGATTCGAGCTTCCGAACGCGACTTGAGGAGTTTAGGCGGCGATCCATTTGCGATCGGATACTATGTGGGTGCTGGCAACACCCCTAATCGGATTCGAGAGGCCGAGCTGCCGGTGGGAAGCGCCTCTGAGAAAAGTTGGGAGCGACAGCAGATTATCAGGTACTGCCCATTTTGTAGTGGAAACGTCGGGATGAAGTTCGAGCGGAAACAGTGGCGATTAATACATTTCTGCCACAATCCACAGTGTTTTTCGAATACTTCAGATAGCCTGGGTGATCTCCGGGGTAGTTTGCCAATCTTTGTCGTGGATAATGAAATTTATCGTTATCGCCCTTCGGTACTGGTCGGTACAGTCGATAAGCTGGCTGTGCTCGGCTTTCAGAAAAATTTCGCTCAACTGATTTCTGCCGTTACCCAACGCTGTCCTTTACACGGATACACTTCATTTGGGCAGTGCATTGAAGGTGGAGATGGACCTTGCAAAATAACTCCTAGAGATTTAGAACGGCTTCAACCGGATAAAGATCCTGTTCCGGCTTTCTTCATTCAGGATGAATTACACCTTCTAAAGGAAGAGCTAGGTACATTTAATGCACATTATGAAGGTTTCCTGCAGTATATAGCCGACAAACAGGGCCAAAAGCCATCTAAAATTCTGGCAGCAACTGCCACGATAGAAGCCTATGAGAGGCAAATCTACCATCTTTACTTGAAGGATGCAAAGCGTTTTCCCCAACCGAGTTGGAGGGCAGGGGAATCATTCTACGCGACTTCCAATCCTAAGGTTTATCGACGTTTCTATAGCGGTGTGGTTACACATCAGCGGAGCCCTGAAAATGCAACGCTCAGAGCGCTTGAAATATACCATGGAGAAATTCAGCGGATGCGGGATTTCCCAGACGAGGCGCTCGCAGAGCTGAGTTTTGAATATGTCACCCAAGATGAATTCCTAGATTTCTTACGGCTCTACGACTTGTCCCTTACCTATGTCAATCGTAAAGCCACCGGTGGCAATATTAGCTACGGCCTCTACCAAGGTGTCTCTCCCCGGCTGCCTCACGCTCTAACTGCTGAAATGCTGACAGGTGATAATACCATGACGGAAGTCGGCCAGGTCATCGAGCGAATAGAGAAGGAACGTCACGAGGTAGCGGGACAGCGCCTCGATGCGCTTATAGCAACAAGCTTGATCAGCCATGGTGTCGATCTCGAGAGAATCAATTTTCTCTGCATGGTGGGGATGCCGTCTAAATTTGCTGAGTACATCCAGGCGAGCAGCCGCGCCGCACGCAACCATGTAGGACTTGTGATCGTCTGTTTCAAGAAGAGTGATCTCCGCGAGCGCTCCCAGTACCACTACTTTCTTCCCAACCATCAATATCTTGATCGCTTGGTGGAGCCAGTCTCTATTAACCGCTTTTCTTCCTATGCCGCACAGCGTACCGTACCGGGATTAATTGTTGGGATGCTCTTATCCTACTACAGTAGGGTATTATTCAATTCGAGACGCATCAGCAAGCCACTGGATAACATGCGCCAGCTGCATGAAATGATCAAAGATGGTGTTATTTCGATGGAGCAATTACGTGAGGATTTGGAGCATATTATCGGTACTGAGGCCCCGAAGCTGGGCGATCTGGAACGCCGCTATCTGGTCGAGGGCATCACCGAGGCACTGCAAACAAATTGGGATCAAATACAGCGATCACTGGACTCGCAGCTACGCGATGCGATACATCCAATGTTGAGCTTCCGTGATGTAGACGAGACCTTGGATTTTGTGGCCGACGGCGCGTCGGGTGTATTCGTGGAGCGTCTCCGCAACTAACAAAGCTGTGAAATGAAAGAGATAGGAGTACCTGCATGCCAGAGATGCATAGAGGTAAGAACCAGGTTTTATTCAGCTATACTCCCGAGGCAGTATTTCGTTACAACGAGATCAACGCCTGGTGTAAGGTCAATTCCATTGAGATGAAGAACGCCAGGAGCCTTCCTAAGGCTCTGTCAGAAGCTCTAGCACGCATGCTACATAGCTGGGATGCGATAGGGCAAAATAACTTTCCAGATCCCGAAAAATTTCCAAATAAATATGAAGTGGGTGAGCCCTATCAGGTGCATTATATACTCTATCCGCTTGTGTTTGTCTGTAGAGACTGCAAGCGTGTTCATTGGTATCAGAATATCGACAACCTGATGAAGTTCAATTATAGCCTAAAGTGCCGTAGTTGTGACAGTAGGGATGCGCTCACTCAAGTCCCATATATGTACATTCATGAGTGTGGAAGAACGGATAGCGTCTACATTCCAAAACACTCTCCTGAACACATCATCATAATGTATAATCGTGGACGCTTCCAGGAATCGAACTGGTATTGCAAAACTTGCAATCTTCCCCTAACCACGCCCGGCAAGCAGGGATTGGGTTTACGATCTTGTCAGTGTGGTCCCAGGCGGCTGAAACGTGGTAGCACATTGCAGGATCCATCCGTACACTACACTCATACAATCAGCCTGGTAGACACTGGGGATACCTTTTTAGAGCAAGTCTTGGAGAATAGTAGCCTAGGCGAGACGCTCTTAGCAGGTCTTTTGCGAACCGAAAGCTACAATGCTGAGGATTTTGAAGATTTGCTTGCTCCTGGTCTGGCAGGAGGTGAAGCACTGGATAAGCGGTCGCGCTTGCGCGAGGATCTTATGAGTAAGGGCATAACAGATGCGCAACAACTAGAAATGCTTTTGAACGTGATGGAGTCGCATTTAGAGACACCTCAACTCAACAAGCAACAACATGTACAGAGCGAAGTCCATGCTCTCGTTGGTGCAACGTCGCCCATCATCTTGCAGGCTGGTAAGAGTCGACCTTTGCTTGAGTACCTGTTTGTCAGAGATCACCCCCGTATGCAATCATACGAATTATCGTCATTGCTGGAAATGGCTCTTGAGCAAGGAGATGAGTTAGCTCGTGATCGCTTCGAGGCCGATAAGAAGGTAGCCGAACAGCTGGGCATCGTCAATTTGTCTGTGTTAGAAGCTTTCCCGCTTCTCCTGGCCGCTATAGGGTATAGTAGAGTCTATTCGGAACCCAAACCGGGTACTACTGCGATGATACGCCCATTTATCGACAATCGGCCTAAGATTCCAATCTACGCTATACAGAGTACTACTGAAGCTATGATGTTCGAACTGGATCCGTGGAGAGAAGCCGCCTGGCTTCTTGAGAATGGATTTGCGGCAAATCCAGGCAAGCCCTTTAACGATGAGAGCCACCTGCGTCTGTGGTTACTTAACCAACGGGAGGTATTCTTGCAACTGAAGGAGGCTCATCTCGATCTCATGCCATGGGAGAAAGAACTAGGACTGCAAGTGAATTATACGACAGCTGCTGTCTTATTTGGCCTACTTCACTCAATGAGCCACATGTTAATCATTGCGGCGAGTACACTTGTGGGGCTTGAAGCGGACAGCCTCGGCGAATACCTATTCTCTATCGCCGATGCAGGGGTAATTTACGCGGCTGGGCATCAAGAGTTCACATTGGGTGGCATTGTTTCGGCTTTTCGGATGAATCTCAGTTACTGGCTCCTTGGTGCATATGAAGCGGCGCAACGCTGTATCTATGACCCTTTGTGTAAATCCCGAGGAGCGGCATGCCATGCGTGTTCCTATCTGCGCTTTAGTTGCCCGCACTTTAATCGAACTGTAAGCAGGTCATTTCTCCTAGGGGGTCCAGTGATTGGTCTTTCACATGATATCGTAGGCTATTGGAGTACCAAAACCTTCAATCGCGCTCTTAAATTGAAACAGGAGGCGTCCTTATGAAACCCACCCCGGTTCAAACGACGAGAGCTGGACAACTTTATGTTGGAAAATCCGAAGATCTACTTAAGGAGCCTTTAGCTGAAGCCCTACGAGGTAAAATACAGTTGATTTTTACTTCACCCCCATTTCCATTGAATGAAAAGAAGCAGTACGGCAATCTCCAGGGTGAAGCGTATGTATATTGGCTAACATCTTTTGCACCTCTCCTTGCTGATTTACTCACGCCTACTGGCTCTATAGTTATAGAACTGGGCAATGCCTGGGAACCTGGACGACCCGTACAGTCTCTGCTCCCTATGAGATCACTATTAGGCTTTGTCCAACATGAAGATGCAAACTTGAGATTGTGCCAGGAGTTCATCTGTCACAATCCTGCGCGACTACCATCACCTGCTGAGTGGGTTACAGTCAAGCGCACTCGTGTGATAGATAGCTATACACATTTATGGTGGATGGCCCAAACAGATAATCCAAAGGCAAATAACAGGAATGTTCTGAGGCCTTATAGCAAATCAACGCATCAAATGCAGCAACGCGGGACTTTCAACTCGGGCTCGAGGCCATCAGGGCATGTGATTAGTGAGCAGAGTTTTCTCAAGAATAACGGCGGTAGTATTATGCCGAATGTTCTAGAGATAGAATCCATTGACGCTAGTAAAGATGCTAGATTTCCGACAAACGCCTTTGCCATTGCTCACACTAATTCCAATGATTTCTATTTACGCGAGTGTAAAAGGCGGCAAATTGCTCCACATCCAGCACGTATGCCTATACATCTGATTGATTTCTTTATCCAGTTTCTCACGGACCCAGGTGATCTCGTTCTAGATCCATTCGCAGGTTCAAATGCCACTGGCTTCTGTGCAGAAAGCACAGCCAGGAATTGGGTGAGTATTGAGGCAAATCCTGATTATGTGATACATTCTGAAATTCGATTCAGCCAGCGAACTGAGCCCTTAGTTCAGAATATCTCTTGAGAAGAGCGGTCGTGTTCATCGCCTCATCATTTAATACTATAGTAGTATAGTGGAAGGATGAAGTATCTTGCATGCCAGAACGGAAGTTATATACCTCTATTTGAGGTATCTCCAGGATAAACAAATAAGAGGAATGATGAGCGTACTTTTAGTCTAACATTTAATAGGGTAAGAGCGGCTTTAGCATACTTAACACGCTTTTCTACTGCTTTCTTCAGTATTATCTAAACTGGCTTGGGAAGCGATCTCATATGGCTAATTCCTATTTTTTGGTTATCTGGGAGATACCTCAAAAGGAAACTCCTCTGTTTTGCTCGATTAGGAGCAGCGCTTACTGGTCTGTCACACAAGGTTTGCAACAGAGGAGCAAAAAGTGGTATCCTTGAAGAACAACTGGAGAAGAGAGGTCTTCAAGGAGAGATTTATGAAACGACATGATCATCAAAACGAGGTTGCCTTGAGCGAGGAACAACGCAACGCTTTGCATCAGCTGATTTCCTCGGGCAAAGCGCCCGCTCGCAAGCTGGCTCATGCCCGGATCTTACTCAAAATTGATCGCAATACAGCCGGCAACGAGTGGACTGATGAGCAGGTGGCCGCGGCCTTTGAGGTGAGCCGCTACACCGTGATACGTCTCCGTGAACGCTTTGTCGAGCATGGCCTCGACGATGCCTTGAACCATCGTCACGCTTCCCAAACGCGCTCCCGCGCGCTGGATGGGGAACAAGAGGCTCATCTCATCGCGCTGGCATGCAGCCCCTGTCCGCAGGGACAGGCTCGCTGGACCCTGCGGCTCCTGGCCGGTCGCATGGTGGAATTGGAGTACACGGAGCAGGTCAGCTATGAAACCGTGCGACGCGTGTTAAAAAAAACGAACTCCAACCGTGGCTAAAGCAGTGCTGGTGCATTCCCCCACATGCCAACGGGCAATTCGTCTGGCACATGGAAGAGGTGCTGGAAGTCTACACGCGCCCCTACGATGAGCGCAGACCGCAGGTCTGTCTGGATGAATCGGGCAAGCAACTGGTTGCAGAGAAACTGCAAGGGCTGCCCATGCAGCCCGGCCAGCCGGAGTGCTATGATTATAGCTACGAATAAGGCCAGATGTACAATCTCTTTTTAGCCTGTGAGCCACTGGTGGGAAAACGATACGTTCAGGTCACTGAGCATCGGACGAGCCAGGACTGGGCGCACTTCCTGCGTGAGGTGGTCGATGTGCACTACCCCACCGCCGAGAAAATCGTGCTGGTGATGGATAACCTGGCGACCCATTCGCCTGCGGCTTTGTATCACACCTTCCCTCCCGCCGAGGCTCGTCGCATCGCGGAAAAACTGGAGATCCATTACACGCCGCTGCACGGAAGCTGGTTGAACATGGCCGAAATTGAATTCGCAGCGTTAGCTCGCCAATGTCTCGCGCGGCGCATTGCCACCGTGGAAGAACTCAAGCAGCAGATGCACGCCTGGCAAGAGCAGCGCGATGGTGCTGCCACCACCATCAGCTGGCGTTTTACCAGTGCTGATGCGCGCATCAAACTCAAGCGCCTCTATCCTTCTCTTGAGCCACAAACGTCTCTTCCATTACAAGAAGGAAATATTGCAAACCTTGTGTGACAGACCAGTACCATATCACCGGCCTTTTTGCAACACAGCCCTAGCAAAAACAAATCGTCACGTAGCAGTAGAATCACCCGGTTTCATTTACCCATTTCTATGAGGCAATCCTGGCCACATCTCTCGCACCACCCCACTAGTTTATCCTCAGACGTACGAATATTCGTTAGACGCCCGGCACAACGGCAGACATAGCCATGCTGGCGCGCAGGATTGCCAAAAACAAGCGCATGGGGTGGAACATCTCCTGTTACCACCGACCCGGCGCCCACGAGGGCAAATGTCCCAATAGTGATACCACAGAGGATGACCGCCCCGGCGCCAATAGACGCTCCGTACTTCACCAGGGTTGGCGTAATCTCCCAGTCATCAGCGCTTTTCAGCTTGCCAGTGGGCGTTATCGCGCGAGGGGCACGGTCGTTGGTAAAACAGACATGCGGCCCGATGAAAACTCCATCCTCCAACGTGACGCCTTCAAAGATAGAGACATGGTTTTGAATCTTTACCCGTGAACCGATATGAACATGTGTATCAATATAGACACCCTTGCCAATATTGCATGTTTCGCCGATATGGGCAAACTCTCGAATATGAGCCTGGCGCCAGATACGCGTACCCGCCCCAATGTGAGCTTCAGGGGATACTTCAGCGGTTGGATGAACATAAAAAGATGCTTGTGTCACTGTATCAATCCACTTCTTTCAGTTGCACCAGGAGAGTATCCGCGGCTACCGTCTCACCCGATGCAAAATAAATCGCTTCGACCACACCATCCGCCGCGGTACGGATGGTATGCTCCATCTTCATCGCCTCAAGTTTCAGCAGCGCATCTCCTTTATTCACG
>WNFX01007023.1_pt1 | contig 12591 bp, 11 predicted proteins | sample 5400111 | NCBI WGS metagenome assembly WNFX01 (sample SAMN13153363, study PRJNA577476) | soil metagenome | isolation source: 40 cm soil or saprolite under grassland replicate 1 | place: USA:California | collected 2016-06-15
CGCTCATCAGCGTGTCCAGGATCGGCCATGGAGCCCTCGTATGGATCCGCACGGTCAGCGCGTCGACGATCTCGACATGGCTGAGGGGGGCGAAGGGCGGCGATCCGCGCAGCTTGAGTTTGGGATCTACGAGGCGCTCGAGGCTGAACTTGACGGCCTCGGCGTCCACCGGCTCGCCGTTGTGGAACTTGGCTCCGGGTCTCAGCTTGAACTCCCACACCGTAGGCGACACGAGCCGGGGCAGCTCGCGGGCGAGCATGGGCTGGATCTTCAGCTCCTGGTCACGCTCGAGCAGGGTGTCGAACAGGTTCCGGCACACATTGCCGGCGGGAGACTCCTGGTGGTTCATGGGATCCAGGGTGCTGGGATCGACGCCCTGGGCAATGGTGATCTTACCGGACGGACCCGCGGAGGCCAGGGAAGGGTCGAGGGCAGAGGCCACGGCGAGCGCGATCAAGGGCACGGCTCGCATCCAGATCATGGGCTCTCCTCGACGATTCCCGGTCTCTCCGCTACTTGTTGAGCGACATGTCGAAGGCCTTGATGCGCTCGTCGCTTCGCGCCTTCCAGCTGAGTCGCTTGCTCGCGCCGTACAGATCGAGCTGCTGGTACAGCGGCACCGCGGGCATCTCGTCGACCCAGAGCTTGTTGATGCGGTGATAGATGGCCAGACGTTGCTTCTCGTCCATCTGGGTCTGGGCCTGGTCGATCATGCCGTCGAAGTCGGCGTTGTGGTAGTTGCCGAGGTTGCTCCCCGTCCGGAAGAGCGGGGCGTACACAGTCTCCGCGTCCACGGTAGGCGTGCCCCACCCGATCAGCCACACCGGGCCGGGCTTGTGCGGGTACACGAGATTGTTAAGGTAGTTGACGAACTCGTACGTCTTGAGCGTCGTCTTGATCCCGGCCTTGTTGAGCTGACCGGTCACCGCCTCCGCCACTTCCTTGTCGCGCACGTAGCGGCCTTGTGGGCTGTTGAGGGTGATCTCGAGCCCGCCCGCGTATCCCGCCTCCGCGAGCAGCTTCTTGCTCCGCGCCACATCTTGCTTGATGGGCTTGAGCGATGGGTCATAGCCGAAGTGGAGCGGCGTCAGCATGGTCGCGGTGCGCACGGCCTTGCCGTCGAGCACCCCCTTGATGATCTCGTCGGCGTCGATGGCGTACGCGATGGCCTGCCGGACCCGCTTGTCGACGGTGGGTCCCTTGTATGGCCCCACCAGCTTGTGCTGCGCGTCGTACTCGTGGGTCACGAACATGAGCTGCAGCGTGCGGATGCTGGGGGCCGTCGACAGGAAGAGCTTCGGGTGATTGGCGATGATGTTGGCCAGGTGCGGCGGGATATTGACGGCCACGTCGATCTCGCCATTCTGGAGCGCGGCCACCCGCACCGCGTCGTCGGGGATTGGGCGAAAGACGACGGTCTTGATCCTGGGCGAGCCCCGCCAGTGACCCGGATCCGCCTCGAGCACGATCTCCTCGTCCTTCGACCACTTCACGAAGCGGTACGGCCCGGTGCCGATGGGAGTCTTGGAGATGAACGCGCTGTCCTTGCCGGCATAGGCCTTGGCCGGGTACATGGCTGCCTGGGTGAAGGTCATGATGCTCACGAAGGTCGGCCACGGCTTGCTCGTGTGCACGCGCACCGTGGAGGAGTCCATGACCTCGACGCGATCGATGGGACGGAAGTTGGAGCTCGCGCGCAGCGCAGGGGTCTTGACGCGCTCCAGGCTGAACTTCACCGACTCCGCGTTGAACTCCTCGCCGTTGTGGAACTTGACGCCCTTGCGGAGCTTGACTTCCCAGATGGTGGGCGCGACGAGCTTGGGAAGCTCGGAGGCCAGAGCGGGGACGATCTTGAGATTGTTGTCGCGCTCCACGAGGCCATCGAAGATGTGCCCGGTGACCACGGAGGCGGGGGTCTCCTGCTGGTTCATGGTGTCGAGCGTGGTCGGGTCCACTCCCTGGGCGATGACGATCTTACCCTCGGGCGCGGCGTCGACGTCCGCAGCTCGCGCCGCTATCAGGATCGCGGCGGTCAGGACCGCGGATAGAGTTCTGCGCACCATGTTTGCCTCCTTGGGGTGATGGAGCCAGCTCCAGCGCCGAGCCGTCGTGCTCTCGGTGGGCCTACTCTAGGGGCTCCTCCGGCAACGTGTCAAGACGGCCACCCTCTCGCCGAAGCCATTCGAGCGCTTCTTCCCGATCGGTCACGTGCCCCAGGGCCTGCGCCTCGCGGACCAGGGCGAGCAGCCGGCCGATCTCGGGCCCGGGACCGAGGGCGAGCGCATCCATGATGTCACCTCCCGACAGGAGCGGTGGCGCCGCCGCCACGGCGGACTCGTCGGCATGGCCGGCCATCAGCTCGCGCAGGACCTGGCTCTCCGGCCCGCGCCAGAGGGCCCAGGGCGAGCGGCCCGTGACCGCCGCCGCGTCGACGAGGGCGAGGAGAAGGAGGTCTCGAGCGTCCTCCTCGAGGTCGCGGAAGAACCGATGCCGGGCTCGACGCGTGATCTTGCCGGCCTGGGCGAGGTGCATGGGCCGGAGGTGATGGCGGACGAGTCGCGCCAGGATCGTCGAGATACGGCCCGAGAGCCGCCACCGCGCCGCGATGGCGGCGACCCGCTCGGCCCCGATCACGTCGTGACCGAAGAAACGGACACGTCCGGCCTCGACGGTGCGCGTCTCGGGCTTGGCCACGTCGTGCAGCAGCGCGGCGAGCTTGAGGACCTCGCGCCGGCGCAGGCCGTCGCCCAGCGGCTCGTCCAGATGCTCCGCCAGCGCCTCGTCCAGGCCCGCGAGGTCCGCCGCGCGCGCCAGAAGCGCGTCGGCGCCCTCGAGGGCGCGCACGCTGTGCTCCCAGACGTCGAAGCGATGAGGCAGCGGTTGCGCCGTTGACAGCATGGCCGCGCGCTGGGGCAAGAGATGATCGATCACGCCCCATCGATCGAGCAGCCGGAGCCCGGCCCCCGCCGCGCCCTCGCCCAGGAGTCCCACGAGCCCGTCGCGGATGCGCTCCGCCGACACGCGGTCGAGCGCTCCGGCGGCGCGGGCCGCCGCCACGCCGACGGGCGCTGCCACGCGCCAGCCGGGGCGAACCCCGAGCTGCGCGGCGCGGAGAGCGCGCACGGGGTCGTCGTCCAGGGACGCCGGGGAGCAGAGCCGCACCGTGCGCGTGCGCAGGTCGTCGAGACCGCCCAGGGGGTCCTGGACGGCACCCTCGCCCGAGGCAACGAGATCGTGGAGAGAAACGGCGAGCGCGTTGACGGTGAAGTCGCGGCCCCGGAGATCACCCTCGAGGTCGGACGCGCGGAAATCCACGACGTCGACCTGCGGTCCCCGCCACCGTCGTCCCGCGGCGGGCACGAGACGTGCGGCGCCGCGCCCGTCGTCGAGGACGAGAAAGGCTCCGTCGAGTCGGTCGGCGAGCGTGCGCGCGGCGGCGAGGGCGCCCGATGGCACGGCCACGTCGATGTCCACGGTGGGCTCCCCGCCCAGGAGGTCCCGGAGCGCCCCGCCCACGAGGTAGGCGGGCCGCGAAGGCCCGAGGATGACGTGAAGCGCTTCGAGGGCCTCGCGGGCCTCGGGCGCCAGCGCGTGGAGAGCGAGAGCACGGACGACAAGACGCGAGCCATCCGACGACGTCACGTGCCCACCACCCATCGGCCGGGCCAGCCCGCAACCTCGCAGTCCAGGCGCGCGCGTCCCGCTCGGGCGAGCCGCCCGAGGCTCGCCTCCGTCTCTCTTCCGTCGAGCCCGAAGAGTCGCGCCATACGCTTGGGGGTGGAGTACACGGCCCCGCCGAGATAGCGGCCGAGCAGCCGATCGAGGGCGGCGGGGCGGCCGAGGGACCGCCCCTCCGCGACCGGGTCGGGCAGCCACCGCTCGACGAGGTCCCAGCGATAGGAAAACGAGGGCTCGTACCGCTCCTCGGTCTTGACGATCCACAGTCCCTGCTGCAGCTCGGCCATGGCGCGCTCGAACTCGCGCGTCCTCGAAGGCTCGAGCATGAAGGTGTCGGCCCGGAGCCCGCGCGTGTACTGAGGGCTCTCGCGGAGAAAGCTGTCCATGATGCGCTTGGCGTGGACGGAGAGCCGGCCCGCCCGGTACTCGGCGAGATAGTCGCGGGCGCGCTGCCCGCCCCGGATCAGCGCGTAGAAGGCCGGGAAGACGTCGAGGGCGACGAGCACGGGCCGCTGCTTCACCAGCTTGCCGTAGTAGCAGCGGCGCTGGGCGGGCAGCACGTCCTTGAGCTCCCAGGTTCGACCGATGCCGGGGTCGTGATGGGAGTGGCGAGGCCAGCGCGGACGGTCCCGGCCCGCCACCGCGGCCCACAGGCAGGCGAGCCCATCGGGGAAGCGGTAGAACGTGGAGCACACGGCCACCCGCTCCACGAAGGAGGCGGCCGCCCGCGCGGAGCGGACGCGGAGGGCGGGGGCGTGACGAAAGTTCCGCGCGCGCCGCGTCGCGAGCGGCCGCGGGTCCATGGGCCTCCCACGCTTGCGGGGCACGCCGTCAGGGAAACTTGAGGCCCCGCGCCGTGATCCGATACTCGGCGATCTCGTCGCTCATGGCGCTGCCCCGGTGCTTGACCACGCAGAGGAAGCGCCCGAGACGGTTGCCCACCCGCTCGCTGCCCATGACCACGATGGTGTTGGCCACCGCCCCGATGTCGCCGGAGGCGACCTTGCGGGCGATCAGATGCTCGAACTGCGTCTCCTCGGTGGTCACGAGCAGCATGGTGGTGACCGCGGTGTGCTCGTATCGATGGGCGTCGATGAACTGGCGGTGCTTCCACACGGGCAGGCAGATCTCCATGCCCAGGGTCTCGCTGTCACGGTGGATGACCTTGCGGTAGAGCTCATCGAAGACGAACGGCTGCATGTAGTCGCCCGGCACATCCATGGGCTCGACCCCGTCGACGACGATGCGCCGGCATCCCGCGCCCAGATGGAAGTAGACGAAGGGCCGCACGGTGTACAGCGCGTGGTTGTACTCCGCCTTCCAGTTCCAGTCGAGCTCGAGCCCGCCGTCCGGCGCCGGCACCTGATAGTCGCGCAGCTTGCCCGTCCAGGGCAGCGCGTCGCAATAGCGCGCGGCCATCTCGCCGGGCGGAGGAAAGGGAGCGGCCATGGGCGTCACGGTGTGCCGCCAGCGCTGGAGCGACCAATCGTAGAGCCGGGCTGCGTACTCGTGATGCTGCTGGGAGTCGCCGCGAGCGTTCATGTCGAAGAGGATGCCGGGGGCGCCCTCCGCCTCCACGCCCGCGTGGGCGAAGGTGAGGCCGAGATGCGTCTTGCCGATACCGGTGGCGCCGTACACGACGCAGAGTGTGCCGGGCAGCAAACCGCCACCCAGCATCTCGTCCAGCCGGTGCAGACCGGTCGTCACGCGCGCGGTCACAGAGGGCCAGTCTATCGGCGCCACGCGCGGCGGGTCAAGGGCGGCCCTGGCGTTCTTGACAGGCGGAAGCCGTCCACCCTACCTTCTTCGCATGTCCTCTCGCGTCGTTCTGTGCTCGGAAAAATCTCCCGTGGCTGCCCTGGTGGCCCTGCTGGCGGACGATTTCGAGAAGCGCGCCATAATCTTGGGCAGGGCCGTGCCCTTGGCCGCCGACGAAGCCGCCGTCCTTCTCGTGGACGTGGAAAGCGACGCGCCGGAGCTCCTGGCTACGCTGGGTGCTCGCGTCCACGACGTGCCGGTCATCGCGCTGACCGCCACGCCGCCTACCGAGGCCGCCCTGCCTCCGAGCTGGTATGCCTGCCTGGGCAAGCCGGTGACCCGGCCCGTTCTCGAGCGCGCGCTCGAACAGGCCTTCGACCACGCGCGACTGCGCCGCGAGTCCGCCGCCACGCGGCGCGAGCTCGAGGAGCTCAACGAGATCGGCATCCGGCTCTCCGCCGAGCGCGACGTGGAGACGCTGCTGCGTCTCATCCTGTCTCGAGCCCGCGAGATCACCCGCAGCGACGCGGGGTCGATCTACCTCGTGGAGGAGCCGGAGGGCGAGCCGCGCCGACTCCGCTTCGAGATCTCCCAGAACGATTCCGCGACCATTCCACTTTCGGGGCCCAGCGACACCAGGCCCGCCGGAGCCTCCGTGCCCATCAGCGACGAGAGCATCGCGGGCCACGTCGCCCTGACGGGAGAGATCGTCCACCTGGACGACGCCTACGTGCCGCCCCCGGGCGCCCGGTACCACATCAATACCGGCTTCGACAAGCACGCGGGCTACCGCACGAAGTCCATGCTCGTGGTGCCCATGAAGACGCCGGGCGACGACGTCATCGGCGTCCTCCAGCTGATCAACTGCAAGCGCGACCCCGCGCGGCGCTTCGCCTCTCCCGAGGAGATCGAGGCCGAGGCCCTCCCCTACCCCGAGCGCTTCAAGAGCCTGGCCGCCTCCCTCGCCTCGCAGGCGGCGGTGGCCCTCCAGAACAGCCGCCTCTACGAGAGCGTGCGCGTTCTCTTCGAGGGCTTCGTCAGTGCCTCCGTCGGCGCCATCGAATCGCGGGACCCCACCACCTCCGGCCACTCCTTCCGCGTCGCGGATCTCACGGTGGCCCTCGCCGAGGCCGCCCACCGCGCCGCCCGCGGGCCCCTCCGCGACGTGCGCTTCTCGTCCGACCAGATCCGCGAGCTCCGCTATGCCTCGCTCCTTCACGACTTCGGCAAGGTTGGCGTTCGCGAGGACGTGCTCGTCAAGGCCAAGAAGCTGCCCCCCGCGGGTCTCGAGCTGATTCGCCAGCGCTCCGAGATCCTGAAGCGCGGGCTCGAGCTGAAGTTCTTGCGCAAGAAACTCGACGCGCTCCTGCGCGGGAGCCGCGAAGGCTTCCCGGCCCGCGCCGACGAGTGGGACGCCGAGCTGGCGACGCTGCTCGCGGAGATCGACGAGCATCTGAAGGCGGTGGCGGCGGCCAACGAGCCCACCGTCTTGCCTGCAGAGACGGCGGCGGGCATCCGAAGCATCGCGGGGCGGGCCTTCGTGGACCACACGGGTGACGCCCAGGCCCTCATCACGCCGGACGAGGCCGACATCCTCTCGATCCCGCGCGGCAGCCTCACCCGCGACGAGTTCAAGCAGATCCAGTCGCACGTGCTCTACACGTACGAGTTCCTCAAGCGCATCCCGTGGACCAAGGAATTGCGGGAGGTGCCGACCATCGCCCGCTCCCACCACGAGAAGCTCGACGGCTCCGGCTATCCCGAGGGCCGGCGGGGCGCCGAGATCCCCCTGCAGTCGCGCATGATGACGGTGTCCGACATCTTCGACGCGCTGACCGCGAGCGATCGGCCCTACAAGGCCGCCGTGCCCGTCGAGCGCGCGCTGGACATTCTCGACCAGGAGCGCAAGGCAGGCGCCATCGACGCCGACATCCTCGCTCTCTTCGTCGACCTGAAACCCTGGGAGCTGAAGCCCTAGAAGCTGCGCGGCGTCCACCGCGCCGGCTGTTCCCAACGCTTCCTCCCCCGCCCGCTCCGCCCGGCCGTCAGCTCCCCAGGAGGACCAGAATCATCCCCCAGGCGACCATTCCCCCGAGCATGGCGACCGCTCCCATCCAGTCCGAGAGGCGCGAGCGAGCCGCCACCTGTTGAGTTGTCCGCCGCAAAAAAAGAGTCGCGGCGGCGCGCCGGGTGACGGTGCGACCAACATAGATCCGGCGCCGCCGCCGCGCCACACGCGGGCGGGAGCGTCGGCGGGTGCGTCGCGTCTGTGCCACCAACATCGGAGCGACCAGCATCGAAAGCCTCCTTCCGTCCGAGTCACTCGACTCTACATGTCCCTGAACAGGCCGACGACCTTGCCGAGGATGCGAAAGTCCGCGCGCCGCGGATCGACCACGATGGGCTTCATGGTCGGATGCTCGGGCTTGAGCACGACCATGCCGCCCTCGGTGGCGAAGCGCTTGACCGTCGCCTCCTGGTCCACGAGGGCGGCCACGATGTCGCCCGTGGCGGCGCCCTCCTGCTTCCGCACGACGACGAGGTCGCCATCGGCGATATGCGCCTCGATCATGCTGTCGCCCTTCACCCGGAGGGCGAACAGGTCCCCGCCCTTGGCCGCGATCCACTCCGGTCGCACGGGGATGCTCTCTTCCCGGCTCTCCGCCGCAAAGGTCGGCTCACCCGCCGCGATCCGGCCGAGGATGGGAATCTCGCGCGAGGGGCGGCGGCCGTGGGCGCGATCGGTCAGGATCAGGGTCCGCGACACGCGCTTGTCCGTCACCCGCCGCTGCAGCTCGCCCTTCCGCTCGAGGGCCCGGAGGTGATCGAAAGCCGCCCTCGGGGTGAACCGGAAGCGCTCGGCGATCTCCCGCACGGTGGGCGGGGCGCCGTGTCGGTCGCTGAAGCTCCGCATGAAGGCCAGCACTTCCCGCTGCCGCGCTGTCAGCTCTTTCAAGCCCTATCCCCCGGGTTGACTGCCTGGACGGCTAGCGACGACCGGCCCACCGTCTACTCAACAGCATGATAGTCAACACCCGTTGAGTTAGCAAAGCAAAAAAAATCAGGCCGGCTCCCAGGGCTCGCATGACGGGCATGCCATGAAACCGGCCTCTTTGGCCTCGGTCACCCGCTTGAAGTAGATGCGGTCAGGCTCGCCTATGCGCTTGACCCAGCCACAGTCCCGCTGGTGAAAGAGCCTCGAGCCGCGCTGGGCAACGTAGGCCTCCCCGGGCGGTGCCTCGGCGGCAATCGGGGAGACCGCATGAGGGTCGAGCGCGGAGTCGGGCAGCGCCTCGCTCCCCCCCGTGCCCGGGGCCGACGTCTCGGTCGTGACCAGGGGGGCATCCGCGGTGACGGTCGGCGGCGCCGGGGGCGGGTCGGGCTCGTCGATCTGCAGATTGGTCCTGATGGTCGATTCGAACTCCGCGCTGGCGCGCCTGAACTCGCGCATGGCGCGTCCCAGCGAGCGGCCGAGCTGAGGCAGGTTCTTCGGACCGAAGACGAGGAGAGCGATCACGAAGATGAGGATCAGCTCTTGGAGACCGATGTCGAACATGTTGGAGCCTGATCATACCACCTTGCTCTGGCCTCGGCGGGTCGCGTGGCCCTCCGTCACGCCCCCCGTCCCCGCCGAGCTGAAAGCGACGAGATCCTGACGGATTTTGTTCGGTGGTGTCCGAATTTGGGTTGTCGGCACGCACAGGTCTCCATCTTCCATCGCGATCGACCCAATGATTTCACGTCGTTGTTCGGGAGATTGCGTGGCAGGGGCCTTGCTTTCTTTCAGCGGAGTCGCTGAGGATCATCCCTGGCCAGCCAACCCGACGGTGGAGGCTTCATGGCGGGAACCGGATGCTGAGGCAGCACGGCTACCGCTTCCGACCTCCCACCCGGAGCATCTTCGGCGGCCCGCTTCTCATCCTCTCGCTCAACGCTCTCACTGTCGCGCTCGTTCTCGCTCCGTCTCCCGTCCGCGCTCAAGGGCTGGGAGTCGTCACCACGCTCACCGGCACCGCCACTCTCGCGCGCGCCTCTCAATCCCAGCCCCTCCGCTTCCGGGACAGCATCTTCGAGCAGGACAAGATCGCCACGGCGGAGAAGTCCCTGGTTCGCGTGCTCCTCGGCGGGAAAGCCGTCGTCACCATCCGCGAGCTCTCCGAGCTCACCATCACCGAGGGACACGCCAAGTCCATCATCCAGCTGTCGGCGGGCAAGATCGGGCTGGCCGTCGCACGCCAGCGCATGCAACCCGGCGAGGAGATCGAGGTCCGCACGCCCAACGCCGTGGCCGCGGTGCGGGGCACCGTCTTCGTGGTCGAGCTCATCCGACCCGCCAAGGGCGGGGCCTCCGGGTCGGCGCCGTTCGTCACCAACGTCCACGTCGTCAAGGGCATCGTGGACGTCATCGCGATCAATGCCCCTCCGGGCACGGCACCGACCCAAGTTGGGGCGGGCCAGAGCGTCGGCGTCACCGCCGGCACGGCCGGCCAGGTGCAGCCCGTCTCGCCCGCCGGGATGGCCGCCGCGTTCAGCGATCTGAGCGCGCGCGAGACCGATCATCCACGGAGCGCCGACGCCGTCGCCCGGTCAGTCAGCGGCGCGGAGGGCTCGAAGGCCCGCGCTCTCGCGCTGGCCCTCTCGCCGGATCCAACGCCCCAGCCCTCGGGTCCTCGAGGCGGAGAGGGCCTGCCGGGCGGACAGACCCAGGCGGGCGGCCAACCCGACCCCGCAGCCGACGTCTTCGGTCTCGCTCAGCTCGCGGCCGTGGGTGAAGACACCGCCGGCGTGGGCGGCGGCAGCGGCGGCACGGGGATCGTCACCCAGCCTTCGCTCGTGCCGCCCGTCCCCACACAGAATCCCGGGCCGCTGGCGGTCCCCCCGAGCTTGACGCCCGCTCTGTACACGTTCAGCGGGGTGAATCGCACATTCACGACCTCACTCTATGCCGTCGACAGCAAGAGCAAGACGACGCTCCACAGCGGCCTGCTCGAAGCCACGTCGAGTACGCTCGATTTTGGCGGGGGCATCGCGGATATCCAGGGCAGCTTCACGGGCACGGCGTCGGTGGCCCTGCTCGGGTTGACCACGAGCACCGTCACCACCGCCGAGCTCGCGCACGTCTCGGGCGCCAAGGCCAAGGTGACCGCAGCGGGCTCACTACTCGCGGCCGTCAAGAGCGACCATCACCTCGACGGGGTCGCTGCTGCGCGTCTCCACTCGCGGCCGAGTCGCCACGGGAAAGTCGACGGACGAGCTCATCGAGCTCTCGGGGGGCACCCATTCGATCGCCACGGGAGCCGGGGAGGCCGTCATCGAGCTCTCGGCCAAGGGCACGAAGAAAGACGCCGAGACGGGACTCAGGCTGGCCACCCAGCGCCCGCTCAGGAGCGCGAGCACCCTGCTCGACCTCGACGGCGCCACGCTGATCACGCGCGGGGTCCTTCGCGTGGACACCACGCTGCTCGAGGCGAGCCTGCCTATCCTGAACATGCGCCGAGGCGCCCAGCTGACGGCGGCGAGCGCGGTGCTGAGCCTTTCGGCCAAGAGCAAGGTCTCCAGCGAGGGCTCCCCCCTTGCCCTCGACGCGAGCCGGCTCACCGTCGCCAGCGGCGCCGCCATCGCCCTCTCGGGCGGCAGCGTGCTGAAGGTCTCGGGTGATCTCGTCACCCTGGCCAGTGGCAGCACGCTCACGCTCTCCTCGGGACCCCTCCTCAGCCTCTCGGGCGGCTCCGTGCTCAAGGTCTCGGGAGCGCTCGTCGCCTTCGCGGGAACGGGGGGGAGCGTCCTCTCGGTGTCCAACAGCCTCTGCGGCGGGCCCTGCGCGCTGATCGGCGGTATCCCCATTGCCTTCACGGGCGGCGCCACCGCCGCCAACGTGGTCATCGGCGGGGAGCCGATCCGCAACCCTGGCCTGGGCACGCTCAAGCTCGCCTCCCCCAGCACCGCCTTGATCGCCGTTGACGGCAAGAACACGAAGGTCGCCGTCGTCGGCAAGTGACGCGCCGAGACCTCTTGCGGGGGCTCGGCCTCCTCGCCCCCGCTCTCCTCCTCCTTCCCGGAGTCACCTCGGCGCAGGACGCCGCCAGCGTGGGCACCGTCACCCGCGTGAGCGGCCACGTGATCGTGAGCCGCGGGACGTCGAATGAGATGAGCACCCTCAAGTTCAAGGATTCTCTCTTCGATCACGATCGGATCGGCACGGGCGAGAGATCCTCGGCGCGACTCCTGCTCGGAGGAAAGGCCCTGGTGACGGTGCGAGAGCTTTCCTCCCTCACCATCGCCGAACAGCCTGACCGCGCCGGTCTCCGTCTCACCGGGGGCACCGTGGCCCGCGCCGTGGCCGGGCAGCGCATGCGCCCCGACGAGAGCGTCGACATCCACCTGCCGAATGCCGTGGCGTCGGCGCGCGGCGCAGTCCTCATCGCCGAAGCGAGGCGCGCCACCGATCCCGCGGTCTCGGTCATTCACGTTCTCTCGGGGCGCGTCGAGGTAATCACCGAGAGCGCCACGCTGTGGCTCACCCGACATCAGAGTGTCACCGTCACGGACGGCAGGATGGGACCGATCACGACCCTCACGGACCGAGAGCTCGAGCACCTCGCCGCCAGCCTCCGGCCTGACAGACTTCGGCGCGCCGAGCCTCCGAGCAGCGCCGCGTCGAGCGGCGATTGTTGCATAGGGAAAATTTATCCCGCGGTGAAGTCGGGAGAAGGCGATAGTGTCAACGCCTTGACAGGTGCGGGCACCCGAATCGGCCTCGAGCTGCCCAGAAGCTTCGTTCTGCCCCTCGGCTCGTCCTTCGCGAGCCCGCCCGGAGTCACCGCGCCCGCTCTCGCCCGCTGAAACGCGATCCCGCGCTTGCGCTCGCACGACGAGCGCCCTATCATCGTTCGCAATGAATAACCGACGGTTCCTCTTCGCGATCGCGTTTCTGGTGCTTCCGACTCTGTCCTCGCCCTCTCTGTCCTGGGCCCAGGCGCCGGAGCTGGGGGTGGTGACGACGCTGCAGGGGCAGGCCAGCGTGGCGCGGGCGAGCGGGCCGGGGGCGCTGCCCCTGAAGTTCAAGGACGCGGTGTTCGACCGGGACCGGATCCAGACGGGCGAGCAGTCCATCGTCAAGGTGCTGATGGGCGGCAAGGCGATCGTGACCATCCG
>WNFX01008018.1_pt1 | contig 12590 bp, 10 predicted proteins | sample 5400111 | NCBI WGS metagenome assembly WNFX01 (sample SAMN13153363, study PRJNA577476) | soil metagenome | isolation source: 40 cm soil or saprolite under grassland replicate 1 | place: USA:California | collected 2016-06-15
AAATTCCTCCGCCAACCGTCGCCAGTATTAACAGAGCCAGCAAGGCCAACATAGGGTAAAAGAGGCGACTACGGTTCCGACGCTGGGGAGCAAGGACAGGTTGAGGTGCAGTATCTATATCATCATGTGTAAGCGGGCCGCTACTAAAACGCATAGAACTGCTCGGGGCACTTCCATCGCCAATCACTGCTGAAGGCACGGTGGTAGGAGAACTTCCAGGTGAACCCAGCGACGCGGTATCTTCACCAACTTCACGGCCACCCACGGGCACAGGGCGACGGACATTAGGTGGTTCCCAGCCAGTCTCTTGTACAGATACAACGATGGCAGTGATATTATCTGGCCCACCGTTCTCATTGGCACGTTGTACAAGGTGATACACACTATCCTGGGGACCGGATTGGTCGACTATTCTGCGGATTTCATCATCGCTTACCAGGCCCGAGAGGCCATCAGTGCAGAGCACCAGTGCATCTTTATCCTCTAATTGTTCGGGGAATACGTCGATCTCTACATCGGCCTGCGTACCCAGACATCGCGTAATCACATTGCGCTGCGCGTGGGTACGAGCCTGATCTTCAGTCAATAGCCCGGCCCTTACCTGTTCAGCCACCCAGGAATGATCTTGTGATACTTGCTTTACCTGTCCGTCGCGGACAAGGTAAGCACGGCTATCTCCAACGTTAGCAATATAGGCCATATTGCCACGGAGAACGGCAGCAACACAGGTTGTGCCCATTCCGCTGCGCAGCATATTTTCCGCTGCACGCTGGTGAATCAGGGCATTCGCGCGTTTGATCGCGTGGAGCAAGGAGTAAGCAACATCATCACTATCATCCTGATAGTACACGTTACTAACGGTATCTACAGCTATTTCGCTTGCCACTTCACCAGCTGCATGTCCGCCCATACCATCAGCCACAATGAACAAAGCGCCCTTCTTTGCCATCACCTGTGGATCTTTAGGGATGACATAAGCCATATTATCTTCATTGTGTTCACGCTTCCGACCTACATCTGTCAGCTGTGCAACTTCGAGACGGAGTTGTTTAGTAGCCAACGAACTTTTCTCCCGTAGTTATTAGCTCATAACTTGTGCACAACGCACTCTAGCCAAATACTGAAACTTTAGGCTATAATACACCGACACAAAGAAAAACGCAATGTATCTTCCCATACGTGAGTTATGATCAAGCTCTCGATACCTGGGTGAAAGGGCGACTAGTGGCGATCCGCACTGCTGACTTCAAAGCCACTTACCCCTGAGAACCCGCCAGGAACAAAGAAGCTATAATCATGCTTCCGCGAGTACTATTAAATCTGAGTATACTCTCTCAACTCAGTGTACGCAAGATGTGTGGTATGCGGGTACTAATAATCTCTTACCTTAAAAGAGCCACCATCGGATCATTTATAGTCGAGGCCAAATATGCAACTGACGCAACTCCATGAACAAACGTGGGTTATCCAGGGAGGGGCAAATATAGGAGTAATTGCCCAGGAGGGCCGCTGCCTCATTATAGATAGCGGTATGGATAAAGACGCAGGACGCGATATCCTGAACCAGGTGAAAAAGTTGGGGCTAACGCCAACTGCCCTACTGATCACCCATGCACACGCTGACCACTTTGGCGGGGCACATTATCTCGTGCGACAGACAGGACTAAAGGTCTACGCGACACGCGTTGAGGCGGCGGTCATGTCCGGGCCGATTCTAGAGCCACTTTATCTCTTTAGCGGCGCACAGCCTCCGCGCGAGTTACAACACAAATTTTTGTTAGCCAAACCATGTCTGGTAGATAGCGTTCTGGAAGGGAACGAGCAGGCAATAGATCACATTCCACTACAGATCATCTCACTACCCGGCCATAGTATCGAACAGGTAGGCGTAGCCTTTGGCGATACACTCTTCGTTGGTGATGCCTTTCTGACACCCGAGATTCTCGACAAACATCGCATTCCTTTCTATACAGATGTACAGGCAGGATTGACTACGCTCACTACACTGAAAACGCGCATGGCATCGTTTAAGCATATAGTTGCAGGGCACGGCGAGATTTATACCTCGACTGAACGGGCTCATGGGGCTATTGATTATACTGTTGAGCGTCTTGAACGCATCCTGGAACATATACGGGTAGCGCTTGCCGACGGTGAGGCCCGAACGGTGGCAGAGCTGCTGAGAACGGTAGCCAATGCCCAGGGAGCGAACATAGAGGCGCTTTCTCAATATGTTCTTTATAATACTACCGTACAATCAGCAGTAAGTACACTCTACGCGTGGGGGGAGATTCACCCGTTCTTCCAGGATAACTTCCTGGCATGGCAGAGAACTCGATAGGCCCAGGCTTGTTACCTTGCGAAATGCAGGGACGTTATACAGCCATGAGGAGACTGTCGGTATGCATATCGGTATTAATGCGCAGTTGCTCTCATTCAGCCAGAATTACCGGAATGGCGGAGTCAGCCGCTATATACGCTTTCTGTTGAAAGAGCTAGCCAATCGACCTGGAACACATGAATATACTGTTTTTGTCAATGGGCACGAGGTAGTTGAAAGGCTCTCAGCCCAACACCCACAACTTACCTATGTACCTGCAACATGGTCAGAATCACAACCAGCAGTAAGAATTGCCTGGGAACAACTGACACTTCCTGCGCTCATTCGGCAAAGACACATCGATGTTTTGCATTCCCCGGTCAACGTACTACCGCAATTATTACCGCAGCATTGTGCAGGAGTCGTCACCTTGCATGATCTGGCATTTCTGCGTTTTCCCGACGTATTGACACGTTCAAAGCGACTCTATCATCGCATGTTCACCGTTCGCAGCATACGCCGGGCGACAATGGTCATCACTGTATCGAATAGTACCAGCCAGGATGCAGTCGAACTTGCTGGAGTTCCTGGAGAACAAGTACAGACGGTCTACCCATGTATCGATGCACGCTTCTCAGACGTTTCTAGAGATGAGGAGTTACAAAACTTTCGTGAAAAACACAGTTTGACGAGCGGATATATCCTGTACCTGGGAACGTTGGAACCACGGAAGAACATTACTACCCTGATTGAAGCCTATGCTCAGTTGCGCAAAACACATGCGATAGGCGAAAAACTAGTACTGGCAGGTGGTAAAGGCTGGCTCTACGATTCCATTTTTGAGCGAGTACAGCAATTAGGCCTCACGTCGGAAGTGTTATTTGCCGGGTATGTAGAGGATTCCGAGCAAGCATTATGGTACCGCGCAGCCTCGGTTTTTGCGTACCCGTCGCTCTACGAAGGTTTTGGCATACCGGTAGCGGAGGCCCTGGCATGCGGTACTCCTGTTGTCACATCGAACGTCTCCAGCCTACCAGAAGCGGGAGCGGATGTAGCAATATGTATTGACCCACATAATGTGGAGGTGATGGCAGCATCAATACATACGGCTTTGACAGACCAGACATACCGGCAGAAGTGTAGTACAATGGCACCTGAAGTGGCCAGGCGATTCTCAGCACAGAGGATGGTCGAGCAGACCGTCAAGGTATATGAACAAGCAGCAACGTTACATACCACAGCACAAAGACGATCTCAACGCGTTTCGTTTGTTCGTTAGTGTAGGATGTAGGATAGAGCGCACATTGTGAACAGTAGTAAACTATCTGAAACAACCGATCTGAGTCTAGACACAGATAGGACAGGAGCCCTGGATATGCCCGTAGGAGCAACTGGCCCTATAAAGAGAGTTATCTCTAAGAGGCGTTCAAATCGTCACCAATGGCGTATTTTCAAGATTATCGTCCTGGTACTGCTAGACGCTACATTGGTAGCTATATCGTTCCAACTGGCGCATTTTATACGCTATAACGTCCTTTTTAAAAATCATTTCCTCGTGTTCCTGCGCCACAACATTGAAAATAGCTCTCTACCCCATACCGCCGACATTTATACACCACTAAGTGGCTTTTTGTGGCTTCAAATCAGTATTGTCATTGGCTTGATTACTATTTTTGCGTTTCGTGGACTATATAACATCCGTCTGACCAGAAGCTTGCCTCGCCAGGTCTGGACAATCGCCAGTTCAGCAACGCTAGGAATAGCGTTTCTGATTACCTATTTCTTCATCTTCCAGCCACCTTCCAGTTCTCGCCTGCTTGTGCCTTTCGTATGGGCAGTGACAATCATCTTGCTCTCTCTGGGGCGCATGATCATTTCAGTTGCAATGAGTTTGCTCTACCAGCTCGGCCTGGTCGAAACACGGCTGCTGGTCGTGGGTTCGGGGCGTCTCGGGAAGATGATGATGCAGCATATAGCGGCCAGCCCCAACCTTGGCTATCACATAGTAGGGTTTTTGCACGATATGAGTGAACCGCCAGGTGATTTTGGGCGCTTTAAGATGCTCGGCACACTGGAGGACCTCGGATTAGTGATCAGTTCGATGCAGGTAGATGAAGTGATTATTGCCTTGCCCTCAAATATGCATGAGCAATCTATCAAAAGCGTCCGCCTCTGTGAGCGGCTAGGAGCCTCATTCAAACTCGTGCCTGACTTATATGAACTCAGTCTTTCACGCATTGATATGGAAGCCGTAGAAGGCATTCCGCTGATAGGTATCAAGCAAGTCTCACTGAACACAGTACAGCGTATTATCACGCGCATGGTTGATATTTTCGTCTCCCTGTTCATCCTGGCGCTAGGGTCTCCACTCTGGATGTGTATCGCCTTAGCCATCCGCCTGAACTCCGAAGGGGAGATTATTTACAAACAAACACGCATAGGTTGGGAGGGTCGCCCTTTCAAAATGTATAAGTTCCGATCTATGTATAAGAATGCAGATCAACGTCTGGCGGACCTTTGGATGAAGAATGAAGCGCAAGGACCGCTCTTCAAGATGAGATATGACCCGCGTGTTACACCAATAGGAAAATTTTTGCGGCGTACCAGTCTAGATGAGTTTCCACAGTTCATCAATGTTCTGCGGGGTGATATGAGCCTGGTCGGACCCCGCCCGCCATTACCAGGTGAAGTGGCACAATACGAGGAGTGGCAAAAAGGTCGGCTGGCGATCAAGCCGGGTCTGACCGGATTATGGCAAGTGCGCGGTCGCAGCAACCTCAGTTTTGACGAGGGGGTACTCATGGATATATACTACATCGAGAATTGGTCGTTAAAACTGTACTTCCTCATTCTTTTCCGCACCATTCCCGCGGTTTTAACCAATCGAGGAGCATATTGACAAAATGAAAGTGGCGTTGGTTCACGACTACCTCAACCAGATGGGTGGTGCAGAGCGCGTAGTTTTGGCATTGCACGAAATTTTTCCCGACGCGCCCATTTATACGTCTATCTACGATCCGCAACGTGTAGACCCGGCCTTTCAAAAGATGGATATACGTACGTCGTTCATGCAAAGGCTGCCCATGGTGACAAAACATCATCAGCCGTACTTACCTATTTACCCTTTCGCGATGGAGAGCCTGGATCTACGTGGTTTTGACCTGATTCTCAGTAGTTCCAGCGCCTTCGGAAAGGGAGTGATCACCAGGCCCGAAACATTGCACATTTGCTACTGCCATACTCCTATGCGCTGGTGCTGGAACTATGACGAATACGTAGAGCGAGAACATTTGGGCAAGGTGGCGCGGCGGGTTTTGCCTTTTCTGATCACAGCGCTACGTTCCTGGGATCAAACCAGCGCAATGAGAGTCGATCACTTTATAGCTAACTCCCCGGTGGTTGCCGAACGTATTCAGAAATACTACCGGCGCGATGCGGTCGTCATACCACCTCCGGTGGAGGCAGGGCGTTTTACTTTTGATCCAGCAATTCAAGTGGAAGATTACTTTCTTATTGTTAGCCGCCTCATACCTTATAAACGTATTGATTTGGCGATCGAGGCATGTAACGAGTTACAACTGCCCCTGGTCATTATTGGCGGGGGCCGTGACCAGGAACGACTCAAAAAAATGGCAGGCCCTACTATCCGTTTGATGGGACGACTCTCTGACGAGGAAGTACTTCACTATTATGCCCATTGCCGTGCGTTCCTGTTCCCAGGCGAAGAAGATTTTGGTATCACTCCACTGGAGGCGCAAGCCTCTGGTCGACCGGTGATTGCCTATGGCGCTGGTGGAGCACTTGCATCTGTGGTTGACGGCACCACAGGAGTTTTTTTTCAAAACCAGACAGTCGAAAGCCTGGTGACCGTACTGGCATCATTCGATGAGCGAAAATATGATCCACAAGTCATTCGTAACCACGCTCTTGAATTTGATATGCCTCGCTTCCATCGTCGCATATTGCAGTTCATTGAAGCCAAATTGGGGGAAGAAAAACCAAGGGAGTTGCGTACATCCACGAGCGATCTCGTGAGATAAAATAGCAAGAAAGGTTACTTACGTGGAACTCCGGGCCTATTGGAAAATTATCTGGCGGCGTATCTGGCTGGTGGCGCTGGTTGTAGGAGTGGTGGCGCTCTACGTCGGCTATCAATACTATCATTTGCGCAAAACTCCTGGTGCATTGACGGCATACCGCTCAGATGTTACGATACAGATCGGTTTACAATCGTCGCCCAATGGCGTTTCTGACAATATTGGCGCATCAGAGTCTCTTGCTGACGCACTGGTAACGGGCCCAATACTATCATCAAATGAATTTGATACAGAAGTGTCTCATCAGATAGCAGCGGATATGACGCAAATTGAGCAACGCTACGGCCCTAACCCCAATCTTGGAGATTGGCAGAATGCCGGCGCCATCGACGGAGCGTTAAGCGCCGATCGTGCGCACAGCGTGGTGATCATAAGCGCTACCTGGACCACACCCGCAGGTGCATGGGCAATCGCTGATGCCGTTGGTAAAGTAAGCACAGCCAAAATCTGTACCTACCTGGGTTACGTTGTCGCTAAGGAAGCTCCTTGTGCCACGACAACTGCTGGTAGTCAGTCAGTAGTCTCCGCAAGGATCATCAGTGATGCGACAGATGCAGCCACGGTACCAGGTTCATCCGTGAGTAAACAAACAACATTAATTGTCCTGCTTCTGGTGGCGCTCATTGTGGGCATTGCCCTGGCCTTTCTCGCAGATTATCTTGATGACCGCATCCATGGGAAAGACGAGGCACAGCAACTTCTCCGGCTCCCTGTATATGGGGAGGTGCCACGTGCTCCCACTGTGGGTCGAACGAGTTCTTAATTACCTGCCGTTGAGAAGATTCACATGAATAGTTAGAGGAGCAATTTCCGTGAGTATCCGCTCACAAGAGCAGGTTGCACTGCTCACAGATTACGATACAGGCTCTGCATACAGCGCAGCCTATTATACATTTTTTGCGAACATCCGCTTCAACTGGACCAAGGAACAATGCGTACATACGCTGTTGCTCTGCCCACCGGCAATGTACACAGGTCAGGCTACCGTAGCAGCGAATGTGGCGATCGCTGCCGCGAAAAGTGGCACGCCGACCATTCTCGTTGATGCAGATTTGCGCGCACCAAGCCTGGAGAGGCGCTTTGGCATGGAAAAGGGAGAGGGTTTAAGCGACCTGCTGGCGAAGGATATGATCACCGCACAAGTAGTTCGGCAGCACTTGAGAGATACCTTTATCCCATCCCTGCGCTTGCTCAGCGCAGGGATGGCAGCTGAAGATGACGCATTGCTCCTCTCTGAGAAACTACAAGCAGCGATACAAACTATTAGCCTCTGCTTGTCAGAGATAGAAACCGCGCCAGGCATGGTTATATTTAATAGTTCGCCTGTGCTAGCAGGCCCTGATGCCTCCCTCATTGGAACCTTTGTAGAGCAAACCATCTTGACTATAGCAAAAGATCGAACAACCCGTATGCAGGCGAAGCAAGCACAAGAGCAGTTAGAACGGGCTCACTCGAACCTGGTAGGTATTGTTATACTTGACGTATAGGGCTCGTCACGTATCATCAGCAGTATGAAATCCATTGCTTCGTAAGGAGGAACTCTATGCAAGGGCGCCAGGGACCCAGGGACCGTCCTTTCAACCAGTATCCTGCCGATTTCAACGGTACCGGAAAGCAGCGGGCTATTCCTCGTCGTCCCCCTAATATGGCCCGTATCGATCATCCCCCCGTAACACAGCGGATAGCTCGTCCACAACGGGAAGCGCCTCGTAAAAAAAGCTTGCGGCGGAGGATTCTCTTCTGGGGGATCGTTTTTGTGGTGGCCGGGGCATTAGCCTGTGGTATTGGGTTTACGGCGGTCAATTTTTTCGCAGCCATAAATGCGCCCGCCGGGGCTGCAGTAACAGCTACTGATTTCCTTTCGGCACTTTCCAACCAGAATTATGACCAGGCATACAATGACCTCGATGCAACGATTACTGTCCAGTTAGCACCAGACGATTTCAAACAGCAAGCACAGGCCTCAGATCGTTGTTACGGCAAAGTGACAGATTATAGCGAAGTGCAAAATAGCGCTGTGCAGAACAATCCAAAAAGCTATAGTTATAACTTTACCATTACGCGCAGCAAGCTTACAAAGCCTTATACGTTACACTTGACGGTGCAGCAAAATAGCAATCAGGACTGGAGAATAAGCAGCTACGGCAATAATAATGATTTAGGTCCAGGACAGCCACCTTGTAGCTGAAGTAGCGTTCATCATGTTGTTCAAGGTCTCGATAGACCTTGAACAACATGATGAACGCTACTATTCAAAGGACGAAAACAGGTTATTCAGCGACTCCGCCAGTGTCGGGTGAGCAAAGATAGCATCACGCAATACGGTATACGGTACTTTCCCCATCATCGCGATCTCCAGAGCGGCCATAATCTCGCCTCCCTCGATGCCAAGAATAGCGCAGCCAAGTATCTGGGAAGTATCTTCATCCACGACGGCTTTCATAAAACCACGCGCCTCGTCTACCTCCAGCGCCCTGGCAACATAATTCATAGGCATTTTGGCCACACGGATATTGCGCCCCTGTGCGCGTGCCTCCGACTCACTCAGCCCCACCCGACCGAGTTGGGGATCGATGAAAACCGTGTAAGGGACGAGCCGATCACGGATAGTCACATTACCCTTTTCTATCAGGTTGGTACGAATGATACGAAAATCGTCGTAAGAGATATGAGTAAAGGCCGGGCCACCTTTGATATCTCCAAGTGCATAAATGCCGGGCACCTGCGTCTCTAGCTTCTCATTCACAGGAATAAAGCCATGTTCGTCCGTTTGAATACCAGTCGCTGGCAGGTTGAGCCAGTCACTATTTGGTGTACGACCTGCTGTCAGCAGCAGATGTGACCCGGTGAGCGCGCGCTCTCCTGACGGTGTTTTTAAAGCCAACTGAATAGTGCCTTCACCTGTTCGCTCGACATGCAAAGGTTTTGTCTCCAGCAATACTTCGATCCCGTCCTCTTGCAGGATCCTGGCGACCTCTTCCGCCACGTCATCATCCTCACGGGCCAGTAAGTGAGAGCCGCGTTGAATTATCGTTACCGCGCTGCCGAAGCGGCGAAACATCTGCCCAAACTCCAGCCCGACATAACCACCCCCCAGGACCAGCAGGTGCGCTGGTACGCTGTCCAGTTCCATGATCGATGTCGAGTCGAGAGTAGGAACAGAATCTAACCCATCGATTGCCGGCCTTGATGGACGATCGCCTGCATTGATAAAGAACGCATTGGCAGTTAATTGCTGCGTCTCACCATCGCTCAAGCGAACTTCAAGAACCTTCGGGCCGATGAAACGCGCCTCTCCCATCAGGAGATCTACACCCTTTGTGCTTTCTATACGTTTCTGACTACCATTGCGGAAACTGTCAACTATGTCGCGTTTGCGCTTGCGTACTACCGTCATATCCACTGTTACAGGTCCAGTAGGCGGTTCTCCAGCCAGCTTGCGCGAGTGCTGTGGAGAGAGGTCCACCGGCCTGCCCTGCTCCAATCACAATTGCGTCGTAATGTTTTGTCGCTGTCATGATTTCTTCTCCCAGTTCTTGCTAAGATATAGACAGGCTACAGCCATCATGTCGTCCATCCTGTTGGACCACAAATCTGGAGCCCGAAGATCAGTAGCCTCCCTATTCACGTAGCTCCGGGTGACGTAGGATCCAGGCAAGCTCCATTGGCCTACGCCTGGAATGAGCTACAAGATATGCTGAGTGTCCCATCCCCGGCTATCACGAGAACGCATTTTCACCCGTTATAGCCTGTCCGATGATCAACGTGTGGATATCGTCAGTGCCCTCGTACGTATAAACCGATTCGAGATTATTGGAGTGGCGACTGATGGGGTATTCCAGTGTAATACCATTCGCTCCCAGGACTGAGCGAGCTTCACGTGCGGTTCTGAGCGCTTCACGAACATTATTGCGCTTGGCAATAGAGATCTGAACGGGGTGCAACAAGCCCTCATCTTTTAAGCGTCCAAGCTGCAAGGAGAGGAGTTGGGCCTTCACCAGTTCTGTCGCCATGATAGCAAGTTTTTGCTGTACAAGCTGGAAGCTGGCAATAGGACGGTTGAACTGAATGCGGGTCTTCGCGTAGTCAAGCGCTACCTCATAGCAAGCTCTAGCAGCGCCGGTCGAACCCCAGGCAATCCCATAGCGCGCCTCATTGAGGCAGGAGAGCGGTCCGCGCAGGCCGCGTACATTTGGCAACATATTCTCTACGGGAACGCGACAATCCTCAAAATGCAGTTCGGAGGTAACGGAAGCGCGCAAAGAGAGCTTGTGATGAATATCGCTTGTAGTAAAGCCAGGGGTACCACGCTCAACGATAAAACCGCGTACGCCATCTTCGGCTCGCGCCCAGACGATAGCCACCCCTGCGATGCCACCGTTGGTGATCCACATCTTCGTTCCATTGAGGACGAAGCTATCCCCATCACGACGCGCCGTAGTGCGCATACTGCTGGGGTCGCTACCAGAATCGGGCTCGGTCAGGCCAAAACAGCCAATTACTTCGCCGCGAGCCATGCGCGGGAGCCAGTGTTGTTTCTGTTCCTCGGAGCCGTAAGCTGAGATTGGGAACATAGCGAGGGAGCCCTGTACAGAAACAAATGAACGTAAGCCACTATCGCCGGCTTCTAGCTCCTGACAGGCCAGGCCGTAGCAGACAGAACTCAATCCAGCACAGCCATAACCCTGGATATGCATGCCCAGCAGGCCAAGTTCGGCGATGGCTGGAATGAGTTCGTGCGGAAATGTGCCTGCTTCAAAATGTTCGCCAATGATGGGTAAAACACGCTCGCTCACGAATTTGTGTACGGTATCGCGCACCATGCGCTCTTCTTCTGATAGAAGATGATCGATATTATAAAGATCAGTTGCTGGGGGCATTTGTACCTGGCGCTCAACTGTCGTATCTGCCATAAATATGTGCTGCCTTTCGTAATACTATCTTGCCGGGCTGCCCTCCTCGTAGAGGGGCATACGGCCCTTCGGTATTATATCCCAGAAATGAAAAAGAGTAAGGTGTATTGATTGACCATCTCCCGTTAAGAGTGTATCATAGAGAAGCTATAATATCTCACTTCACAGCGAGTATGAGCTTTTCGCCTGCAGTGTAAAAGTCGCTCGGCGTTAAACGCTAGAGGAATGTCCTCTCTTCCGAGACTAACATATGAAATATGCATCTTTTTGGGATACCTTACAACAACCGATCATTGCACTTGCCCCGATGGATGGTGTCACTGACGCTCCATGCCGCACCATGCATGGTCTCTATGGACGCCCCGACGTGGTGTTGACTGAGTTTACCAATGTCGAAGGGCTCTGGCGTGGTGGCGACCGCATCTTCCGCGATTTTCTCTACACGCCCGCGGAACGGCCCGTCGTGGCACAGATATTCGGCTGCCAACCTGAATACTTTTATAAAGCGGCACATGTCGTCTGCGAACTCGGCTTCGACGGTCTCGATATCAATATGGGATGCCCGGCTAAAACAGTCGCTAACCATGGCGGCGGGGCGGCACTAATCCGTGTACCCGAAACCGCGAAAGCCATTATTCGCGCCGCACAGCAAGGCGTACGAGACTGGGCTAACGGTCAGACGCTGGAAGACCTGGAAATGGACCCGGAGCGTATCAGGCGCATTCGTCAAATGAACGAAGAGCGCGTGCGTATCTGGGGTGATCATGCGCAGATTGAACGCCGCCTCCTCCCGGTATCAGTCAAGACACGCCTTGGGTACGATTCAATCGTGATTACTGACTGGGTGCAAGAGTTGCTGGAATTGGAGCCGCACGTAATCTCCATTCATGGTCGTACCCTGGCGCAGCACTACAAGGGAGATGCAAACTGGGAAGCTATTGCCGCCGCGGCCGAGATCGTGCGCAAGACAGATACCCTGATCCTCGGCAATGGAGATATCCACAGCCTCTACCAGGCAGCGCAGCGCATCCGTACAAGCGGGGTCTCTGGTGTCTTGATTGGCCGGGCCAGCTTCGGCAACCCCTGGCTCTTCCGCGACCGAGAACAGTTGAAAAAGCTGCTCAACGTGGGCATCAATCCAACAGTCGAGGATTTACCCGAGGCCGCGCCCAGCCGAGAAGAACGCCTGCTGATGGCACTCGAACATGCGCGCGTTCATGCTAAACTCAAAGGAGAGGATCACTTTGTCGAGCTACGCAA
>WNFX01014759.1_pt1 | contig 12582 bp, 32 predicted proteins | sample 5400111 | NCBI WGS metagenome assembly WNFX01 (sample SAMN13153363, study PRJNA577476) | soil metagenome | isolation source: 40 cm soil or saprolite under grassland replicate 1 | place: USA:California | collected 2016-06-15
CAACAGCAGAGAAATGAGACGCGACCTGGAAATGATACGAGAACACCACGACGGCGAACGACAGGTGCTGTAGCCGTTGTTCTTTCTGAGCAAGAGCAAGCCTTTTATGATCTGTACTGTTCCATGCCGTGGATCAAGGTGGCACCGGAGATTACGGACAAAGTGAAAGAGCAGTGCGGCAAACTTGCACCGCACCTCAAAACGCAAGAGGATCTGTACTCTCTCAGAAAGTTCATGAATGGCCGTGACTTCTTCAAGGGGAAGTTTAGCCTTGCTCTTGTGGCACTGGCGCTCAATGATTTTGCCATGACGCAAGTGGACACCGAAGTGCCGCGCAAGTCGGAGCCACAGGCGAGGGTCTCAGATGAGGAACGCCTGGCAAAAAGAGCAGCCGCTGAGGAGAAAAAAGCGGCCTTATTGGCACCATTGCACGCGACCACCAACGCGTACTCTGAGCGGCAGAGGCGGTTTGCTGAATTGCAGGCACAGGAAGATGCGCGGACCGCGCGCTGGATCGCCGGTACGGATCAGGCCAGCCGCGCCCAACAGGCGATGGGCGGTGTGCGATGACGCTCGATTGGGATGCTCGTTTCCGGCAGGCAGAAGAGCGACGCGCACGCGAAAAGGCGGCGCGCTCGGGGTTGACACGCATTGGAGGCACCAAATCCGAATTACGCCTTCCTCCTGATGTGTTTGCGCGTCTGGGTGGTGTCTCCACGCTAGCCGAGGCCGAATGGTCCTGTGAAACGTGTGGTGAGACTCCCGCGCCCCGTGAGTATGCCAATGGCTTTATCCCTGGTGCCTGTTTGTGTCAGAGGCGTGAGACCGCACGTGCTCAGCAGGAAAAGCGTGAGCGTGAGCGCCTCGCACAATGGAGTTGGGAGCAAGAGCGCGAGCGTCTGCGTTGCCAGCAATGCTATACCTGGCTCGGAGATGCATGGGGCGCGTTTGGCCTCGATCTCAAAACATTCGAGAACTTCGAGATGAACGGACAGGATGACGGCTTTGCCTTTGCTACGGCGTATGCGCAGAACCCTCACGGGACCCTCGTCTTGTTCTCGGAAGCATGCGGCACGGGCAAGACGCACCTGGCCGCCGCGATCTGCAACGCGCTCGTGACGCGAGGCATTGCGGCACGCTTTACCACCGCGCAGGGCCTCTTCGATGCGTTTTCCGCACGGATGGATGACCATCAAGGCACAAGTGATCTGCTTGCCAGCGCAAGTAAAGCGCCACTCCTCGTTATCGATGACCTGGACGCGGTGCACATGACGAGCTATAAGCAATCGGTCTTCTTCGAAGTACTGAATCAGCGCTACTTGAGACAGTTGCCGACCGTGTTCACGACCAACGCGCGCGTCGAGATGACTGCGACCGATGTGATCGGCATCAGCGATTACGTTGGCAAGAAGGCGGCATCGCGGTTGTGCGACCGTGCTAACGGTGGCATCATGATTGTCGAGATGAATGGTGAAGATTACCGAAGAAGGGAAAGAAGACATGAAATGTAAGCACTGCCGACAGGAGTTCATCGGTCCCATTCCTCTGGGCCTGCATGGATGGACACGTCGCTCTCACGATGGGAAATGCCCATCGCCAGAGGAGATGGAGCAGGCTGGTTGGTATAACTACTATGGGCAATGGATGACCAGCAAGCCTGAATGGATCGGTGTCGAAGAGACGCCAGAAAGTGAGAGTCAGCAATGGCAGTTGAAGTGAGTGAGGAAATCGAACAGCGTGCGCACGACGGGCGCGGGCACGGTTTCGACAAGATGCCCCGTGAACAGCATCGCAAGGTGTCCAGTCGTGGCGGCAAGGTCGCTCAGCGGCGCGGGACAGGCTACCGCTTCACGAGCGAGACCGCACGTGCCGCTGGACGCAAAGGTGGAAGCAGGCCACGTGTGCCGCGTGAGCAATTGGTGTAGGTGTTGTAGGTGCAGGCGCGACTCGAACCCTCGACCGCGCCTGGTGTCCAGATAGTGAGTTCTGAACGCTACACGCTTGTCAGTGTAGTATAGGAAAGGAAACAACCATGGGCCTATTCAGCAAACTTTTCGGCGGCAAGGGCCACGAACTTCCGCAACTTATCGAAGAAGGCGATGAACTGATCGGGCAGTATGCGGTAGACAGCCAGGGTCATGAGGGCGTGATCGATCTCGTCTATGTTTTCCCTGACGGGCAGAAGTCCGTCGACATTCGCAATCAGAATGGGCTAGGACATTGTGCGGTCAATTCTGATGAGTACTACTTGAAGACGCGATCGGGAACATCGTGATGCGTGCTCCCTTGCAGAGGCTCTATCTCGCCGCGCTCGCCGCGCTCCTGGTGCTCGTCATCGGTTTTATGGCGATCATCATCACGTCCCTGATCCCCTATTTTGGGCTGATCGGGGAACTCATGGTGGGCGTCGTGGGTGTGGGTCTCTTTTGTCTCTGCCTGCTTATGCTCGCCTTTACGCGGCTCAAGATTGGCGTGTGGGGCAATCGGCGCCGGATGCTCATTTCTGGCGATGTGGTGGTCTACCTCGGGGCCGGTGGAAAACTTGAGCATTTGAGTGCGCAACACGAGGCGGCAAAAGTCCCCTTGCCTCAAACCGTCGTCCATGAGTTGCCTGCTCCCAAAGAGCAACCGCCAACGGTTGATGATGAGTTGGTGATGGAGCTCTACGACAAAGGCTGCTCGCTGCGAACGATCGCAACGTCAACGGGCCTGACCTACTATCAGGTCCAAAAAATCACCAGTAACGCGGCGAAAGCCCGTGATTGATGATTGGTTGGGGATGATCGAGCCGCCAATCAAGCCCGTTCATACGGGTGATCGGCCTGATTGGAGATTTCAATCCTGCTCAATCACCTCCGAAAAAATGAGCAGGAAAACCGTGATTGATCGATGGATTGGTGGAAAACCTGTTAGTGTGACTCTCTCGCATCGGGGGAGTAGGGAGACTTCTATGCAAGCGAGAATCGTCCTTCGCTTCTTTTTCTGGATCGCCTTTGCCGTGTTCCTGCTCGCAAGCATTCCACACGTGGCGTACTTCTTCCGAGCGTTTGAACCGCCTTCCGGGCCATGGTATTGGGGTATTGCCTATGCCATCGCCTTGAGTATAGATATCACCGTGTTTCTGCTCTCACTGACGGCGGCAGAACTTATGGAGCAGAATGCTGATCAAAAGATCATTGCATCTGTCTGGTTTTTCGTGCTACTCCTTGCGGGCCTCTCCTGGCTAATGAATTGGGAATATGCCTATCAATTCTCAAGTGGGATGCTAGTACGTCCATCGTCCATCGGGATCGTCTCCATGGTCAACCCGATCATTGCTAGCTGCTTCCAGGCATTGGCGATTGCGTATACCTGGATATCAGACAAAATCGCGCAGAGTGGGACACGCGATCCGGGACACCTGGACAGTGGGACAGTCGTGAACGTCAATGTTTTGCAAAACAATGGGACACCCACAAAGCCAGTCCTGGACGCGGTTGGGACACCCGGACAGTTACCAGCGGGACGCGCGTCGCGGGACACCATCGGGACATCAGAGGAGAACGGGACACTTGACCGTGTTCGCAACCTGCTACGGGAGCGTCCCGCGATCTCTGTTCGTCAGCTCGCCAAAGAACTGGAGATGCCCAAAACCACGGCAGCGAACTGGCGGCTCAAAGTGCTAGAGGAGCAGGGATATCATGCATGATATCCCTGGCCTGATCTGGTTTCTCGCTGGCCTCTCGGTCTGGCCGCTGTGGAAATTGTTGCATCCGTTCCGCTGTGATAGTGACACGTGTGGATTTCGAACGTGGAGCGCAGAACGGATGCTCAATCATGTGGAGTCCAGACATGTGCACCGTCGCCGAAAGAAGGTTCGTCTATGACCAGGAATGCGGACGCGCTGCGGGAAGAACTGGAGCAGCGCAAAAAGGCCGGGTTGCCCGTGTATGAGCAACGGCGCTATGCCAATTGTGGGCGTCCCTTGTGTCATCGTTGCGCGTCCGGCTTAAAACCACACGGCCCGTATCGCTACCAGGGGTGGTACAAGAATGGCAACCTGACCTGGGTCTATCTCGGGAAGGTCGAGATAGCAGATACGTAGTGAATTCCTATAGCACTGACACTATGGGGGAAAGCGTAGAGAAAGATGGAAGAACAACCAGAACCCAAACACCAACTGCCGGAAGGGCTGACGCCTCAAGAGGTCTCCAAAGGTGTGCCCATTCTCGCGTATCAGATCGAGATACTCACTCTGCTCGCCGATGCAAAGGCGGCGAGAGATCTCCTGCTGGATTCCCTGCTGGCGGGTCAGTTTAAGGAGGGTGGGACGCTGTGAGATCATTCAAACAATGGCTCGTCGACTGGCTCTATCCAGCGTTCGAATATAAGCGGTTGATGCGGGAATGGCGCGCCACCAGGGAGATGCCCCGCTGTAGCGCGTGCGTCATCGTCCTGGCCAGGTCCGCACACTATTGTCATGTGTGTGGCACGCCCACACACAGGGAGCGACACACGAGCAGCTCGCTCACCCCGATCAGTCCCTCGATGATGCTGCGTGCCGTCCGTCCTGGCGACCTCTGGCAGGAATATCGTCAGGAGACAAAAAAACACCTGACCGGCAAATTGCCGAACATCGGAGAAGGGAGCAAACGGTGAAACTCATTGAAGCATTGATCATCGCACAACAAGAGTTTGGCATCGATGGGGATTGGAGAGCGACCCACGACAGCGGGTGCTCCATCGGACGTACCCCGCGTGGGGTCTATCTCGCCTTTGCTCCCCCTGTCATTTCTCAGAGTGATCGGCTCGAGACGGTCCTCTCGGATTTTGCTGAGAGCTATCCCAAGGAAGTCCTAGACGATCAGTGGAAGGTGTCCCGCTATGAGCAGAGTTGAACCGTGGGAACGACGCACTTCTGCGACGATGCTGTATGAGGCACGCGAGGAGGCGGTTGACCGCATGGTGCGCCGCATGGCGTATAGTTCGCCTTACACGCGCGAGGAGCGTCTGGCTATGCGGGAGGCGACAAAGAGAGCGAGGAAGCGATGAGGACAACACAAGAAATTATCAGGTACTACAGAAATCATTCCGATTTCTTTGGGTTCACCGGTGAAGTACTCATCCCCTATCTCTCAGAGGATGAGGTAAAACCTTTCCTTAAAGAGGGCACAGACCTCACAGAATGGAAACAACAGCCACTTACGCGAGAATACGTCATTGCTGAAATGCGGCAATACATGGAGTTCGCTTGGGGGAAAGTGGAAGATCATCGCGGGATAAGTGCCTCTCGTAGCGTTGAGAAAATGCGTGCGTGGTTATGGTTGCTCGAAGATGAGGATACGCGCGCATTTGCAGACGATGAGTGGCACTATGCGCAATACGGCGCGCCTATTCTCAAGAAGATCTGCGAGGTCTATGGATTTCCCATTCCTGACGGTGACGATATTCGCAATATGTCGCAAGGGAAACCGTGTGAGGAAGGATGCGATCAAGGGTGTGAAAGATAGAAAGAAGATGACGAGTAGGAGAGATGCACTCTTGACCACAAAATACCAGATACAGCCCGCGCTCGACATCGAGATTACGGAAGATGGGCGATTGAGGATATACGACGCGGGGAAACTCACCTACACGCTCAGCACGCAAGAGGCATTAGGACTCACTCTCTGGCTGCGACAGTTTCAAAACTACCTCGCACTGGCGAATGTGCAACAGGACCAGCGCCATGCGATGATGGCGGAAATTGAGCAGGAGAGTGAGGACAAAAAAGAAATGAGCCACTATGACGATTAAACGCTTGCTTGTCGTGATCGCAGCAGGTCTGGTTCTCCTCGCCTATTGCTACGTCATCCTCTATCTGCTGGTGAATGGAGTGTTGAGCCGATGAAACGTTACTGTCGAGAGTGTTGCGGGATGCTCGTCTGCTGCATCCTGGGCCTCTTGCTTTTCCTCGTGCTCGGATGTCTGATCCGAGCATGGTGAGAAAGGAGGCGACTATGACCGAACAAGAAGCACGCGTGCTGATAGATCACATCAAAGCGCAATGCGGGCGGGACATACGCGGCATGGTCGTGCGCCGTATTGGCAATGGAGAGCATGTCGTGCGCTGCACACGCCCGGATGCTGTCCATTTCTGGTCGCCAGAAGATTTCAGGCGGTGGCAAGAACGCCGCGTCCGCATAGCTTGTCAGCCGAATGCGCCTGGTGCTATACTGAGACAGCACGGGGTACCCGTCGATGCTGCCTGCATGGGGGTGTAGGTAGTGTCGCAAGTGGTTGAGAATCGCGTGGCACGGTTGCAGTTTCTCCACCGCACTAGCAACCGCTCTACTATCGTGGTATACTTCTCTTCTAAGGGGTAAGGGAGGATGACGGTCTATCAGTCCACCGATGAGTTCCTGGCCGTGAAGCTTCCAAAGTTGCGGAAATCCTGGTTACAGCGGATCAATAGCAAGATAGAACGCTTGCTATCCGATCCCGACTATGGCGGCGTGGAACTCTGCACACGATTTGACAAGGCGGGGGAGCCACAATGGAATAATTGGAGTGAGCGTGACCTTATTTCTCGACCCGCTCCCAGGAAGGCTCCCCACCCGTAACAACGATACCCAATAGACCGGTTTAGCGTAACGGTAGCGCGCCCTGGGTATGCCAGGGAAGAGTGGTTCAATTCCAAGGCCGGTATTTCGGGCGAGCGCACCCGAACGTATCATTCGTGATACGGCTACTGTAGCTCAGTGGTAGAGTGGCAATCTGAACGTTTGCAGGCCGCAGGTTCGAATCCTGCCAGTAGTATGTGTACATCAGCTATTTTCTGAACGTGACTGTACGATAAGACGATGACGGCGTTCGATGTCCAGGGATACACCTGGGAATCGAACGCACGCCTTTTTAATTGTTCGTAGCTTTGAGGGGGTCACTACGATGAGTGAGGGACCTGACGAAACCGTACCGGAGATGGAGCCTGCACCGCTCTCTCCGGCACGGCGCGAGCTGCTCTTCTGGCGGGAGTATTGCTGCTGTATGGTGATACAAAGCCAGAAGGCATGGGCGGAGTGCTGCGCCTCGATCATCACGGCGCGCGACTACCTGCCTGACGAGCTCGCACACCGACTTGCGCGTGCTCTCTCGGGATGTAGTACCCCCGAGGAAGTGCGCCTCACCTTTGCGAGTGTGCAGGAGCAGCAACTTGAGACGCCTTAGACGCTTTCTCTCTCGCCTCTTCTCCACACGGGCGCGCATTGGGCACAGGGTGCGCGCCCCGTCGCGGGTGTCCTACCCCAAAGATTCCCCGCTCGTGTTACACAAGTATTCCTTTCAACACGGGAAGATCGTGATGACACCGTTTGGGCAGGAAAAGCCACCACAGAAGAAATGGCCTCGCGTCCGCAAACCCGATGTTTTTGCACTGAACTATGAACCGGTAGAAGAGCACGCACATGATGAACAATGAGATTCCCGATAGCAACCAATGTAGGAAATGTGGCGGGCAGAAGGTGGTCTATTACACGGCAGGACCGTGTTCTGGTAATGGCTTCATCACACCAGCAATACACGCCATCTCATCCAGTACAGCCGCGATTTGCACCTGCGAGGATGGGACAGCGAAGCACCACGACGGCGACCTGGGCCACAATGCGACGGTCAGCTTTGGTGATTGCCGCTACTCTGCTGATGATGGCAGCACCTTTTATTTGGAAGAAGTGCTCATCTCCGATAAGATGCGCCATGTGTATCTCACCCCAGGCGAGGCACTCTCACTCCTCTTCTGGCTCAAACAGGAGGAAGCGCATTTAGCCGCATTGGCGAAAGGAGATACATGATGGTATCTGATTTCTTCAAAGAGATGGAGGACAAGATAGGGAACCAACTTCTCCTCCAGAATGATCTGATCCAGGAGATTACAGACAGGTTAGGCAAGGACAAAACGGTTATTGAGCGGGCGGTGTATGGGGCATGCGTGGCAACCGGAGTACGTGTCATGGAGGCGACTGTTCTCGTGCATGAGTTCCTCGCAGCACTCGAAGAGATGGAACTATCAGAAGAGGCAAAGGAGCAAGGCAATGACTGACAAACTCCCACGCATTCGCTACAGCACGAACCACCCACACGATGAGCAGATCCATGCCCTCATGATGCAAGTACCCGCCTATGCTGCATTACAAGAGCAACCTAAACTAGAGCGATTGGTAGCAGAGAACACATGATGGATGACACGGAGAAGCACACCACCCAAATTAGCGATGACTTGTTTCGTCCGCTCGAAATTGAGCACATGTCTTTCGTCATGATGCCCAAGAAGCGCGCGGTGTCCCTGGTGCTGCCCAGGCGAGCAGACAGTGGCATGCAACCCTTGCCATAGCTACACAATGCGGCTATCTCGTCCACTTTCAGTATCCTCAAACGGATCGATGGGAATGAAACCGACTCACAAACACGCCTATCAAGCGCATTCGCGGTACTTGCTTGCTTGCCATTTTCTCGAAAATCGAATTCTGCTGAAAAATGGCGTCGATTTGCGAAAACGGATCGATACACCAATACTACCCGCGAACGGAGTGAGTGTCAAGGCCGGCTAGCAGACATGTATGCTATAATCAGTCCAGAAGAACGTGACTGCACGCTAATTCGATACACGGCGTTCTCCCGAGGGCAACTCTCGGGAGAACGCCTTTTTTTGTGAGTTGAGGGATGAGTACTCTGCTGGACTTTCAATTCTTAGCGATTCTCAATCTCCTGGTCATCGCGTTATGGCCAGTGTCGGGGACGTATACGGGCACGCGTGCCTCTTTGCTTTCCATCATCATGATCATCCTGACGGTGATTGCAGTGGTGCTGGACATCGTGTTTCTTGCGGTGAGGTTGGTGCATGCATGACTGATAAAAATCTGTCATCTCAGAGAGGGACAAACCCACCGACCCGCGATGTCAACGCGGCACAACGCGCCTTGCTTGCTGTCCAACTGCGCTCCACCAAGATGACGTACGAGCAGATCGCGATGCAGTGTGGCTATGCCACGCCGAGCGCGTGTCGCAAGGCGGTGATGCGTGAGCTGGATCGCTGCATCGTGCGCAATGTCGACCTCTTGCGCAATGAAGAGTTAGAATCGCTGGAAAAGCTTGAACGCGAATGCTGGAAACGGTTACAGGACAAAGAGTTCAGCAAGAGTATGCTCTTCGCGGTGGATAGAATCCTCAGTATCAAAGAGCGGCGTGCAAAGTTGATGGGCCTCGATCAATCACCCGATGCGGCGCTGGTCGCCAATCAAATTGTCATAAGGGAAATTCCAAGTGGATACATGGGCGTGACGGAGGGCAAGGGATGATCACACACGCGCAAGCGGTAGGGAATTGCACCCTACATGGACGGAAACACCCTTTGCCGTCACGCCGTCCTACTTGCGTAGTCGTGGATTCGAACCACAGAGCCGTCCTTCCGTTGGCGATCTCAGAGTCTACCTTTTCCTCCACACTTGCGATGGAGGGAGTATAGCATGACCACACAAACACGTGAAGAAGTCGTGATCAAAGCGCCTGAGCTACGCGGTGCCGTCCTGGAACTGGCCACCTATCCCGATTTGGAGATCGGAGTCGATGGACCTGCCGGGACCGGCAAGACGTACGGAATACTGTATTTCATCCATGTGTTACTTCTGCGCTATCCTGGCGCGAAGTGGCTCATCGCGCGTAAGCACAATACCGATCTTGCCGGCTCCGCGATGGCAACGTACCGTGAAAGCATCCTCGACGATCGAGAGGGTGTACGCTACTTTGGGGGCAACAAAGTACGTCCTGCTGCCTATGAGTATCCCAACGGCTCACAACTCATCGTGAACGGTCTTGACAAGCCGGGTAAAGTCAAAAGTATGGACTTCGACGGCATCTACATCAATGAAGCGACAGAATGTAGTATCGAGGATATCGAATTTTGTCACATCCGGCTCGCGCGTCGTGGGAAAAGCACGCTGCCCGAGCAGTATCAGAAGCTCATTATGGACTTCAACCCTGACGCACCAACCCATTTCCTCAATCAGCGCATGATCGAGGGGCTTACCCACCGCTTAGAGAGTCGCCACGAAGACAATCCATTCTTGTATAACAGTGTTACACAAGAATGGACGGAAGCAGGACGGCGCTACATTGGGGAGTTAGAGAAGCTCACGGGCGTGCGATTGGCGCGCTATCGCTATGGCATCTGGGCTGCAGCGGAGGGCACGGTCTATGAGGACTCCTGGTCACGCGCGCGCAATGTGATTGATCCGTTCCCGATCCCGAAGGAGTGGCCGCGCTACCTGTGGTTCGACTTTGGCTTTACGAATCCATTCGTGTGCCACTGGGCTGCGCAAGATCCCGATGGGCGCTTGTACGTCTATCGGGAGATCTACCACACGAAGCGACTGGTAGAGGATCATGCAAAAGACATACGTCGGCTGTCGCGTTGGGGAGACAAGGATGGCGATCCGCTGCCGCGCGTACTCATTGCGGATCACGATGCTGAGGGGCGCGCAACCTTGGAGCGGCATTTAGGGCTGCGCACGCTCGCTGCACAGAAGAACGTGGCCGAGGGCATACAGGCGGTGGCGTCCCGTCTCAAACCGGCGGGCGATGGCCGCCCGAGACTCCTGTACTTCCGTAATCTGCTGGTGGAGCGTGATCGGGAGCTGGCAGACAAGAAGCTGCCCACCTCCGTGATTGAGGAGTACGACAGCTACGTGTGGGATCTGCGGCAAGGGGCCAGGCGTGGCGACCAGCCGATGAAAGAGTTTGATCATGGCTGTGATACCGACCGCTATGGCGTCGCGTACTTTGATTTGATCCCATCGACGGTCGGGTATAGCAAGCGGATTTATTAGGAGGTAGGTATGGCAATAGTAGAAGCAAGAAGGCCGGATGGGAAAATAATGGAACTGGTGGAAGTCAATCTCACAAAAAGCGGATTGCTTCTCATGATCACGGATTGCGATGCAAAGCAGGTGCTTCTGCCTGTTGCCGCCTGGGAAGGCATCATCAAAGCGGTGGAAGAACTCTTTGCAGAAGAGAAGCGACAAGCACAAGCCTGGATGAAAGAACACGGAGACGAGAGCGTCTAGCAAGAGGATTTATTAGCATGACAAGGTATTTCTACGATTGCGAATTCATAGAGGACGGACACACGATAGACCTGATCAGTATCGGCATCGTGGCTGAGGATGGACGTGACTATTATGCACAGTCAGTAGCGTTTGAGCCATCCTCGGCCAGTCAGTGGGTAAGAGAGAACGTCTTTCCTCATCTCAAAACCTGCTCGACAAATTGGCCGATAAGCGGTTTCCAGCATGTGTCTGGTCAATGTCGTCATTCCGATTGTGCATGGCGTTGGCCCTCTCAGATTGCACGAGAAGTCCTCGCTTTCATGGACATCGAGAAGTATGGCAAGCCCGAATTGTGGGGCTACTATAGCGCCTATGATCATGTGGCCTTCTGCCAACTCTTTGGCACGATGATGGATCTTCCATCAGGCTTTCCCATGTATACCCGCGATATCAAGCAATGGTGCGACACGCTCGGAAATCCGAGATTACCGGAGCAAGGGAAGGGCGAACACCACGCGCTTGCGGATGCGCGACACAACAAAGTGATGTATGAGTTTTTAGCGCACTTGGAGAGAGAGCGCGTACATTCTTGAGAGGAGCAATCATGGCGAAAAAAGCACATCCTGGATTTCAAAAAGCGGCCTCATCCATCGCGGCAAAGCAAGGCATCTCAAAAGATGCGGCGGGCGCTATCCTTGCCAATAGCGCGCGGCATGCATCACCTGCCGCCAAGAGGGCCAATCCGCGCCTCAACCGCGTGAGTAAGCCATCGAAGAAGAAGGGGTGAACAATGGGAAACACATCACTTGAGGAACGCATCAAGAAGCTTCTTGAGGTCTGTGAAATGATGGAGAGGGATGGGAATTGGAACTATGACGCATACATGCAAGGGATGACCAATGGACTCATCTATGCTCGCCATCTCCTGAGTGAGGCCATCGATGAGCCACCATTTAAAAGCCCGCCTGAGCAATGGAAATGTGACAACGAACCCGCGCAAGAAGCGCGTGAGTAGCGCCACCGAAGAAGGAGTAGTATGCTCATCACATATCTACAACCCGAACCATCCAGAGCGGCAATCTTGCCTGTGATGGTGGGTTTCCTTGAAGAACTGTTCTGCTTGCCAGAGGGCTACAAAATTAGTACGTGCTTCTATAACGGACTGGAACGCTGCCTGTACTTTACGCTGACATCCAATGCATTGCCAGAGACGCAAGCGGGGCATGCCCTCCCGCGAGCAGTTCTACGCGTTACCGCCGAGACGTTGCCTGATCAATCACCCGAATATAAGCGCATCACCACGGAGGTCGAATTGCTATGACACAGACGATGACACCTCCACAGCAGCGAGCCGCGATGTCGGGCCAGCCCGTCTATGAAATTTCTGACGCGGATAAAGCGCGTCTCATTGATTGCCTTGAACGGTTTGTCGCCTGCATAGAAAGCAGAAGTGTTTTACCTTCTATGATCTCTAGCGATGTGCAAGGCGTGCGATGCAGTCACGCACGCGCTGATCTTATTTGCAATG
>WNFX01005204.1_pt1 | contig 12577 bp, 14 predicted proteins | sample 5400111 | NCBI WGS metagenome assembly WNFX01 (sample SAMN13153363, study PRJNA577476) | soil metagenome | isolation source: 40 cm soil or saprolite under grassland replicate 1 | place: USA:California | collected 2016-06-15
AGGACACAGGCCTGTTGAGCTTTGACGCCCATCTTGACTTGCGAGATGAATTCCTTGGTGAAAGACTATCTCATGCTACCTTCATGCGAAGAGTCTCCGAAAAGCTAGGCTCCGATCATATCATGGAGGTCGGGATCCGCGCCTTCTCGATGCCTGAGTTAGACTTCGCAAGGAAATCAGGGGTCATGATGATTACTCCACAGGATTTGAGGGAAACTGGGATTTCAAAGACTGCTCAGAGAATCAGAGGATTCTTGTCCAGATTTTCGCACAGCTATGTGACAGTGGACATAGACGTGCTGGATCCGGCCTTCGCACCTGGTGTCGGAAATCCTGAGCCGGATGGAATTTCAACGGACGAGCTTCTTACACTAGTTGATGCATCGATGCAAAAGAACACTGTCGGGTTTGACCTGGTCGAAGTATCTCCACAACTAGATTCGGGACAAACAGCCGCGGTAGGTGTAAAGGTCATATTCGAGGCAATTGCCGCTCTGTCAACTCGGAGCGATAAGACGTGAGAGTGGACAACTACATCACAGCGTCCACGGCTCGAGTCAATAGCGACAAGAACGTACCACGAGCGCAGTTTGAAACGCTCAAGGAAGTTGCCGAGAAAAAGCTCTTGGAATCCCGCGCACAACGGTCTAAGGCTAACCTCAACGGCGTTACGGTCGAGTTCTACGGAAACAGCAAGCATCAGTACGATTTTTGGAAGCTAAATTGGAAGAAAGCCCCCGATTCCGCGCACACTGACGCCAAGATCTATTCGGCCGATGGGGTTGAACGGTATGAGCCTGCCGCGTACTACTGCCCGGAATTGCACGAATCAATCTTCTTCAACACAGAATATTACGGACAGTGCAAAAGCTGGGCCTTGGGCATGGCTGCAGCAATCATGGAAGAGAACAGGAATACTCACTCCATACACGGGGCTTGCGTCGACGTTTCAGGGAGAGGCGTCATCATTGTTGCTCCAACAGGTACGGGGAAGACAACTCAAGCGTTCAAGTTGATGGAGCTTCCAGGAGGGAGAATCATTGGGGACGACTGGGTGTACATTGACCACAACGAAGGAGAACAGTTCGGCTACCTGATCGGAAGGCAGCCTGAAAAGAGCCTCTACATGAGAACAGAGACACAGATGAGCAAACCATGGCTTCGAAAGATCTTCGACGATAGCAAATGCGAAAACGTCACTACGAAGAAGGAGAATTGCGAGTTCACTCAGGGTCCTACTGGTTGCAAGCTAACAGGCGGCAAATGCGTGTTCGACGAAGGGCTGCAATGGTGCTACTACGCTTTCGGAAACAGTAGAGCACTGGTTCCTCGCGAAAAAGTGTTCGGGCCTGGAAAGGTTACAGATCAAGCAAGAATCAACCTCCTAGTTCTCTTGCGAAGAGACGACAAAAATCCACCAGAAGTCCACTTGGACGCTGACGAGGCGATAAAGGTCCTCAGAAAGGGAGAGTACATGGTACGCCCTGGTGCAGGTCCAAAAGAGATGTGGGGAAAGCTCGCCGGCGAACCCTGGTACAACCCCTATCTGCTACTATTGGACCATGCTCGCCAAGAACAGTTCTTCCGCCGGATGATTTCCAAGTTCCACGTCAAATGCCTGCTTCTTAACACGGGCATCGACAGCATAGAAGGAACCCACAAGCGAATTATTTCCATGCTTGAGAGCGCTTAGAAGCGACTGTGTCCAAAACGTTAAGACAGGCACCGGGCAAATCACGGCATATGCCTGTGAAACGTTGCGATATTGCGGCAAAGAAACGAAAAGCATACTATCACTATGCTGGAAAAGAGACCAAAGCAAAGAAAGTTGCGAAGAAAAAGAGAAAGAAGCCTGCGAAAAAGTCAGCGCGGAAGTCACGAAGGAAGTAATCCGTTTAGCTCCGCGCGAAACGGGGGAGAAAGCGAGGATCGGTCGCGAGGTCTAGAGAGCGGGACTCGATCCTGTCCAACGGTCTTGCGAGCCGACTTACCAAACCGTTAAGGGAGTGGGGCAGTCTGATCAATCTCATTGCTCCGCCCGCGACCCACTCATCCATCATATAGCCTCTACGAACAAGCGAGCGAATCAAGGAGAGTCGTTGCTTGTGCGTCCAGAAGAACGTCTCCTCGTCTAGAACATGAACGTGAAAACCTCTCCCCGAGTAGACCAGCCGGAGCTCTCCGAAATATTCAGACAGTTCATCGATCAGCTCGAGCGCATGCTCTTGTGCCAATTGGAGTTCTAATCTACAAAAGGATAGTCCCTGACGTTTGCTGAGTTTCTTCCCAAGGGTCCCGTGTATTGGACACTCGAAATTCTCGGGATCAATATCAAAGGCCAGTTGCTGGCCAAACGATTTGCCTAGTTCTTCGATTTTGTACTGGCCACGTCTCGCTTCTTTCCAGTTCCTGTATATGTTCCGGTCGTAATATACTGATTCGGGCCGGAATTTCATGCAATATCGTCGGAGATCCCGCAACCGTTCGTATTCATCAATGAGAATTGTTCGATATCTGTATCTTCGATATTCAGCAGGAAAGAGCTTTGTGTGGCGTCCGATAACCACGGCGAAGACTATTGGTCTTGACCAGCCTCGAAACCATTTTTGCACTAGATCTGTCTTGAACTCTCGCTCGTAGAATGCGTACCTCTCTTGGACCGTTGCGGGGCGCATTTGGTCCGGGAATCGGTATCGCGACCTCATCATCTAGGCCGCTTCGACCGCAGTATTTTCGGTAACCTTCTTCAGCTGAGCTCGATACATTTCTACTATTTCGTCTGTCGTAGTGCAGTCTTCAGCTGACTTGTCCTCGCGATATTTTCCAGTAAACCGTGGAAATCTCACCGCTAACCCTGCCCCCTGCCTAATACTGCTCATCCCACAGGTGTGTATTGGGCTCAAGGTAATTTCGGCACCGACTATCTCAAGAACAAGTCCTGGGACGAACCACACGTCTGCTTCAATCTTAGAATCCACTCTCGGTTGCCGGTGATCTACCCTATATTTCTCAAGAAGTTTGGGCAATCTGTCCAAGTCTTCATCGGTAAATCCAGAACCGCATTTGCACACCGTTCTGAATACGTCGTTGCGCTTGTCATAGGCGGCAAGAAGTAGGGCGCCGTAAGTTCCGCCTCGCCGTCCTCTGCCTGCGAACGCTCCCACAACGGCTAGATCGACGCTATCTTGCATTTCCGATATATAGTCACGCTTGTACTTGATCCAGGTCCATCCCCTCGCTCCCGCCTTGTAAGTAGAGTCAGACCCAACTGATTTGATCATCAAGCCTTCACAACCATCGGCCACCGCCTCCTGCATGAAGTCATCTAACTGCATTGGGTCATTACAAATTTTCTGTTGAGAAAGGTCAAGTCTCACATTCTTTGGGATCAGCTTTCGAAGCAGTTCGCGTCTTTCGGGATAGGGCCGGTCAGTAAAGTCAATTGTGTCAGCGTACAGGAGGTCAAAGGGAAAGAAAGCAACCGGTATGTCTTGGATCGTTTTTTCAAGGTCGTATTTTCTGCCTCTACGTTGCGAGATTAACTGGAATGGCAGAAGTTCACCTGTAGCTGAGTCAACGGGAACCGCCTCTCCTTCAAGGATTAGTTCAGTATTTTCCAGGTTATTCTTCAGTAATTGTTGCACATCTGGAAATTGGCCGGTGATGTTCTCAAGGCGTCTGGAGAAGAGCGTGGCCCCCTTAGCAGAGACATGTGCTTGAATCCTTAGGCCGTCGTACTTGTACTCAGCTGCACACTCCCCATTCATCTTCGCAAGAATTGCTTTCGCGTCAGAGAGCCGTTCCGCAAGCATCGGCCGGATAGGCCTCCCAATGGTAACCTTGAGGGATTCAATTGCCTTCATTCCTCCAGTAGAGAGCGTTCTAGCAACGTAACCGAGGTCAGACGAGCGATTGTAGGCGCGCTCTAGAGTAGGCCTTGATTCTTTTCCACCTCCAAGGGAAATCGCGAGAGCGTCAAGAATGGTCATGTCGGCGACTCCAAGCCGGAGACGACCGAGAGCCATTCGAGTGATGTATTTCACTTCGGTTGGAGAAGCTTTCCCCAGGAGGCTTGTCAATTGTCTAAGCTTAGAGTTAGTGGAGCCTTGGCCTGCCTCATGTGCTATGGTGTCGAAAGCATTGTAGACTTGCTCTACGGTGAGGACCTCTCTCTCAAAGGACACTTCGGTCTTTTCTTTGAGAAGCTGCTCAGCAACTGTTCCTAGATCGCCCAACTTCTTGTACAGAATTGTAACCTTCGCTTCGGCTTGCCCGGTTACTTTCGCGAGAGAACGAAACAGGAGCTTCTCTGCTACTCCTAGCTCAATGTCGAGGAAATCTGGATACAGCTTTCCCTGAGTTAGGTATACGACCTTATCGATAATTGGCTGCGGAGTATCATCTATGAGTTCGACAAGAAGACGGGTGATCTCCAACCGTTTCGTGGTCGCTTCGATCTTTGCGTATGTCTCGACTATTCGCGAATAGAGCAAGATGTGAAAGCAGCCTGGTGGGTGATGATGGCTAGATGCTCTTAATTTGTTACTTGTGTTCCGGTAGAACCTTTGATTGCCCTTCCGAGGTCTCCGAGGTTAGCTATCACCGATCTTTTTCCACCGTTCCGAAGGAACCGAATCACGGCTTCCGCTTTAGGCCCCATGCTCCCTGTAGCGAAAAATCCCTTCTTAGCGTACTTCTCAAGCTCATCTCGGCTAATCTTTGACAATAATTGCTGGTCCCGTTTACCGTAATTAATGTAGACACCTTCAACGTCTGTAAGAATGACCAGGTTTTCTGCGTGAATCGACGTAGCCAATCTTTCAGCAGCTAGGTCTTTGTCTATCACGGCCTCTACCCCCTGCAGCCGGCTTCCTTGTCTAATGACTGGTATTCCTCCTCCTCCACACGCAATTACCACGGACTTGGCTTCGACTAGAATCCGGATTGCTTCATCCTCTATGACGGCCTTAGGGTCCGGTGATGGAACGAGCCTTCTGTATCCCCTGCCTGAATCCTCTTCGATAACAAGGTCGCTTCTCTCTCTCAGCAAGGCATCTCGCTGAGTCTTTGTGTAGAACGGCCCAATGGGCTTTGACGGGTGCTTGAATGCAGGGTCGTTCCGCTCCACTAGAACCTGTGTAACAACCGTTGCAACTGCCTTGCTTGTTTGACGCTTGGATAATTCGTCTCGAAGAGATTGTTGAATGATGTATCCGAGGAATCCTTGGGTTTCTGCTCCGCAAGCATGGAGGGGCAGGGGAGGTACTTTCGTCCGACCCATCTCATGCCTTAGGACAGTTGCACCTATTTGTGGGCCGTTTCCATGGACGATGACAACTCTAACACCTTGATCTACGAGCGTCGCTATTTGAATTGCTGTGGATCTCACGTTCTCATATTGTTCTTCGAAGGTCCCCTGTTGGTTGCGTTGAAGAATAGCGTTTCCGCCCAGGGCGAGAACCGTTATTGGGGTCTGACGCGGCAAGCTCGTTTTGTCTCTTTGAAGAACCGGGCAACAAGGCGAGGTTCCTTTTGTCTCTAACGTCTCCTTTCCGAAGCAAGACTAGGTATTCAAATGACGCCTCTAAGCCACAGTCAAGCTCTATTTACTTTCGGCAAATTTGAGGCCCTTAAGGGCGAGCTATGTTTTCCTGCTTCTCTTGCTGGGGACGTTGTATTTGGTCGAATACGTCACGAGATTGGGATGCTTCAATTGACTGATGGTGACTGCTGATATGGACTCGCCCTCACATGACGACGCTCGAAGCGTAAAGCGCTATTATATCGTGGGTGAGTTCTACGACTGGGTAACCGACCCTAGGGCCCTAGAGCGGATCTTCCATTGGGGAAGATCCACCGTTGCTAAGAGGTTGATACGAAGGATTGGCAAATCACAGTTCGCGCTGGATATCGGCTGCGGAACCGGTTTGATTACCAGGTACATTGGGTCTTCGCGAATCGTTGGCATTGATATCAATCGATGGAACCTTGACCGGGCAAGGAAACGAATTTCGGACGCCGACTTTGTGCAATGCGACGTCGAGCACTTGCCACTCCGAAATGGTCTAGCGGATTTTGTAGTCTGCACAGAAGTGGTCGAGCATCTGTATCGTCCCACTCGTGCTCTCGGGGAAATTGCAAGAGTAATGAGAGCTAATAGTACTTTCATAGGTTCAGTTCCAAGCAGCAATCCATTGTGGAGGTTCCGAAACGTTCTAAGTGTGACCCATCCCCAATCTGAACCGTTTCACAATAATTTCTCAAAGCCTCGGTTGAAAGTTTTATTGTCGAGCTTCTTTGCTGATACAAATTTGTTCTATGAGAACCTGCTGATGAACCTCTTCTTCATAGCCAGGGGACCTGCGTCCAACCGAAGCGTGGGCTGAACGTCAAAGCTTGTCGGTTGTTAAATAGCAGTGTTTTCTCCCAAGCGTCATAATACCAATGTATCTTTACCCCGGATGGCGGCGAGTGATCTTCGTCGCAGTGCTCGTCGTCGTGCTAGTCATTGCCTTGGTCCCCTCGATAACTCAGGGCACCATCAAGCTCCACATTTATGGATTGACTACCCGTGGTGTCATTGACCATCTCTACGTCAAGTTCGCGAACTTGCAATTCCACACTTACGGTTTTGGATTCGGTGCTGGATGGTTCAACGTCACTGAGACTACCCCAACCATCGATCTCATCCCTATCGCCTCTCAGTTTTTACCGCAGATCGTGGCCTCTGCCCAGATAACCTCGGGCAGGTATGATGCAATTCGATTGGTCATGACGAATTCGACAGCGCTTGTAGGGTCCTCTCGCGTTTCGCTATCAAATACCCCGACATTGAATGCTAACTTCACGCTACCCATCCCTCCGAACGGCTTTGGAGACGTTCTACTGCTGTTAAGTTTCGATGAGTCCCTTGTCTTAGCGAATCCAGCTGTCTTGTCGATCCAAGTCGTCCAAACATCTGTCGTGTGACAACCACACCGAAACTATCAAATTCGACCCTCGAACAAGCGATTTGCTATGTGCGTGATTGGCAAGAACCAACTGGTTAGCCTGATAAAGGCTCACAAGTGCATTCATCCATTTGACTACGGGCTGCTTGACGGAGATGGTTATGTTCTCACGGTAAAGGAGGAGAGAACTCTTCATTATCTGGAACACCAGAACCTTGTCTCAAACGAGGTTGTGTTTACTCCTCCGGAATTTGTTGCGCATCTCACTGCCAAGAGTAAGTACGGTAGAATGGGGCTTTCGTTTCTGAACGCCGCAAAGGTCCACAGCGGATTCATAGGTCGTCTCGCCCTCGAGCTGGTTAACCTCAGCAACGAGCGACAGCCAATAACAATCAAGAGGGGCGACCCCCTAATGCACATTGAGTTCATGAAGCGTGAGGGAGAAGCCTCTCCCTACAATGGAGGCTACATGTTCCAATTCATGAGTGAAGACGAAATCGGGGAATACATGTCGATTCTAGCGAGAGACTTCAAGACTTTGTTTCCGAAAGAGTATCTAACAAAGGCGGCTCAAGCGCGCGTCGCGGTCGTTACTCAAATCTAGTCGAACCATTGTAGAATAAACTGGAGCCATTATCCATGGCCAGCGTCGATCCGGATGGAAACCGATCTCAGGTCCCAGAGGAAATTTCGTCTAGGAGACGCCTTAGCTTGGGGTCCTTGATTACTCCCATAGAGGACTCGTAGAATTCCTTCAGTTTCGTCGCTTCGATGCCTCCCCTAGCATATTCGTTCGCCTGAAGTGCCATCTCCAGCTTATCGAGTTCATGTACTAGCTGGGCTTCCTTACTCTTTTCGTTCTCCAGCTCCGACCACAGGTCTCGGTAAGCTCGCTGATTCTCCTGGGGAAAGTACGAAAGCAGTTGTTCTCGGGCGGAGATTTTCTGTGTCCTAACGACATTTTCCCCCCTCGACTTCTTATCCTGAGGAGTGAGATCCCCCGTAATCGCTTCTTCCAAGTCATGCAATAATGCAAGCTTTAGCAGTCTTTCTACGTTGTAGCCTCGTCTTTCACCCTCGAATAAACAGAGCAGCGATAGTGCAAACGAGTGATCGGCGACCGACTCGTTTCGTGGGAGACGAAGCTTCTTGAGCCAGCCCCTGCGCGGCTCGGCTTTTAGTCTTGCAGCGAGTTCCCAAAACTGGACAAGCTGATCCAACGTATTTCCCCTCGAGCCCTGAATCTCGCCACAATACCTAAAAACCATTCATAATGCAAATACGTCAACTATTCGACTCGTCAAGGCGTAGCAAATTGGTTAAGAAAATCCTAACTAGATTCGCCGTCGCAAAGAAGCCAGCTCGATCTGAGGGTACTCAATACAGGTCCCCTCGAATTTATCTACCTACGAAGCTGACCGATGATTCTAGCTTTCCATTCAAAGAGGGAGATCTACTTGCCATCCGGGTTGATGGGCGCAAGCTGATCGTCCAGAGGGCACAGAAGAGCATTCAACAGTCGTTTGAAAGCGGAGATACTCGACAGAAACCATAATATCCGTGCAGCGCCATCTGCCCTTCGCTGCAAGCCGGATGCTAAGGGTGACCGTACAGATTACAAATCTGACAGGCGAACGTTTCTGGGGCTATGAATCACAATTACCGCCTCAGATCCAGATTGCCGTTAATTTCAATATTGTCGGATTGGACTTGAAGAGCGAGTCCACTGCCGATGCTCCCTTTGTTTTCACGGTGAATTATGATCCATCGATCGCACAACTCAGCGTCAAAGGTCGGGCCCAAGTGTCCTGCGAAAAAGAAGAGATCTCTAAGATGATAGATGAGCACAAACAGAACAGGCCACCCCCTGTCGCGATAATCCAGGCGGTGTCGAGCATTGCGATGGCTGAGGCGATTCTGTTGTCAAAGAGTCTGGGAATTCCGCCACCACTTCCTCCTATGGGCTTGCCTCCACAGCAAATGCAGGCACAGCAACAGCAAGGACAAAGAAAATCCGAACCGCGCTACACAACGTAATCCGACCCCAAATTATTTGATTATCCAAAATTTTGGATGTTTATCAATCCTCCAAAAAATTGGACTAGCCGAGAACAAGTGGCCATAGAAGGATCGCTTAGGTTTAGGCTCTAGACCCAGTGGGGTTTATGGGAAAAGATGGATTGGGTTCTTGAATTCCATTTGCCCAATGCTGCTAATGCGCACAGGCATTTGCTAAAACTGCACTTTTAGCAAGTCTTATTTCATTGCAACCAATGGCTGGACAGGACGCGAAAACGTTGATGCTTCTTTGGCTTCTTGTAACATACGGGAGAATTCAGGAATTGGGGGTCGATTGGGGAAATGACGGAAAGAAAAACCGTCGCTGGGGAGTTCTCAGATGCGAATAAGTAGAGACGGACGGGGCGAGACACGAATATCAGACGCTCAAAAGAATCGAATAATCGAGTTGGCCCGAGCAGTTCCTCGAGATCACCTTCTCTTAGGGCTCCAACTCGAGCGCGGATGGCGCATCGGGAGCATTGTGGGTTGCCATAACAAGGTAACCTACACAAGGAAGCGGACTGGAGAGAGGATTGTGTGTATCGTGGATCTTCCGGGAATACTGAAAGAGGACGTAGGTGAAGAGACAATAATGATTCACTTTAAAGGGGGAAAAACAGAGCCCGATTATCCTGGGAAGAAGTGGCTTAGGCTTGCTCAGAAGCTAGCCTCGAAGGCTCAGAAGGGTGAGAGGGTCATCCCTCTCTCAGAACAACATGGAACAAACATCCTGCGAAAGTATGCAAGACTCGCCGGTGTGCCTGATTGGGACCGTCTCCACAATCACCGCCAACGTGCCTATTTCGGGACATTCTGGGCTCGAAAGACCGGTAGGGACCCTTGGAAAGTTCAGAGCCTCATGGGACATAAAGACTTGAGGGCAACGGCCGTGTATGTTGAAGAACTCTCCCTCGAAGAGAAGAAACAGCTACTAGACGAGTCCTAGCCCGGCAAAGATCCTCCGGAGCTCGGAAGAACTCTCCGAAATGATGATGGCAAACTGCGAAGAATCGAGCGGTTCGCCTGATCCGAGAAGTTACGCAAGGATATAGGAGGACAAGTAAAGGGCGATTCATCGAAGAATTTACGTTAGAAATCTCTCAGGCAACAATCCATCTTTTTCTCTCAGCTTACAGATTCTTCAGTAACCATAAGGATTAAACGAAAGGTGAAATTGCCGGTTGTCGGACGTGAAACACTTGCCCCGAAGAGCCGTTCGAAGACCGGCCAAGCAAAAAACCACGATCTTGTTCAAAGCCGGAAACCTGCCTAGTACTCCGGAGGAACTCTTTCGTCGGGTATTTTGGAAGAGCGACTTTCTGGCTGGGGAAGCGCATAACTTTTGGAAGGAAGTCAAGAAAGCGGAACCCAGTGGTCTACCAATCCAGGCATGGAAAGACTGGATCTCCAAACGGGGAATGAGTGTCGGACAATTCTACAACATGATTCATGGACTCGTTGGAGCAGGGTTCATAGAAAAACGCGATTCCAAATGGCACATGAGTGGAGGGTTCATGCAGGAACTAGAACAGATGATGAAGGTTTATTCTTCGGAAAGCGGTTACGAACCCAAGCTGAAATAGGTCTCCAATAAACTGGACCATTGGCATCCATCCAATAAATTGAACGGTTAAGGGCGAGTCCTCAGGGAGCGCCCTTGAAGATCGATTTCCCCATTCCTAATTCTTGTCGTTGAGATCGGTTTTCCGTCGGTAGCCTTGAGCAAGTTGACGACGAACAGATCTAACGGTTGGAGACCATTCCGCCGCCTGAGCCGGTTCAATCGACGGCCGCTCGCAACAGTAGCCTTACTCACTATCAGTGCCTGTAATTTCTTTCGTCTGGCCGCGGGCCCGTAAGGCTCGCGAAGGGCAGTCACTCTTGCTCTTGATGACCAGTGCCGAGTCTTTAGGAACTGGTCCAGGTCACGAACTCGACTTGAAAACGGACGAACTTGGTGCTTCTTGTGGAGGGTTGCGACAAGGCGGTCACTTGTAACTCCGATCAAAACCGTGTCTCCGACGTTGAAAGCCTCATAGAGCAAATGCCGGTGGCCCGCGTGTAAGACGTCAAAAGTTCCTCCAAGAGCTACAAGCTTGTATTTGCGAGCTGATCGGGACAAGTCGCTCAACTTGGGCGGAATTTTGAGGATAAAGCTTGGGCTGCCAAGGGCAATTCCTTCAGTTTTCTGGAGCCTCGTGCGAGAATCATCGCACCATGTCTTTGGCACAATGGCTAAGGGGAGATAGGCGGCGCTCCTGAGATTGGTATTGATGGGTACTCTCAACCTCAAATTCGCGATCGACCCAACTAGATACGTGAAGTGAGAGCAGTGGGTTCGAATTCCAGATCTCCCAAGGCTCGTCACTGATTCGATTTCTCTGGCCCACCGACTAGAGAGAAGAAGGACAGGATTACCACCGACGACATTCTTGTTAGCCTTATTGGGCAGGTCGAGCTCATGCAGAAACTTGGGAAAGAGGATCAGGTGTCTCTCGAGGAGATTGCAGAGACGGAAGATCTAATTCGGTTCCAGAGGTTCAATCTCGAACCTGAGTCCTCCTTAATGATGGAAAGGAAGACAGGCTACGGACATCTTGTATTCGTCTTTATGCTCCTAACAGGACTGAACAGTAGTTTGGTTATACAGTTCGATCTCGAAGCCGTTTGATTTGGAACCATTAACCGGATTTCTTCAGAAAATCTGGTGTTCAGTCGATTTTCGCGCGAACCTATCTCAATTGGGGGTCATCGCGGTAGCCGCCTTGGTTGGCGCTCTCTGGATTCGACGCAAGAGACGAGCCTCAGGCCCACAGCTCCTTTCTCCTTAAGCCGCCGGCCGCCGAGTTGAAGTCCGCCATATGATGAGGGCCCTTGGATTTTGAGCCAGTGGAGGGGTGCCTCGTTAGTTGTAAGGGGAACTCTTTACAGCAGGTTGTATGATCGTGAAGGCTGGCTTTTCTCGTGCCCGAAAACATCCAATCCTCCGAGCAGAACAAATCAAACCCATACCTGACCTCCCCAACTCTCGTCCTTTCTCTCATACTCATCTTTGTTTACGTAGCTATTGGGTTCCTGGTAGGCGACTTTGTCAGTCCTCTCTCGACAGATTCACCCGTACTTCTATTTCTGGCTCAGTGCGACGGGCCGCTACCTATCTATCCATGGACTTTGGTGACTTCAATTTTTCTTCATGCGAGTATCATCCATATAGCTAGCAATATCCTATTTCTGTTGCTCTTCGGTTTCATACTTGAAGAGCAAGTCACGAAAGCCCGTTGGATGACGACTTTTTTTCTCACTGGTATCGCGGGGAACTTGACCTTTGTGGGGGCCGACCTAGCCGGATTTTTTCTCACTGGCTTCCCAAACTCTCTCTTCTTGAGCTGTGGGGTCGGCGCCTCGGGTGCAGTCTACGGCATAATGGGGGCAGCAACTGGACTTCGAGGCGTTGTCTTAATCGTATTCATCGCTGGTTTGGACATTTTCGCTGGGGGAGGATTCTTTGCACATATTGGAGGCCTAGTCACGGGGCTCCTTCTGCGAAGGTTCTGGAGCTCGGAGTT
>WNFX01014990.1_pt1 | contig 12577 bp, 6 predicted proteins | sample 5400111 | NCBI WGS metagenome assembly WNFX01 (sample SAMN13153363, study PRJNA577476) | soil metagenome | isolation source: 40 cm soil or saprolite under grassland replicate 1 | place: USA:California | collected 2016-06-15
GCGAACACCGACTTGAGCGACACGAGCACCACCGAGCTGGCGACGGCGGTGTAGCGCAGCGAGGCGATCCAGGACCAGAAATGCAGCGCCAGCAGGAGGCCGGCGAGCGTCATCAGCATGGGCGTCCCACGTCGTAGGGGCGCAGCATGCTGCGCCCCTTCACTCCCTGCAGTCCCTTCCTGCGCAGCCAACACACCCGTCACCGGCAGCACCAGCGCCAGCCTCCAGAACGCGATCGCCAATGCGGGCGCCGCCGTGAAGCGCACGATCGGGCCGGCGTACGTCGTGGCGAGGACCGCCACGAGGAGCACCAGGAGGGGAGACATGGGCGCGAAACCTCACCCCCCTACCCCCTCTCCGCAATGCGGAGAGGGGGAGCGAAGGGGCGAGCTCGGTTGCCCTCCTTCCCGCACGACCCCAAATTGCGCGCTCGATGCGCCCTTCCTTGCGGCTGACGTTCCTCATATTGATCCCCGCCCTCACGGGCGGGGCCTTGCTCCAGGGCCAACAGCCCTCCGCCTACGTCCCGCTCGACGACTGGACGATGCCGTATGTCGAGCACCTCATCGCGACAGGTGTGATCCCGGATCCTGCGCCGCTCACGCGACCGCTGCGACGCGCCGACGTGCTGCGCGCGCTCGAGTCGGTGGACACGCTGCACCTGAGCCCCGCCCTGATCGCGACGCTGCGGCGGCTGCATGCGGCGTTCGCGAGCACTCAGGCTGGGCCTCACTTTCGCGTGGCCGGGGGCCTGGGCGCCGCCGCGGCGAATTACGCGCGTCGCGACGCGCTCGCCGCAATTGATTCGACGGGCCCCCGGCAGTCCGGTGCCGGCCATGGCACGGCCGGCGCAGACCTGACGCTGCAGCTCGCGACCGGCCCTGTCATCGCGACCACCCATCTGCAGCTCGACACCCGCCTCAAGTACGATCCCGACTGGTTCGGCAAGCAGGACCGCGCGATCGCCGGCCGGACGGCGGAGGCCTACGTCGACGCGCAATGGAAATTCGGCGAGGTGTTTTTCGGACGGCTGGACCGGAACTGGGGGCCGCCCGGCATCCCGGGGTTGCTCCTCTCGGCGAACCCGTATGGACTCGATCACTTCGCGGTGACGGTCGGCAGCGCGAAGCTGCAGTTGCAGGCGCTCGCCACCCAGCTCGATGATCGCGACTCGGGCAGCGCGGTGGTGCACCGCTTCATGGTGCAGCACCGGCTGCGGCTCGTGCAGGGTCGCTGGGGCGTCGCGCTGTGGGAGGGCACCGTCCTCGCGGGCCGGGACCGGTCGTTCGAGCCGTGGTATCTGAACGCGCTCAACGCCGGCATCCTGGAGCAGTGGAACGGCGGGGGAAACGTGAATTCGTTCGTCGGGCTCGACTTCGAGCGCCGCGCGCGGGTGAGCGCGTTCGGCCAGCTGATGCTCGACGACATTCAGGTGGACCGCGCGGGCGCCTCGGACCAGAAGCCGGTGAGCTATGCCCTCACCGTGGGAGCGCGCGGCGTCATCGGCGCCGCGGCCGCCGCCTGGCGCGTGTACTACACGCGCGTCACGAACCTCACCTACCGCAACGAAGACAGCTTGCAGGTGCCGCTGTACCACTCGCTCGTGACCGGCCGGAACTTCGACGATTACGACCAGCTCACGGCGACGCTCGGGCTGCTCCCCCGGTCGGGGCTACTGCTCACGCCCGAGATCACCTACCTGCGCCAGGGCGAAGGCGACCCGCGTCTGCCCCATCCCGACGTGGCGGCGTATCCGACCACGCCGACGATCTTTCAGGGCGTCGTGGAGCGCACACTGCGCCTCGCGCTGGCGGGCAGCTACGCTCCCTCCGTGCGCGTCGGGGTGAGCTTCGATGTCGGCGTGCACCGCATCAGCAATTTCCAGCACGCGAGTGGCGACACCCGCACGCGGGTGCTCGGCCGCGTGAGCCTGAGCTACCGGCTGCAGCACGAGGGCGCGATCCAGTGACCACGCCGGACGCCCGCCTCCCACGCGACCATCTCGAGCGGCTGTTCACGCAGATGAAAGCACGCCGCATCGTCGTGGTGGGCGACGCGATGCTCGACATCTATCTCGCGGGCGAGGCGGAGCGGATCTCCCCCGAGGCGCCGGTGCCCGTGGTCAGTGTGCACACGCGGCGCCATGCGCTGGGCGGCGCCGCCAACGTGGCCGCCAACGTCGCCGCGGTCGGCGCGGAGTGCCTGCTCGTGGCGGTGATCGGAGACGACGACCGCGGGGACTCGTTCCGGGCCGAGCTGGCGCAGCACCGGCTCGCCGACCGCCACATCGTAGTGGCCGCGGCGCGGCCCACCACGTCCAAGACACGCGTCACCGCGCGCGGCCAACAGGTGGTGCGTATCGACGAAGAGATCGAAGACCCTATTCCGGCGCGCACCGAGAACCAGCTGCTCGGCCAGCTCGACGCCGTCATGGCGGACGCCGACGCGATTCTCATCGAGGACTACAACAAGGGCACCGTGACGCCCGCCGTCATCGAGCGCTCGATGACACTCGCCCGCAAACGCGGCATCCCCGTGGTGGTAGACCCCAAGTTCAAGCACTTCTTCGCCTACCGCGGGGCGACGCTGTTCAAGCCCAACCGGCGCGAGCTCGAGCAGGCGATGGGCGCGACGCTCGACCTCGCCCACCCCGACGCGCTGCCCACCGCGCTCGACAAGCTGGGGGTCGACAACCTGCTCCTCACCCTCGGCGCCGAGGGCATGGTGCTCGTCACCAAGGACAAGCAGATCGGCCGCATCCCGACGATGGCGCGCGAGGTGTTCGACGTGTCGGGCGCCGGCGACACCGTGACGGCATGGGTCGGGACGGCGCTGGCCGCCGGGGCGTCGGTACGCGAGGCCGCGCAGATCGCGAATTACGCCGCCGGCGTCGAGGTGGGAAAGTCCGGCGTGGCCACGGTGTCGCCCACAGAAGTCCTGGCGATGCACGAGGCGCACTACGACCAGCTGGGGAAATTGCGACGCGGCGGACTGCTTTAGCGGCCCGACAATCCGACGCCGACCACCACGGCGTCGACCGTTTCCAACCGCGTTCCGCCGCCCAGCACCGCGTGGTCGATGCGGTATCCCAACCGCAGCTCGAGCGGCGCGCGCGCCAGGTGCACCACCATGCCGGCTTCGCCCCCCTGAGCGTGGTCGAACCGCTCGGGCACGTTCACGCTGGCGGACAGGGCGCGCCACAGCTCCACGTAACCCCGCCCCGCCGATCCCACGAACGCGCCCGATACGCGCGCGCGCAATTCCCAGAAGGCCCAGCGCAGCTGCGTCCCCCCCGTGAGCGTGTACGAGCGGGCGTGCGGGCCCACCGCGAGCCGGAGCCAGGACGCAGGCCGGACGCCGAGCAATGCCACGCCTTCCACCAGGTCCTGACCGGCACCGCTGGCCCCTGCGGGGCCGATCTTCCCCTGCACGTAGCCGAGCGCGAGCTCGAGCCGCCCGAGGGCCAGGGCCCCCTGCCCGGCGAGGACGGTGCCCGTCAGCTCATTGGTGCCGCGCACCCGGGTGCTCACGATCGAGATTCCCCCGGCCGGTACGAGCCCTTGGGCACCGCCCCGCGTGGCGCCGGCCGCGAGGGCCGCGAGGGCGCATCCCAGCGAGGCGACTCTCATCGCGCGCTCGGCTTGATGGCGGTGGGCTCGCCGGCGTGGACGGCGAGGTGGACGTCGTCACGCCGCTGCACGTTCTCGGCCTTCACGGCCGCCACGCTCTGCCGCCAGCGGGCGCGCAGCGCCTCATTCGCCGCGATGTTCGCCGTGAGGGGGCGGCCGGGACGGTGCAGCACATACCCCAAGGCACCGGCGAAGCCGACCGCTCCTGCCACGACCAGGCGCGACCCGTTGGGGTGATCGCTCCCCACGACCGCGGGCAGGGCGGCGACGGTGCCTCCGAGCAGCACGCCACCCAGCAGCGCGCGCAGCGCCGGCCGACTGCCGGAGCGCTCCGGCAGGAACTGCGAATCGGCTGGGGGCTTGGGCCAAGGCATGGTATCGATATGCACGACGCGCAGGTCGAGGGGTAGCTGGACGATGCCCGCGAGCTCGCCGGTGGGCGCGCGCGACGCGACCCGGAGGAGGATACGGCTGACCGGCGGCATCTGCCCTGCGGCGTCGAGGCCGTCCCATTGCACGCGCAGGCTGTCGCCCATGGGTCCGGCGTACAACGCCCGGAACGGCGCGCCGTCCTGATAGCGCAAGGTGACCTCTACGGTCTGGAACGCGCTCGCCACGACCCAGAAGGTGAAGGCGCCGGTCCCGGTCGAGATCTCGGTGTCGGGCGGCGCGACGAGCACCACGGCGCGCGACTCGACCCGTACGTTGTCGAACACGCTGGTCACTTCGGGGGGGAACACCAGGCGGTCCGGTCGATAGCGCGGGTCGAGCTGCACCAGGCGGCGGAACACGGCGACGGCCGAGTCGCGCCGTCCCCGGAACAGGTCGGCCGCGCCGAGATAGAGGAGGCCCTGGGCGCGCTCGGATACGGCGGCGGAGCTGGCGCGGGCGAAGGCGCGCCGCAGCAGCGCCGCCGCCTGGTCGAAGTCGAGGTTCTGGTAGGCGCGGATGCCGTCGGCGAACGGGCCGGCCGCCTGCGCTGCGCCCTGAGCGGCCGCGGCGGTCCAGCCGCACACAATCAAACCGATCCAGGCGACATGAGATCTCACGGCTATTGACTCATCGACTCGACGTCGGCCCTGGAACGAGGTTCACGGTATGATGCACAGGGACCGAGTCGCTCGTAAGGAAGTTGGCATCTCCGCCATAAGTCGCAACCAGCACCTCGTCCCCCGTTGCGAGAGGGATAAAGCTGCAACTCCCGTCCGTCACCGTGGCGGTGCAACCCACCGTTCCATCCGACACCGTCACCTGACCCGTCGGGGTGCCACCGTCCGAGGTCACGCTGAACGCCACGGTTATCGGCAGGCCGAACGTCGAGGGCTCGGGGGAAACGCTCGCGATCGTCGTCGCGGTGGGGGCCTGGTTCACCGTTTGCGTGACCGGTGAGGATGCACTGCTGTTGAAGGAGGCATCACCCGCATAACTGGCGGTTACGGTGCGCACGCCCGCGGAGCTGAATGCGATGCTGCAGCTTCCAGCTGCCACACTAGCCTCGCAGGACTGAGTTCCGTCGCTCACCGTGACCGTGCCAGTGGGAGTGCCGCTCCCCGGGGGATTTACCGCTACCGCGAACGTGAAGGTCACGGACTCACCCGTGACCGATGGATCACGGGAGTGGCCAGCGATCGAAGTCGCGGTGCCCGCCGGGTTCACCGTGTGGGGCGTCCCCGGCGAAGCACTAGTACTGAAGTTCGTGTTGCCCGCGTAGGTGGCGATGAGGGTCTTCGCGCCCGCCGTGGTCGGGGTCAGGGTGCACGTCCCCGCGGCGACGGTTCCGGTGCACGAGTCGGTGGCATCGCTCACGGTGACGTCGCCGGACGGCGTGCCGCTGTTCGACGTCACCGTAAAGGTTACGGCGATCCCCTGGCCCACGACTGAGGGATCCTGCGTGTGGCCGGTGATCGTGGTAGCAGTGCTGGCAGCGCTCAGCGTGATCGTGCCCGAAGGAACGGGGGTGAGGTTGGTCGCCTCAAAGGTCAACGTGTAGTCCCCCGCCGGCCCGTTAATCGCCAGTCCGCTGAACGCCGCCGCCCCGGTCGTTCCCGTGACGGCGGTCGCATTCGTCAGAGCGGCTCCGCCGGGTCCGGTGGCGATCACCGCCGTCACCGTCGTGCCACTCTCACTCACCGAATTGCCATTCGCATCCTGGAGCTGGACTACGGGCTGCTGGGCGAACGCCACCCCGCTCTGCGCGCCGCCCGACGGCGCCGTCGTGAGCGCTAGCTTCGTCGCCACCCCGGCTGTCCCCGTCGCGGTGAACGTCACCGGGCTGCCCGACAACGTCCCCGACGCGGCCGTCAGAGTATTCGTCCCCGCCGTGGGGCTCAGGGTCCACGACGTCAGCACCGCGATCCCGTCGGTCCCCGTGCTCACCGGCGTCGTCGGCGTCACCGTCCCACTCCCCGCCGCCGGGGTGAACGTCACCGCCACGTCCGCCACCGGATTCCCGTTCGCATCCTTCACGATCGCCGACGGTGGCGTACTGACCGCAGTCCCCGCGGTGGCCGACTGGCTCGTGGGACTGTTCGCCGCGATCGTCGCCGCCGCCCCGGCCGTTCCCGTCGCCGTGAAGGTGACCGGGCTGCCTGACAAGGTCCCGGAACTGGCCGTCAACGTGTTCGAGCCGGCCGTCGCGCTCAGCGTCCAGCTCCCCACCGTGGCGATGCCGCTGCCGTTGGTGGTTTGCGTCCCGCCCGTCACGCTGCCACTCCCCGCCGCCGGGGTGAACGTCACCGCCACTTCCGCCACCGGATTCCCGTTCGCATCCTTCACGATCACCGACGGTGGCGTACTGACCGCCGTGCCCGCCGTGGCCGACTGACTCGTGGGACTATTCGCCGCAATCGTGGCCGCCGTGCCCGCCGTCCCCGTCGCCGTGAACGTGACCGGGCTCCCGGAGAGCGACCCCGACGTCGCCGTCAACGTATTCGCGCCCGCCGTCGCGCTCAGCGTCCAGCTCCCCACCGTCGCTACCCCGCTCGCGTTGGTCGTCTGACTGGCGCCCGTGATCGTCCCGTTCCCCGGGGCCACCGCGAATGTCACCGCCACTTCCGCCACCGGGTTCCCGTTCGCATCCTTGACGATCACCGACGGCGGCGACGTGACGGCGGTCCCCGCGGTGGCCGACTGGCTCGTGGGACTGTTCGCCGCGATCGTCGCCGCCGCCCGCGATTCCATCCGACCCTGTGCTCACGGGGGTCGTCGGCGTCACCGCCCCGCTCCCCGCCGCCGGCGTGAACGTCACCGCCACCCCCGTCACCGGGTTCCCATTCGCATCCTTCACGATCACCGACGGCGGCGTACTGACCGCCGTACCCGCCGCGGCCGACTGGCTCGTCGCACTGTTCGCCGCGATCGTCGCCGCCGCTCCCGCCGTCCCCGTCGCCGTGAAGGTCACCGGGCTCCCCGTGAGCGGAAGGTCACCGGGCTCCCCGTGAGCGACCCGGAGCTGGCGGTCAGCGTGTTGCTCCCGGCCGTGGCGCTCAGTGTCCAGCTCCCCACCGTCGCCACGCCACTCGCATTGGTGGTCTGACTGGCGCCCGTGATCGTCCCGTTCCCCGGCGCCACCGCGAACGTCACCGCCACCTGCGCCACCGGATTCCCGTTCGCGTCCTTCACGGTCACCGACGGTGGCGTACTGACCGCCGTCCCCGCCGGGGCCGACTGGCTCGTCGCACTGTTCGCCGCGATCGTCGTCGCCGGGCCCGGCGACGCCGACGCGCTGAAGGTCACCGGCGATCCCGCACCGGTGGCCTGCACCGTCTGCGTCCCCGCCGCCGTGCCCAGCGTCCAGCTGGTCGCCGCGATGCCGCTCCCGTTGCTGGTCGATGTCGTGGGATTGACCGACCCGCTACCGGTTGCCGCCGTCCACGTCACGGTGACACCCGCGACGGGATTGTTGAACTGATCGGCCACCCGCACCGAGAGTTGCGTCGGCAACGTCGTTCCCACAGTGCCTGTCTGCCCGTCCCCGCCCGCCGCGGTCATCTGCGACGCGCCGGCCGCGGTCGCGCTGATACTGAACGTGACCGTCGTATCCTTGCCCGCAATCGTCGCCGTCGCGGTCGTGGTCTGCGTGCCGATCAATACTCCGAGCGTACGGAATGTCTGCGCATGCCCGTTCGCGTCCGTCGTCGAGGTGGCGGGATCAACCGACCCGCCCCCCGACGCCGCTGCCCACGTCACCGTCACGCCGGTCACCGGATTCCCGTTCGCGTCGCTCACGAGCACGACGTGCGGGGTCTGCAGGCGCGTGGCCACCTGCCCCGTGAGGTTGTCCCCCGAGCTTTTTGCCATGGTGGCCGACGGACCCGCCGTGCCGGTGGCCGTGAACGTCACCGGGCTCCCGGAGAGCGAGCCGGAGGTCGCCGTCAAGGTGTTCGAGCCCGCCGTGGCACTCAACGTCCAGCTCCCGACCGTGGCGATGCCGCTGCCGTTGGTGGTCTGACTCCCGCCGGCGATCGTCCCGTTCCCCGGGGCCACCGCGAACGTCACCGCCACCTGCGCTACCGGATTCCCGTTCGCGTCCTTCACGATCACCGACGGTGGCGTACTGACCGCCGCGCCCGCGGGAGCCGACTGGCTCGTTGCACTGTTCGCCGCAATCGTGGCCGCGGTGCCCGCCGTCCCCGTCGCCGTGAACGTCACCGGGCTCCCGGAGAGCGACCCCGAACCGGCCGTCAGCGTGTTCTGCCCGGCGGTCGGGCTCAGCGTCCAGCTCCCCACCGTCGCCACCCCGCTCGCGTTGGTCGTCTGGCTCCCGCCAGTGACCGTCCCACTTCCCACCGCCGGGGCGAACGTCACCGACACTCCCGCCACCGGATTCCCGTTCGCGTCCTTCACGATCACCGAAGGGGGTGAACTGACGGCCGTCCCGGCCGCCTCCGTCTGACTGGTCGGGCTGTTCGCTGCGATCGTCGCCGCTGCGCCTGGGTTTACAACGACGATCGCCGTCTGCGTGATCGCCACCTCGTTGATCTTGGCCGAGACAGTCTTGGACTCGGCGGTCGTCGATGAGAGCGTGCCCGTCGCCACCCCGTTCGCGTCCGTGGTCCCGCCCGGCTGCGTCAGCGTGTTTCCGGTAACAGGGGTCGTCGCGAGTGTCACCGTGGCTCCCGCGATCGGATTCCCGAACGCGTCCTTCGCCGTCACCGTGATCGTAGATGGGGCACCGCCCGCGGTGATCGGCGACGTCGCCGCCACCGTGGACTGGCTGGCCGACACGGTGCCCGAGCCCGTGATATTGAAGGCGGGCGACGCGCCGCTGAGCGTGCCGCTCGACGCCGTCAGCGTGTACCCGGTGCCGGCCTTATCGATGCTGAGCGACGAGAAGGTCGCCACGCCGCTAACCGCGGCGACCGGGCCGCCGCCGGTGAGCGTGCCGCCACCCGGATTGGTGCCGATCGCCAGCGTGACGTCGCCGCTAAACGTGGTGGCCGTGTGCCCAGCGGCGTCCTGCGCGGTCACCTTCACCGGGGGCGTGATCGCCACGCCCGCGGTCGCGTTGCTGGGCGGCACGGTGAACACGAGCTGCGTCGGCGTCACGGTCGTGATGTTGAACTGCGGGCTACTAAGCGCGGTCAGCCCGCTCGAGGTGGCCCGCAGGCGATACCCGTTGCCCGCATTGTTGATGGACAGGTCGGAGAACGTGGCCACGCCGGCGACGGCGGCCACGGTTTTGGTGCCCGACAGGGTCCCGCCGCCCGGGTTCGAGTTCGCAGGAATCGCGAGCGTGATGTTCCCCGTGAACTGCGTCGCGGTGTTGCCGAACTGGTCGCGTGCCGTCACCTGCACGGGCGGGGAGATCACGGCGCCCGCCGGCGTATTGCTCGGCGGCACCGTGAACGCCATTTGCGTCGCCGTCCCCGCGGTGCCGTCGGCCGTGAAGGTCACCGGGTTGCCGGTGATCCCCGACCCGGAGGCCGCGGCGGTGAGAGTGTTGGTCCCCACCGTCTGGCTCAGCGTCCAGCTTCCGACAGTGGCGATGCCGCTCCCGTTGGTCGTCTGACTGCCACCCGTGACCGAGCCGTTCCCCGGCGCGACCCCGAACGTCACCGCGACGCCCGTCACCGGATTGCCCGCCGCATCTTGCACCAGCACGGAGGGCGGCGAAGCGACCGCTGTTCCCACGGTGCCCGACTGCGTGGTCGGGCTGTTGTTGGTGATCGTCGCCGGCGGGCCCGCATTCAGGGTGATCGGGGCAGTGACCGACGCGAGATCGAGGGTCCCGAAGCTCAACGTGTAGCTGCCCGCAGTGCCGGTCAGGGTGAGCGCGCTGAACGTCGCGGCCCCGTTCGCCCCCGTGGTCGCCGTGGCGTTGCTCGGCGTGGCGCCCGCCGGCGTCACGGCTGCCGTGACGGTCACGTTGCCGCGACTCACGGGATTGCCGTTGGCGTCCTCAATCTGGACGACCGGCTGCGGGGCCAGCGCCACGCCGCTCTGCGCCGTGCTCGAAGGCTGGGTCGTGAACGCCAGCTTTGTCGCCGCTCCCGCTGTCCCGGTCGCCGTGAACGTCACCGGGCTGCCCGACAACGTCCCGGAACTGGCCGTCAGCGTGTTCTGGCCCGCGGTCGGGCTCAGCGTCCAGCTCCCCACCGTGGCCACCCCGCTCGCGTTCGTCGTCTGGCTCCCGCCCGTGATCGTCCCGTTCCCCGGCGTCACCGCGAACGTCACCGCGACGCCCGCCACCGGATTCCCATTCGCGTCCTTCACGAGCACTGACGGCGGTGAACCGACCGCAGTCCCCGCCGGCGCGGTCTGACTCGGCGGGCTGTTCGCCGCGATCGTCGCCGCCGCCCCCGCCGTCCCCGTCGCCGTGAACGTCACCGGGCTGCCCGACAACGTCCCGGAGCTGGTCGTCAGCGTGTTCTGCCCCGCGGTCGGGCTCAGCGTCCAGCTCCCCACCGTGGCCACCCCGCTCGCGTTCGTCGTCTGGCTCCCACCCGTGATCGTCCCGTTCCCCGGCGCCACCGCGAACGTCACCGCGACGCCCGCCACCGGGTTCCCGTTCGCGTCCTTCACGAGCACTGACGGCGGTGAACTGACGGCGGTCCCTGCCGGCGCCGTCTGACTCGTGGGACTATTCGCCGCGATCGTCGCCGCGGCTCCGGCCGTCCCCGTCGCCGTGAACGTCACCGGGCTGCCGGACAACGTCCCCGATGAGGCCGTCAGGGTGTTCTGCCCCGCGGTCGGGCTTAGCGTCCAGCTCCCCACCGTCGCCACCCCGCTCGCGTTCGTCGTCTGGCTCGCGCCCGTGATCGTCCCGTTCCCCGGGGCCACCGCGAACGCCACCGCCACACCCGCCACCGGGTTCCCGTTGGCATCCTTGATGATCACCGACGGCGGTGAGCCGACCGCAGTCCCCGCCGGCGCGGTCTGACTCGGCGGGCTGTTCGCCGCGATCGTCGCCGCCGCCCCCGCCGTCCCCGTCGCCGTGAACGTGACCGGGCTGCCTGACAACGTCCCCGACGTGGCCGTCAGCGTGTTCTGCCCCGCGGTCGGGCTCAGCGTCCAGCTCCCCACCGTGGCCACCCCGCTCGCGTTCGTCGTCTGGCTCCCACCCGTGATCGTCCCGTTCCCCGGCGCCACCGCGAACGTCACCGCCACACCCGCCACCGGATTCCCATTCGCGTCCTTCACGAGCACCGACGGCGGCGAGCTGACGGCCGTCCCCGCCGGCGCGGTCTGACTCGTGGCACTATTCGCCGCGATCGTGGCGGCCGCGCCCGCCGCCAGCGTGATCGCAGCACTGGCCGGCGTGAGGGTGCCGCTGCCGAAGCCCAGCGTGTAGCTCCCCGCCGTTCCACTCAGCGTGAGCCCGCTGAACGTCGCCGCTCCGCTCGTCGTAGTGGTCGCGCTGGCGTTGGTCGCCGTGGCCCCTCCCGGCGTCACCGTCGCGGTCACGACCACGGCACCCTGGCCTACGGAGTTGCTATTGGCGTCCTCGAGCTGAACCACGGGCTGCTGCGCGAGCGGCACCCCGCTCTGCGCGCTCGCGGACGGCGGCGTCGTCAACACGAGTTGCGTAGGCGGCCCCGGGCTCGCCGTCGCGGTGAACGTGACGGGCGACCCGGCAGCTGTCGCCTGCGTGGTCTGCGTTCCCGCCCGAGTGCCCAGCGTCCACGTCGTCGTGGCGATTCCGTTCGTATTGGTCGTCGTGGTAGTAGGATTGACCGACCCGCTGCCGCTCGCCGGCGTCCAGGTGACCGTCACGCCCGCGACGGGATTGCCGAATACATCCGCCACCCGGACGGAGAGTGGCGTCGGTAGGGTGGTCCCGACGGTGCCCGTCTGGCCGTCCCCGCCGGCCGCACTCATCTGGGAAGCGCCCGCGGCGGTCGCGGTGATGGTGAACGTCACAGTGGTGGCCGTACCCCCAATCGTCGCCGTCGCACTGGTGGTCTGGGTGCCGATCAGGAGACCGAGCGTCCGGAACGTCTGGGCATGCCCGTTGGCATCGGTGGTCGACGTCGCCGGATCGACCGACCCGCCCCCCGACGCCGCGGCCCACGTGACCGTGACCCCCGATACAGGATTGCCGTTCGCATCGCTCACGAGCACGACGTGCGGCGTCTGTAGGCGGGTGGCCACCTGCCCAGTGAGATTGTCCCCCGAGCTCTTCACTATCGTAGCCGCCGGCCCCGCCGAGCCGGTCGCCGTGAACGTGACCGGGCTGCCGGACAACGTCCCCGACGTGGCCGTCAGCGTGTTCTGCCCCGCCGTCGGGCTCAGCGTCCAGCTCCCCACCGTCGCCACCCCGCTCGCGTTCGTCGTCTGGCTCCCACCCGTGATCGTCCCGTTCCCCGGCGCCACCGCGAACGTCACCGCCACCTGCGCCACCGGATTCCCGTTCGCATCCTTCACGATCACCGACGGTGGCGTATTGACCGCCGTACCCGCCGGGGCCGACTGGCTCGTCACACTGTTCGCCGCAATCGTGGCCGCCG
>WNFX01005206.1_pt1 | contig 12575 bp, 11 predicted proteins | sample 5400111 | NCBI WGS metagenome assembly WNFX01 (sample SAMN13153363, study PRJNA577476) | soil metagenome | isolation source: 40 cm soil or saprolite under grassland replicate 1 | place: USA:California | collected 2016-06-15
GTGGGTCGAGTACTGCTTCCGACTATTGGGACGTAGTGAAGCTATCAAACTACTGTCGACGGACTCCAGACCGAGATACATTCGAGTAAATCCTCTGATGAATCGAGGCAGAACGACCCTTCCGGCTCAGGCGAAGCGACTGGCCGGAAAGCTCACAAGGGTCCCGTCCGATCCTGGCGTGTACCTCCTTAATGGTTCTCCGTCCGAATTTTCCGCATTCTTTTCGCAAGGTTTGTTCCAAATGCAAGACTTTGCCTCCTATCTAGCGGTTAAGGCTGGAGGTCCAGAGCCCGGCGAGACCGTTCTAGACTTATGCGCGGCTCCGGGGGCAAAGACCGCAACCCTGGCCCAGTTCATGAAGAATAGGGGCAGGATTGTTTCAGTAGATTACTCTCAGAGTAGAATGGACGCTTGGAAGCGTGAAACTTCGAGGCTGGGAGTAAAGATAGCCGAACCTGTGATTGGCGACGCGGCGAGGCTCGCTGTCCACGGGGCATTCGACCTAATAATCATCGATCCGCCCTGTACCGGGACAGGGGTCTTCGACAGGAATCCACGTATGAAGTGGCATTTATCTCTCAAGTCTCTAGAGCGTTACGCCTCTCTTCAACAGCAATTCATGGACGCTGCCACTCCGCTAGTCGCCGAGGAAGGTCGGATTCTGTATTGTACTTGTAGCATAGCAGTGGAGGAGAATGAGCAAGTCATCTCAACGTTTCTGAAGTCGCATGCAGACTTCGAGATATGCCCGATCCTAGGGGAGTACGGGTCGCCAGGCTTGAAGGGTTTGACTGATTGTCGCCGACTATTTCCGCATCAGGACCACACTGCGGGCTACTTCATCTCGCTAATGCAACGGATTAACTGATAATACAAGCTCTGTGGAGTTGGGGCATCTCTCGGTCGTCGTTTGCCTTCGTCGGGAGTACTTTTGGCCCGGTCGTTAGAGATTAGTTGCGCCTGCTAGTTTTTCCCGCGCCTTCGACCAGGGTCCCGATATACTTGTGAGGGTTTCTTTTGAACAAGGGAATCGGTATCTTCGTGGGAAACCTCAGAATCCTTCTTGCCATGCTTCGCAGACTTGTGTTGCGCAGGGCCCTCGGGCTTCGTTGGGATAGCAGCTGAACTGGGAGTCGCGGGTTCATCCGGCTCAGTCACAGTCTTGTCTCTGGTCTTGAAGTGGTCCTTTTTCCGTGGCCGAATCTCTGCTTTGCCATCCGGTAGAGTCGGATGCTCTGTCTCATGTGTCTGAGGCTTATTCCGGACCTCTTCGCTTAGCAGATTCCATCTGTGGCGTAGCTCAGCGTAGCTCTCATCGGCCAACTTGATGAACTCGCGGGCGACTGCAATGTTCTTCTCAAGATCTCTAAGACGTGAATCTAGCTCGTCCGCTATTTCCCTATCCGATAGGTTGTTGAGCAAGGTAGACTCTTTGTCTTGTACTTTTGACACTCTCGATCGATGGGCATTTGCGAGCGAACAATCTAATCCTGATGTTCCCGTTCAAGGACCTGAGCAGTAGCAGACGTCGGAAACGACATCAACCAGTGATATTCCTATGTCGAACGGTCAGCTAGGATCGCAGATGGAAGAGTCGTGGCCTCAGATCCAGGTTGCCTTGGACCTTGTCAGGTTGAGGGATGCACTGCGAATAGCTAGAGCTGCCGCTTCTGAGGGTGTGGGATGGCTTGAAGCTGGAACTCCGCTTATCAAGAGCGAGGGAATGAGAGCTGTTCGGGCCTTAAGCCGAACTTTTCATGCTAGAAAGGTTGTGGCTGATATGAAGACTCTCGATGCTGGCAGGATTGAAGCTGAGATGGCTTTCGAGGCTGGAGCAAAGGTTGTGTCTATTTCCGGCATAGCACATGATCAAACGATTCGCGATTCGGTCCAGACCGCTGCTCGCTATGACCGGATGTTGATGGCTGACCTCCTGATGTCTCCCAATCCGCGAAAGAGAGCGACGCAACTTCAGAGCTTGGGTGTTGACATTGTCTGCGTACACATGGGAATAGACGCACAGAGAGCACTCCGGTCCAGACTGGGCGTCGACCGAAACGTGCGAGAAATGGTCAGGACCCTTCGGATTCCCGTCGCAGTCGCGGGCGGGGTGAACCCGAACAGCGCAAAGGCACTCGTCAAGTCTGGAGTGAAGCTGATTATTGTTGGAGGTTGGATCACTGGCTCCAAGGACCCGGCTAGGGCATCACGTCAAATAGTTGAAAGAGTGAAGCTTCCGGACACGACTCATGACTAAGAACCCATCTCCCGTAAAACTGCGATCCCAGACGGACAAGGCTGAGGATTTTCGCGCGCTCCATCATGGGAGGCAGATTCTGATTCTTCCGAACGCCTGGGATGTGCCGAGCGCACGGGTGTTTGAGGATGAAGGATTTCCTGCGGTAGCGACGTCGAGTGCTGGGTTGATGGTCTCCCTCGGCTACCCTGACGGTCAAGTTATCAGCAGAGACGAGTACATGTCGGCCATTCGAAAAATAAGTCGCGTCTTGTCTGTTCCACTCTCCGCGGATATTGTAGCTGGCTTCGGAGCTACTCCGAAGGAGGTGTTGGCCACCGTGCGAGAGGTTCTGAAGGCTGGCGCAATTGGAATCAACATCGAAGATTTTGCTCACGCCACCAAGAAACTGTTTCCAATTAACACACAGGTCGACAAGTTGAAGGCGATTAAGAAGTTGGGTCAGACGACAGGCATTCCGCTCGTGATTAATGCCAGGACCGACGCGTTTAGATTTGCGCCGGGTGATGAGGGAGTGCGGCTCAAGGAGGCGATTCGTCGAGCCATAGCTTACAGGGATGCGGGTGCTGATTGTGTTTATCCGATGGGTCTGTTCGACGCGGCGTCAATCCGCGTCTTCGTGCAGGCGCTGGACTTTCCTGTGAATGTCATGGTGAGAAAGGGTCTGCCGCGAGTTGATGAATTGAAGAGGCTTGGTGTAGCTCGCGTAAGCTTCGGTCCCAGCGCCTCGTATGCGGCAATGGGACTCTTAAAGCGTGCCGCTCGGGAAGTGCTGGAGGTAGGAACCTATGAGAGCCTGGTCGAGGGCGCAATATCCTTCGACGAGCTAAACAGTCTTGCCCTGCCGAGACGTAATTGATTATGTTACGGACTAGGGCGCGGATTTTGGCTGCCAAGCTGGGGCGAGCGTTTTGCCGAAGAAAGCTCTCACCTTCGGTCTTGTGAGATAATAGATAATTCCCAAATCGATTGCGAGGCCGGCAACACTTGCGATGTTTCCAAACGCCACCTGGATGATAGAGTTGATGATCGACAGAACCAGGACGATGATGCCGACCGTCCAGGCCCAGCCCCTTCCGCGGAGAGCACCAAAGCCCACGGCCACCCAGAATATGCCAACCAGGAGGGAGAACACTCCAAGAAGTCCGAGAATCGTTGCTACGTTGCTTGTCGTTACGTAGGAGACAAGTTGTGGGTAGCCTTGAGAGGTTAGAAAGTCCTTCAGAGGTGATGTTATCGTCCCCACAACAAGGGCCGCAAGCATGAGCGCTCCTCCTGCCACAACCCCCGCTATTCCCCCAAGTATCGACAATACTCCTAGTATAGTTACTCCCTCTGGCCTCTGACGTCCCGGGATCACTTGCATGACTTTTCTCTATGCGATGGTGGTCTTGGATAGCAAGTTAAGGTATTCGCGCCAAAGCATACGCAAAAAAGTAAGAACCATCCGTCCGAAGCCCAAGCGCACTCAATGGGCGGTCGCGTCTCAGAATCTCTACGATCCGTATAGCCGGCTTCTACCCATCAGGTCCGTGAGGACCGGCATCAGGTCTATTCCTCGTATCCGCCCTATGTTTCCTCGGCTTGCGCTGGCTTCGCTGAGCTTGAGGACCCTGCTTGCTGGAACGTCAGGTCCTCCGATAACTAATGGGACAGGATCGCCTGTATGGTATCCGTATCCGACCGGTGTCGCGTGGTCGCTGGTGAGCGCGACATAGTTGGCTCCTATGTCTACCTCATCTATGACATGGCCGACCAGTCCGTCGACGTCTTCGAGCGCCCGCACCTTGCCTTTGAAGTCTGCATCATGTCCTGCTATGTCGGGGGCTTTTACGTGCACTACGACGAAGTTCTTGTCCTTGGCCCCTTCTATCACGGCTTTTGCTTTGGCTTCATAATCTGTCTTTATGCTTCCAGTTGCTCCTCTGACATCAATTACGTCGATACCTGCGGCACTGGCGATTCCCTTGATTATAGCTGTTCCAGAGATGCAGGCGCCGCGTAGGTCGTACATTGATTTGAAGCTTGGAAGTGAGGGACTGGTCCCTGCGCCTCGGGTCAGGATAATGTTGGCGGGTTTCTCTCCATCGTTTGCTCTCTCTTGATTTAGAGGATGTTCTCTCAGGACTTCGTGCGATCTCTTGACGAACTCGTTGACAGCTGCCGCTGTTCTCTTCGCTTCATCCGATCCATCGGTAGCTCTGGAAATAACAAGCTTCAACCCTTCCTCTCCAGGATCAGTGTCAGTAACATGCCGAGACAATTTCTCACCTCTCAGTACGAGAACCGCGCGGTGTTCGACCGTTGGCTTGAAGATGGTCTTGACTCCCGGCGTACTCTCGACCTTGACCTCGCTAACAGACTTTGCTAGTTTCGATGCGCCCTTGCGAATTCTGCCGGCCCGTCTGTCTTCCACGCGGAAGTCATCATCCACAGTTGCGAAGTTCACGCGAAACGCGACATCGTTGGGTCTTAGGTCAATGCCTGCGCCCAGCGCTTCCAGTGCTCCGCGTCCTGTGTAGTATCTAGCTGGATCGTAGCCTAGCAGCGCGAGATTTGCGACGTCGCTGCCAGGTCTTACTCCAGGAGAGATAGGATCTAGTGATCCGACTAATCCGCCTTTGGCCAGTCTGTCCATGTTAGGCGTGTTGGCATACTCTAAGGGTGTTTTGTAGTCGTGGTCGATGAGTGGCCGGTCGCCCATTCCATCAACAACGATCAGTACCGCTCTCTTGTCAGCCATTACTGAAATCTACCTGCTGACATTTTTGCGGTAATAGGGTTAAAACGCTTTCCCATGAATCTCGCGAGCGTGAGAGATCTAGATTCATTGTTGTTCACTTCCTGAGTGTAATCTGATCGATGATCAATTTCTCTTTGACTTTGCGTGTTAATCCAGGCTCTCTAGGCCCGTCGCGTTGGCAAGAATAGATCAAGAAATGGAGACTGCGAGTTAACGTGCGGGGTGGACGTTCTTCGACCAAAAGCATTCGCGACAGATCCTGGCCACGAAAGCCAAGTTAAGATGCGCGATCGGAATGACAGACGGTGCCTCAAAAAGGCGGATTCGAAACATCAATCTTGCGACTACTGAAACTAGTTCTCCCAGTGAACTATTGGGAAGTGGTCACCCTGATGAGGAAGACTGGGTTGATTGGTTGATCATTGGAATTTGTCGGGGTTTTCCAAACCAGATTGGCCGCGGTCATTGGTCCGATCACTTTTCCAAAGACTGTGTAATTTCCGTCGAGGTGGTTGTTGTTGGCCATGTTGATGTAGAATTGGGAGGTCCCGCTATTCGGGTCCTGCAAACGTGCCATTCCGAGATATCCAAGGCTGTTGTGAAGAGTAGGGTCGATCTCGAGAGGAACAGTCTGAGAGGACCCGCCGCTTCCCCAAGTAGACCTGCTGGTGTTGCCGTACCTGGTGTTCGGGTCTCCAGTTTGGATCACGGGCGGACTCTGGGCGATTCTGTGCCAGACAAGATTGCTATAGAAACCGGATTGAGCCAGACTCACAAAGTTGTTGACGGTTCTGGGAGCTTGTGCTCGATAGAGTTCGACCACTATCGTTCCATTCGATGTTTCTAGCGTAGCATACACGGGTGTATCCACTACAGGCGTTACTGAGTGTTTCAGACTTCCGCTGGTTCCCGTGACGGTGACACTGTAGGTGCCGTTATTCGCTGCGGAAAGGGTCAACTTAGCGGTTCCCGAGCCGGTCACGTTTGACGGGCTGATTGTTGCGGTAATACCACTCGTACCGCTCGCAGAGAGCTGGACAGTACTGTCAAAGTGGTTGACTGCGGTGATATTGACGGTTTCGGTAATCGGACTGCCGGCATGAATCGTTATGGCGGTATGGGCGGCGATTACGAAGTCGGGAGGGCCTGACAGGCCTAACGAGTAGATGTACAAGCCAATGGCTGCTATCACGATAATGATCACGATTGTTGCGAGATAGATTCTTCCTCGATTTTGCCGCTTGCGAACCGTCTGGACGGGCCTTTTCTTCTGCCAACTAGGCCTCTTTTGATTCGCGGGCATTCGGAGCCACATCCAATATTTCCTTGTTTGATAGGCTTGTTGAAATATCATTCGTTTTCAGAGAATTTGGTTCTCAATCCGCATGTTTCGGGAGCTTCAGCTTGCGAATCTCTCTCCCGGAGAACCTTGAATACCAGTGTCTCTACGACTATCATCAATGCTGACCTCGAAACTACGGCTAGACGATGTTGTAGATTGGTTGCTTAGTCATGAAAGTCCCCCGATACGGTATTTTGCACTCCGAGACCTTAAGGGCGCGTCACTCTCTGACTCTAGTGCCTCGAGAATTCAGAGCGAGATTGCTGAATGGGGTCCAGTCGCGAGCCTTCTAGCGAAACAAGACTCGAAAGGGTATTGGGCCTTTCCAGAGGATTGCTACTGGCCGAAGTGGAGTGCGACGGTTTGGAATATCATTCTTCTAGGTGAGATGGGAATCAGCCCGAGTCATCCATCTGTCGTTGCCGGTTTCGAATACCTTCTCAAGACCGCGATGTCCCAAGACAAGTCGTGGCCTCCTAAAAGCCAATCAGGTCCCGAGTCCTATCCTGTTCTCTGGGAGCCTTGTGTCACCGGCAATATGGCACGGACCCTCGCGGTTTTCGGGTATGGACACGATCCTCGAGTCCAGCTAATGTTCGAGTTTCTTGTCAAGACCCAGCTTCCGGACGGGGGTTGGAACTGTGAGTTCGGAGAGTGGGGTGTGAAGATTCACCATAGCTCCTTCATGTCGACCGTAGAGCCGCTCTGGGCTTTCTCGGCACTCGACCAGAGCCTCTGGCCGAGGGGGTCGAAGGAGGTCGTCGACCGAGCTGCTGAGTTCATGCTCATGCATCGATTGTACAAATCCGACCGAACCGGCAAAGTCATCAATGAAGAATGGACGAAGCTTCACTTTCCACTCTTCTACTTCTACGATATCCTCCACGGCCTGCGGGTCTTAGCAGATCTCGGATATGGTAGTGATGAGCGTGTCTCAGATGCTCTCCAGCTTATCAAACAGAAACAGCTCGCGGATGGGACATGGCCTATGGAGAGCACGTACGTCAATGCGCTTCGATGGAACTACGTGAAAGACCCGACGACGGGCGCCTGGCACGAGGAGAGGCGCGAGAACACGGCCGTCATCCCGGAAATCTACCATCAGATCGGCCGGGTAGGCGATCGTAATGCGTGGATTACACTAAACGTATTGCGCACCCTCAGGAAACTCTCCTGACTCGGGTGTCCGAGAAGACGCATCTAGAGAAGATGAAGATCGCAGAACACAATCGCGTCGTCTAATCGAGACTCGTTACTTACACTCACCTCCCTCCAAAAAATCGCAACAATAATCTCCAAAACTCGAAAAACAACAGAGACGAAAAAAAACAAGAATTCTTATTTTAAAGAGCGGTCCTCTCGGATCACGCGCCACCGAGCCCCTTCTCCCATGACTTGTCCATTGTGCCATGAAGAAATTGACGCGGCAGGAGCTGGCTACTGTGCTACTCACCAGCACGCCTTTGAGAATATCAAACAAGCCTTCAGCACGTGGAAGGTCGCCTACGGCAACCCAAGGGTCCCTGATTTTCTTGAGCGCGTTCAGAACCTTCCTCAGACAGGCTTAAAGGCCAAAGAAATCGCCCGTTTCTTGCTAGAGAATCCGTCGAGGTGGAAGTGATACAGACTCTCATCGTCTGCGAGAAACCGGACGCCGCCACTCGCGTAGCACGGGCCCTCGACGAAGACGGCGACCCACGCAGGGTCAATACGCAGGGCGTCCCATACTACGAAGCTAGGAGCAGACAAGAGACGATAATCGTCTGTTCGGCACTCGGCCACCTCTACTCCATCGACTCTAAAGGCCACACTCCCCATCGCTACTATCCTATCTGGGACTACAGATGGGAGCCAAAACATCTCATCGACAAGAAATCCGCCAGGCTCAATCGATGGATCCAGACCATCAGTTCTCTGGCTAGAAACGCAGACCGTTTCATCAACGGCTGCGACTATGACCTCGAAGGATCGCTGATCGGATACACGATCCTCCGATACGCGTGCAGTGGCGCCCACGCCAGGGCTCAACGGATGAAGTTCAGCACGATGACTGAGAAGGAACTCCAGACCGCCTACAACACGGCTCTTCCCCAACTGGATTATTCCCAGGTCGAGGCAGGCCGATGCAGGCATGAGCTGGACTGGCTCTATGGAATCAATCTCAGCCGACTCCTAACAGAATCTGCCCTGAAGCAGAACCGGGGCTACTCGACGCTCTCAACAGGACGGGTCCAAGGTCCCACGCTGAAATTCGTCGTTCAGCGGGAAGAGGAAATCCAATGCTTCACACCCACCCCCTTCTGGACTATCGACGCAACGATCCAGCATCAGGGCCAGACATATCCCCTCCAATACGCAAAAGAGAAGGTTCCCACACTAGCCGAAGCGACACAAATCTCACGAGACTGCAAGAACGTCCTCCTAGAAGTCGCAAACTTCGAAACCCAGACCATCGAGCAACCACCACCATATCCATTCGACCTGTCAACCCTGCAGTCAGAAGCCTACAGACACTTCCGCTACACTCCTTCTAGGACCCTCGCTCTTGCTGAAAGGCTCTACCTAGACGCTCTGATCTCCTATCCCAGAACCTCGAGCCAAAAACTCCCCCCTGATATCGGCTATTCCGAGATTCTCCGAGGAATAGCCGCCAGAGCCCAGTACAGATCATTCGTCTCGAAGCTCACAAGCAGAACCTCCCTGCGACCCAACCAAGGCCCAAGAGAGGATCCCGCCCATCCCGCAATCTACCCAACCGGGGAATCGCCCAAGACAAGACTCCTCCAACCCGAGGCAAACCTGTTGGACCTCATCATCAAGAGATTCATGGCAACCTTCGCCGAATCCAGCCTCCTCGAAACGACAAAGCTCGTTCTCAGGAAGGACCAGCACAGCTTTTTCCTGAAGGGATCTAAACTGTTGAGAGATGGCTGGATCGAATTCTACCGGCCGTATGGCTCTGAGGCAGACCAGAAACTCCCCGATCTAAGAGTGGAAGAAAGAGTTCCGATAAAGAAGCTCGACGCCGTCGAGAAGTTCACCGAACCTCCCTCACGTTACAACCCAAGCAGTCTGCTCCGAAAGATGGAGGATGAGAATCTTGGAACAAAAGCGACCAGGGCCGAGATCATCGAGATTCTCTACCGGCGAGGCTATATCAAGGACATTCGAATCCAGGCCACACCTGTCGCGGTCAAGATCATCAGCATACTTGACCGGTATTGTCCTATGATCACGGACCCCGAATTCACGTCTCAGCTGGAAAGCCAGATGGAAGAGATTCAATCAGGAGAGGCAACAAGACGCGGGGTCCTCACGAGCACCCTTGAACGTCTACGGCCCATTATGCTCCACCTAATCTCGAAAGAAGAGGTTTTGGGCACTCAGCTTGCCGAAGCCGCCGCCACCCAGAGAAGATCTAACGCCACATTTGACTATCCGTGCCCTTCATGCGGCTCGAGCCTAATCATAATTCGGAGCCGAGCCTCGGGTAAAAGGTTCATCGGATGTACAGGATACGAGAAAGGTTGCAGATTCACATTACCTCTCCCTCAGTTCGGATCTCTCAGCATAACCGAGAAGACTTGCAAAGTCTGCGGATTCCAGCTTATTACGATGCCATCAGGAAGATGGAGGCGCATGACCTCTTGTCCTCGATGCTACTCAAACAAAGCCAAGGAACCGTCCAGGGTCATCAGCACACCTGGACCGATTAAGATCCCTTCGTAAGAGTCTATTTGAACGTGCGCCGCTTGTCTAGGATCAGTAGGAAGGTCAAAGACGCGAAGAACATCAAGACAACAAGCGATGCCAGGAATGCAATCGAGATGGGCTGCTGAGCCACCATTGCAAACGATGAAAACTGGGGATAGGATAACGCCGTCATGAGCGCGAAGGCGGGCGCGATCACCTGCGGAAGAAAGAGCCCCAGACCAAGCCAGAGACCCCATCTTGTCATCTTCACGACCCCAAGGCTTCCCAGCAATGAAAACGCACCTATAACGTATAGGGGCCAGATGCTTGGGTCGCTCGCTGCTATGGGATAGACGAGATAGTACGCCCCCGAAGTAGCATAAAAGAAGGCTGAGATCGAGAGCCCCACGGGCCGCATAGCCTCTGTAGCCTTAGTATCGGGCTTCGTCTCCTGCTTGGACATGTTCCAACCCAGAGCGACCCGCTAAGGTCTCCCAAAATAAGCCCTTCGTTAGGCGGGCGATCCCAAAATGCGGGCAGAAAAAAATGCGCCGAGCCAGAAATTCTGCGGAGCCTGCGGCTCAGCTCTCCAACCCTTACCAGTCAAGGGACTCTGCGACAGCTCTCTTCAGGCAAGAACTATTGTGAACAATTATTTGCCTTTGTCAAAACCAAACGACCTAGCAGCCCGAAGCCGAGGTCCCCAGAAAGTCCACTCTGGCAAGCCTTGTATCCTCGGATATGGGCCCGTGAGTCTTGACGTCTTGTAGAGCAAACGCAATAATCCCCGCCGTTCCTCCGTTGGTTACAAAAGCGTATTCTTCCCAGTAATCACACGCCCTTTCTGACAGCTGGGCTATTCGGCTAATGACCAAGAATGCGAGTTTCTGGAAATGTGATAATTGCGGCTATACTAACGACGCCAGGGATGTCTTCTGCGAGAACTGCAAACGCGGGGTCCGTCCAGAACATTCGGAGATCGACGATTATCTTGCCAATACAGTCGTAAGAGAAATGTGGAAGAGTCAGAAATAGTCTGGGCAACGCCTCTGTAGCCGATCTCTTATTTCATCATGATGGAACTGCTTGACCTGTCTCATAACCCATGACTTGAGAGCAAAATTTCGTCATGGTCTGCCTGTTGGAAGCAAGCCTTACATTCATTGCGGCCGTAGCCTTGAAAGAACTTGAGCAAGGCCAAGCTGTACCTCTCTCCTCGTCCAGAGTTCACGGGAGTCTCCAGCTCGTTCGAGAATTCACGTTACGTTTTCTTCGGAGTGCCCTACGATAGGAGTAGCACGTACAAGGCCGGATCGCGTTTCGGCCCAGGTGCCATTCGGGACGTGTCAGCGAACCTTGAACTGTACAGTATCCGATCAAACGTTGATCTGGAGAAAGTTCCCGTACACGATATGGGGGACGTAGATACTGTGGAGGACAGCCAAGAGACTTTGAAAAGAGTGACTTCCGTCTGGTCTGAGCTTGTAGCCGCTGACAAGATTCCGATTATGGTTGGAGGAGAGCACACTATAACGAAGGCTGCGATTGATGCCCTGCCCTTGGACCTTGGCGTCGTCAGCTTTGACGCTCATCTTGATCTTAGAGACGAGTATCTTGGTGAGAAGATCATGCATGCAACTTTCATGCGAAGAGTTGCAGAACGCATCGGCCCCGGACACGTCATGGAAGTGGGCATTCGCGCTTTCTCAAAGCCAGAGCTGGACTATTGCAAAAAGTCCGGAGTGGAGGTCATCACTCCGCTGGATCTCAGAAGAAGTTCAGTCGAGAAGACTGCTCAGAGAATCAGAAGCTTTCTCGCCAAGTCCCCCCACGCGTACGTCACCGTCGACATTGATGCGTTAGACCCTGCCTACGCGCCTGGCGTAGGAAACCCGGAACCTGACGGGCTTTCGACTGACGAATTACTCACCCTTGTCCAGGGATCGATGGGCCGGAACATCATAGGCCTCGACGCGGTGGAAGTTTCGCCCGAGCTCGATTCTGGCCAGACGGCGGCGGTTTGTGCAAAGGTCATATTCGAGGCAGTTGCTGCCCTCTCGGTTCGAGGCCTTCAAGAATAATGCTGGATAACTACGTAACCGCCTCGACTACTCGTGTCAAGAGCGACAAGAACGTTCCTAGGTCAAGGTTCGACGAACTCAAACATAGGGCAGAGAAGAAACTCAACTCGTCCTCGTCATTCAACGCTAAGGCCAATTTGAACGGTGTCGTCGTTGAGTTCTGGGGCAACAGCCAGCACCAGTATGATTTCTGGAGGCTCAACTGGAATGAGGCCAAGGCGAACTCCACTACAGATGCGAGGATCATCTCAGCGTTCGGTGTCCAAGACTCTGAACCATCCGCGTTCTATTGTCCGGAGACCCACGAATCCCTCTTCTTTAACACAGAATACTACGGGCAGTGCAAGAGCTGGGCCCTGGGAATGGCCGCGGCGGTCCTCGAGACGTCTAGGAACACGCACTCGATCCACGGTGCCTGCGTTGACGTTGACGGCAAGGGAGTCATCATCGTCGCGCCAA
>WNFX01014310.1_pt1 | contig 12569 bp, 17 predicted proteins | sample 5400111 | NCBI WGS metagenome assembly WNFX01 (sample SAMN13153363, study PRJNA577476) | soil metagenome | isolation source: 40 cm soil or saprolite under grassland replicate 1 | place: USA:California | collected 2016-06-15
CATACGGGCTTCGCGGCGATGCTCTCCTCGTGCTGGGCCCTGGCGTGGAGATGGCGGAACGCCTCGACACGATGGCCAAGCGACCACTGCACGGGCGCCGCATACTGATCACTCGCGCGCGCCACCAGGTCGATCCTTTTCGCCGCGAGCTCGTCGACCTCGGTGCATCGGTGGTCGAGATTGCGACCATCGAGATTCGGCGCCTGCCCACCGACGACCGCGTCACGCGAGCGATCAACAACCTGGAGCGGACCGCGCTGGTGATCTTTGCGTCCGCCAACGCGGTCGACATCTTTTTCCAGATGCTGCTGACCACGGGCTCCGACGCCCGCGCGCTGCATAACACCAAGCTGTGCGCGATCGGCCAGGAGACCGCGGACGCGCTCGGTGCGCATGGACTGCGACCCGAGCTGGTGACCTCTGAATACACCGCCGAGGGCCTCGCCAACGCGCTGCAGGGCTGGGAGATGGCCGGCATGCGGGTGCTGGTGCCGCGCGCGGAGGTCGCGCGCGACGCTCTACCATCGCTGCTTGCGAATCGAGGTGCTGAGGTTGAGATCCTGCCGGTGTACAGTGCCGTGTGCCCGGCCGAGGCGGGCCCAGCGCTGCTGCGCCTGTTCGACGGAGAAGGCGTTGACGTGATCACCTTCACCAGCTCCTCGACCGTCTACAACTTCGTGCGTGCGTTTCCGGAGGACCGGCTGCCGGCGATCCTGGGGGACGCCGAGATCGCCTGCATGGGCCCGGTGACCGCAGACAGCGCGCGCAAGCTCGGCCTCAATGTGTCGATCGTCGCCCGCGAGTACACGACGCACGGGTTGGTGCAGGCGATCGCCGAGGCGACGGCGAGGAAGTGAGCCAGGCAAGACAGTCGCGGCGAGCGGCGCCGGTCCAGCCGGACGAGCTTGACGCCCCCTTGCCGCGCGGCCGGCAGGCATGGCTGGCGGTGCTCGTCATGGGAATCGTCGTTGCGGCCGTGATCGGATCCGGGCTGCTGATCAAGCACGCGATCGAACCGATGGTGCCCGCGGCGCTCGCCAACTGCGTCACCTCGACCCAGATCAGCCCGCATCAGTTCATCGGCCCCCAACCGATGTGCATAACCGCCTCTCAGAAGCTGGAGGCGACCATGACGACGACCCAAGGCGACGTCGTCATCAAGCTGCACCCCGAGGTGGCGCCCGTGACGGTCAACAACTTCGTCGTGCTCGCCACCCACGGCTACTTCAACGGCCTCGGTTTCTGGAAGTCGGAGGACTGGGTGCTGCAGGGCGGCGATCCGCGGGGTGACGGCCGGGGCGGACCGGGCTACAACCTTCCCGACGAAGGCAGCGCCACGCCCTGGGGCCTGGCCGCCGTGGGCATGGCTCGCGTGCCCGGCGGGGCCGTCAACGGGAGCCAGTTTTTCATCATGAAGGCAGACTGGCCGGGTTCCGGACCGACTGCGGTCTACAACCGGTTCGGCACCGTCAAGTCTGGGATGGAGAAGGTCCAGAGCATGACCACGAGCGACACGATCGTCTCGATCACGATCAAAGTCTCCTGATAGGCGTTTGACGGTGGCCTGACGACCCTCAGCCTATAATCGGCTGGAGATGTTCGGCATCCACTGGGCGTACATCATTCTCCTCCTCGTGGTCGTGCTCATCATCTTCGGGCCGGGCCGGCTGCCCGAGCTGGGTGGTGCGGTAGGCAAGGCGATGCGGGAGTTTCGCAAGGCGACCAACGACCTGACCAACGAGGTTACCTCCGCCGCGCAAACCAAAGCCGAACCCATGAACACCACCGAGAGCACCGCCAAGGGCTCGACGTCCGAGGCCAACCCCCCCAAGAACTAGTGGTCGGCGTCGGCCGCCCACACCGCAGCGCGCGAATCGAGACGCCGATACGTGCGTCAGTGGGCCCGGCGCGTCGTCGTCACGCATCACGATGCGCTCCTCCTAGCGCCACCCCTTCCTTCGGCTCGGCGCCCCGAGCGGCGACATTCGGTCGCCTTTCGCGTGCTGCGGCCCGTTCGGCCGCCGCCGCCTACTGAGGCGCCGTGGCGCTTCTGAGCAGGGTCCTTCAGCGCAGGCCTAGGGCTCCTGCGCCAACCGAGGACCAGCGCATGTCGGTGATCGAGCATCTCGAGGCACTGCGCCGCGCCCTGATCGTCGCCCTGGTCGCGTGGGTGGTGGCCACGGTTGGGGCCTTCTTCATCTCAGCGCAGGTGATCGACTTCCTTATCCACCGGGCCGGCATCCATCACGCGATTTATCTGCAACCAGCCGGCGGCGTGATCAACCAGCTGAAGGTCGCGATGTACATCGGCATCATCATCGCCGCGCCGATCGTGATCCAGCAGGCATGGTGGTTCGTCAGCCCCGGACTGCATGCGACCGAGCGGCGCTTCATCCTGCCGCTGATCCTCGCGACGATCGTCTTCTTCGCGATTGGAGTGGGGGTCGCGATCTTTGCGCTTCCTCTGTACATCAATGTGCTGAACCGGTTCGCTCCGGCGGACGTCTCCTACCTGCCCGACCTGAGCCAGTTCATCAGCTTCGTGCTGTTGATGGTCATCGGTTTTGGAATCGTCTTCGAGCTGCCGGTGGTGCTCTTTGTGCTCGGCATGCTCCGCATCACGTCATCCAGGTGGCTGCACAAGCGCCGGCCCTACTTCTTCCTCGGGCTCGGGCTCACAGCGAACTTCCTCACGCCAGGTGCGGATCCGGTGACTCCGCTCATCATGTTCATCCCGCTATATCTTTTCTACGAGGGGACGGCGCTATTACTGAAACTTCTCGGACGGTAACGGGCACGGCCGCGCGGCGTGATGGGCGGGCGCCGGACCAGCTCAGGCCCCTGAAGATCGAGCTCGGAGTCAACGTCCACGCCGAAGGGTCGTGCCTGATCGAGATGGGTCGCACGCGCGTGTGGATCACCGCCAGCGTCGAGGACCGTGTCCCGATGCATCGACGCGGCAGCGGCCAGGGATGGATCACGGCCGAGTACTCGATGCTGCCGCGCGCCACTCACGACCGGGGAGCGCGCGAGGCGATCCAGGGGCGACTCGGCGGGCGGACGCACGAGATCCAGCGCCTGATCGGCCGCTCACTGCGGGCGGCGGTCGACATGAGCCGGATCGGTGAGCGGACCATCACGCTCGACTGCGATGTGCTGCAGGCCGACGGCGGAACCCGGACCGCCTCGATCACAGGCGCGTTTGCCGCCCTGTACATGGCGGTCAAGCGGATGAAGGATGCCCGGATGATTGCCGAGCTCCCGGTGCGGCAGCACGTGGCGGCGGTCAGCTGCGGGATCGTCGAGGGGACGCCGGTGCTCGACCTTGATTACGCGGAAGACTTCCAGGCCTCGACCGACCTAAACAGCGTGATGGGCGAGGACGGGCGCCTGGTCGAGCTGCAGGCGACGGCCGAAGGCGCCCCGTACACCCGCGCCGAGCTCGATTCGATGCTGGGGCTGGCCGCGAAAGGGATCAAGGAGCTGATCGTCGCGCAGAAGCGCGCGCTCGCCTCGCTCTGATTGACTCCGCGTCCCCGCCTCGTCATCGCGTCGGGGAATGCCGGCAAGCTGCGCGAGTATCGCGATCTCCTGGCTGACTCGCACGTCGAGCTGATCGCGTTGGACACCGAGATCGTGGAGGTGGGGGACACCTACGCGAATAACGCCCGCCTGAAGGCGGAGGCCGCGCTCGCGAAATCCGGGCTGCCTTCGCTGGGCGACGACTCGGGGCTGGAGGTCGAGGCGCTGGGTGGATTCCCCGGGATCCGCTCCGCGCGGTTGGGGCCGACGCAGAAGGAGCGGACCGCTGAACTGTTGCGCCGGCTGGAGGGCGTGCCCCGGCCGTGGAACGGGCGCTTCGTCTGCGTGATCGCGCTCACCATGCCGGGCTCCGCGACGCGGTTTTTCGAAGGCGAGTGTCGCGGCGAGGTGGTGCCGGAGTGGCGCGGGGAGGCGGGGTTTGGCTACGACCCCATCTTCCTGGTGCCGGGCACGGGGAAGACGTTTGGCGAGATGCCGCCCGAGGAGAAACGGAAGTACAGCCACCGCGCGAGGGCGGTGCGCGCGCTGCTAGAGTCGGGCGCGCTGCGCGAGCTGTCTGGTTCAATCGACGCGCGCGGGCGGTAGCTTAGCTCGGAAAAGCGCCTGGTTTGGGACCAGGAGACCGCGAGTTCAAATCTCGCCCGCCCGACCAGCTCTGTTCTGGGTCGCCGAAACGGTCGATTCTGAATTCGTTTCGATCGTTTTGGCAGGCGTCGGGCGCGAGGTTGGAATGGCTGCGGAAAGCGCCTGGAACATGCCGAGTTAAGAGACTTGGAAATGGCCTACCAGTTACAAGGGAGGCCAAGATGGGCGCCGTGAAACATGCGGTTCAGGTCGTTGATGGTGGTGGCTTCGCGGTGCCGGTGCGGCGTCAGCCGCCGCTGGTCGTTGGCTACGAGCATTTCCGCCTCGACCGTCAGGGCGCGCTGCTCTCGCCAAGGACCTTGACCTACTACGACGAGACCGTCCTGCCGTTTCTGCGCTGGCTCGAGGCCAATGGCGTCCGTCGCTTCGACGAGGTCGACGTCGGGCGTGTGCGCACATTTCGGGCGCACCTCGCGACAAGGGTCGGCAAGTATGGCCGGCCGCTGGCGCCAAAGACGATCCTGGAGTACCACCGCGCGATCCTGTGCTTCCTTCGCTGGGCGCGGCGCGAGGGCTACGCGGTCGACAGCCGGATCCTGGAGTTGACCGCGCCACGGGTGCCGGACAAGGAGCCGACCGTTTATCACATCGCCCAGGTCGGGAAGATCCTCGCCGCCTGCAATCCAAACGTTCCGACCGAGGACCTCGTGGTTCGGATCCTTGTCGGGTCAGGCCTTCGGCGCGAGGAGCTTTGTGGCCTTGCGGTGATCGGGCCTGATGGGCTCTCGGATGTCATGACCGACTCGCTCGGGAGCGGCCGGGTTGAGCTCCGGGTGCGTTGGAACGCCGGCGCTAAGGGGCGCAAGTCTCGCCGAGTGCCGATCACACCGAAGCTGGCGACGGCGATCAAGCGCTACGAGGCGCGCCACCGGGTCGACACCGACCTGCCGCAGCTGCTCATCAACGAGGCAGGTCGGGTCTACAAGGTCCGGGGATCAAATCGATGATGGATCGGCTCACCAAGCGGACTGGCTTCCGAATACACGCCCATGCGTTCCGGCACACGTTTGCGACGGTGGCGGCAAAGATGGGCTGGAACTTCGAGCACCTACGGGCTGCGATGGGCCATTCGGACTATGGAATGCTGCAGCGCTACGTGCGCCTCGCTACGGAGCGCGACCTGGGCTCGCGCGCCGATTGGGTGGAGCTGATTGCGAGCAATCCCGCGATGGAGTGGAAGTGAGAAGCTCACCAGCGTGAATCCACAAACCAATGAACCTCTTGAGCGCCGAGAGTGGGAATTGCTGTACCTCTGGTCGAGGCACTGCTTTCCGAGTTTCTGGTTGCAGACGCCGCTAGCGGTTCGGCGCTTCGCAGGTTGGCTTGAGCTCAATCCTTTAAGCGACGAGGCGCGGCTCGAAGCGGCGAGTTGGTGGGCTGAGCACGAATCCGGGCCGACCCAATGGGAGAATGATCTTCTTGTGCCATGGAGGCAGTTCTCGAGCGAGGAGTACTCATTGCGAGCAGCCAGGATTGATCCGCACACGGCCCGCCGGTTCGGTGATTGGCTTCGACGGCGCGGCGGCCGGACGCCAATCGCAGCTCTTGATCTACCGGTGTTGGCTTTCCACATCCTGAGAGTCAACGATGTGCGGTTCATCGAGCAGCTGGATGACCAGACGCTGAGCAGATCAGTCTTTGCCCGGATCAAAAACGACGTTCTGGAGCGCCTCCGATGGTGGCGCATCCAATCGGGCGACGCGGGCGCCCCTCCGGCTCTATAGCGACAGGTAGTCAGACGGTTCCTAAGCGTCCTGGATCCGTAGTCGGCTTACGAGTCTGAGAGTTGACGGATCATGTTGTCGACCTCGGCAGCGATCCGGCCTTCATCATCAAAGTCACCGAGATCCTTTAGTTCGAAGACGATTTCGTTGACGTCCTCATCATCGGAGTAGTCGACGTGGATGGGTTGGGACGAAAAGTGAGACCGCCATCCATAGGGCGTCCACTCTTGCGGAAAGGCGCCAACGAACATGAGCAGAGCCCACCAATGAACTTGTTCGTTTGTAGTTTCCCATCGCGCCGATCCCTAAGCACGCGTAGGACGGTCATACGTCCAAACGTGAGCTCACCACCGAGGGCTTGTCCAGCCAGTTGAAGCTGCTCTTGTGATGCCCTACGAAGCTCGTCAATATGAACCAGGTCGCCGTCGAGAGCGTCTTTGAGGAGCGCCGCCACACGGTCTTGGTTTGGCTGCTCACTCATGGCGCGCGAGTTTACCTGCCGTGCATGTTGTGTGATCCCGCATTCCGAGCTGGAGACACGCGCCGGAGGCTCTATTTCAAAGATTGGACCGTTTTGACGCTCGACGTCTTTGGACGACTTTGGACGTTTCGAAAGGCCATTGCTTTTGGGGCCGCCAAACCGTACATGCCGTTGCGGTCGCTGAGGCGCTCGCGATCGGTTCCCAGATGAGCTCGGCGAGTTTGTGGACCGTAGACGTTGCAACGATCGATCGGGCGAGGATTCTTCGAGGCTGGACACGACGAGCGCTCGGCAGAGAGGCGCATGTCGACGAGGGAACTCTGTGCGACTTGTTCGCTGGGCGGCGGCGCTCAAACTTCGGTACCTTGCGAGCGATATGCCTCGCTCTTGGGTTATCTCTGCAAGATGTCATTAGGTTCGGCGACGATCGGAACGCTGAACGCGGCTGGGCGCGCTTGCCGGATTGGTTGAATCCGTGGTGGTCGGACGTTCGCCAGATCCGCAGCCCATTGGATCAGCAGACAGCACGAAATTCGATCCTCGATGCAAGTGGCTTCTTGAAGGGTGCGCTCGGCCGCAATCTGCTGGGCAAGACCCTGACGCGAATCGTGGTGGCATCTGCGCCGGCCTTGGGTGATCGCACGCGTAACAGTGGCTCCGGCGAGCCCGGGATCACTTGTATCGCTCCGTCTCGGCAGAAGCCTCTTCCAGGCGGCCATCATCACTTTCTTCGTCATTTTTGCTCTAGGCGGACCTCTGGTCTTCCTAGGCTTTGCGATTGCGGCGGTGGTCGGAGGTCATCACGAGCCTCCGCCGTGGTGGGTCTATCCCGCTTGGGAGGCCCAGGATGCAGCCATCTACGCGGAATGCATGGCCTTGAACAGCGCTGCGGTCCGCCGCGATAGCGCATGGCTAGTTCAACGAATCACCGATCTGGTGAGCGGAATCGTGGTCGCGGACAGCGGGGACGCCAGGTCCTCGGAGCGGAGCGACGACGTGTGACCATGCTGGGATAGCAAGCCTATGACTGATCTGGAGGACGTCTCCGTCAAACCGAGCGTCTATTTTCCCGAGCCTGCTTCGCCTGACGAGACATGGCAGGAATGGGATGAGAGTGCAGTTCAGTGGTTAACGCGTTCGACTCAGCCAAGAGCGCGGGCCATCCGAGAATTCTTGAACGTCAACCTCGGTCATTTCCTTCCTAAAGACGCTAAGGGGCTTGCCCAAAGGCTGAATCAGGATTGGCAGTCGTTCTTCTTCGAACTTATCGTTGGCCGCTATCTGCAGGTCCTCGGTGCCGGAGTGGAATATGAGCCGCGTGGCTCAAATGGCACGCATGTGGACTACCGCGCTACCTTTCCGGACGGCATTGTCGTTTCAGTCGAGTGTGTCTCGAAGCGGTTCAACCAGGGAGCGCAACAAACCATCGAGCGCAATGGAAAGCAAGCCCGTATGCTCGCCGACGTCGGCCCGATAGGTTGGATCATCGAGTTCAGACGATTTCCTGAGGCGAATTCAGCTGATGAGTTTCAGCCTTATGTCGAGAGCGCGAAACAGTTCTACTCGACATTGCCGGAGCCAACGGCAGACGGACGACACTTGGAATTCTCTTGGGAGGGTGTCAGCGGGCAGATGGAGCTTGAAGCGATCCCATTCCCGACGGGCACGATGCCGAATCACTTGGGGCCGGCAGTGACATTCATGGATGACTCCATAGTCAGACTTAAGAACGCTCTAATCGACAGCCATAAGCGAAGGCAGGCTACAGGAGCTGTTCCGCCCGTTTTTCTGGCCGTCGATTGTCCGTTCAACGGCCCGGATACCGAAGACTTCGACCAGGCCCTCTTTGGTCAGACTGTCGACCACCGCGACATTGACTCCCGGCTGAGCCTGGGCATTACCTTCAACCCCAACGGGCTACTAGTGACAGACAAGGCCATTCCATTCGCGGGCGTGCTCGCGTTCGTGAGGCTATCTATGGCCGGTGCTGCTGATCCCGTGCTTTACCTGAATCCATACCAGCGATGGAAGTTGCCTACGGCTCTGGCGAGCCATGAGACCCGGGTTTGGACTTCGGGCATCAAGAGCACCGGGGCAACCAGGGAGCCGATCATCAATCAGGTCCGATTCGTCGAGGACGACCAGCCCTCATAAGGCCGTGGCAGGGTGACCTGCTAGATGGGCCTTTGCGTCTTTGTCTTTCGTGTTTTCCCGCCCTGGGAGGATCGCTGCCTCCGCGGACTGGTCAGGCGTGAGCCCAACCGACGTGGCAGGATCGACGGATGCTCTCGATCGGTAGATATTTCCTTCGGCTGCTTGGAAAGCGCGGCACCGGTTCGTTCAGCCGTGTGCGGCTGTGGGATGAACGACTGCCTGAGCCACCGTCTCCGAGAGAGCTAGCAGCACTTGCAGCAACCGCAAGCGGCGAGACGGGGAAGGCACGAGACCAGCTTGCTCTTGGGCTTATGTCGATCGATAGCGCCAATCGCGCCGATCTCCAGCAGGCAGACTCACCGTGGTCAGGGCTTCGACTGGGCCGCTGCTCGTTTGGGTAGGCTCCCTGGATGCGGCGGGCACCCCCAGTTGATGCAGACGCGCTCACCGTCTCGCCTGCTTGAGCCGCCATCGCGCATACCAGGCCGTGAGGATCGTCAGCACCAATAGCGTGAGTGGCATGAGAGGTGCCCGGGTAACTAGCCCTCCTGCGAGCACCAAGCCTAGCAACAGAACCGTTAATCCAACCGCCGTTACAGCAGCTAACAGCAAGAAGTGGAACACGAACTCGAAGACAGCAACGCCCTGTATCTGATCGACTCCGCCGCGGTCTGGCCGTTTGCGCGGGAATCTAAAGAAGACAATGTTCGCGCCGACCACGCCAGCGGTGGCAACGAGGAGTCCAGTCGTGGCTACCGTCATGGCTAGCCATCCGTTCACGACCGGTCGGATTCTATCGGCATCACAGCTTGATCGCAGACATGGGATGGCCAGTCGCATTAAGAGACTTGCGCGTGATTCGCCTTTGTGAGATGAATTCAAGTCAAGTTCGGTAGGCCATCCGGTTCGGTTTGGGACCAGGAGACCGCGAGTTCAAAGCTCGCCCGCCCGACCAGTCTCGCCCCCAGTGGAGGCGTATAGCTCCGGTTGACGACCGCCCTCTTTGAGGAGCGTCTGCGCCCGGCCCTGCACCCAAGACGCACGCAGCCAAGCGCCCGACGTTTGGAGGATCGCAGCCATGGGTATGACCGGAATGCCCGCGCCAGCCCGTCGTTTCCGCATACCTAAAAAACAAAGGACAACCAGTCAAATGCCGGCCCGTCGCAGCCAACCCACTGAGCCACCTCCCAGACCTCGCCTTCGCAAGAGCCGGGAAGAGGCTGCCCACGTTATCCGAGCGCGAATCGAACTCGGCGAACAGCTTGCCGCACGCATCAACCCCGGCGCGTACCCGCCGGGGAGCCTGTCGGAGTTGGAGGACGAGTACCGGCGCTGGACGAGCTACAACTCCAAGTTGCTTCGGTCACTGTTCGACACAGACGAGGTCGTGGAGGAATATGACTACTGGATAGGAGTGGCGTAGTTGAGTTACTCCATGGGCGAGCCACAGAAGCTTCTACAACTACGTGAGAGTGTGCGGCTAAAGATCGGCAGGCTCCAGACGGTGCTGGACGCGCTCGAACTGTACGAGTTGGCGTCAGACATTCCTGCAGCTGCGCCCGAGACGGTGGTGAGCGGGACACACCGAAAGCCCACCTCTTCTCCCGTAATCAACATCTCGCACAGCACGTTCGGAGCGTTGAATACCGGCGAGGTACAGGGCAGCATCCATTCGCACGTGGCGGCGATTGCTGATGCACCAACCGCCGACGCGTTCCGTGACGCTGTTGAGTCACTGGCTGGGGTCGTCGCGGAGGTGACCGACCTGGCCGATGAGAACCGCCAGGATGCCCTCCAGTACATCGACACTCTGGCGCAAGAAGCTGGCGACGAACCGCCGAAGCGACGTCTTGGCGTCATTAAAGGCATGCTACTTGCGATCCCCGCATCGATCCAGCTGAGCGGTCGTGCACTCGAAGCTTGGGACAAGTACGGTCCGGCGATCCGCGCTCACCTGGATCAGCTCATGAAGTGAGTGTTGCGGCCACCACGGTCGGGGGCGTACTTCAAATCCTCGGCGTCCTCCTGGTCTTTGTCCAAATCGGTTCCGCAGAGAAGTTACTCGGCGCAGCGAGCTGGGCAAAACAGTTTGCAAACTGGTTGAAAGCTCATCTCCCGATTCGGCGGAATGTCGCCGTGGTTACCGGAGCTGGTGGCCTTGCGATAACCACGGGAGTGGCTCGCATCACGATCAAGCACAGCCCTGGAACCACAGTTGATGAGCGCCTGGCATCCCTCCAGGCACAGATCGACGATGCCCGCCGGGAGTTGGAAGAACTGTGGACACGAAGTACCACTGATCGCGCAGAGTTGAGCGGGATGCCGAACTTCGTGGTTTGATCGCCGCTCTGACCATCGGGTCGCGTCACCTCCAAGTCGCTGGCGCGATGCTCATCATCTTGGGGACTGCCCTGATCGTGGCAGGCCCCTTCCTTCCCTAGCCAGCGCCCGAGCCGCGCGAAAGGCCACCATCTGACCGGAACGGCGCTCGACGGCCGGAGGAGGCCCGACATACCAGGTCGGGCCTCCAGCGTCTCCGGAAGCGCTCGGAGACTTCCGACTCCCCCAGATGTCTCGGTGGTCGGAGGCTGCGGCTGACAGCCGAACACTTTTGTAGACGAGACGCGTGGTGCGCCCCTGCCGTGACCAGGCAAGCTCGCCCGGGGCCGGGACTCAACCCTCCTTCGAAGAACCCGGCATCGAAGGCGTTCTCGTTCTCGCGTCAGAAGGACCGCGTGGAGATGAAGACTTGGACGGCTGCGTAGGTGCAGCAGTTCCTCGACTTCGTGGCCGCCGACCGCGAGGCCGCTTTCTTCCGGGTGGCGCTGATGGCGGGGATGCGGTGGGGTGAACTGCCGGGACTGCGTCGGCAGGATCTCGACCTCGATAGCGCGCGGCATGGACGGCACCGGTACGGTGCGCGTTCTGAGAGTTGGAAGGCAGCCACAGGTTGTCGCGCACTTTTCCCTCCAGCCGGCGCAGGAAGACGTATGGTTCGCAGTCAGTCCCGACGGTTCCCGCGTCTTGGCCGGCATTCTTACGTTCCCCGCCTTGGGCCCGAGCATCCCTGGCACAGGGTGGAACACGCTCATAGGGCCGACGAAATTCGACTTGGAGTCCGCGTCGGCTGGAGGACAGACGAAGACGCTGATCCACCTCGAGGCGCCCCGGGTGTTAATGGCCCGACGGCAACATTTCCGGTGGCGTGGACGTCAGCTCGGTCGCGATGCTCCCTGCGTACCTCACATCGCAGAACGCCTGGCCAGGTGGACCGCTATACGTGATCGATGATTCGGGCAAGCAGACACAGCAGCTCGGTGGATCGGACTGCTACCCAGCCTCGATGACGCCGACAGGATTCATCCCCTGCATCTCAGGCACGTCCGTGACCGTTCGCGACCAGAGTGGGAGCGTCCGCTGGACGACTCATGTGGCCGATTTCAGTGCGCTGTCGCTATATCTCGCTCCGGACGGGCAGGCGATCTCGGACGGCCTTCGCGTTGAGACACATCTTGGTGGCATGGTGGCGATGCCCAACAGGTTCCGTGTGGAAGGCTGGCTGGACAAGAACACCGTTGTCGGCAGGATGGTGATCGACGACGCGAACGAAGGCAACCTCGTGTGGGTCAGCCTCGACGATCCGACCAGCGTGCATGACCTGGGGTTCAAAGGCGACTTCGTAGCAACACTCGGCTAAGCAATCGCCCCAATGAGAGCCTCCTGTCGGTGTGAGTCGCAACGCCCACTACCGAACACGGGAGGCCCTCAGCCTTTCGACAACCTGTTTGGGGAGACGGCCGGCTAGCTCTTCGCCGGCTGCCGCATCGCTTCGTGGATGACGTTCCCGTCATGCCACTCAGGCTCGCCTTCCAGGTGCTCGAGAAGCTTTCGGTACTCGCGATCCATCTCAGGGCTGTCCGCGTTCTTCCGATACGAATCCTCGCTCTCGAACACAACGCTGAGCCAGAGCTCATTCGGGTCTTTGGTGCTGCGAAAAATCGTGTGATAGACCCAACCCGCCG
>WNFX01005459.1_pt1 | contig 12568 bp, 12 predicted proteins | sample 5400111 | NCBI WGS metagenome assembly WNFX01 (sample SAMN13153363, study PRJNA577476) | soil metagenome | isolation source: 40 cm soil or saprolite under grassland replicate 1 | place: USA:California | collected 2016-06-15
CGCTGATCCGCGAGGTCGTGCGCTCCTGCACCGTCGTGTTCAGCGTCAGTGTGCGTCCCGCCCGCTGGACGGTGATGGTGAGCGGCTGTCCCGCCTTGCCGCGATAGCGCGTCCGGTAATCGCCGCCCCAATCGCGATCGGCCGTGACGGGAATGCCGCCGATGTTCATGATCACGTCGCCCGGCTGCACACCGGCCGCCTCTGCCGCACTCTTCGGGGTCACTTGCTGCACCTCGACGCCACCCGTTGCCGTGGCGCCGGGCGAGACGCCGAGAAACGGGCTGGTGACGACCTGCCGATGGAACACGATCCCCGCCTTGGCGAAGACCGTCTCGTACGGCAGCGAGTCGCGCCCGTCGATGTAGCGGCGATAGAACCCGTCCACGTCCGGCATGCCGGCGCTGCGCAGCTCCTTCAGCAGGTCGGCCGTGAGAAATCCCTTGTTCTGCCGGTAGTAGCGCGTGTACAGCGCGCGCATCACGTCGTCGAGGTTGTGCGCGTTGTCGGTGGAGTAGAGCTGCGAGCTGTTGATGTAGACCTCGTGGATCCAGGTGGCCTCACTGCCGTCCTCGACACTCCACGGCTCGGGCGTCTGCTCCACCTGATCGATGTTCGACGTGGTGTTCTGGAGGAATTGGTCCGCGCTCCACAAACCGGCGCGCAGATTGGTGAGGTCGGCGTAGTAGTCCGTCACGCCCTCCGACCACCACAGCAGCGGTGTGTATTGCTCGGCGTGATAGTCGTAGGGCCACATCTCGGCGGGGCGGATGCGCTTCACGTTCCAGAGATGGAAGAATTCGTGCGACAGCAGGGGATACATGAAGTCGCCCAGGTTTCCGGAGGGATCGGCAAACGCCAGCGCCGGCATGATGTCGTATTGCGACGAGCTGTGCTCGAGCCCGCCACCGAAGTTGATCGCCTCGTGGATGACGTTGAAGAAGACCGTGTACACGTCGTACGGCGTGTCCCGCATGATGCGGTTCTGGACCGGGGCCATCTTGGCCACGCCGTTGCGGAGATTGCGCGCGACCGCCGGCGTGTAATCGGTGGCCGGCCACACCGCGATCCGGATCCATTTGCCGTCGGCCTGCAGTGAATCGAGGCTGTAACGACCGAGAAACGTCATCGCGTCGGCGAGCTCGTGGTAATCAGCCGCGCGATAGACACCGTTCGCCGGGCCCTTGAGCGCGGTCGTGACTTGCCAGCCCGCAGGAATGCGGAACCGCACTTCGGCCGAACGCCCCAGCTGCCCTTCCTCGAAGAGAAAGAGATTGGTGCCGAGGAATTGACCGAAGTCGTTGACGACGCGGGCGACCGAGAGGTCGAGCGTGTCGGGGGCGTACGCGAACTCGACCGTCACGCGGTCGGCCCCGCCCGTCACGACGCGCCAGGTGTCTTTGTCGCCGCGATCCCACCGCAGCGCCTGTCCCGCGGAATTCTTCGCGCCAAAGCCGTGCACGTAACGCGCATAGTTCTGGATCTCGTAGTTGCCGGGACTCCACGCGGGCAGCGAGACGAAGAGCGTGTCTTTCCCGGCGGCGGGAAAGTCGGCGGAGACGTGGAATTCGGAAGCGCCTGCGGTGAGTGCGACTTCGTAGCGAACGGTTTGGGCCGGGAGTTGGACGGCAATCAGAAGTGCAATGACAGTCAGAGGATAGAGTCGGTTGGTCATGCCATAAACCTAAAAGGCCTCGGGGTCGACCCCGAGGCCTCAACTCCAACTTGCTACCCGCCAGCGTCTTACGACGTAACCTTCGCGCTCGCGTCGGCGACCATCGCGCGCAACTCCTTGCTGGGCTTGAAGACAGGAACCGGGCGCGCCGCGACTTCGACGGGATCACCAGTTCTTGGGTTACGCGCCATCCGCGTCTTCCGCTGGCGGATCTTGAACGTCCCAAATCCGCGTACCTCAATGTTATGCTGCTCAGCCAGCGCGGCTTTGACTGCGTCGAGAAAGGAGTCTACAACCCGCGCACAGTCCTTTTTTGAAATGAGGGGACCTGCGGTGCGAGCGATTTGCGCGGTGACTTTTTCGACCAGATCGGCCTTCGTCATTGGTCCCCCCGAAAGACAGCCGGGTTGCAAGTCGGGGGCTATCATAGGGGCTTACTTATTTAGTGTCAAGAGCTTGTAGGAATTGTTGAAAGTGTCCTTGAGCGTCATGTGGGCCGGGTGAGGCCTCGGGATGGTATTGGACGGCAAAAATCGGGTATTCCAGGTGCTTGATTCCTTCGACGGTCCCGTCGTTGAGGTTAAGGTGGGTGACCTCAAGCGACTTCGCGCCGGGAACGCCGGTCGTTTCTCCTCTCACAGCGAATCCATGGTTCTGTGACGTGATAAGTACTTGTCCCGTCGCAAGATCCCGCACTGGATGATTTCCCCCCCGGTGTCCGTACGGGAGCTTGATCGTCTCTCCACCCAGTGCCAGCCCAAGCAGCTGATGCCCGAGACAGATGCCAAAGATCGGTATCGTCCCGTCGGAGAGATCGCGAATTGTCGTGATCGCGTACCCCACGGCGGCGGGGTCGCCCGGTCCGTTGGACAGGAAGACGCCATCGGGTTTGAGCGCCCGCACCTGCGCCGCGGTCGTCGCCGCCGGCACGACCGTGACGCGGCAGCCATGCTGCACGAACAGCCGCACGATGTTGCGCTTCATTCCAAAGTCGAACGCGACGACGTGATGCTTTGCGCCGGCGGGGGGCGGTCCTTCCGTATAGGCGTTGGGAATCGTCGCGACGCTCGCGAGGTCGAGCCCGTTCATCGATGGCGACGCCGCGAGTGCGCGCGAGATTTCCTGCGTCGGCTGATCACCGAGCGCCAGGACCCCGCGCATCGCGCCCTTGGAGCGAATGTGCCGCGTGAGCTGACGCGTGTCGACGTCGGAGACCAGCGGGACCTTCGCGCTGGAAAGCCAGTCGAGCAGCGTCCCGGTCGAGCGCCAGTTGGACGGCGTGGCGGACAGCTCGCGCACCACGACGCCGACGACACGCGGGCGGTCGGATTCGATGTCGTCGGGATTGATGCCGTAATTGCCGATCATCGGCGCCGTCATCACTACGATCTGTCCGAGGTAGGAGGGGTCGGTGAACACCTCCTGATAACCGCTCAGATTCGTGGTGAAGACGACTTCCGCGTACGCCGGCTCAAACGGGAGAGGCGCGGTTCCGGGGAACCAGGCGCCGTCCTCCAGCAGCACGTAAGCTCTAGGGGCGTCGATTGCGAGCGGGCGCCGGGGGAGGCGCGGGAGGAGCCGTCGGTTGCGTTTCGATCGGCAGCGGCGTCGGTTGGACCGGTGCCGGTTGCTGCTGTCCCTGGCCCTCGAGCACAGACCGCACCTGCGACCCCGACTGCGACATGAACGTCAGGATCAGCGCCAGGGACAGGAAAATCCCGGCGGTCCACCACGTGACCTTGGTGAGCAGCGTCGTCGCCTGCCGCCCGCCCATGATCGTCTCGGTGCCGGCGCCGCCACCCATCGTCGCGAGCCCCCCGCCCTGCCCGGCTTGCAACAGCACGGCAGTCGCGAGGATGACCGCATCGAGCAACAGAATGGTGACGAGGAACGTGTACATGCGCCGGGCAAGATACCTAGGCCGCGGCGGTGCGCACAAGTTCACCCCAGGCCTGTGGATCGAGTGACGCCCCGCCGACCAGCACGCCGTCCAACTCCGGCTCGGCCAGCAGCTCGGCGGCGTTCTTCAGATTGACGCTGCCACCATACAGGATGCGTGTCTCCGCGGCCCCCTGTTGCTCCAGCCACGCGCGGATGGCGGCGTGCACCGTTGCGGCATCGCGCGGCGTCGCGTTCCGGCCGGTGCCAATCGCCCACACCGGCTCATAGGCGATGGTCACGCGCGCGGTGGCCGCGCGCTCGGCCAACGCGGCGGCCAATTGTCGCTTGACCACGGCCAGCGTCTGGCCGGCGTCACGCTGCTCGAGTGTCTCCCCCACGCACAGCACGGGATGGAGCCCCGCCGCCAGGGCTGCGGCCAACTTCTTGCCGGTCTGCTCGTCCGTCTCACCGAACACATGCCGCCGCTCGGAGTGACCGATCAACGCGGCTTTCGCTCCCGCCTGGACGGCTAACGGCGCGGAGATCGCTCCGGTGAACGCACCTTTCGGTTCCCAGTAAACGTCCTGAACACCGGCGAGGAGATCAGGTCGGTTCCCCAATCCGGTCGCGACCGTTTCCAGGGAGACCGCCGGTGGGAAGAACCAGACCTGCCGGTCGGGTTGGGACGCATGGGCCTTCAGAAACGTCGTGAGATAACTGCGCGCTTCCGCCGGGCCGAGGTTCATCTTCCAGTTGGCGGCAAACAGCAGCGACCTCACGCATCCTCCAAAGCCGCTACGCCGGGCAATTCCTTCCCTTCCAGGAACTCGAGCGACGCGCCGCCCCCGGTCGAGACGTGGGTGAGCTTGTCTTCCATTCCCGCCACGGCCGCGACGGAGTCCCCGCCGCCCACGACGGTCACCGCGCCCTTCTTTCCCGCGTCGACCAACGCCGTCGCGATGGCGCGCGTCCCCGCATCGAACGGCGGAGTCTCGAACACGCCCATCGGGCCGTTCCAGAAGATGGTCTTGGCGCGCAGCAGCCGCGCCTGGAAGTCGTGCTGCGTCGCGGCGTCGATGTCGAAGACCGCCCATCCCTTGGGGACGGCGTCCGCAGCGACCGAGCGATGCTCGCTCGCCCGTTCGAGCGATGGGGCGATGACCCCGCCGCGCGGCAGGATCAGTTTCTTCCCGCTCTGTGCGAGCAGCTGCTTGGCGAGTGCAATGCGATCAGGCTCGACCAAGGATGATCCCACCTCGAGGCCCATGGCCGCGAAGAACGTACACGCCATGGCGCCGCCGATGAGCAACTCATCTACGCGTGGCAGCAGGGAGCGGATCACGTCGATCTTGCCGGAGATCTTCGCGCCGCCCAGCACCGCGATGAAGGGGTGCTTGGGATCCCGGAGCAGCTGTCCCAAATACTGGAGCTCTTTTTCCATCAGGAAGCCGGCCACGGCGGGCTTGAGGAGATGGGCCACGGCTTCGGTCGACGCGTGCGCACGATGGGCCGAGCCGAACGCGTCGTTCACGTACAGATCGCCGAGCTGGGCGAATGTCTTGGCCAACTCCGGGTCGTTCTTCTCCTCGCCGGACCAGAAGCGCGTGTTCTCGACGAGCGCGACGCCGCCGCGCGGCAGCCGCCGCGTCGCCGCCACACCCGTGGCCGGATCGGGGATGAACTCGACCGGAGCGCCCAGCAGCTGCTCGAGATCGCGGACGATCTGCTTCAGAGAATATTGGGGATCAGGACCGCCCTTGGGCCGGCCGAGGTGGGAGAGCAACACCACGCGCGCGCCTTTGTCGCGGAGATACTGGATGGTCGGCAGCGAGGCGCGCAGCCGCGTGTCGTCGCTGACCGTGCCGTTCTTGAGCGGGACGTTGAAATCAACCCGCACCAGCGCGCGCTTCCCGTCCAACGCCTGCGGGGGAAGGTCCCGCAGGCTGCGTTTCTTCAAAGACACCGACGGTAAGGGACGGTAAAGGACGGTAGAGGACGGTAAGGGTTCACCGCTTGCGCCCGATGTATGCCAGAAGATCGACACATCGTGCAGAGTACCCCATCTCGTTGTCGTACCACGACGACACGTGCACCAGCGTGCCATCGATCACCGCCGTGGACATCGAGTCCACGACGCTCGAGTAGAGGCTCCCGATATAATCGACGGACACCAGCGGCTCGTCGCTCACCTCGAGGATGCCCTTGAGCTTCCCCGCCGCGGCTTGCTTGAACGCCGCGTTCACCGCAGCGACGGTCGTGGGCCGCTCGACTTCGGCGGTGAGATCGACGATTGAGACGTCGGGCGTTGGTACGCGGAGCGAAATCCCGTCGATCTTCCCTTTGACCTCGGGGAGCACGAGACCGGTGGCCTTGGCGGCGCCGGTTGTCGTGGGGATGATGCTCAGCGCGGCGGCGCGCGCACGCCGCAGATCCTTGTGAGGCAGGTCGAGAATCTGCTGGTCGTTCGTGTAACTGTGCACGGTCGTCATGAAGCCGTGCTTGAAGCCGAAGGCGTCCATGACGACTTTGACGACGGGGACGAGACAGTTGGTCGTGCAGGACGCGTTGGAGATGATGTGATGCTTGGCGGGATCGTACTTGTCGTTGTTCACGCCCATCACGATCGTGATGTCCTCGCCCTTGGCGGGGGCGGAGATCACGACTTTCTTGGCGCCCGCCGCCAGATGCTTGGACGCGCTCTCCTTGTCGGTGAAGCGTCCGGTGCTCTCCAGGACCAGCTCGACGCCGAGCTCCTTCCAGGGAAGCTTCTCGGGTTCTTTGATGGCCGAGACCTTGATCTGCTTACCGTTGACTTCGAGCGCATCGCCCTTTGCGTCGACCGTCCCCGGAAAGCGGCCGTGCACCGAGTCGTACTTGAGCAGGTGCGCCAGCGTCTTGGTGTCGGTGATGTCGTTGACGCCGACAAACTCGATCTCGGTCTGTTTCGCCATCGTGGCGGCGCGCAGCACGTTGCGCCCGATGCGCCCGAACCCGTTGATCCCTACCCGAACCGCCATGACTCTCCCCTTAGCTGAAGTCTGGAATTGCCGCGCGGGCGAAGGTGACGCCCATGACTCGTGTCGCGCCGGCCTGCTCTAATGCTCGTGCTGCTTCGGCGAGTGTGGCTCCCGTGGTGAACACGTCGTCGACCAACACGATTGCGAATTGCGGATTTCGGATTGCGGATTTGATCGGCAGGTTTCCAATCCGCAATCCGCAATCATCAATCCGCAATGCAAACGCCCCCGCCACATTCGCCAGACGCGTCTCCGGTGTCAACGCCGTTTGCGTCGGCGTCTCGCGCGTGCGGACGAGCAACGTAACAAGGACGGGAATCCGCCACTGTCGGGCCAGCGCGCGCGCCAGGACTTCGCTCTGGTTGTAGCCGCGCTGGCGCAATCGCTTCGGGGCGAGGGGAATCGGTATCAGGACCGACGGTCCGTCGCTGGGAGGGCGCAGCTGCGCCATCACGGCCGTCAGGTCGTCGGCGATCCGCGGCAAACCGCCGTACTTGAGCGCGTGGACCGCCGGGCGTGCGTTCTGGTCGAGCCAAGCCGCAGATCTCACGGATTTCAGCGCAGATGGCCACTGATTGCACAAACGGCAGGGGCCGAAGTGCGGTTCGGGTTGGCCGCAACGCTCACACCACGGCGGGCGCACCGCCCGCCACCGCTGCCGGCACACGGGACAGACGAGCCGGTTGGCGTCGCGCTGGCTCAGCAGGGCGTGACACAGGAGACATTCTGCAGGAAGGAACAGCTGTTCAACTGCGGAGCGCACGGACGACAGCTGCACGCATCACCTCGGTCGGCGCCGCCGTGCCCGGGAAGAAACGCTCGAACGCCGCAGCGCCCTGTTGCACGAGCATCTCTCGGCCGTCGGCAGCCGCGATCCCGCGTTCGCGGAGCGCGTGGACCCACCGAGTCTCACCGGGCGCGTACACGAGATCGAGCGCTCGCTGCACACCCGGAATGTGGTTCAGGTCGACCGGCAGCGGATCGTGACCGGCGAGACCCAGTGGCGTTGCGTTGATTGCCACATCGACTTCGACCGGGCCATTGGCGACACTGGTCGCTACGCCGATACCCTTCGCCCACGTGGCGAACGCCTTCGCCCGGGCGCCATCGCGCGAGCGCACGAACAGCGTAGCGCCGCGGTCAGCGGCGGTCACCGCGGTCGCGCGTGCCGACCCACCGGTTCCAATCACGAGCCACCGTTCTCCCCTTTTCGCCGCGCCAAGTCGCTCCAGCGCCGTTGCCACACCAAACACGTCGGTATTGTCGCCGACCAGCGCGCCGTCCTCCGTCCAGAACGTATTGCACGCGCCGACCCGGGCGCAGACATCCGTTTTCCGCGCGACGAATCCTTCGACTGCTTCCTTGTGTGGGACGGTCACGTTGCCGGCGCCGCCGGTCGCGGCCTGCATTGCCAGTACCGCGCGCAGCGCCTCGGGGGGCACAGGAGGAACGCGCAAGGCGACGTACACGGCGTCTAATCCCAGCGCGCGAAAAGCGGCGTTGTGCATCGCGGGAGAGAGCGAATGGGCCACCGGGTCGCCGATGACCGTGAACAGCCGCGTCTTAGCGCTGATCTCCACGCTTGCTCTCGGCGGCGAGCCGGTCGGCCACGGCAGCGGCGAGCCCCTCGAGCTCCTGACAGGTATCACGGTAGACGCCCAAGTCGCCGCCAAACGGATCGCTGACTTCGTCGTCGCCCCGGCCGGCGTATTCGCCCAGGACGAACACGCGTCCCTCGCCGCCCAGCTCGTCGACGCGGGCGCGATGATGTCGCGCCATCGTGAGAATCAAATCCGCCTGCTCGACCAGCTCGCGGGTGAGCAGCCGGGCCCGGTGCCCGGAGAGATCGAGGCCGCGTTCGAGTCCGACCAGATACGCCCCTTCCGACGCCGGTGCGCCATCCCAGGCGCCCGTCCCGGCGGACGTGACCGCGACTTCGAGGCTGCGCTCCTTGAGCGCGCGCTCGAGCAGCGAGGCGGCGAGCGGGCTGCGGCAGATGTTGCCGGTGCAAACGAACAGTACGTGCTGGATCATGGCGCGAGGCGGCCGACGGCGCGTCGCAGCTCGTTGACGCTGAGCGTTCCTTCGCGGACGATTTGCGCTCGTGGCCTGGTGCAATCAACCACGGTCGATGGCGGCCGGTTCCCCAACACGCCGCCGTCGAGCACCAGCAGCTGGCCCTTCTTCACCGCCGGCGCGAAGTCTCGCGCGATGGCATCCGCGCCGGGACCGGGCGGCTGCCCCGGCAAATTCGCGGACGTGGAGGTGAGCGGGGAACCCAGCGCCGCCACAAGTCCCGCGATCGCGTGATGCGACGTCCAGCGCACCGCGATGCCGCCGTCGGGACCGCGCAGCAAGTCGGGGAGCCGGCCCGATCCTCCCGGTAACACGAGCGTGAGCGGCCCTGGCCAGAACGCGCGCGCCAGCGCATCCGCGGACGCATTGAAGGCGAGCCCGTGCGATTCAGCCATCGATCGGTCGCTGATCAATAAAAGGAAGGGCTTGGTGGCCGACCGCCCTTTGAGCGCGGCCAGCGCGGCGACGTCCTCCTGCACGACGCGCGAGCCGAGGCCGTAGACCGTCTCTGTGGGATAAGCGAGCAAGCCCCCGCGTCCCAGGTGCTGCACCACCTGCGGGATTGCCGTGGCAATATCGGAATCTGTCTGGAACGGGAGCCCGTTCAACGCAACTCACGCGCGAAAGCCTCCGCGATCCGGAAGTCGTCGGCGGTGGTGACCTTGAAGTTGTACGGTGAATCGGGAATCAGCTCCACCGGGAACCCCGCGCGCTCGCACACTTCCGCATCATCGCTCGGTGCGCCACCGTTGGCGGTTCCGGGCAGCTGGGCGTAGGCGTCGCGCAACATCTGGCGCGGGAATCCTTGCGGCGTCTGCGCCCGCCAGATGCGCTCCCGATCCACGGTCCGCGCGACGCGCGGCGTAGGCTGGTGCGGGCCGACCTCTTTGAGTGTGTCCGACGTCGGTACGGCGGCGACCGCGCCGACGCCCGCACGGGCCCGCGCAATCACGGCGTCGATCGTGTCGCGACTGACGAAGGGGCGCGCGGCGTCGTGCACGAGAATGATCGCGCTGTCGGCGGGGAGCGCGTCCAGCCCCGCGCGCACCGAATCGGCGCGCTGCGCACCGCCCGGCACGAGCCGCAGCCGATCGCCGCGCAGCTTGCCGAGCCATTCGGGCGGACGCTCGGCGTACCCGGGCGGCAGCGCCACGATCACCTGGCGCACTGCGGGGTGTCCGGTAAACGGACGCAGCGCGCGGAGCAGCATCGGCACGCCAAGGATGGGGCGAAACTGCTTCGGCTCGCCGGGCCCCGCCCGCACGCCCGCCCCCGCTGCGACGACGACGACGCCGACGTCAGGCTGCAAGTCGGCGGGCGAGCTCACCGATTCCCTCCAGCCCGATCAGCTCGAGATCTTTACTCCCTTTCGAACGACTCGATAGAAACACCCTGCGAAAGCCCTGGCGTGCAGCCTCGGCGAGACGCCGTTCGAGGCCGGCGACCGGCCGGATCTCACCACCCAGTCCCACCTCGCCCAGGAAGAGCGCGTCCGCGGGCACGGGACGATCGTGCACCGTGGAGACCAGGGCGGCAAGCACGGCAAGGTCGGTCGAGGGTTCGATGAGACGGACGCCGCCCGTGACGTTGACGAAGACGTCGAGATTCCCGAACGGCAGGCCGCCGCGGCGCTCCAGCACGGCGAGCAGCAGGGCCAGGCGCCGATGATCGAGGCCCGTCGCCACGCGTTGCGGCGTCCCGAAGCCCGCCTTCGACGCGAGCGCCTGGATCTCGACGAGCATGGGGCGCGTGCCTTCCATCAGCGCGGTGACGGCGGAGCCGGACGCGCCGCTGCTGCGGCCGGCGAGGAATGCCGCCGCGGGGTTCGCGACGGGCTCGAGCCCCGCCCCCGTCATCCGAAAGACACCGATCTCATCGACCGAGCCGAAGCGGTTTTTCACCGCCCGCAGGATGCGATGATCGAGCGTCGTTTCGCCCTCGAAGTACAGCACCGTGTCGACGATGTGCTCGAGTGTCTTGGGCCCCGCGATCCCTCCACCCTTCGTGACGTGCCCGACCAGCAGGACGGCGGGCCCCCCCCGCCCCCCCCCCGATTCCTTCGCGAAGCGCATCAGCCGCGCGGCGCATTCGCGCACCTGGCCGACATTGCCGGGCGCGCCCTCGAGCGCTTCGGTGTACGTGGTCTGCACCGAATCGAGCAGGACGACGCTCGACTTGAGCTCGGTGGCATAATGCAGAATTGCTTCGAGGCGCGTTTCGCCAAGCACGTGGATGCCGCCGGCGTCCTCGGCGAGGCGATCGGCACGCAGGCGCAGCTGCTCGGGCGATTCCTCGCCGGAGACGTAGAGCGTGGCGACGCCCTGGCTCTCGAGTCGCGCGGCGCACTGCATGAGCAGGGTCGACTTGCCGATGCCGGGCTCGCCGCCGACGAGCGTGACGGAGCCTGGGACGATCCCGCCGCCGAGCACGAAATCGAATTCGGCTAATCCGGTGCGATATCGAGCAACGGAGGTGGTTTGAAGGTTGGAAAGTTGGACGGGAATAGCGGCCGTTTCCTTCCAACCTTCCAACCTTCCAACCTTTCGTCCAACAGGTTCCTCGACGAGGCTATTCCACGCACCGCAACTGTCGCAGCGTCCGCCCCACTTCGGCTGGTCCGCGCCGCATTCGGTACAGCGAAATACAGAGCGGGATTTACCCAATGCCGCCGCCTACCTGAGGTGGCAAGGGAAAGACCTTCGGATGCGGAGGTGACGTGTCTTCACGAGAGGTCCAGTCGCCGAACCTTGTCCACTTTTTTTCGAATACGAGTTTTATGGTGCCAGTAGGTCCGTTTCTCTGTTTTCCTAGGATTACCTCGGCGACTTTCTCGATATCATTTCCCTGATCATCGAGTTTCTTACCCTCTGGGTTTGCCCTTACGTACATCTCTTCGCGGTAGAGAAAGCAAACGAGGTCCGCATCTTGCTCTATCGCTCCTGACTCACGCAGATCTGAAAGCTGAGGGCGCCTATGTTCCCCACCCCTCTGCTCAGGAGCTCGCGAAAGTTGCGAGAGAGCGACCACAGGAACATCCAATTCCTTGGCTAGACTTTTCAACGATCTAGAGATGTAGGAGATCTCCTGCTGACGATTTTCGATGTCACCGGGCCCTTGCATCAGCTGCAGATAATCCACGACTACAAGTCTGACATCGTGTTCTGCCTTAAGCCGTCTGGCCTTGGAGCGCATTGTTAGGGGAGTTAGAGCTGCCGAGTCGTCGATCCAAATCGGCGAGGCGCTTAATCTGCCAGCTGCACCGGCTAACAGGGGGTAATCTGCGTCCTGCAACCTACCCCGCCGTAAGCGATGAACATCCACCATGCCTTCTGAGCACAAAAGGCGCTGAACAAGCTGGTCCTTCGACATTTCAAGCGAGAAAATCGCAACACCGATTTGATGAGTAATCGCTGCATGCTGGGCAATGTTAAGAGCGAGTGCTGTCTTGCCCATTGAAGGCCGAGCCGCGATGATGACAAGGTCACTGTTCTGGAAACCGCCCGTCATTTCATCCAAGTCTCTGAACCCAGTTGGAACTCCGGAGAGTGCGAGCTCGCCTGTTTGGATCTTCTCGATCCGCTCCATGCTGGGCCACACGAGCTCTTTAATCCGGACGAAGTCCTCTGCCTTGCGAAACTGGACAACCTGGAATACGCGATGCTCAGCGCTATCGAGCACTTCGGCGGCAGGATCGTGGCCCTCATATACATTCTGAATGATGCTGGTAGCAGCGTCGACCAGACGCCGCAGGACTGCCTTGTCCCGGACGATTCTCGCGTGATAGTCGACGTTCGCGGCGGTGGGGACCACGTCGATCAGCGCCGCGATGTACTCCATCCCGCCGGCCCGATCGAGGTCGCCGCGCCGGCTCAGCTCGTCGCGCAGCGTCACGGGATCGATGACGTCGCCGCGTTCGGTCAAC
>WNFX01008360.1_pt1 | contig 12566 bp, 9 predicted proteins | sample 5400111 | NCBI WGS metagenome assembly WNFX01 (sample SAMN13153363, study PRJNA577476) | soil metagenome | isolation source: 40 cm soil or saprolite under grassland replicate 1 | place: USA:California | collected 2016-06-15
TTTGAGGCGATGTCCGGCTCGATTGTTTGATTGATGTTCGCGAAAATATTGAAATTCATCAGCTCGGCGATGACCTGATGCGGTTTCAAGCCGAGCTGCGTCGCGAGCTCTTTGACGATGATCGGCGGCTTGATGTGGACGATTTTCTGAGGTTCGGCTTCCGGCTCCGCTGGCGCAGCCTCGACCGTTCCATCGACACTAACACTCGGAACTTGCGGTTCTTTGGGCGATTCAACTTTCGCTGTGGGCGCCGCGGACTTGTCGATCTTAGCTGGCGCCATGGGCGTTTCCAGCGACGCGCGGATCCGCGAGATCGGCGGGAGAACGGGCGTTTTCTTTTTTAACTCGCCGTCTTTTTCAGATTCCTTCGGCGTCTTTTTTTCGTCGATGAGGGAAACCCTCTCAACTTCGCGATGCGGCGGTAACGCAGGTGGTTTCGCCGCAGCTTTCGCTACCGGCGGATGCGCCGCTTCCGTTTTTTTTGCGTGAGGTGCGTGGGCACGCGTCGCTTTATGCTCGGTGGTTTTGTTAGCGGCTTTGGCTTTCGGAGCGGCCGGCTTGTGAACAGCATGGGCCTTCGCCGCTTTGGCAGCGGCCGGTTTGCGCGCCGCAGTTTTCCTGGTCGTCTTTGTTGGCATTGCTGTTCTGTAAAATTTCGCTCATGGCTCGAGCGCGTTAAAGCAGAGCCATGTTACTGGGCCACCTCTTGCCGATGTACCGCCTCGTGAATCTCCCGTGCTTTCGCTTCGTCCACGGCGAGAATGTCCAGAAAATCCTTTACATCGGCATCGCGCAGTCCTTCCAAATTTGTGAAACCGGATTTCACAAGCATCACTGCCTGTTCATCGGTAATCGGCAGGGCGCCGGCCAGTGTCTGGGCGGCCTGCGCAACTTTCTGTTCGACGGCGGTGGTGGCCGACGTGTCCTTATCGATGTTAATTTCCCAACCAGTGAGTCGCGAAGTCAGACGAGCGTTTTGTCCTTTTTTCCCGATCGCCAATGAAAGTTGATCTTCGTCCACGGAGATCTGCACACTTTTTTTCTCCGTATCGAAAACGAGATTCTTGACTTTCGCCGGCTTGAGCGCTTCGAGCACAAAGTCCTTCGGATCGGAACTCCAACGGATGATGTCGACCTTTTCATTGTTGAGCTCGCGAACGACGTTTTTGACGCGCGAGCCGCGCATGCCGACGCACGCGCCCACCGGATCGACTTTTTCATTCGCACTCCAGACCGCGATCTTGGTTCGATAACCTGCCTCGCGCGCAATGCCGCGAATCTCGACTGTGCCATCAGCGATCTCGCTCACTTCGAGTTCAAAGAGACGTCGCACGAAATTTGGATGGCTCCGCGAGACGATAATCTCCGGACCACGGATTCCGTTATCGACCGCAACGACGTAGGCGCGAAGCCGGTCGCCGACATTGTAATCTTCGACCACGACGCGCTCGCGCTGCGGCATGATCGCTTCGAATTTTCCAAGATCGAGAATCACATCGGAGCGGTCGAAGCGGCGCACGGTGCCGCTGACGATTTCGCCGGCGCGATCCTTGAACTCCTCATAAATCATTTCTTTTTCGACCTGGCGAATGCGCTGCATCATCGCTTGTTTCGCGGTCTGGGCGGCGATGCGGCCGAAATTGCGCGGCGTCACTTCCATCTCGATGGTCTCGCCGATCTTTGCCTCAGGCTTGATCTTGCGCGCTTTCGCAATCGCGATTTCGTCCTGCGGATTCTGGACATTTTCGACAACCACCAGATTGGCCAGCGCACGGATATCGCCCGATCTCGGATCAATGTCGATCCTCAGATCGCGGGCCGCGCCGACGCTTTTCTTCGAAGCCGAAAGGAGCGCATTTGAGACTGCCTCGAGCAGGATTTCGCGTTTGATGCCGCGTTCCCGCTCCAGATAATCAAGCATGGCAATAAATTCGGCGTTCATAAAAACATCTAGCCCGCAGACCAAAAGGAGTGGGACATCGATTCCCACTCCAATCAGCGCGGACTAGACGCTTACTTTAATTTTAGGGGGGCGCCCCGTCAAGCCGCTATAAATGCCAGCAAGATCGGCATGAATGGTTCGGCGCGATTAGCGCGCGGCGAATACTCGTTGCAACCCCGCAAGCGGTTCGACACAGTCAGCCCATGTCCCGCGTCACAGCTTTGCTGATCGTGACGGCAGTTTGGGCCGCAATCTATTTGCCAGCCCTCGGCTCCCTTGAAATCAAGGGCGAGGAAGGCCGGCGTATTTTGCCGGCCGTGGCCATGCTCGAGAGCGGCAACTATGTCGTGCCGAGAGTGGGAAGCGCCGCCTACTTTAGCAAGCCACCGCTCATTAACTGGGTGGTGGCAGCGTCATTCGAGATCTTTGGGCAGCGCAATGAGTGGACGGCGCGCTTGCCCTCGGCGTTTTGCGTCCTCGCAGTCGCGGTTGCATTTGTGACGGTCGCGCGAGCCAGCCTGCGGCCCACCGGCTCGGTCCTCGCTGCGCTGATTTGGCTGACGAACTTTGGAATAATCGAAAAAGGGCGTTTGATCGAGATCGAAGCGCTCTACGTTTCACTTTGCGGCCTGGCGATCATTTTTTGGCTAAGCTTTTGGGAACAGAACAAATCGCCGTGGCTCGTTTGGATTCCAGCATCCATTTTTCTCGGGCTCGGCTTGCTCGCGAAAGGCCCGATGCTTCTCCTATTTTTCTACGCCATCGTGCTCTCTGTGGTTTGGCAGGCGAAAGATGCGCGAGTCTTTTTTCATCCCGCACATCTCGTCGGCATCGCAGTGATGCTCAGTATTTTTGCGGCATGGGCCGTTCCTTTTGCTCAAAGTGCGACCGTGAAGTTGGCGATGTTCAAGTGGTCAAGGCAATTCTCCGGCCGGCTGAGCGGAGAGGATTTCAAATTTTCCAGTTGGATCCTCAATGTTCCGCGCAGCCTCGGTTATTTTCTGCCGTGGCTTCTTTTGTTACCATGCCTGCCCAGCGCGAAATTTTCGTCTGAAGGCAAGCTCGAGATCGCTTCTGATTGTCGATCTTGTCCCGGGATCGCTGCCGCGCTACACGATGCCATCGCTCGCGCCGGCCTGCGTGCTCTGCGCAGCGGTCTTGACTGCGGACGAAGTTACCTGGCCAAAACTTTTTGGCGGCAAAAAAATTTTGGCGCAAGATCGACAACGTATTGTCGCCGCGGTGGTGATCGTGACTTGCGTGTGCATTTCTGCTTACGCAGCCGTGCTCGTCCCGAAATTGCGAGCGAGGCAAAAGGTCAAGTCGATTGCCATGCAAATCGATGCGGCCGTGCCGCGCGCGGAACTCCTTTATGCGCTCGATCCGGACTATCAGCCTTTTCTTTTTTATACGCACTCGAAATTGGTTTACGTAAGTGAGATTAACGATCTGCCCCTCGACGCCAGCTACGTCCTCGTCCAACCAGAGAAAGAAAAGGAAGTCGAAGAAAGCGTGCGCTGGGTGCCGCGTCGTGCACATCGCGTCCTTGGAATGACAGATTATCGTCATCGATCGATTATTCTTCTTAAGATCGATTGACGAGGATGCGTCCGGTTGTTTGACAAGAATCGAATTGGTTAGCATGCTAACTAATTCCACTTTTCCATGATATCTGATTGGGAAACAATTGGTCCCCTGTTGCATGGGACCGCTCGTGCCTGGCGCCTCAAGCTGGATGAGCGGCTCAAGCCGATGGGTTTGAGCCAGGCAAAGTGGCGCACACTCTTACATCTGTCCGTGGCCACGAATGCGCTCACCCAGACGGAGATCGCGGCGCGATTGGGCGTGGAAGAACCCACCGTTGTGACGTTATTGCATCGGCTGGAGAGAGAAGGTTGGGTCACGCGCCGGAGCTCGCCGCATGATCGTCGCTGCAACACGGTCCATCTTGGTCAGCGCGCGCAGCGCATCATTGTTCAGATCAAATCGGCGGCGAATAAACTTCGGCATGAATTGCTTTCTGAGATTCCGCCGGCGGAGCTGCGAACCTGTATCAATGTGCTGACCCGAATTTGTGAGAAAGCAGAAAGGCGCGATAAACTCCGAGGAAATGCGGTGCCACACACTGCTCCTGACCGAAACGGCCAGAACAGGAGGGGGCATCCGATTCTAAGGAAAAGGGCGCTCCGCCGCACCATGAAGGAATCTAAATGAAGCACGCGCGCCCCCGGCATCAATCTATCCCTCGATGGGCGTATCTGCTTTTTATCGTCCTGGCCGTCTTCGTTCTCTATCGGATTTTTCAGCATAGGGCCGAGGTGGCCAAAGCCTCGCAACCACCAGTACGGCCAGTGCTTGTCGCAAAAGTGATCACCAAGGACGTGCCGCTTTATCTCGATGAAATCGGGACCTGCAGCGCCTATGAAACAGTGCAGGTCCAGGCGCAAGTCAGCGGGCAAATCATTGCCCGTCATTTTCAGGATGGCGCCGGTGTAAAACAAGGCGATTTGCTTTTCACGATTGACCCACGACCATTTCAAGCCGCTCTCGATCAGGCGCAAGCGCAAGCCGCGTTGGACCAGGTCACGTTGAAACGGCAGGCCGACCTGCGGGCGAGAAACGTTATATCGCCGCAAGATCTTGATACGGCTCAGGCAAACGCACGCAAGTCCGAGGCAGCGGCCGCGGCTGCTCAAGTGAATCTCGATTTTTGCCACATAAAATCGCCGATCAACGGACGAGTCGGTCTGCGCAATGTTGACGTTGGCAACCTGGTTGGTCCGTCGAGTCCGCCCCTTGTCACCATCCAAGGCCTCGATCCGATTTACACCGACTTCACTGTTGCCGAGACAGATTTGGCGTTGGTGCGGAAATATCTCGGGGCACCGAACGTGAAAGTGCAAACCTATTTGTCCGATGGTTCAATTCCGCCCAGGTTGGGCGATCTTTATTTCATAGACAATGCCGTGCAACCCGGGGCGGGAACGGTGAAAGCGCGCGGTGTTACGCCGAATCCGGACCGCGCGCTGTGGCCTTCGGAATTTGTGCGTGTTCGATTCATTCTCGACACAATCAAAGACGCGCGGCTGGTTCCGTCGCAGGCGGTGCAGATCAGTCAAAACGGGCCGTTCGTTTTCGTAATGAAGCCGGATAAGACCGTGGACCTTCGTCCGGTCAAACCAGGACAGCGGCAGGATAACGATCTCACGGTAATCGAAAACGGCGTCGAGCCGGGAGAGACAGTTGTCGTGACTGGACAACTCGCGCTTGCACCGGGGACAAAGGTCGAACCCAAACCTTACAACGCTCCAAGCACCGCGAGCGATCAAGCGGCCACGACCAAAGGCGCGATGTAACGTTTTATTATGGAGCGCTCAGATCAACACGACGGCGCGCCGGACGGCGAACACGAAACACAAGATCGACATCTTCCACGATCGACATCGGGTGGTGGCACACCGCAAGAATCGAAATTAGTTCAGATCAAAGATTCCGGACTTTCCGGCCCATTCATTCGGCGGCCGGTGATGACGGTGCTGCTGACGTTGTCAGTGATCGTCGCCGGAATCGCCACTTACGGCAAACTCGCGGTCAACGATCTTCCGGCAGTCGATTACCCGATCATCCAGGTCACCTGTTCGTATCCGGGCGCGAATCCGACGACGATGGCGAACAACATCGCCACGCCGCTGGAGAAACAATTTCTCCAGATTCCCGGGCTCGACATCATCACCAGCGCAAGCACGCAGAGCAATACGTCGTTCACGCTCCAGTTTGTTCTGAGCAAAAGCATCGTTGACGCCGCCACCGACGTGCAGGCGGCGATCCAGCGCGCCACTGGGAAATTGCCGATTGATCTGCCCAGCCCGCCGACGTTCACAAAAACAAATCCGAACGATCAGGCCGTTTATCTGCTCGGTTTGCTTTCCGACACGCTGACCGATGGCGATCTATATAAGTACGCGTCCACGGCCGTGGCCCAGCGCATCGCCATTCTCCCGGGCGTGTCGCAGGTAAACATCTACGGCGTGCAGGGGGCGATGCGAATCAAAGCCGATCCCGCCGCGCTCGCGTCGCGCGGTTTGACAATGGACGATCTGGCCAGCGCAATTAAAGCGGGAACAGTTTACTCCGGCGCCGGGCAATTCGACGGCTCGCATCGCACATTTGTTTTGCAACCGAACGGTCAGATCGACAATGCCGAGGGTTATCGCAATCTGATCGTCGCGCGGAACAAGGACAACTCACCGGTGTATTTGCGTGACGTGGCCGATGTTCGCCAAAGCGTGCAGGACGAACGAATCTCGCGCACGTTTTGGATGCGCGGCTTCAATCCACCGGGCTCGGTCGTCGTATTGGCGGTCTCGCGACAGGCGGGCGCGAACGCAGTCGAAGTGGCAAACTCAGTGAAGGCGCTCTTCCCCGAATTGCGAGCGAGCTTGCCCGGATCGATCAGACTCGTTCCGGTGTTCGATCGCTCGGAAACCATCGTCAATTCAGTTCACGACGTACGATTTACGCTCGTGATCGCGTTCCTGCTCGTGGTCATGGTGATCTACGTCTTCCTCGGCCGCGCTACTGACACACTCATTCCGGTGGTCGCGCTGCCGCTTTCGCTGCTACTCACCTTCGCGGTGATGTACGCGCTCAACTTTTCCATTAACAATTTGACGTTGATGGCGCTCACCCTCTGCATCGGGTTCCTGGTCGATGATGCGATCGTGTTTCTTGAAAATGTCGTCCGTCGCGCCGAGCACGGCGAATCGATCGTGAAAGCCACTTTTAACAGCGCCGGTGAGATTTCGTTCACCATTTTGTCGATGACGCTCTCGCTCGCCGCCGTTTTCATCCCGCTGGTCTTTCTGCCCGGCTTGCTTGGGCGCATCTTCCAGGAGTTTTCCGTTACCATCATCGTAGCGATTCTCGCTTCCGGTTTGGTTTCACTCACCCTTACTCCGCTGATGTGCGCGCGCATCCTCGGCGAACGCAAGGCCGGCCATAAACGCGCGTGGATGGAGAAATGGACGAGCGATTTCATCCAGCGTGTGATTGCGGCTTACGGCAAAATCTTGGACAAGTTTCTCGATCGCGCCTGGTTGGCCGTGCCGATTTTGCTGGGATGCATTGTCGGTCTCTGGTTTTTCTTTACCAATCTGCCCTTCACCCTGTTGCCGCCGGGAGACAGCGGTTTCGTGCGCGGCGTTTTTATCACGCAGGAAGGTTCGTCGCCCGCGCAAATGCGGATTTATCAGCAGCAGGTCAATGAAAAGCTGAAGGCGGACCCGAATATCGGCCAATTTTTCACTCTGGCTGGTTTTGCCGCGCGCACCGCTTCTTCGCAGGGATTGATTTTTGGTTTCCTCAAACCGAGAAGCGAGCGTCCGCCGATCGACCAATGCATTGTGCAATTGCAGAAATCGATTAGCTCGGTCCCGGGAGTCACAGCGGTCTTGCAGCCGAATCCGGTCCTGCAAATCAACGTGGGCGCGACGAGTCAGACGCAGGGACAATATGCCTACACGATCAGCGGAATCGTGCCGGACGATGTTTACAAAGCAGCCGACCAGTTGGTGGCGAAACTGCGCGGCTTCAAAGGCTTTGCTTCCGTGCGCTCCGATTATTACAACAACACACCGAATCTGACGGTCGATATCGACCGTGAGCGCGCCGCCACTTACGGCGTTTCTACTTCCGCGGTGCAAAGTCTGTTGCGCACCGCTTACTCGCAGAACTATGTCTATTTAATCAAACAACCCGAAGACCAGTACCAGGTCATCCTGGAAGTAAAAGACAACGAGCGAATGCAGCCGGCCGATCTCGACAATCTCTATGTGCGCAGCAACACCGGCGGCACTGCCAGCACGAGCGGGTCGGGTGGGGGAGGGATCACTACCACCACCGGCACCGCCGCCAATCTCGTGCCGTTACGCGCCGTAACATCAACCAGGCAAATCGTCGGGCCACAAGCCGTCAATCACTTCAATCAATTCACCAGCGTGACGATCAATTTCAATCTGCTGCCCAACGCTGCGATTGGTGACGCCACGAAATTCATCGAAGACAGTTTCGCGCAGATCAGCCGGCAAACTCCCAGCGTCCAGGCAACGTTTCAGGGCGAGGCGCTCGTGTTCCGTCAACTCTTCAGATCGCTCCCCATTCTCCTGATCGCGGCCATCTTCGTCATGTACGTGATCCTGGGAATTCTTTACGAAAGCTACGTGCATCCGATCACGGTGTTGTTTCCGGCGATCGTTCCCGCTGTGGTCGGCGGCTTGTTCACGCTTTGGATTTTTGGATCGACATTGTCGCTTTACAGTGTGATCGGACTTTTCCTGCTGCTCGGCATCGTCAAGAAAAACGGAATATTGGTTGTCGATTTTGCGCTCAAACGGATCGATGAAGGACTCGGCCTGCGAGAAGCGATCCACGAAGCCAGCCTGGAGCGTTTTCGCCCGATCATGATGACCACTTTTGCCGCTCTTATGGGTGCTGTGCCGCTCGCACTCGGCGTCGGATCGGACGCCTCATCGCGTCGCCCGCTTGGCCTGGTCATTGTCGGCGGGCTTATTTTCTCGCAGTTGATTACACTCTTTGTCACGCCGGTGATTTATCTCTGGCTCGAATGGTTCCAGGAACACGTGCTCGATAAAGTGCCCTTTCTGCGCAGCGCGCACACTCATCACGAAGGAAAGCCCGCGCCTGAACAGGCTGAATCCGGCGATGGCCGGATCGAACCAGTCCCGGCCGGAGCGCACTGAGTTGCGATCTGCTCGAAGAGATCACCGCGCGAGTCTTTTCTCTGACCTCTGTCCTCTCCGCCACGCTGCTTTTGCAAACACACGAGCCCTGCCATAATCTTTCAAATGAAAACTTACGAAAGGAGCGAGCATTATGGCTAAGTATGTCAGTCTTCTTCAGTTTACCGATCAGGGCATTCGCAATGTCAGGGATTCTATCAAACGCGCCGCCGCAGCGACCGCCGAGGCCGAGAAAATGGGCGCGAAGGTCACCGACGCATTTTGGACGATGGGCGCGTATGACGTCGTCCTCTTGCTCGACGCGCCCGATGACGAGACCATCAGCGCTTTCTCTCTCAAGGTCGGCTCACTCGGCAACGTCAAGAGCCAGACCATGCGTGCCTTCCGCCGCGAAGAGATGGAGAGCATTCTGGCGAAGATCAAATAGCCCTGGAGAAGCGGCTGTCTCGGTCGCTGACCTCCGATTTCTGACAGCTGACCGCTGCTACGGCGCCTCAGGCTGTCGCGCTTCCTGGGATGAAATCTTGTGTTTCCTCGAAGGTTAGTTTCTTCCGCAACTCGCGCCGGAGCAGCAAAAGATTAATGCACATCTGAAGAACTTGGGATGCGACCGACAGATACCACACGTGCCTGATCTCGAACCCGGACGTGCGCGGGACGAGTATTGCTGGCAGAGCAAAAAGGACCAGCCGCGTCATGGAACTGAAGAGTGGCGGCCAGGTGTTGCGATTCCCTGAAACACGCTCGACGTCGTAAAAACAATTCCTGCAGCCACGAAATTGAGCGAGACGATTTTTAAATAATTGCTGCCGAAAGCAATGACCCGCGCGTTGCGCGAAAAGAATCGAATCAGCGCCGCGGGCGTGAGCCAGACGATCGAAGTGAGAATGAGCATCATCGCGGATGCAATCCCGATTCCCGAATAAACGGAGCGGCGAACGCGATCGGCCCGACGACCGCCGAAGTTTTGTCCGACCACGGGAGCGACCGCGAAGGCCAGCGCGACGACCGGCAAAAAGAGCGCCTGCATCACACGCGCGCCCACTCCAAATCCGGCTTGGGCGGCAGATCCGAAGCCGCGAATGATCGCGTAAACAATCATGATATAGACAAAGAGGAGTACGAACTCAGCGCCCGCCGGAACGCCAATGCCGAACATCTTGCTCCAGATCTTCGTTTGCGGACGGAAGAGCGGAAAGCGGAACCGCAGGTAATGATATTTTTTCTCGAAATAAATTACGATCAGCACGTCGGCGATCAGGATGGAAATGAAAGTGGCGAGCGCCGCGCCGGTCACGCCGAGCCTAGGCCACGGGCCGATCCCAAAAATCAGCAAAGGCGCGAGGACGATATTAAGGACAACGCTGAGGACCTGTAATCCGACGGTGGGTTTGATGATTCCCGTTGCGCGCAAGGCCGAGCCGAGCGCGACCAGCGGAACTGGAGCGCTAGCGCGGGAATAAATCAGAGCAGATAACTCTTGGCCAACTTTGCCGTGACCGCATCAGCGCTTAGCGAATTGCAATACGGATTCATCAAAAGAAATCCGCAAACGCCCAGAGCCAGCGCAATCAGGATCGACATCATGAACGATTGATTGAAGACCAGCACGGCGTGCCGTCGATCCTTCTTTCCGGCCGCCTGCGAGATCAGCGTTGTCGTTCCCACGCCGAGCATTTGCGTGAGCGCCAGCACGATCATCGTCATGTTTCCGGCCACACCGACTGCGGCGATCGCTTCCTTGCCGAGATGCCCCACCCAGTAAAGATCGGCCAGTAAATAGAGCGTTTGCGCCACCATGCTCACCGCCATGAACGCCGACATGTGCAGCAAATGCTTCGTGACAGATCCTCGAGTGAGATCCCTCATGAAGTCTTTTTAATGCAAATCGATCTTCCTGACGAATCTTGAAAAACTTTTGAATCCAGCTTTGCGATTGACCGCATCATAATACCAAGGATGTCCGACGACGCTGCCACCGAAGCGGAGGGCTCCAGCCAACATTGTGATCGCTGTGGCGCTGGGCGGAATCCTGGCCGGCTTCTATCTCTGGCGTCGCGATCTGATTGCAAACATGATCGGGCACTTCGCGGTCGATTTTGTTGCTAACGTTTTGCCCAAACTCTTCTCCTGAGCGTTAGGTATTTGATGTTGAATGCGACCGCGACTGCCAGCACTGAGCCAGAAAGATACATATATGGATAAACGTATATGTATCTGCAAAGTCGCGTCCGGAGTTGAGCTCTGCAAAGCGCTCTCTGATTCAGTTCAAGCTAGGGCGGTTGCGATCGTAAGCGGCTTATGATTCACGAGTGGGGCGTCCTTGAAGGAAGGAAGCGTGCAGGCGAAACGATTTCAACGAGCGGTCGCCTCGATCGTAAGCGGCTTATGATGGCTCAAGGACTGCGATATGCTTTGAGCTTGACTGCGTTGTGGGAGCGAATGATCGAATGGCTTGTGCTGCTGTTCGGCTCACCGCTCTAGGCTCACGCATCATCGCCGCCGTCACGCGGCTGCACAGCCCGGAATCGCGGTCGTCTCCTGCGGTGCTGTTGCTGTGGCGGGCGCTGCGCCGGCCGCGATGCATCTTGCGCTTTCATCAACTCAAATGTCCGAAATAACGGCGCCAGATCGATCACGGCGTTGGCGGCCGATCTTAAGGTGTTCCCAAGATTTGCTGCTACGGACGCGACTTCCACGCGGATCCCATGTCGCCGCAGCTTTATGGCGAGATAAGCGAAATCAGCATCGCCGGTCACGAGAATGATGACATCGGGCTTCATCTCGACGGAAAGCTCGACCGCGTCGATCGCCATCATCACGTCTACGTTCGCCTTGTAATGTCCTTCTTCGGCGGGCGATCCATCCTTGGTCACGACCATGAAACCGTTGGAGTGCAACCAATGCATGAACTTGTTCTTCTTGTCCCGCTCCTCCTGCCAGACCGGGATGGCGGGCGGCAACCCGGCATAAACCACCATCTCGATTAGCTCACGTCCGGTATTTGGGCCGGCCAGAAAATCGCGGAGCTTCAGCCAATCGAGCCCGCGTCCCGCCGTTCGCACCGAACTGCCGACGTTCGATTCATCCACCAGGACCAAAACCTTGGGACGCACTAGATTTTCGAAATGTTTCTTTTGCATAGCGGAGCTGATTCTCTCAGCCCTTAACTATCAACAATCAACTTCTCAACAGCATCGGATTTTTTCTTCGCCTTTCATCGTTCATAAATTCATTCTTCTTCCGTTGCTAATGTCCAAACCAGTTTCAGTTCGCGCCGGTCAGGTTGAGTTCCTCAAGGTCAACACCGAGGGATGGGACTGGCGCGACGCGTATCAATGGCTGCTGGCCCTAAGCTGGACGCGATTCGCTCTTTTCATCGCCGGCATTTACGTCGTCATCAATCTCATTTTCGCCACCCTTTACAGCCTCGGTGAAAATTGCATCGCCTATCTCAAGCCGGGCTCATTTGTCGACGCGTTCTTTTTCAGTGTGCAAACGCTGGCCACCGTCGGCTACGGCCACATGTATCCGCAAACGCTTTACGGTCATATTGTCACGACTATTGAGATTATCTTCGGCATGTTCGGACTCGCCGTCATGACCGGTCTCATCTTCGTCCGCTTTTCGCGGCCGACCGCGCGGATTTTATTTAGTAAATCGATCGTCATCGCTCCGTTCAACGGCCGGCCGGCGCTGATGTTGCGCATCGCGAATTTGCGCCAGCGCAGCCTTGTCGAGGCCGAGTTCCGCATCATGTTCTCGCGCGACCAGGATATCGTGGAAGACAAAAGCTACCGCCACTTTTACCAACTCAAACTCGACTTTGATCGGCTGACCGTGTTCCCCGCCGCGCTCACGCTCAG
>WNFX01013108.1_pt1 | contig 12564 bp, 8 predicted proteins | sample 5400111 | NCBI WGS metagenome assembly WNFX01 (sample SAMN13153363, study PRJNA577476) | soil metagenome | isolation source: 40 cm soil or saprolite under grassland replicate 1 | place: USA:California | collected 2016-06-15
CTCTCCAGCCGATCTTCAACGCGTCGGCGTGCACGCCGAACGCGGCGATGAGAGTGTCGAGCACATGATCCGCATGTACGCGGGACACGACCTGCTGCATCTCCGACAGCTGGCGAGGATCCGCGAGGCGGTGGAACGGCACGCGTGAAACGGCTCGAGTCGATCGATCTTCTGCGCGGCGGTGTGATGGTGCTGATGGCGCTGGATCACGTCCGCGATTTCTTTGGCGCTGCGGTCAATCCGACCGATCCGGCGACCACCACCGTCCCGCTGTTCTTCACGCGGTGGATCACGCACATCTGCGCGCCGACCTTCTTTCTGTTGATGGGTGCCGGTGCGTTTCTTGCCGGACGCAAAAAGCCAGTCGCCGGCCTGTCGAGGTATCTGCTGGTCCGTGGCGTCTGGCTGATCGCCCTCGAGATTGTCGTGGTCCGCCTGGGCCTTCAATTCAACATTGACTATCGCGTGACGATGCTGACGGTGTTGTGGGCGCTGGGCTGGTCGATGATCGCGCTCGCCCTGCTCGTACATCTGCCTCCAGCGGTAGTCGGCGCGATTGGCGTGGCGACGATTGCCGGCCACAACCTCTTCGATGCCGTGCGCGCCTCGTCGTTCGGCGCTCTGGCCCCGCTGTGGACAGTCCTTCACACGCCCGGGGTGATCCTTTCGACCTCGCGGTACGTCGTCTTTGTCGCCTATCCGCTGATCCCGTGGGTCGGCGTGGCGGCAATCGGCTACGCGCTGGGTGAGGTGTACACGTGGCCGGCACCTCGCAGACAGGCGTTGCTCTGGCGTACTGGGATTGGCCTTGTGGCTGCGTTCGTGGCGTTGCGCGCGCTCGATGGGTACGGCGATCCCATCCCCTGGACCGTTCAACGATCGGCGACCGTGACGGCGCTGTCGTTCCTGAACACGAACAAGTACCCGCCGTCGCTGTTGTTCCTCTTGATGACGCTCGGTCCGGCGTTGTGCGTCCTCGCGGCGGTCGATGGTCGCATTCCTGAGTTCTCGAGGCCCTTGCTGACGTTCGGACGGGTGCCGCTGTTCTATTACCTCGTGCACCTGGCGCTGATTCATTTCTTCGCGGTGTTGATCTGCTACTGGCGCTACGGCGACGCGCACTGGATGTTCGAATCTCCCCGGCTCGACCAGTTTCCGTTCGTGCGGCCGCCGGGGTGGGGATTCCAGCTGCCAGTGGTCCATCTGATTTGGGCCGGAGTCGTGGTCGCGATGTATCCCTTGTGTGCGCGCGTGGCGGTCATGCGGCCGCGACGATGAATCGTGGTTGAACTTTGTGTTGCAGGCGGCGCGGCCCCTCGCATACGCTCCGGCCATCATGCGCCACGCATCCCGTCTCGCGGCACTTGTTGCCTTCATTGGACTTGCAGCGCTCGCCGCCTTCACGCCCGCACGCACGCAGGCTCAAGCGGGACGGTCCTCCGCTGGGCCGTTCGACGCGTTGCACTTCCGCGACATCGGTCCGGCGGCCAGCGGCGGACGCATCCACGACATCCAGATCGATCCGAAAAACCCCGCCATTCTGTACGTCGGCGCCGCGTCCGGCGGCATTTGGAAATCCGTCAACAACGGTGTCACCTGGAAGGATGTGTTCGGCAGGCAGGCCGACAATACGTTCGGAGCGCTGGCGATTTTCGAGCGCGATTCGAAGATCATCTGGGCTGGCACCGGTGAAAACAACAATCGGCAGAGCTCCTCGTGGGGCGGCGGTGTGTACCGCTCGACGGACGCCGGCGACACCTGGACGTATCTGGGCCTCCACGATACGCGCGCCATCGGCCGCGTCGTGCTCGACCCCGCCGACGCGAACGTGGCGTTCGTCGCGGCGGTTGGGAACCTCTGGGCCGAGAACGCCGAGCGCGGCGTCTTCAAGACGACGGACGCCGGCCGCACCTGGACGAAGGTGCTCTACGTGGATCCGTTCACCGGCGCGACCGATCTCGTCATGGACCCGCGCGACGCGAAAGTGCTCTACGCGGCGACGTACCAGCGGCTCCGCAAGGCGTTTGGTTTCAACGGCGGCGGTCCCGGTAGCGCCATTTACAAGAGCACGGACGCCGGCGTCACGTGGAAGAAGCTCGAGAATGGCATTCCGGCCGGCGACAAGGGACGCATCGGCCTGGCGCTCGCGCGTTCGAAACCGGACGTTCTCGTGGCGACGATCGAACACGCCACGGCGGGCGGCACCTACCGCACCGAGGACGCCGGCGCGACCTGGAAGCGCACGAGCGCAACCAATCCCCGGCCGATGTACTACAGCAAGCCGACGATCGATCCCAACAACGACAAGCGCATCTGGCTTCCGGGCACCTACATCGTCAAGAGCGAGGACGGCGGTACGACGTTCGAGGAGGAGCCGACGTCGCCGACCTACGACGTCGGGCTGAAGACCGATCACCACGTTATCCGCGTCGATCCCGCGAACTCCAGCCACATCTACGTCGTCGGCGACGGCGGGCTGCACGAGAGCTTCGACATGGGAAAGACGTACATCCGCGTGAACAACATCCCGGTTGCGCAGGTGTACCGGATCGCCGTCGACAGCCGCGATCCGTACTTTGTGTACGCGGGGCTGCAGGACAACCACTCGTGGATGGGTCCGAGCGCCACTCGGCACTGGCTCGGCATCCTGAACCAGGATTGGGTGGAAATAGGCTTCAGCGACGGCACCGGAAAGGCCGTGGACAGAGCCGACTGGCGCAAGGTTTATTCGTCTTCGAGCAACGGCAACCTGTCGCTCGTGGATCCACTGACAGGCGATGCGATGGGCATCACGCCGCGGCCGCCCGCAGGTGAACCGAACTATCGCTACGACTGGGACGCGCCGGTGATGGCGTCGCGCCACACATCGGGGACTGTGTACCTCGGCGGCAATCGTCTTTTCATCTCGAGAGACTTCGGTTCGACCTGGACGCGCACCAAGGACTTGACGCGGTCGATCAACCGCGACCAGCTTCCGATGATGGGCGTCCTGAACAAGGACATCAAGCTGTCGCGGAATGACGGGGACGGCATCAGCGAGATCTCGAACTTCGCCGAGTCACCGCTCGATCCGAAGATCCTGTGGGTTGGGACCGACGACGGCAACGTCCAGCTGACGACCGACGGCGGCACCACCTGGAGCGAGCTGAGCGCGGCGATTCAAGGTGTGAAAAACGGCACCTTCGTCGGCGACATCGTCGCCTCCGAGGCGTCGCGCGGCACCGCCTACGTCTCATTCGATGCCCATCGGGACGGCGACTTCAAGCCGTACCTGTTCCGGACTACGGATTTCGGCAAGACGTGGACGGCGGTGACAACCGGACTGCCGGGCGATGACGCATCCGTGCGCGGACTGGCCGAGTATCCGGGGAAGCCGAACGTCCTCTTCGCGGGCACCGAGCGTGCGCTCTTCGTGACGCACGACGGCGGTGGGCACTGGACCAGGCTCTCGGCCAATCTGCCGACGACGCGCTACGACGACATCATCGTCCACCCTCGCACCAAGGATCTCGTCCTCGGTACCCATGGACGCGGCATCTGGATTCTCGACGATGCGTCGCCGATTGGAGAATGGACGCCGGCAATCGCCGAGAAGCGCTCACATTTGTTCACGGTGCCGGCTGCGACGCTGAAGTTGTATTGGGAAGACGTCTCGAACATGAACCATTACTTCTTCACCGCGGAGAATCCGGCGGAGGGTGCGACGTTCACCTATCACCTCGCGCAGCCGGCGCAGAAAGTGCGGCTCGTGGTGACCGGCGCCACCGGGAAAGTGATTCGCGACCTCGCCGGGCCGGCCTCAGCCGGCCAGATCCATCGCGTGAACTGGGATCTGCGATATCCCGTTCCACCCGGGACCGGCCGCGGGGGCGGAGGCGGCGGAGAAGAGGGCGGTGGCGGAGGAGGTCCCGGCACGGAGAAACCGGGCGTGATTCAATTGCCGGTGCCTTCACACGACATCGGTCCGCGTGGGCCGCACATCGCGCCTGGCACCTTCAAGGTCACACTCGACGTCGATGGTGTCGCCGCCGAATCGCGCACGTTCGAGGTGCGAGGCGATCCAGCCTCGGCGATTACACTCACGCAGCACAAAGCACGCGAGGCGTTCGAGATCGAGGTGATGGAGCTGCAGACGAAGGTCGAGAAAATGGCGACCGATCTTCGTGCGCGGCGCACCGCGGCGACCGTTCGAGAGCCTCAGGGTCGCCCCGAGCAGGGTCGAGGGGCGAAGGGCGACGAGGTGGCGCGGCTGCAGGCACTTGAGTTGCGACTGGTCGGGGGCGGTGGTGGCCGTGGCGGCGGACGCGGCGGCGGGCCGCAACCAGTGCGCCAGCGCCTCAACGGCCTCATCAGCGCCTTCGTCGGTTCGGGCGCGCGAACCGGGACCATGTCGGCGCCGACGACGACGATGCGCGAGACGCTGGCCGAGGCGAGGATCGATCTGGCGGCGATTGAGAAAGATATTAGATGAGCGTGAACTGCTCGTGAATGAACTGAACTGGTCATGGATCGCGCTCGCGCTGACGGTGCCGGGTCTGGTGGGCGCACTGATCGCTGTTCCCATCTGGCTGAAAGGCCAGCCAATTCTCGGCAACCTCGCCGGAACGATCGTGATCTTCGGGGCGGCCGTTGGGCTGATCCTTCGAGAGCGCGTGGAGCTGGACCGCCTCGCTCAAGAGTGTCTCGACCGCGGATTCGTCTGCTTTCCGGAGCCGAGCGCCTTCACTCGCTACGCCATCTATGCGTTCATCGCGCTGTTCGAGGTGATGGTGCTCTTCTCAGTGAGCCTCAAGGTCGAGGAGAAGATCCGACGCCGCGGCTACGCACCCGAATGGCGGTGAGCTGAGCATGCCCCGCGATCTCGAGAGGCTTCAAGGCACCTGGACTGTCACGTCGTTCGAGACCGATGGCCAGAAAATGGCGCCTCCAGCCTTCGCCGGATCCCACATCGTGATCAAGGAGAACACCTTCACTTCGATCGGGATGGGCGCAACGTACGAAGGCACGGTCGAGCTCGGCCGAGGGAAGAACCTGAAAACGTTCCGGCTGGTGTTTACGTCGGGCCACGCGGTCGGAACGCGCCATGCCGGAATCTACAAACTGAGCGGCGACAGATGGACGATGTGCCTGGCGACACACGGCAGTCATTCACCCGACAAGTTCGCTGCAAAGCGGGGCACTGGATTCGTGCTCCAGACGCTCCAGCGTGACCCTCGTGCCGGCAAGGCGACGGTAGCCAAATCAGATTCCGCCGCCGCCAGGTTCGCAAAGCGCAAGGAGGCTGAGAGCGAACCTGCGCCATCAGGCGCGGCGACCGGATGGGAAGGCGACTGGGCGATGGTTGCGGGTGTGTTCAACGGCGCCGCCATGGCCGCAGACATGGTCACGTGGTGCCGGCGCATCACCAGGAAAGCCGCGTCCGGCGGGCTTCTCGTCAAAGGCCGGCGACGGCCGCTCGTACACGACGTGGACGCGTACCAGGAGGTAGGCGTGCGAATCCTCTACGCGACGGTGTGGCTCGCGATTCTTCTGACTATCCTCGACGCTCAGGAACTGGGCTGGACGGCGAACGGCCGAGACGTTCAAGGCACTCGCTATCTGCCCGCCTCGGAGATCACGCGGGAGAGCGTGGGCCGGCTCGAGGTCGCTTGGACGTATCGCACCGGCGAAACCGAATCGAGGTTCGAGACGGTCAAGCCGACGGCGTTCGAAGCGACACCGCTCGTGGTCGATGGCACGATGTTCGTGGGCACTCCACTGGGACGGGTGATCGCGCTCGATCCCGCCACTGGACGCGAGCGCTGGGTGTTCGATCCGAAGATCGCGCGCGACATCACGTATGGCGATTTTGCCAGCCGAGGCGTGTCGACCTGGCTCGACGAGTCGGCGTCCGCCGGCGCTCCGTGCCGCCGCCGCATCTTCGTCGCCACGGCCCAATCGCAACTGTTCGCGATCGACGCGCGTGACGGCAGGCCTTGCGCGACATTCGGCCGGGAGGGCTCGGTCAATCTCAAGGAAGGCTTGCGGATTGCGCCATTCGAGCCCCAGTCCTATTCGATGACGTCGCCGCCGCTTGTCGTGAACGGGATCGTCGTCACCGGATCGTCAGTGGCCGACAACAGCCGTCCGGATCTTCCGAGCGGCGAGGTGCGCGCGTTCGACGCGCGCACCGGCACGCTCAAGTGGACGTGGGACCCGATTCCACAGGATCCGAAAGATCCGGCCTACGGAGAATGGCGCGGCGCGATGGCGCACAACACGGGCGCCGCGAACGCATGGTCGGTCCTGGCAGCGGACCCGGATCGCAACCTGGTCTTCGTGCCGACGGGCAGCGCCGCTCCGGACTACTACGGGGCTCTTCGGCTTGGCGGCAACCGATATGCGAACTCGATCGTTGCCCTCAAGGCGTCGACCGGCCAGGTCGCGTGGGCGTTCCAGACGGTACATCACGACCTCTGGGACTACGACAACGCATCGCCACCGGCGTTGGTCACGCTTTCGAGAGCCGGCACGCGCCTTCCCGCCGTTCTGCAAGCGAACAAGGACGGGATGCTCTTCGTGCTCAATGGAGACACAGGTCGGCCGATCTTTCCCGTCGAGGAACGCGTCGTGCCTGCGAGCACGATTCCGACGGAGGAGGCGTCGCGGACACAGCCGTTCACCACCGTGACGCCGCCGCTCAGCCCCCATCGATTCACGCTTGACGATGTGTGGGGCGTTTCGGACGCCGATCGCGCCGCGTGCCGCGCCGTCATTCAAGGGCTGCGCAACGACGGGATCTTCACGCCGCCGAGCGTGCAGGGCACCCTCGTCATGCCGTCGAACATCGGCGGCGCGCACTGGGGTGGGGTGGCGGTTGATCCGGTGCGGGAGCTCGCGATCGTGCCGGTGAACCGACTCGCCGCGATGGTGCAGTTGATACCGCGCGAGGGATTCGACCTGCAGCGAACGCGCGCCGCCGAGCAACGGTTGGGTGATGACTTCGAGTACAACTTCATGCGCGGCACGCCTTACATCATGCGCCGGCGCATGCTGCTGGCCCCCTCGAAGATGCCGTGCACGCCGCCGCCCTTCGGCACGCTGGTCGCCATCAGCCTCAAGACCGGCGGCCGCCTCTGGGAAGTGCCGCTCGGATCGATCAGCGCGCTGATCGGTGGAGACGCCGCGAAGATTCCCGCCGAATGGGGCTCGCCAAATCTTGGCGGACCGATCGTGACCGCCGGCGGCCTCGTCTTCATCGGTGCCGCGCTCGATCGGTCGCTGCACGCCTACGACGTCGAGACCGGACGCGAGCTGTGGCGGGGCGCGTTGCCGCAAAGCGGGAAGGCGACGCCGATGAGCTATCGACTTGCGTCAGGAGAACAGTTCGTCGCGATTGCCGTCGGTGGAGGCGGCGCATGGGGTGCGGGCGACTATGTCGTCGCATTTCATCTCCGCCGCGAGTAGGATTTCCCGATACATCGCCCGACTGGAGTCATCATGAAAACACTCGCGCTCGTCCTTGCCGTCATTTGTGTGTCGTGCGCGCCGCAGGCCGCGGCAGACAAAGACGTCACCGCCTGGCAACAGCAGGCCCAGGGCATCACCATCATTCGCGACACCTGGGGCATTCCGCACGTCTACGGAAAGACCGACGCCGACGCGGTCTTCGGTGTGATCTACGCGCAGGCGGAGGACGACTTCAATCGCGTCGAGACCAACTTCATCAACTCGCAGGGTCGCCTCGCCGAAGCGGAAGGCGAAGGCGAGATCTACCGCGACCTGCGGATGAAGATCTTTATCGACCCGGCCGACATGAAGGCGCAGTACGACAAGAGCCCGGCGTGGCTGAAGAGCCTGATCAACGCCTGGGCCGACGGCCTGAACTACTACCTGCATACGCACCCGCAGGTGAAGCCGCGGGTGATCAAGCATTTCGAGCCGTGGATGGCGCTGACCTTCAGCGAGGGGAGCATCGGCGGCGACATCGAGAAGGTGAACCTCACGCAGCTCGAGGCGTTCTACGGTAAGAGTACGAAAAAAGACACCGCTTCGGCTGCTCTCGTAGCGCAGCCCTTCAGGGCTGCCACGCCAGACGAGCCGGTCTACGTCGAGCCGACGGGATCGAACGGCGCCGCGGTCGCGCCGTCGAACACGGCGGGCCATCACTCGCTGCTGCTCATCAACCCGCACACCTCGTTCTTCTTCCGCGCCGAAGCGCAGATGGTCAGCGAGGAAGGGCTCAACGCGTATGGCGCGCTCACGTGGGGCCAGTTCTTCATCTACCAGGGCTTCAACGAGCGCGCCGGCTGGATGCACACGTCGAGCGGAGTCGACAACATCGACGAGTACCTCGAGACGATCGTGAAGAAGGGTGACGGCTTCGCGTACAAGTACGGGAGCGAGGAGCGCCCGGTGACCACCAGCAAGATCGTCGTCCCCTACAAGACGGCGAACGGGATGGCGCACAAGGAATTCACGGTCTACCGCACGCATCACGGGCCAATCGTGCGCGAGGCAGATGGCAAGTGGGTGAGCGTCAGGCTGATGCAGGAGCCGCTGAAAGCGCTCAACCAGTCGTACTCGCGCACCAAGGCCAGGACCTACCAGGCCTACCGCGACGTGATGGAGCTGCACACCAACTCGTCGAACAACACCATCTACGCCGACGCGGACGGCACCATCGCCTACTTCCACTCGAACTTCATCCCGAAGCGCGATCCGAAGTTCGACTGGACGAAGCCGGTCGATGGAAGCGATCCCGCAACGGAATGGAACGGCGTCCTCTCGATCGACGAGACGCCCGGCCTCAAGAATCCGTCGAACGGATGGCTCTACAACACCAACAACCATCCGTGGTCGGCCGCTGGTCCCAACAGTCCGAAGAAAGCGGACTATCCCGCCTACGTCGACAAGAACGGCGAGAACCCGCGTGGCCTCCATGCGATCAAGGTCCTCGACGCCAGGAAGGACTTCACGCTCGATTCGCTCGTCACCGCCGCCTACGACAGCTATCAGCCAGGCTTTGCCGAACAGATTCCCGCGCTGATCAAGGCGTACGACAAGCTGCCGGCGTCGAGTCCGTTGAAGAAGAAGGTCGCCGAGCAGATTGGTCTGCTGAAGGCGTGGGATTTCCGCTGGTCGACCACGTCAGTCCCCAACTCGCTCGGCGTGTACTGGAGCGAGGAGATCGGCCGCAAGGTGGCCGCCGACGCGCGGAAGGCCGGCGTCTCCGCCGACGTATTCATCGTCAGCAAGACGCCAGCCGAACAGATGGTGCAGTCGCTGTCGGACGCCTCCGACAAGCTGGCGGCTGATTTCGGCAGCTGGAAAACGCCCTGGGGCGACATCAACCGCTACCAGCGTCTGACCGGCGACATCGTTCAGCCGTTCAACGATGCGGGGCCGAGCATTCCCGTCGGCTTCAGCTCGGCGCGCTGGGGATCGCTCGCGTCATTCGGCGCGCGCACCTACAAAGGGTCGAAGAAGATGTACGGCACCTCTGGCAACAGCTTCGTCGCCGTCGTCGAATTCGGAGATCAGGTCAAGGCACGAGCGGTAACGGCAGGCGGACAGAGCGGCGATCCCAAGTCGGCGCATTTCGGCGATCAGGCGGTGCGTTACAGCACCGGCGATCTGCGCGAGGTGTACTTCTATCGCCTGCAGGTCGAAGCGCACACGGAGAAGCAGTACCACCCGGGCGGGTGAGCCTCGAAAATCTGGTGACTGGGTGATCTGGTAATCGGGTGATTGATTGGTGGATTGAGCAGAGAGAGGCGAGAAGGTGTCAGGTGATCGGGCGCTGCGGTGGCGAATGGTCAGTAATGCAGTGACGGCGCAGGTCATTACCGTGGTAATATATCAGGATGGCGCTCGCGCACTCCAAGCTGACGGCACAAGGCCAAATCTCGGTGCCGGCCAAGGTTCGCCGAAAGCTCGGTGTCGGTCCCGGATCCGTTCTCGAATGGGACGATGACGGAGATCAAGTCGTTGTCCGGAGGGCGGGACGCTACTCATCTGAGGACGTGCACCGGTCGCTCTTTCCGACGCCACCGAAGGCGAAGACACTGGCCGAGATGAAGCAGGGGATGCTTCGACACATCAAGAGACGTCGTGCGCGCCGTTGATACGAATGTTCTGGTTCGCCTGATCACGCGCGACGATCCCAAGCAGGTTGCGTCGGCCGAGGCGTTCGTTTCGCGTGGAGCATGGGTGCCGCATCTGGTCCTCGCCGAGGCAACATGGGTGCTCGCCTCGGTCTACGACCGTGAACCAGGTGATATTGCCACTGCCGTCGAAATGCTTCTCAACCACCAGGACCTGACACTGCAGGATTCGGAGGCAGTTGTCGCGGCGGTCGAGCGTTTTCGTCGGCGGCCGGGCCTGGGGTTCTCTGATTGTCTCGTGCTGGAAGTCGCCCGGAAAGCGGGGCATCTTCCCCTCGGCACTTTCGACCGCTCTCTTGCAAGATTGGACGGCGTCGAGAGATTGTAAGACTCCGCGATGAGGCTGAGGCGGATTTCGATATGCGCTACTCACTCGTACTTCCATTCGCCTGCGTGATGGCGGTTGTGGCCGCGGCGCAGGAGCCCCTCAATCCTGCGCTGCTCCAAGAGGCCATCGCGCTCGGCAAGAGCTGCGGCGACGTGCCGATTCTGAGGATCACGAAGCCGGGCGGCGATTTCGTCGTGTTCATTGAGGGGCCCTTTGCGCGCGTCGCCGTTCACGCTGCCGCGGCTCGGCAAATGCATCAGCCTTTCGATCCGGCGAATATCACAGCAGACGTCGGCGCACCTGATTACCGCGTGTGGCTTCAGTACGCTCCGAGCGGACGAAGGACGCTGACGGCGAATCGCGTCTCGCTTCAACCGAGATCCGGAGCCGCAAACAGCCGAATGATCCGGTCGACACGCGATCGTCGCTCCCAGCTGACCGCCGGCGCCACTCCGGCGCACGGAATCGTTACCGAAGTGCGCTGGCGCGGTTGGGAGTGGACGTTCGACCAGCTTCCCAGCGATGACTTCGACGTCGTCGTCGAGACCACGGCCGGCGCGCAGAGGTACACGGTGACGAATCAGGACCGCGCTGGACGGATGAGGGTTTGCACCTAGTGTCCCGTCCCCGTGGATCGTGGCATAAGTCCCGGAGCGCGGCGCCCGGATGGCAAGGCGCGACGAGCGAGAATACCCGGAGTATTTGAACGAGGAGCAACGCAGCCAGCCGGGATGCCCCGCCCGGGAATTATGTCGCGAACCACGGGGACGGGACACTAGCCTCTGCCGCGACTATGACGTCGCAGGGGCGGGGCTTGGAACGATAATCTGGGTCACCGTGCCGGTCCTCCCGCGTCGGCTTTCAACGCTCGTCATCATGGTCGTCGTCTCCACCGCGGTGGCCGTCGTGGCGCAGACACCCGCGCGTGAAGCGCACGCGGCGCTCAACGGGGTCCGCATCTGGTACTCAGACACCGGCGGTCGAGGAGAGCCGATCGTGCTGCTGCACGCGGCGACAGGCAGCAGCCGCGTGTGGGAACACCAGGTGCCCGCGTTTACGGGCAGCGGCTACCGCGTGATCGCGTATGACCGCCGCGGATTTGGACGCTCGGAAATCGATTCGACCGGCGCGCAGCCGGGAACCGGCGCCGATGATCTCCTGGCGTTGGTGGACTCCCTGGGGATCGATCGCCTGCATCTCGTGGGGACGGCTGCCGGCGCTTTCGTGGCGCTGGATTTCGCCGTGTCGTTTCCACAGCGGCTGCGCAGCCTGGTGGTCGCCAACAGCATCGGCGGCGTGCAGGACGAGGACTACCTTGCTCTTGGGCGTCGCTTGAGGCCAGCGCCGGAGTTCAACGCCCTGCCGCCGGATGTGCGGGAGCTCGGCCCCTCCTATCGTGCCGGGGACCGTCGCGGCACCGCACGGTGGATCGAGTTGGAACGCATGAGCCGCGCCGAGGGGCCGCCAGCGCCGGCGCAGACCATGCGGAACCGGCTCACCTTCTCACTGTTGGAGCAGCTCAGAGTTCCGACCCTGCTGCTCACCGGCGCCGCCGATCTCTACGCACCTCCTCCAGTGCTTCGACTGTTCGCCGCTCGCATCAAGAACTCGGAATCCATCATCGTCCCAGAGGCCGGCCACTCCGCGTACTGGGAGCAGCCGGAGATCTTCAATCGATCGGTTCTCGCGTTTGTCCGCAAGCATTCCCAATGAAACTCATTGATAGCGACCCGATCAGCCGTCGCCGGCTGATCCAGACGCTCGCCGCCGCCCTCGCGCCAGCCTTTGTGTCCACGAAGGCGCGCGGACAGGTGCAGACGACAGATGCGGAAGCGTACAGTCCGTCGGTGCTCCCGCCCGGTATCCGTTCCCGCTTCGTTGACAACATCAACGGCCTCAGGATGCACGTGCTGGAGGCCGGCTTCGAGGGTACGAATCGACCTGGCGTCGTGCTCCTTCACGGGTTTCCAGAGCTCGCGTACAGCTGGCGAAAGGTGATGCTGCCGATCGCTGCGGCGGGATTCCATGTCTTCGCTCCAGACGTGCGTGGATACGGGCGCACCTCAGGAACAGACGTGCGTTACGACGACG
>WNFX01013907.1_pt1 | contig 12560 bp, 8 predicted proteins | sample 5400111 | NCBI WGS metagenome assembly WNFX01 (sample SAMN13153363, study PRJNA577476) | soil metagenome | isolation source: 40 cm soil or saprolite under grassland replicate 1 | place: USA:California | collected 2016-06-15
TCGGGCGCAGGCCTCACCCCCCGTCCCCCTCTCCGTTCCGGAGAGGGGGTCTCTCCAGAACGCGACGCCGCGGCTCGCGAAGTCGCCGTAGCCGCGGTGAGGATTCACGCCCGCGTCGTAGCGCCAGCGCTCCATTCCGGTCGCCGGATCGAGCGCCGCCACGATGCCCGTGGGGGTGATGACATACATCGTACCGTCCACCACGATCGGCGTGACCTCGAACGAGGGTGGCCGGTGCGACATGCTCGACATGTCGGGGATACCGGCGTGATACGTCCAAGCGACCTGCAGCCGGGCGACGTTGCCGCGCGTGATGCGCGTGAGCGGCGAGAACCGCGCGCCCCCCGCGTCGTGGCCATACACCGGCCAGTCGCCGGCGGAAGCCTGCAGGCTAGCGAGCAGCAGCAGAATCAGCATCGATTTCCCTTGCGATGAGGTCGCGCAGATGGCGAAACTCGTTCTCGCCGCCGAATCCAAAGAAGCGTTCGATGACGCGGCCGTGCCGGTCCAGCAGCACGGAGTACGGCAGCCCGCGGTAATGATATGCCGCCTTCATGCGCCCGCCGCCAACGAGAATGGGGAATGGCGGGCGAAATTCACGCACGAACGCGCGCATCTTGCTGCCGCTGACGTCGTCCGAGATCGCGGCGATGTCGAAGTCGGCCCGCTTGAACTCGCTGTACAGCTCCGCCATGTGCGGGAATTCCTCCCGGCAGGGCGCGCACCAGGACGCCCAGAAATTCACGAGCGTGACTTTGCCGCGGTAGTCCGCGAGGCGAACCGGTTTGCCCGTGAGGTCGGGCAAGGCGAACGACGGTGCGAACGGATCGCGCCCCTGCGTAGGCGTCTGCGCGATCAGGGCAGCGGGATCGAGCACGCGAATCCGGCCGTGACGGTTCACGGCGATCGCTGTCGCCGGAGTGCCAAGGACTCGGGCTGCGACGATCTGGCCCGTCTCCCGGTTGACCACGTCGAGCCGCAATCGGGTCGCCGCTGAATCCTCACCGCCGAGCACGTAGAGCCGGCCGTCGGGCCCCGTCGTCATCGCGATGTTGACCATGGCATACGCGACCCGGCGCTCGTGCCCCGGTACGAACTCGGGATCGCGCTCTTGCGGAATCAGGGCGCGCGAGCTGCGCCAGACGGGCGAGCCCGTTCCGTCGAGGCGGAGAATCTCGTCGTGCACGAGGGGGGCGAAGTACACGACGTCGTGCGACAGCACTGTGGGGCCCGCGTTCTCGAGCTGGGCGAGATAGCGAATGTCGGGTACGTGCGCGATGCCGAGGCCCTGACGGCGGTGCCCCAGCGTGTCGAGCAGCCAGAGGAGTGGCACGCTGCCGTCTTCGGCGATGAACTGGACGAAGTACGGAGAGCGGGAGGCGAGAATCCGTGTTCCCTCCGTCGCGTAGAGCGAGGCGGGAAACGGGCTTTCCCACTCGCGCACCGGCTTCCCCGCCGTGTCGAACACGACGCCCTCACCGGTCCGCTCGGTGATGAGGAGCCGGCCGTCAGGATATGGCGCGACGGCGACGGGACTGGAAATCCGCGGATCGGTGACGGTGCGGACGACGTGAAGGTCTCCGTCGAACGCGATCAGCCGGCTGTGTGGCGCGTCGGGCGCCCAGGAATAGCGGCCGACCCGGGCCGCGGGCGAGCGGCCCAGAAACAGCAGCGTAAATCCCTCATCCGCCGCGGGCCGGCAGCTGAGACTCAGAAGCGCGACGAGGAGTATATTTGCGCGCATGAATGGCGATTATAGAGCGCTGATTGATGCATTCGGCAAGGGCTGGGAGCGTGGCGACGTCGACGCCATCTGCGCCGTCTTTTCGGAGGACGCCGTCTTTCTCGAGACGCCCTTCAGTGCTCCCGACCGCGGTGTGGCGGCGATCCGGGCCTACTGGAAGGACATTCCCCTGTATCAAGCCGAAACGAACTTCGAGTCAGGGGAGATCTACGTGGCGGGACCGTGGTTTGCGACCGAGTTCCGGTGCACGTTCCGGCGGCGGCGAACCGGGGAACCGGTCGATGCACGGGGGGCAATCTTTTGTGAGACTAGGGACGGCAAGATCAGTGAGATGAGGATGTACTGGCACCGTTATGCAGGAGGGAAGGAGGAACCTAAGGCGTGAGACGTCGAGGCAGACGCCGAGAGGCCGAGCGGCTGAGGGGCTTTGAGGCTTGAGGTCTTAGGAAACTCTCTCTTTCACGTACTCCAGCGCTAACTCCATCAGCTCGGCGCTTCGTAACCCGCCACGCATCGCGATATCCACCGCATCGTCCTGCTCCATCTTCTTATCGATCATCAGATAGGGAATCAGACCTGCCGAAGTCCGATTTCCTGACGAGCAGTGGAGCAGCGCCTTGCGTCCTTCCAGCTTTTTCACAGCCGTGTACATCTGCTTCATCGTATCGGTCGTGACAGCGCCGTGGATGATGGGAAGACTGACGTACTCCAGTCCGGCGGCACGCACGGCGGTGGGCTCATCGAAAGGGCGCGGCTCCATCGGGTCGCGATTGTCGAGCACCACCTCACCCCCCGCCGCCTTGAAAGCCTTGAGCTGTTGTTCAGTGGGTTGACCACCTGTCACCCAGCCAGGCACAGGTTCGGCGGCATTGGGCAAACCCTGAAACGCATCGAGGAGCGCGGACATTAGTGGACCACCAGGCACGACGCACGACGAACGACGCACGGCATTATGGCAGCCAGCCGCCGGTGAACCCCGCTCGCTTGAGCCCGCGAATGATGTGCGCGTTCCCTCGCATCACGCGCCACACGAGCTCGGTGCGCTGGTTCTCGATCATCGCGAGGATCGGGCCCTGATCGATGCCGAGGTAGTCGACGTCGAACCAGCCGAGCGTGGGATCGACGGTGCCGGTTTCTTGCTGGCCGCTCGCGGTGAACGTGGGATTGAACGCGTCAAGAAACCCGTAGGTCGAGAACAGGCGGTTGCCGTAGGTCTGCCGCATCGTCAGCAGGGCGGGGATCGCGAACTCGGGTGCGAACGGCACGGCACCGCCGACGCCGGTCGGGCAGATCGTGCCGTCGTCGCGTTCGTCGTTCAATGCGGCGCCGCGGGCGAAGTAGGTATGGAACTGCCGGCTGCGACCGCCCACCGTGAGCGTCTTGTTCGCCGGCCCATCGCACGCGGTCAGTCCCCAGACGCTTCCGCCGTAGGCGCTCCAGCCGCCGGGATTCGCGACGGCGTACGCGCGTTGGGACAGCGTCGCGCGCCGCGAGTTCTCGAAGTAGTCGATGCCGCGGCCGCGCATGTAGTCGTCCGCGATATTCCGGAAGTCGATCCAGACGTGCGAGTACTCGTGCCCGAACAGCGGCGCAAACTGCACGAACGACTGGCCATAATAGCTGCCCCATTGATAGCCGCTCACCCACGCGTTCCACGCTGCCGAGTCGGCGGGATGAGTCGGTGAGGCGAGGGCGAGGATGTTGAGAATCATGCCCTCGTTGTAGCCGATCCAGTCGGCGTTGATGAAGCCGCTCTCCGGGTGCCAGCCCATGCTGACCGCGGGCGGCCGAGCTTCGGCCCATTTCCAGTCCACGCGGAAGTAGATCGAGTCGGCGAGCGCGCGGATCTGCTGTTCGGTCGTGTCGCTCTGATTGTAGTAGCTCTGCGCGAACAGAATCCCGGCCAGCAGCAACGACGTGTCGATCGTGGACAGCTCGACCGTTTGAAAACGGCGGCCGGTGCTCATGTCCAGGAAGTGATAGAAGAAGCCGCGATAGCCGGTCGTGTTGGGCCCGGCGGAGTCCTGCGGTGCCGTCCAGAAAAAGCGCAGGGTCGCCAGGGTGCGAGCGGCCGCCTGGGGGCGCGTGATCCAGCCGTGCTCGACGCCGATCGGATACGCCGTCAAGGCGAAGCCCACGGCCGCGATGCTCGAGAACGACGATGTGGGCCAGCGGTCAGGGGTGAGGCCGTTGGCAGCCGGCGTCCGATCCCAGAAGAAGTTGAAGGTTTTGTGCTGCAGGGTATCGAGGAAAGCGACGGTGTCGGGCGGGGTGCCCGGGCCCCCGGAGTTGTGGGAACAGGCTCCGAGGGCCAGGGCGACGCAAACTGCGGTCCAGCGACTGCGTTCGATCAGAACGTGTACTCGGCGCCGAGCTGCAGGCGGCGTGGATCGCTTACCACACAGTTCGGGGTTGTGCCGCCATTAGTGCAGCCGAAATTCTGGTAATTGAACGCATTGAACAGATCCGCGGTCACGCCAAGTGATCCACCTGAAAATGCCGGGAAGTCCTTTCGAAGCCGTAGGTCTACATTGCGGTACGCCCACGCGCCAGGGAATAAGGGGAAATTGGATTGGGGGAGCGTAACCGCACCTGGTTTCCAGTTCTTGGGATCAAAACGACCAGAGAGATCCTGCCGCGCACCAGTCCCCATGTTGATCAGACCACTGAACTGTACGCCGTAGGCGAAAGGCACATCGAGAGTCCAGTTCGCCGTGACGTGGCTTTTCTCGTCGTTAGTGGGATGCTTGGGAATGACGTTGACGCCGGGGAACGCAAACTGTTCCCCGGGATTATCGACGCCAGATACCGAGCGGGTGGCATTGGTGAAGGCAAGTCCAGCACCCCAACCCCACTTTCCCGTCTTCTTGTAAGGCCGAGTGATCTGGACCTGCAGGGCGTCATACCAAGTCCGACCGCTATTCGTTGCATACAAGATGTTGCTGAATCCGTGGAACGGAGTTCGCGAGAAATCGCAGCACGCGCTGAAGTCCGTACCGAAGTTGTTCCATTTGATGTTTGCCCAGCTAAACACGAGCTGGTCGCGCCCGCGGACTCCGGCATAAGCTACCGACGCCACAACGCTGCCGAATGCGTGGCGTACGCCGATGTTCCATTGCGTCGACTTCGGTACCTTGGCTTTGTTCGGAATCAACCACACCTCGCCGAGGCTCCCTGCTGAGCTGGCGATGAGCGTCTTCAGCACGGTGGTGTCGGTGGTCAAGTAATTGCTGTTCCAGGCCACCTCACCGGCTCTCGGTGTCGAGTCCGGATCCGCGAACAGGACCGTAAAAGCGGGCCGCTGCAATTTCAACGTTTCGTCAACCGAGATGTCGAAGAGTGAGCGGTCGTAGAAGAGCCCCGCACCCCCGAAGAGCACGGTCGTGTTGTCATTGTCGAGAGCATAAGAGAACCCGACGCGCGGTTGAAACGCGCCGTAGAATTTCTTGCGCTGGCTCCCGTTGGTGAAATACTGCAGCGTGTCAATCGGGAAGAAGAGCTGGTTGTTGTACATTCGGATGGTGTCACGCACGGCCTGTGGGGTTACGTAATCGTAATTGAGCATGTGCGTTTCAAAGTCCCAGCGAACGCCCAAGTTCAAGGTAAGCCGTTGCGTCGGGCTCCAATCGTCCTGCACGTACGCACCAATCTGCTGGTTGTTCTTTTTCAGCCCTGGATTGCCGAACTGCCAATTGAGCTGGTACGGGTTTCGAAAATTGAACGCGAGGGCGCGACCGCTCCGTGGCACGGTGTCGGCATAGAAGAAGTGCGGAGTCTCGTCATTGCGCTTGATCACATCGTAGGTGAGTAGGTCGACGGTCGCGCCCAGCTTGAGGACGTGATCGCCGGCTGCATGAAATCCCGTGTACGTGATGTCGTCGCGGAAGCCGAGCCGTTTCTGCGTGAAATCTTGGATGCTCAAATTGCTTCCGATACGGCCGACGAAGTTGCAGCATCCACTCGCGTTCCCATTCCCGTATTCGCGCGATGGTACTCCGGGGACATCGGGCGCCGGGTTACGGCGGAACCGCTCGTACTGAACGCTTGCTTCGTTGAACCACGCGCCGGTCGTATATGTGTGTTTGACTATCCCCAGACCGATGTCTTGTCGGTAGTTGATTGCCGCCTGAGCGGAGACCTGGTCTCCGAAATCCCGCACATCGGTTTCATGACGGTTGTTGACGCTCAGTTCAAGACCCGAATGACTCCCGAGCGAATAGTTGAGCTTTCCGAAAAGCAAAGTCTCTCGGAAAGGGGATGTGATATGCCCGTTGAATTGTGCGAGGTTGACGGTGTCTAGCGCGGCGAAGCCGGTCGGCGCGGTAATTTTCACCTGGTCGGCGCGGTTCTGGTAATTCCCCTCATACGATCCAAAGAAAAACAGTCGATCTTTGACTAGCGGACCGCCAAGGCTCAAGCCGGACAGCACGCGACTGTAGTCCGGTTTGCGAAAGGCCCTGGTTGGGTCCCCGATTGCTTGCGCGGTGCTATCGGCGACGCGCTTATCGCGAAGCTGGAAGGTGTCGAGAGCCAACAGTCCCTTATCCTGGTAGCCGGCAAACGCGCTGCCGGTCCACCTATTGCCGCCGCTCCTCGTAGTGGCGGTGATGATCGCGCTCGATGCCTTCTGGTACTCCGCCTTGAAGTTCTGTGTGATGACGCGGTACTCTTGAATCGCGTTGCGGGGGAAAGGATTTCCACGACTCGCATCTTGTCCTGCAACTCCGCCGCCCGTGAGGTCGTTCTTCAGGCTCGCGCCGTCAATGAAGAGATTGACATTGTTTGGCCCTTGCGCGCCGGCGGAAAACGTCCTAAACCCAGCTCCCGAGTTGATGCGGTCTTCCGTAACCGTGACGCCCGGAGCCAAGGCTGCCAGATCGAGGAAATTGCGGGAGTTGCTCGGAAGCTGCTGGATCTGCTGTTGGGTGATGTTGGTAGCGACTTCCGACGTTTTCATCTCGACTGTTGGCGCTGCCTCGACGGTCACTGCTCGTAGCTCGACGGCTCCCGCTTGCATCGATATGTCAACCAACTGCGTCGCTCCGATCTGCACGACCACCTGCCGCCGCTGGGGTGCGAATCCGATCTTGCGAACCGCAAGGTCATACGTCGCCGGCACGAGGCCGGGCAGCACATAAGATCCATCCGCCCGACTCGAGGTCGACCGGGCTACGCCGGTCGCCGTGTTCGTGACCTGGATCTCGGCATCTGGTACGCCCGCTCCATTCTGATCCTTGACGTAGCCGCGAACGGTGCCGGTGGTGGTTTGTGCAGCGAGTGACGGAGGGAGGAACAGCAGACTGATGCAGACGAACCACAGAGAACGATGACGCAACATAGATCATCTCCCGTGAGATCGGGGCAACGATGACGCAACATAGATCATCTCCCGTGAGATCGGGGCAGTTGCCCTAACTTCACCCGCGCCCACCCGGGACGCTAGGCCTTCACGTTGTCGCGTTTTGAGCCGTAACTTCAAGGCTCATTGCGCCCGGAGACTCGGAATGTTGCGTAGCCTGCTGCTGACGCTACTGCTGGCGACACCCGCCGCCGCGCAGAATCTCGACTCTCTCCTCGCCCGCATGACCCTCGAAGAAAAACTCGGCCAACTGAATCTGCTGTCGGCCAACGGGCGCGCCTCACCAGAGCAGATGCAGCTGGTGCGCGCGGGGAAGCTCGGCGGGCTGTTCAACGTCATCGGAGCCGAGAACACCACGCCGGTCCAGCGCATCGCGGTGACCGAGTCGCGGCTCAAAATCCCGCTGCTCCTTGGCCTCGATGTGATCCATGGCTATCGCACCATCTTTCCGATCCCGCTCGGCGAAGCGAGCTCGTTCGATCCCGATGCCGCGGAAGCGACGGCGCGCGCGGCGGGACAGGAAGCCGCGGCGTTCGGGATCAACTGGACCTACGCGCCCATGGTAGACATCGCGCGCGACCCGCGCTGGGGTCGCATCGCCGAGGGTTCGGGTGAGGACCCGTATCTCGGCTCGTTGATGGCGGCCGCCCGCGTGCGCGGGTTCCAGCAAACGATCTTTGCCACCGCAAAGCACTTCGCCGGCTACGGCGCCGCCGAGGCGGGCCGCGACTACAACGAGACCGAGATCTCCGAGCGCACGATGCGCGAGATCTACCTGCCGCCGTTCAAGGCGGCCGTCGACGCTGGCGTCGCAAGTCTTATGTCCGCGTTCAACGACATCGCCGGCGTGCCCGCCTCCGGCAGCGCCTGGCTCACCGGCACGGTGCTGCGCCACGAGTGGGGATTCAAGGGCTTTGTCGTCAGCGACTGGACGTCGATCGCGGAATTGATTCAGCACGGCGTCGCGGGCTCGCAAGCAGAGGCCGGGAGGCGCGCGCTCATGGCGGGTGTCGACATGGACATGCAGAGCAGTATCTATGCCGACTCGATTGCCGCGCTGCTGCGCGCCAATCGCATTCCGATGGCCTTCGTCGATTCCGCGGTCATGCACATCCTGCGCGCGAAGCAGCGCCTCGGCCTGTTCCGCGATCCCTATCGCGCGCGCCCGGCTCCGCCCAACCCGGAGCTGCGCGCGCTCGCGCGGCGCGTAGCGGGCGAGTCGATCGTGTTGCTGAAGAACGAGCGGTCGCTGCTGCCGCTCGACCCCAGGGCCGGCACGATCGCCGTCATCGGCCCCCTCGCCGATAATAAGGAAGAGCCGCTCGGCCCCTGGCACACGCAGGGTCGCGCGGAAGACGTGGTGACTGTACTGCAAGGAATTAGGAGTCGGGCGTCAGGATCGCAGGTGCTGTACGCCCAGGGATCAGGCATCGAGGACAGCTCGACCGCGGGTTTCGCGGAGGCGGTTGCCGCAGCCCGCCAAGCCAAGGTCGCCATCCTCGTCCTCGGCGAGCGCGGTGACATGAGCGGCGAGGCGGCCAGCCGGTCCGCGCTCGGTCTTCCCGGTGTACAGGAGCAGTTGCTCGAGGCGGTCGCGGCGACGGGAACACCGGTGGTGCTCGTCCTCATGAACGGCCGGCCGCTGATCCTGCCGTGGGCCTCGGATCACGTACCTGCCATCGTCGAGACGTGGTTCCTCGGCGTCGAGGCGGGGAACGCGACGGCAGACGCGCTGTTCGGCGACGTGAACCCGAGCGCCAAGCTGCCGGTCACGTTCCCGCGCGTGCTCGGGCAGATTCCGCTCTACTACAACCATCGAAACACCGGGCGGCCGCCGGATGTGAACAACAAGTACACGTCGAAATACATCGACGTCCCTGTGACGCCACGTTATCCGTTCGGCTTTGGGCTGTCGTATACGACGTTCGGCTACAGCAATCTCAAGCTCAACACCGCCCGCGCGCGCGTGAGCGATACGGTCACAGCGACCATCACAGTCACAAACACCGGCAGCCGGGAAGGCACGGAAGTGATCCAGCTCTACGTGCGCGATGAGGTTGCGAGCGTGGCCCCGCGCGTCCGTGAGCTGAAGGCGTTCCGGCGGGTGACGCTGAAACCCGGCGAATCGCGGGCCGTGGATCTGCGGGTGGCGGTGCGCGATCTCTGGTTCATTGGGCTCGACATGAAGCGCGTCGTCGAGCCGGGCACGTTCGCTGTCTATGTCGGACCAAATTCTGCCGAAGGACTGGACGCGCGATTTGAGGTGGTGCCATGACCTATCTGCGATCAGCCATCTGCCATCAGCCTGCGCGCCACAGACGGCTGACGGCCGATAGCCTCTGACCATGTTGGCGCTACTAGCCCTGCTGTTGCAGTCACCAGCGCATCCGAACGTCTGCTATGAAGTATTCGTCCGCTCGTTCTACGATTCGAACGGCGACGGGATCGGCGATCTGCGGGGGCTCACCCAGAAGCTCGACTACATCGCCGGCCTGGGCGCGGACTGCGTCTGGCTCATGCCGGTCGCGGAGTCGCCCAGCTATCACGGGTACGATGTCACTGACTATTACAAGGTCGAGCCTGATTACGGCACCAACGACGACTTCAAGGCGTTCGTCACTGCCGCGCACCAGCACAAGATCCGCGTGCTCGTCGACCTCGTGTTGAACCACACCTCGAGCGAACATCCCTGGTTTCAAGAGGCGCTGCGCGACACGACGGCGCCGCATCGCGGCTGGTATCGCTGGTCCAAGACGCCCGGCAACAACTGGCACAAGTCACCGGTGCGCGACGAGTACTACTTCGGCTTGTTCTGGAGCGGGATGCCGGACCTCAATTACGAGAATCCCGCCGTGCTCGAGGAGATGAAGAGGGTGGCACGCTTCTGGCTCGATTCGATGCACGTGGATGGATTCCGGCTCGATGCGGTGCGGCACCTGGTCGAGGCGGGCAACGAGGTCTCCAACACCCCGGGGACGCACGCCGTGCTGCGCGACTTCGGCCAATACGTCCGCGGCATCGCGCCGCAGTCGTACACGATCGGCGAAGTGTGGGACAACACCGACGTGATTCTCACATACTATCCCGACCAGCTCGACGCTTATTTCGCCTTTCCCATATCCGAAGCGTTGATGGAGGCAGTGCGGACCGGCAAAGCGGGCGGTTTGCTCCCGAGTGTGGAGCAGTTTCAGCGCGCCGAGCCGGCGTGGCGCTGGGCGCCGTTCCAGCGCAATCACGATCAGACGCGCACGATGACCGCGCTCGGCAACGACACCGCCGGCGCGAAGATCGCGGCAACGATTCTCCTCACGCTGCCGGGTGTACCCTTCATCTATTACGGCGAGGAGATCGGGATGACCGGCGACAAGCCGGACGAGCGCTTGCGTACCCCGATGCAATGGACAGGGACCTCCGCGGGCTTCACGAGCGGCAAGCCGTGGGAGGCGGGGCAGGCCGATTCTCTGACCACCAATGTGGCGCGGGAGAGTCGCGCCTCCGGCTCGCTGCTGAGTTTTTATCGCCGCCTGCTGCGTGAGCGTCTCAAGAGCTCCGCGCTGCGGAATGGTGAGCTGGTGCCGGTGCCAACGGACAACGAGGCCATTCTCGCCTACATCAGGCGAGACAGCACCGAGGCCGTCCTTGTCGCCGCTAACCTGGGTAAGACGCCCTACACACTGCGTGCCCCGCTCGTCAGGCGCCTGGCGCCGCGTCACGCGTATCTGTTCACGGTCCCCCAACGTCCGTAACCGACGTCTTCACGCTCCAGAACGCGAACGGCCTCGAGCTTCGCGCGACCAATTACGGCGGCATCATCATGTCGCTGCTGGCTCCCGACCGGCAGGGGCGCCGGGCCAACGTCGTGATCGGCTGCGACACGGTCGAGGAGTATCGGCCGAATCCGCGGTATCTCGGCGCGATCGTGGGACGCTGCGCGAACCGGATCGCGGGCGCGCAATTCAATCTCGACGGAACGACCTATCGGCTCGCCGCAAATGTCGGAGCAAATCATCTGCACGGTGGCGTGACAGGTTTCGATCAGCGCGTGTGGCGTGCGGCGCGCGACGCATCAGCGCTCGAGCTCCGTTACACGAGTCCGGACGGGGAAGAGGGTTATCCTGGGACCTTGGACGTCCGAGTCACCTATACACTGACGAACCGCAACGAGCTGATCGTCGATTATTTCGCCACCACCGACAAGCCGACGCCGATCAATCTTACACAGCACAGCTACTTCAACCTGGCGGGCGAGGGAGATGTGTCGGGGCACGTGCTACAAATCGATGCCGATGCGATCACGCCCGTCGACGAGAACCTGATTCCGACGGGCGAGATCATGCCCGTCGCCGGGACCGATTTCGACTTCCGCTCACCGACCGTGATCGGCGCGCGGCGGGGGGGATTGTACGATCACAACTACGTGTTGCGCGCCGGCGGACGAGCCCACGTGGTCGATCCCGAATCCGGTCGGACGCTTACGGTCCAAACGACAGAACCCGGTGTGCAACTGTACACCGGCTATCGCCGCGGGCTCTGCCTCGAAACGCAGCACTTTCCCGATGCGCCGAACCGGCCCGCTTTCCCTGCTACGATCCTCCGCCCCACGGCAGCGTACCATTCGCGAACGGTCTGTGAATTCGGCATATTGCGGTAACAAGGGGGTCCCAATGAACTGGTACCCAATGCGCATCCTGCCGTCCGTCGCCATCATCGGTGCTGCTCTCGCGTGCCATCGTTCGTATCCCGGTGTGCCCGAACCGGCACCCTCAGCGGCCCAGCCGCCGGCAACCGCCACCACGATGAACACGCGCGAGTCGTCGCGTCAGCATGCCACCTCCGTCGAACAGCTGCTCGAGGGCCGGCTCCGCGGCGTGACCGTCACGGCGTTGCCGGGCGGCGGCATGGTCGTCCGCATGTTCGGGCCGACGTCCTTCTATTCGGGGCAAGAGCCGCTGTTCGTCATCGACGGTGTGCCGACCGACGTCGCCCGGGGGCGGTTGGCCTGGCTCGACCCGCACGACGTCGAGTCCATCACGGCGCTGAAGGATCCGTCCAGCACGGCGCAGTACGGCGTGCGCGGAGCGAACGGCGTGATCGTGATCAAGACGAAGGGGTCGCACTAACTGCAGCAGATTCATCTCGGCGGGATCGACTATGCGATCCTGATCATCTACTTCGTCTTTGTGCTCGGCATCGGCTGGGCACTGCGACGAGTCATTCGGAGCAGCGAGGACTTTTTCCTCTCGGGCCGGTCGATTCCAGCGTGGATCGCCGGCCTCGCTTTTATCTCGGCAAACCTTGGCGCGCAGGAAGTGATCGGCATGGCGGCGTCCGGCGCCAAGTACGGCATCATGACGAGCCATTTCTACTGGGTCGGCGCCATGCCGGCGATGGTCTTCGTCGGGCTGTTCATGATGCCGTTCTACTACGGCTCGCGCGCGCGCTCGGTCCCCGAGTATC
>WNFX01014662.1_pt1 | contig 12559 bp, 11 predicted proteins | sample 5400111 | NCBI WGS metagenome assembly WNFX01 (sample SAMN13153363, study PRJNA577476) | soil metagenome | isolation source: 40 cm soil or saprolite under grassland replicate 1 | place: USA:California | collected 2016-06-15
CCGTTACCCGGAAACCCGCCGAGCCATCCTGGGCGGCGGTGCTGGGCAACACCGCGCGGCTATGGGCGCAGCGGCGGGCAGACCGCCGCGGACCGCCCGCCAGGCACCCCCGGCGGACGGTGGCCGTGATCATCGTGATCGTGATCATGGCCGCCGCGGGCGGGCTGGCACTGGTAACGTCCGGGCACGGCAAGACGGGCCCGGACGCCGAAGTGCCAGGCTCCGCCGTAAATTCCGGCGGGGCCGCGATCACATCGGCGGTGGCCATCCGCGGCCGGGTCGCCAGCTGGGTCGCGCACCAGGTCAGTCGCAACGTGACCGTGGCCTGTGATCCGGTGATGTGCGCCGCGCTGCACTCGCGTGGATTCCCGGCCGCAAACCTGGTGCCGATCCTGCCAGCCAAGTCCGACCCGCTCGGTGCCGAGCTCCTGGTGGCAACGGCAGCGCTGCGAAACCAGTTCGGCACCCTGCTGGCAAGGGTGTACGCGCCGCAGGTGATCGCGACCTTCGGTACCGGGCAGGCCAGGATAGATATCCGCACCATCCCGCCTGACGGGTCGGCGGCCTTCCGCCGCCGGCTCGGGCCGGCCAGGCGGGCCGTCAGGAAGCAGGGAGCCCAGCTCCTCGGCAACAAGCACATCACCGCATCCGCGCAGGCCAGGGCAGCGCTGGCCGGCGGCCACGTCGACACGCGGCTGCTGGCCACCCTCGCCGCGCTCGCGGCCAGGCATTCCGTCCAGATCATCGCGTTCGGCGACGCTAACCCGGGCGCCGGACCCGCGATTCCGCTCCGCGCGGCCGACCTCGGCGGGACGGACCGGGCGTCCGGCCTCAGCGCCGCTGCCTACCAGCGCTGGCTAGTTGGCTTCCTGCGCGCGCAGCGGGCTGAGTACCGGGCTAACTCCATCACGGTTCTGCGGGCTCCCAGCGGATTTGTGGTGCGCATCCAGTTCGCCGCCCCCAGCGAGGTCGCCGGGCCGGGCGGGTGATCGCGCCTACAGCCAGTCCCTGCGCTTGAAAACGACGTAGAGCGTGATCGCGGCGATGAGCATGATGGCGACGGAAACACCCACCCCGGCTGGCCGACCGTAGTCCGGGTAGGGCACGTTCATCCCGTAGAAGCCGGTCACGAACGTGGGCACGGCGACAATCGCCGCCCAGCTGGTCACCTTCTTGGTGATGATGTTCATCCGGTTGCCCTGGATGGTCAGGTTCGTCTCCAGGATCGTCGTGACCAGGTCACGCAGGCTCTCCGTCCATTCGGTGGCGCGCAGCACGTGATCGTAGACGTCCTGGTAGTACGGCTGCATCGGGTCGTTGAGCAGATGCAGGTCACGGCGCATCAGGGCATTGACGACCTCGCGCATGGGCAATACCACCCGGCGCAGCAGGACCAGGCTCTTGCGCAGCTGGAAGCTGCGCCGCTGCACGTCACGATCCGCCGAATCGTCGGAGAAAAGCTGATCCTCAAGAACCTCGATCGCGTCATCGAGGCCTCGCACCGCGGCGAAATGGCCGTCCACGATGTGGTCGAGCAGCCCGTGCAGCAGGTAGCCGACGCCGAACTTGGCCAGGTCGGGATTCGCGTCCCAGTAGGCGAGCACGGCGCCGATGTCGAATCGGTCGTCCTTGCGGACGGTGACCAATGCGCGCTTGGTGATGAAGGCGGCGAGCTCGCTGGTGTCCAGCTCGCCGGTATCAGCGTCCAGGCTTACCCCGTATGCCGCCAGGAACAGGTAACCGTTGTAGCGATCCAGCTTCGGGCGCTCATGGTCATGCACCGCGTCCTCAATGGCCACTGGGTGCAGGCCGAACTCGGCGCTCAGCACCTCGAGGTCCGCGCGGTCCGGATCGCGGAGATCCAGCCAGACCACGGCCGACTCATCCCGCAGGTACTCGCTGATTTCCTCGACCGGGAAGCCCTCATGCTCCAGCACCCCGTGCCGGTAGAGCCTGGTGCGGGCCTGGCACTTGGTCGGCGTGGATGCACAGAGCGCGGATGCGGCCATCTTGTCGGGGTGCCGGCCGCCGAAGCCGGGCGGCTCGTCGACGGCGCCGGTGGCTGGCGAATCCGGCTGCGGCGCGGTCATTGGTCTCCTGACATCTGCGGGTACCCTCAGCCTGCTTCCTACCAGGCCGGAGCGGGTGATGCCAGCACAGCCCGGGGCAAGATGGCGCACACTGTACGCATGACGGCCTACGTCCTGGTGGACATCGACGTGACGGACCCGGCGCGGTACGAGGACTACAAGTCCCTGGCGGCGGCGTCCATCGAGCAGTACGGCGGTCGGTACGTCGTTCGCGGCGGCAAGGTGGAAGTACTCGAGGGGACCTGGCCGATGAGCCGGTTCGTGATGCTCGAATTCGCCGACGGAGATGCCGCCCGGCGCTGGTACAACTCGCCGGAATACGCCACGGCAAAGACGATCCGGCAGGAAGCCGCGGACGCCAGAATGATGCTTGTCGAGTCGTGACGGCCGGAATAGCGTCGAGGGCCGCGGCCGGGGCGGCCGGGAGAGCTGCGCCCGGGATTACCGCGTTGCCCAGCTAGCCGTCGCGGCTAGCTGCCCGGCGAACTCATGCAGGCGGGCGAGGTGCGGGAAATGCCCGCTACCCGGCCATACCTCGATCGTGGCCGCAGGCAGGTGCTGGCCGACCCACGGCCGGTAGCCCGCCCGGGAGGACCACGATCGGACCGGCCAGGTACTCGTGCAAGTCTGTTCAGTAGAGCTGCACGCTATGCTGAGCGCGTGAGCGAGGAAGTTCAGGCGAACCCGGCCGTATTGCAGCCCTCGCTCGACCTCGGCGCCAGGCTGCGAGCGCAGCGGCTGAGCACCGGGCTCTCGCTCCGCGAGATGGCCCGCAGGCTCAAGCGGTCACCCAGCGCGATCTCGCAGTTCGAGACGGGCAAGGCCCGGCCATCGGTGAGCACGTTGTTCGAGATGGTGGAGTTGCTCGGTACCTCCATCGACTCGCTGCTCGGGGCCGAGGAGGTAGGCGGCGGGGCCGCCGTGGCGGACATCGGCGCGGGCAACTTCGGCGCGGCCGGCCTCGCCGACCTCGGGGCCGGCCTGATCGAACTGGAGAACACGGTGCAGTGGACCAGGCTGAGCCGGTCCATGTCCGGCGTCGAGTTCCTGCTCGTGACGTACCCGCCGGGCGCCTGGTCCTCCGGGGCGGACGGCAGGTTCATGCGGCACGCAGGCCACGAGTTCGCCTACTTGCTCAACGGGCTGCTGACGGTGGAGATCAGCTTCGACAACCAGCTGGACAGCTATGAGGTCCGGGCCGGCGATTCGATCACGTTCCCGGCCGCGATGGCGCACCGGCTTGGCAACCGCAGCACCGAGCCCGCCACCGCCATCTGGTGCATCTTCGCGGCGGGCGGCAGCGGCGTGCACAAGAACGGCGTCCGGGTCAGCCCGGCGGACGGCGCCGCGGCGGTGCCTGGCGACCCGCCGGCGATGCCGCCCGAAGGCCGGGCGGTGCCCGGCGACCTGCCGCCGATGCCGCCCGGAGGCCGGCGCTGACCCCGGGACGTCCATGGCATCCGCCACGGGCGGCAGGCTGCGGCAATGCACCGGACCGGCGCCAACGAATCCGTTCAGTCTTTCTTGACGCTTTTCTTGAGTGGCGATTGGCTAGGCTGGCTCCGGTAGCCGTGTGCGGAAACGAGGTAGCTGCGATGACAAGCGCGCTGGAAACCTGCGGCTGTGCCGCGGGCGGTGCCCGGTGACCGCCGTCGACGCCGACGCCAGCGTCATCGGCGCGGAGGAACTGCTCAGCCTCTACGAGCAGATGGCGGTGATCCGCCGGACCGAGAAGGCGGCGCACGACCTGTTCCTGGCCGGCCTGGTGAAGGGCACCACTCACCTGGCGGCCGGCCACGAGGCGGTCGCGGTCGGCGCGAGCGCCGCGCTGCGGCCGGACGACTACGTGTTCGCGACCTACCGCGGTCATCATCACGCGATGGCCCGCGGTGCCACGCCGGCCGAATGCCTGGCCGAGCTGATGAGCAAGGGCACCGGGCTGTGCAAGGCCAAGGGCGGCTCGATGCACCTCACCAAGGCGTCGGCCGGGATGCTCGGGTCCTATGCGATCGTCGGCGCGCACCTGCCGATGGCGGCCGGGGCGGCGTGGTCAGCGCGGCTGCGTGGCTCCGGCCAGGTCGCCGTCGCGTTCTTCGGCGATGGCGCGACCAACATCGGGGCGTTTCACGAAGCGCTCAACCTCGCCGCGGTCTGGGCCCTGCCCGTGCTGTTCATCTGCGAGAACAACCTCTACATGGAGTACACGCCGATCAGCGAGGTGACCGCGGTGCCGAACCCGGCGGCCGGGCGGGCGCCTAGCTACGGGATCCCGGCCGAGGTGATCGACGGCAACGACGTGGTGGTGGTCAAGGACGCGGTCGCGGCGGCCGCCGAGCTGGCCAGGTCCGGTGGCGGGCCGACCGTGATCGAGGCGCTGACCTACCGGCATTTCGGGCACAGCCGCACCGACCCCGGGAGCTACCGGCCCGCCGCCGAGGTCGAGGACTGGCTGCGCCGGGATCCGCTGGAGCTGGCCAGGGCCCGGCTGCAGGCGCTCGGCATTCCGGCCGAGCCGGTTGCGCTGGCCGACCAGCGGGCCGAGCAGACCGTCGCCGATGCGGTGGCCACGGCGAAGGCGGCCCCGGGGCCGAATCCCGATGACGCGCTCACCGACGTCTGGGCGGACGGAGGCTCGGCATGGCGGACGTGACGGACGTGACAGGCGTGACGGACGTGATCACCTACCGGGAGGCGGTCGCCGAGGGCATCGCCAGGGAGCTGCGCCGCGACCCGTCGGTGGTCTGCCTGGGCGAGGACATCGGCGCCGCGGGGGGCGTGTTCAAGACCACCTCCGGGCTGTTCGCCGAGTTCGGCCGGGAGCGGGTGTGGGACACCCCGATCTCCGAGCAGGCCATCCTCGGCGTGGCGATGGGCGCCGCGATGACCGGCATGCGCCCGGTCGCCGAGATCATGTTCTCCGACTTCTTCGCCTGCTGCTGGGACTACCTGGCCAACGAGATACCGAAGATGCGGTACATGACCGGCGGCCAGGTCACCGTCCCGCTGGTGGTGCGCACCGCGAACGGCGGCGGGCTCGGCTTCGGCGCCCAGCACTCGCAGGCGGTCGAGAACTGGACGCTGGCCATCCCCGGGCTGAAGATCGCCGCGCCGTCGAACCCGGCCGACGTCATCGGGATGCTGGCCGCCGCGATCCGCAGCGACGACCCGGTGGTGTTCTTCGAGCACAAGGGGCTGTTCGCGAGCAAGGGACCGGCGGCGCCGGACGGCCACGTGGTGGAGCTCGGCAAGGCTGCCGTGATCCGGCCGGGCACCGACGTGAGCCTGGTCGCGCTGGCCGCCACGGTGCCGATGGCGCTGGCCGCGGCCGACCAGCTCGCTACCGACGGCGTCTCGGCCGAGGTGATCGACCTGCGCTGCCTGGTGCCGCTGGACATGGAATGCGTGCTTGAGTCGGTCGGGCGGACGTCACGGCTTGTCATCGTGGAGGAGAACCCGTACCAGGGCGGCTGGGGCGGCACGGTCGTCTCGATCGTCGCCGACGAAGGGTTCGAGCTGCTCGACGCCCCGATCAGGCGGGTCGCCGCGGCCTGCGTGCCGCTGCCCTTCGCCGACGCGCTTGAGCAGCTGGTCATCCCGACGACAGAGGCGGTCACCGCGGCGGCCCGCTCGCTCGTCGCCTACTAACGACCGTCGCCTACTAACGAGCCCGGGTTACCGCGCGGCTACGGTTCGCCGCAAACCCGGCGCCTGGCAGCGCGGACCTGATAGAGCAGACTCTACGGAAATCCGGCGTCAGCCGGCCGGCCAGGCCAGGACGCTCTTCCGCAGCGGGCCCTGGCGGACGAGAATAATTCAGGTGATCGTGGTCATTACTCTCAGTCGCACGGTTGGTCCCGCGATTGCAGCACGACCACAGATCAGGAGGTGCCGTGACGCCGAGCACCAGCGTGCCGATGCAGGGCGCGCCAGCGGGACCGGCCGTTAACGGCACCCCGGACGAGCAGTCCCCGGCGCGGCCCGGAGATCCGGAAACGCTGCTGCTCGTCGAGGACGACCCCGAGGATGCCGTCCTGGTCGAGGAACTGCTGGCGGACAGCGGCCTGCGGGCGACGCTGTCCTGGGCCCGCTCGCTCACCGAGGCGAAGGAACTGCTTGACGGCGGCGGGCCGCGCGGCTGCATCCTGCTCGACCTGCATCTGCCCGACGCCCGCGGGCTTGAGGTGGTCATGCAGATGCTGGCCGCCGCGCCGGGAACACCGGTGGTCGTCCTGACCGGGCTGGCCGAGGAGAGCGCCGGGCTTGCCGCGGTCGCGGCTGGTGCCCAGGATTACCTGATCAAGGGACAGTCCGCGCCGGACGTCTTCAGCCGCGCGATCCGCTATGCCGTCCAGCGCAAGCATGCCGAGCGGGCCTCGGCGGCCTTGCAGCTGAGTGCGCTGCGGGCGGAGGAGAACGCCCGGCTGGAACGCGGCCTGCTGCCGACCCCGCTGGTGCACACCGCCGACTTCGAGGTGGCGGCCAGATACCGGCCTGGCCGGGCGCAGGCACTGCTCGGCGGCGACTTCTACGACGTCGTCGAGACGCCCGACGGGACCGTGCACGCGGTGATCGGCGACGTGTCCGGGCATGGCGCGGCGGCCGCGGCGACCGGCGTCTGCCTGCGGGTCGCGTGGCGGTCGCTGATCCTGGCCGGCACGACGGGGCCGACGATGATCGGGTTGCTAGAGCAGATGCTCGTCGCCGAGCGGGAGAGCGAGAACGCGTTCGCCACGCTGACGCTGCTCACGTTCGTGCCGGACCGCCGCCGGGTGCAGATCCTGCGCGCAGGGCACCCTGGACTACTGCTCCGCACGGACGGCCGGGTCGACTTCATCGAGGGCCAGGCGGGGCCGGCCCTTGGCCTCGCGGCCGGCGTCGCCTGGCGCACCGAAGAGCTGTTGCTGCCGGCCGGCGCCGGCCTGGTGCTGTTCACCGACGGGCTGTTCGAAGGGCGGGTCGGGCCGGGCAGCGAGCGGCTCGGCGAGGACGGCCTGGTGGCCATGGCCCGTGAGCTGGCCGGCCTGCCGGCCGCCGCGTTCCTCGATGCCCTCATCGAGCGGACCGAGGCTGCGACCAGCCGCTACGGCGGCCTGGCCGACGACGTCGCGGTGGTCCATCTCAGCTGGAAGGCCGTCGCGTGACCATGGCCGGACTGCCCCCCGACCGGCCTCCGACTGCCGGCTCTCCGGCGGCCGGCTCTCCCGCTGCCGGGCCTCCCGCTGCCGGGCCTCCCGCTGCCGGCTCTCCCGCTGCCGGGCCTCCCGCTGCCGGGCCTCCTGTTGCCGGCTCTCCCGCTGCCGAGTCTCCCGGGCGTGGCGGCCGCTTCCGGGCGCTGACCGTCCAGGGCTGGTTCCGGCTGGTGTTCGGCGCGTTCGCGGTCCTGGTCGTGGTGGCCGCGGTCGTCATCATCGAGTTGCTCGCGCACGGCCGGGCCGTAACCAACGAGCTGGAACTCACGGTCCTGCCTGCCCAGGCACAGGCTTACCGGCTGCAGGGCGCCCTGGCCGACCAGGAATCCGGAATCCGCGGCTACGGCATCAGCGGCGACGTGCGCTTTCTGGCCCCGTACACGAGCGGGCTCTCGGCTGAGGCCGGCGCCGCCGCGCAGTTGCGCACGCTAATCGGCCGCAAGCAGCCGATGGCGGCCGACCTGGCCGACCTTGAGCAGGCAGCACGCGGCTGGCGGCAGGCCTACGCGATACCCCTGATAGCCCTCGCCAGGCACGGCCCGCTGAGCGGCAAGGACCGCACGCTGCTGGACCAGGGCAAGCAGTCCTTCGACCACCTGCGGACCCTGTTCGCCGTGCAGAACTCCCACCTCGCCGCGGCCGGTGCCAGGGACCGTGCCGCGCTGCAGCGGTTCAACACCGTTCAGGACTGGGCCTTCGCGGCCATCCTGGTGGCGTTCCTGCTGGCCGCTGCCGCAGTGACGCAGCTGCTGCATCAGACGGTCGTCCGGCCGCTGGCCCGGCTGCGGGCGGCCTCCCGCCGGGTGGTGGGCGGTGACTTCGGCCACCGGATCGAGGCCACCGGCCCGGCGGACCTGCGGGCGGTCGCCGCCGACGTCGAGGAAATGCGCAGCAGCCTGGTGGCGGCGCTGGCAGACCTTGACGCGCAGGCACACGAGCTACGCCGGTCCAACGCCGAACTCGAGCAGTTCGCCTATGTTGCCTCGCACGACCTGCAGGAACCACTGCGCAAGGTTGCCTCGTTCTGCCAGCTGCTGGAGAAGCGGTACGGCGACAGGCTGGACGACCGGGGCCACCAGTACATCGGCTTTGCCGTGGACGGCGCGAAGCGGCTGCAGACTCTGATCAACGACCTGCTGACCTTCTCCCGGGTCGGGCGGCCGGGCGTCGTGATGGCGCCGGTGCCGCTCGACCAGCCGCTTGATGCCGCGATCGCAGCACTCGGCACCGCCATCGAGGAGACTGGCACCGTCATCAAGCGCCCCGGCCAGCTGCCGACGGTGTCCGGCGACGCCACCCTGCTGGCGGTGCTATGGCAGAACCTGATCAGCAACGCGGTCAAGTTCCGCGCCGACGACCGTGCGCCGGTCGTGCGCATCAACGCCGCCGAGGAGCCGACCGGCACCTGGCAGTTCACCGTCGCCGACAACGGCATCGGGATCGCGCCGGAGTTCGCCGAGAAGGTCTTCGTCATCTTCCAGCGCCTGCACGTGCGCGAGGCGTACCCCGGCACCGGGATCGGCCTCGCGCTGTGCAAGCGGATCATTGAATACCACGGCGGCGACATCAGCCTCGACACCGGCTATGCGGGCGGGACCCGCATCTGCTTTACCTTGCCCCGCGTCAACCCCGATGGCACCGATGGTGCTGTTGCCGCTGGTTATGGGGGTGCCGCTGACGCTGGCACTGGTGACGCCGCGGCGCCGGGCCAGCCAGGCGGCAATGCCGCTAAGAGCGCGGGAAAGGCCGACAATGCTGACAGCGCTGAAGGGATTCCCGCATGAACATCCCCTTGCAGCCCGTCGAAGTCCTGCTTATCGAGGATGACCCCGGCGATGAGCTGATGACCCGCGAGGCATTCGAGGAGAACAAGATCGGCAACACGCTGCACGTCGCACGTGACGGGGAGGAGGCGCTGGACTTCCTGTACCGCAGGGGCGCCCACGCCGATGCCCCGAGCATCGACCTGATCTTGCTCGACCTCAACCTGCCGAAGTACGACGGCCGGCAGGTTCTCGAGCAGATCAAGTCCGATCCCGACCTCACCCACGTGCCGGTGGTGATCCTGACCACGTCCTCGTCCGAGGAGGACATCCTGCGCAGCTACAAGCTGCACGCCAACGCCTACGTGACCAAGCCCGTCGACGTTAACCAGTTCATCTCCGCCGTCCGGCAGATCGACGACTTCTTCCTGTCCGTAGTGCGCCTGCCCCGCTCGTAACCGCCGCTCGTAACCGCCCGCTCGTAACCGCCCGCCCGGACGCCGAGACGCCCGGACGCCGAGACGCCCGGACGCAGTCGGCTGGCGTACTTGGCGCGATGCGGAGACCCTGGAGGCCGCTGTGCCGGAACGATTCACCAGCGTCGTCGATGCCCACGTCGTGCTCCGTCGCGATGGGAAGATCCTGCTCGTTCGCAGGGCCGGGAATGTCTATGCCAGCGGCCAGCTCTGCCTGCCTAGCGGCCATCTCGAACAGGGCGAGAGCATCCTTGACGCGGCGATCCGGGAGACCAAGGAAGAAGTCGGCATCCTGCTGGATCCCGTACGGTTGCGCCTGGTTCTGTCCATCCATCAGCGCAACCGTGACAAGAAGCACACTCGCCTCGGGTTCGTCTTCGAACCCGAGGAGTGGGCGAATCCCGACAACCTGCCGACCGACACCGTCGATTACACCGCTGCCGCGCTCCGCGCGATCCAGCGAGGCACCACCTTCGCCCTCAACGGGTGGTGACTCAGGGCCACTCCGATCGCGACCTAGCGGTCTGCCGCCCGCAGCACAAGGTGCCGAATGCCGAGATCGTCGAACGAGTCAAGGAGGTGAGCACGCTCCTGACCCTCGATGAGTTCCTGGATCGCAAACCCGCCCAGCGCGCTGTAGGCAGCGTGGCCTGGCAGGTAGTGATAGTGAACGATCTATGACAGCGGTGACTCGCTTGGTTCGCGATCTTGCCCAAGGAGATTTTCAAACACTTTTTCTAGCTGGGAGCCTGGCGAGCGCAGTTTTGTCGGTAGCTCTCGATAGCGTCAGCGAAGAAGATACGTCCAGCAGTGAGCAGCCGGGAGGAGGGCCGATGGCAGAAGAACCAGCCGAGCCTCCGGTGCCACCGGGCGGGCCTCCCCCGGCAGGAGCCTCCGGCCATCCCAACGCAGTCGGCGCGACCGCTCGGCCTGCCGCTGCAGAGACGCTGGCGGCGGGGTTCACCCATCGAGACGCCGAGCAGGGCGCGCGGGGGTTCGCAGCCGGCGGGCCGCTCGATGCAATGGAGCCCGGCCAGGTTCTCGCCGGGTTCGCCGCCGGTGCCGTCGACGACGGCCTAGGCGGCCTCAGCGACGATGAGCTTATCGGGCTCATGTGCGCCGCGCGGCGGATGTCATCATGGTCGGCCAGCATCGAGCTGGGCGCGGTGAGCCAGCTTGGCGCCCGCCGCGCCGCGCATGCTGCCGCGACCGGTAACCGGCGGCAGGCTGATCATGTCGCCGACGAAGTCGCCGTCGCGTTAACCCTGACGTGCCGGGCCGCGGACCGGCTGGTCAGCCTCGCCGCAGGTGTCACCCGCCTGCCCGCGGTCGCTGCCGCACTGGCGGCCGGCCGGATCGACGTCCCGAAAGCCGTCGTCTTCTGTGATGAACTCGCCGGGCTTGGCGATGTGGCCGCCGCCGCGATCGCTGCGGTCGCCATCCGCGACGCCGTTTCCCTCACTACCGGGGAACTGCGCCAGGTCCTGCACCGTGCCGTCCTCGCGCACGACCCCGAGGCGGCGAAGAGGCGGCGGGAGAAGGCCCAGAAGGATGCCCGTGTCGAGGCCTGGGCCGAGAGCCGCGGCACGGCGGCGCTGGCCGGCCGTGACATACCGCCTGCCGACGTCCTGGCCGCGGACAAGAGAATCGACGCCATCGCCCGGGAACTGAAAGCCGCCGGAGCCGAGGGCACCCTGGAGCAGCTACGCGCCAAGGTGTTCATCGCCCTGCTAACCAGCCGGCCGCTTTACACCCTCCTCCCCGGCAACAACCCATCGGCCGATAGCTCAGCCGACGACGGTACCGACTCCCGCCCAGCGGACGGCTGCGAAGGAGCCAGCGCGGGCTCCGGAAGCACCGCGGGCACCGCGGGCTCCGGAAACACCGCGGGCACCGCGGGCTCCGGAAGCACCGAGGGCTCCGCCGACGCTGCGGGCACCGCGGGCACTGCGGGAGGCGAAGGCGGGGACTCCCCCGCCCAGGACGATGACAACGGTGACGACAGCGGCGACGGGGGCGGGGGCTGCCGCCGTCCCGGGCCAGGAACCGGGCCGCGCGGCGGGGCGCCGGGGACTGCCTGGCCGACCGGGCCAGGGTTCGCGGCCGGGCTGACCGGGTCCGTCAACCTCACCATTCCCCTCGCCACCTGGCTTGGCCTTTCCGGCCAGCCGGGTGAAGCCGCCGGGCACGGCCCTCTCGACGCCGCGATTGCCCGCGACCTCGCCGCAGCCATCGCCGCCCGCCCCGGAAATAGCTGGTGCCTCACCATCACTGGGCCTGACGGCCGCGCCACCGGGCACGGCTGCGCCCGAACCGGCCCGCCCGCCAGCACCGGGTCGCCAGGCCAGCGCGCCGGGACCGGCCGCAATCCCGGCGCCGGACCCGGACCACCCGCGAGCACCGGGCCATCCGCCAGCACCGGGCCACCAGGCACCGGCCCACCAGGCCAGCGCGCCGGAGCAGGCCACAACGCCGGCGCCAGACCCGGGCCGTCCGGCTGTGATCCCGGCGGTTGGCTGGCCGGGATCAAGATCCGCTGGCTGGAAACCGGAGCCTGCGGCCACGCCAGGGAGACCGTCGCCTACCAGCCATCACCCGTGCTGCGGCACCTGGTGAAGACGAGAGATCGGACGTGCTCATTTCCGGGCTGCCGGTGGGCAGCCCGAAGGTGTGACGACGACCACACAATGCCGTTTGACCAGGGCGGGCGTACCTGCGAGTGCAACCTTGCGCCCCTCTGCAGACGCCATCACGCGGCCAAGCAGGCTCCCGGCTGGCATCTCCGGCAATCCCAGCCCGGCCACCTCATCTGGGCCCTGCCCAGCGGCAGAACCAGAACCGTCACCCCTCGCACTTACGCCGCCTAGCGCCCGAGCCTGGCCAGCCCGGCCGTCACCTGATCGTGCACTGCCGCATCCTGATCGGCGAGGCGGAACGACCAGCAGACGCGGGAACGATCTACCGGCGCTAGGAACGACCAACAGACGCGGGAACGACCACCGGGACGCGGGAACGGCCAACAGACGCGGGAACGATCAACG
>WNFX01005217.1_pt1 | contig 12558 bp, 12 predicted proteins | sample 5400111 | NCBI WGS metagenome assembly WNFX01 (sample SAMN13153363, study PRJNA577476) | soil metagenome | isolation source: 40 cm soil or saprolite under grassland replicate 1 | place: USA:California | collected 2016-06-15
GCGAGGGAGATCGTCGGCGCCGCGGAACGTTTGCGCTCCTTCCGGCGCACGGCACGCTGCTCCCCGAGCGCTCGCAGCCGCCGCTTGAGCAGCGAGACCCGCGTGCGCGCGATTCGACGGTCGGTCTCGAGCTGGCTCTCACCCGGACCTCGCGTCCCCACCCCGCCGCCGAGCCGCTCCAGGTGCTGCCAGAGGCCGCGCATGCGCGGCAGGTTGTACTCGAGCTGCGCGACCTCGACCTGAAGCTTCCCCTCGGCGCTCGTCGCGTGCTGGGCGAAGATGTCGAGGATCAGCTGCGTGCGATCGACGACACGCGCCTTGAGAGCGTCCTCGAGCGTGCGCTGCTGCGTCGGAGTCAGCTCCTCGTCGACGAGGAGAACTTCGGCCTCGCTCTCGGCATATCCGGTCTTCAGCTCGCCGAGCTTCCCCTTCCCGACGAACGTTCGCGGATCGGGGCGGTCGCGATGCTGCGCGAGCTCGGCCACGGGCACGACGCCTGCGGTACGGGCGAGCTCACGAAGCTCTGCGAGCTCCTCCTCTCCGTCGACCCCTTTGCCGAAGACACCGAGGACGAACCCGCGCTCCGGCGCCGCCCCCGGGGCGGGATCGGGCTGGCGCGTGGTCACCGGGGGATTATGCCCCGCGCCCGGCCTGCACCGAGCGACCGTCTAGGGTCTGCGCGACATGGACGCACTGCCGGAACGGCTCGCGACCCGGACGCTCGAGCTCGTCGACATCGCCTCCGAGAGCCGGCACGAGGCGGCGATTCGCGAGCACCTCCTGGACCTCGTCCCGTCCTCGCTCGTTCGGGCGTACGGAGAGGACGAGGCGTTTCTCTTCCTTCCGAAGCACCGGTCCGAGGCTCCGCTCGTCGTTCTCGTCGGCCACTACGACACCGTCCCGGCGCAGGGGAACCACCCCGGCCGCATCGCCGACGGAGCGGTTCACGGTCTCGGCGCGAGCGACATGAAGGGCGGGGTCGCAGTCGCGATCGAGATCGTGCGCGATCTCGCCGCCGATCGGGCCGGCCCCTACGACGTCGGGCTCCTCCTCTTCGGTCGCGAGGAGCTCTCGGTCGAGCACGACCCGCTCCCCGCCCTCTTCGCGCGCTGCGAGCCGGTCCACGAGTCGTCGCTTGCGATCGTCCTCGAGCCGACCGTAGGCCAGATCCACGCGGGCTGCCTCGGAAATCTGATCGCAGAGCTGGTCTTCCACGGTACGAGTGGCCATTCCGCACGTCCCTGGCTCGCCGACAACGCCATCGCATGGGCGGTGCAGGGCCTCGCGGGCCTGGTCGCATTACCCCGGCGCGAGGCTGTTGTCGGCGGGCTGACCTTCCTCGAGTCGGTGTCCGTGACGCGCATCGCGGCCGGGATCGCGGACAACGTGATTCCGGACCGAGCAGTCGCGACGCTCAGCTTCCGCTACGCGCCCGACCGCACGCCCGAGGACGCGGAGCGCCACCTCGGCTCGCTCGTCCCGGAGCACGCGTCCCTCGAGCTCCGGAGCAACTCGCCCGCGGCTCGTGTCGTCCGGGACTCGTCCCTCGTCGATGCGCTCCTGGCGGCTGGTGCCCGCGGCATCGAGCCCAAGCAGGCCTGGACGAACGTCGCGGACTTCACCGCACGCGGTCTCGACGCCGTGAACTTCGGCCCCGGCGACCCCGCTTTCGCGCACCGGCGCGACGAGAAGGTCGAGATCGCAGCTCTCGTACACGCGTACGAGACACTCGTGAAGTTCCTGACCACGGCGATCGACGATGATGAGCGCTGATGGACCTTGTCTCACAGATCGACGCCCTCTGGGAGAATGACGAGCTCGATCCGACGCCGATCGAGCAGACCATTCGACTGCTCGACCAGGGTGAGGTGCGGGTGGCCGAGAAGCGCGACGGCGAGTGGCTCGTCAACGAGTGGACGAAGAAGGCGATTCTCCTCTACTTCCGCCTGCGCAAGGTCGAGCCGATGGAGGTCGGAGGCCTCCACTTCCTGGACAAGATCCCGGTGAAGGCGGACTACGCCGAGCGCGGAGTGCGGGTCGTCCCACCGGGAGTCGCACGCTACGGCTCGTTCCTGTCCAGGGGCGTCGTTCTCATGCCCGGCTTCGTCAATATCGGCGCCTGGGTGGGGCCACGCACGATGGTGGACACCTGGGCAACGGTCGGATCCTGTGCACAGATCGGAGCCGACGTCCATCTTGCCGGGGGCGCCGGGATCGGCGGCGTACTCGAGCCGCCACAGGCCAGGCCGGTGATCGTCGAGGACGGAGCGTTCATCGGCTCGCGTGCGACGATCGTCGAGGGAGTCGTCGTCGGCGAGGGCGCGGTGGTCGCCCCGCAGGTCGCACTGTCGGCGTCCGTTCCCATCATCGACGTCACGGGTCCGCGGCCGGTCGAGCATCGAGGATATGTGCCCCCGCGCTCAGTCGTGCTTCCGGGGACGAGGTCGAAGAACTATCCAGCCGGGCGCTACGAGCTTCCCTGCGCGCTCATCGTCGGCGAGCGGAGCGCGTCGACCGATCTCAAGACCTCGCTCAACGACGTCCTCCGCGAGTTCGAGATCGGCGCGTAGCGCTAGACAAGCTCTCCGCGGAAGATCTCGGCCGCAGGACCGGTCAGGACCGCGCGGCCCTCGCGGATGTCGACGCCGAGCGTGCCACCGGGCAGGTGCACCTGCACTGGAGTCTCACACCAGCCGTGCACGACCGCCGCGGCGGCGGCCGCTGCGGCGCTCGACCCCGAGGCGCGGGTCTCCCCCGCCCCGCGCTCCCACACGAGCACGGTCAGGTCGTTCGGCCCGTCGGGGCGCGCGAGCTGGACGTTCGTCCGCTCGGGGAAGCGCTCGTGGCGCTCGACGAGCGGGCCGAGGCGAAGCAACTCGTCTCGCGTGGGGGCATGCCGGAGGACCGCGTGCGGATTGCCCACGGACACCGGCGTGAACTCGACGCGCTCTCCCTCGAGGTCGAGTGTCTCCGGACGGCCCACGTCGACGGCTCCGAGATCGACCTCGACGTCCTCGCCCTCGATCCGCGCCGGGATCGTCCTCAGGCCGATACTCACTCGCGGGAACGCGACGCCGCTTCGTCGGGCGAGCCAGAGCGCCGCGATGCGGGCCCCGTTGCCCGAGAGCTCGGCCTGCGAGCCGTCCGGATTCCACACGATCACTGTCGCCTCCGGCCCGCGGACCTCGACGACCTCGAGCACCCCGTCGGCGCCCACGCCCGTGTGCGGCTCGCAGAGCTTCATCGCGCCCTCGGAGGAGAGCGGCTCGCCGAGCTCGGCCCGCTCAACCAGGAGGTACGTGTTACCGAGCGCGTGCCACTTCGAGAATCGCATCTCCCACCTCCGCCGGGGGCCGGTTCGCGTCGATCATGACGATGCCGGGTATCCGTCGCATCCACTTGCGCTGGTACGCGGCGTAGCGAAGGGTCCGCCGCACGATCGCGACACGGGCCTCGTCCGTGGGAAGCTCCACTACCTCCTGCAGGCCGAGCGCCTTTGCGGCCGTCCGCGAGAGCGGACCGGCGGCGAGCGCTGCTCGCGCTTCCTCGACGACGCCGCGCTCGAACATCTCGCGGGTGCGCCGCTCGATCCGCTCGGTCAGCACCTCGTTCGGGAGATCGAGACCGGCGACGAGCGCCGGCCGGCGTGTCTCGGCCGACCAGAGCCGATCTTCGGGCGGCACGAGCGAGGCCCCCAGCTCGGCGAGCTCGAGCGCCCGGACGACGCGCCTGCGGTCGTTCGGATGTACGGTCGCAGCGACAGCCGGGTCGCGGGCTCGAAGGTGCGTGAACGCCACGCCGGGGTCGCGATCGTAGGCCGCCTCCAGGCGCTCGCGCTCGCCGCTCGGCACCGCGGGCGGGACGGCGAGATCCGAGAGTGCTGCCCGCAGGTAGAGGCCGGTCCCTCCCGCGACGACCGCACCTCCGGTTCGAGCGACGAGGGTGTCGATCTCGTCGTGGGCAAGACGCGCGTACTCACCGACCGACATCGTTTCGGACAGGTCGCGGATCCCGACGAGCCGCGTCGGCCATGGAGGTTGATTCGTGAGGATCGTGAGGCCCCGGTAGACCTGCAGGGCATCCGCCGAGACGACCTCGGTTGCGAGCTCGTCAGCGAGCCGTTGGGCGACTGCGGTCTTCCCCGTTGCGGTCGGGCCGAAGACCGCGAGGACCTCGACCCCGAGCCGTGGCATGAGTCAGGCCGCGACGAGCTCGGCTGCGCGACCTCTCAGCGTGGTCGAGGTGGCGCCGTCGATCAGGACCTCGGCGAGCTCGCCGACGTGCGCCGAGCCGGTGAAATTCACCGTCGTGTTGCGCCGGGTCCGCCCGCGACGGAGCGACGGATCCGTCCGGCTGGGTCCCTCGACGAGCACCTCCTCGATCCTTCCGATCCGCTCGGCGTTGCGCTCGGCCGCCACACGCTGCACGAGCTCGACGAGGCGCTCGAGCCGTTCGTGCTTCACCTCGTCCGGCACCTGCCCCGACAGGGTCGCCGCCTCCGTCCCCGAGCGCGGTGAGAAGATGAACGTGAACGCGCTCTCGTACCGGACGTACTCCACGAGCGCGAGGGTCTGCTCGAAGTCGTCCTCGGTCTCCCCGGGGAAGCCGACGATAAGATCCGTTCCCAGCGCGAGGTCCGGGATCGCCCCGCGCAGCCGCTCGACGAGCCTGAGGTAGCGGTCGGCGTCGTACGTCCGCCGCATTGCCTTCAGGATCCTGGAGGAGCCGGATTGGAGCGGGAGGTGTACGTGCTCGCAGACGGTTGCGCACTCTGCCATCGCCTCGACAACCGGCGCGCGAAAGTCCTTCGGGTGGGGGCTCGTGAAACGGATGCGCTCGATCCCCGGAACCGCGTCGCACGCGCGAAGCAGCTCTCCGAAGTGCGTCTCGAGGGCGGGTGCGAGGTCGCGTCCCCAGGAGTTGACGTTCTGTCCGAGCAAGGTGATCTCCTTGACCCCGTCCTGCGCGAGCACGTGCACCTCGGCGACGATCTCCCCCGGCCGGCGACTCTGCTCTCGCCCCCTGACTGCGGGAACGATGCAGTAGGCGCACCTGGAGTTGCAGCCCATGGAGACCTGGACCCACGCCTGAACCCTGCGCTCGCGGCGCACCGGCAGGTGGGCGGCGAAGTGCTCGTGCGTTCCGAACTTCCCTCTCGAAAGCGCGTAGCCACCGGCCTCGATCCACTCGCCGAGATGCGGGATCGAGCCTGGCCCGAACGCGACGTCGACGAATGGGTAGTGCTCGAAGATTCGCTCCCGCTGTGCCTCTGCGTAGCACCCGCCGACCGCGACGACGAGATCCGGTCGCTGCCGCTTACGGGCGGCGGCGTTCCCGAGGTACGCAGCGAGACGCGTGTCCGGCTTCTCGCGCACGGTGCACGTGTTGAAGACGACGACGTCCGCGTCGTCGGCGGTCGGGGCCTCGCCGAGGCCGAGCGACTCGAGCATGCCCTTGATCCGCTCCGAGTCGTGGGCGTTCATCTGGCAGCCGAAGGTCGTCACGTGGTAGCGGCGCACGACTGCGAATCGTAGCCCTGGAACCGCCCGCTGCCCTACTTGCGGGCGACGAACACGAGGAAGTCGTCGTCGGGAGTGGGCGGAGCGTCGTTGTGATCGCCTTCGACCTCGACGTCGTCGAAGCCGGCCCGCTCCAGCATGAGAAGCAGCTCGTTCTTGAAGTAGAGGCGGATGTCGAGAACCCGGTCCTCCTCTTCCACGAGCGCGCCGTCGCGCCACATCTCCGCGTGCATCTCCAGCGCCACACGCTGAGCCAGCGGGTCGAGCTCGACGATCCGGGAGCGCAAGGAGTACTCGGCCCCGTCGGCGTCCGGCCGTCGTTCCCTCGCGGGCCCGCGGGCTTCTGGAAGCGCGTCGCGCTCGCTCTTCGGCCAGTACCGCCACTGCCTCGTATCCGCGTACGGCATCTCGCTGTCGAGCACCAGCGTGCCACCGGGCTCCAGGTGCGCGTAGAAGCGATCGAGCGCCTCGCAATCCTGGTCGTACGTGCTCCCGAGCCCGAACGCGCCGCAGACGAAGATCGTCCTGTACCGGCGCGGCGGATCGAGCTCGTGCATCGCTTGTACGAAGAGGGTCGGCGACAATCCCTCCCGCGCCGCCTTCTCGCGGCACAGCGCGATCATGTCCGCCGAGATATCGCAGCCGTCCACGTCCAGCCCCGCGCGCAGGTAGGGCAAGAGCAGTCGCCCGGTCCCGCAGGCGACGTCGAGCGCCGGCTGACCGTCGTGTTCTATGAACCTCCGGAAGTACGGGATCTCCTGCGCCCGGAAGTCGTCGTTGAACTCCGACCACCACTTCGCGACGAGCCCGTAGTGCCAGGTTTCTGGCATTTCTTCGATGCCTCCACCCTCTCTTTCGACTGCGACCCTCCGTCCCGGATCAAGTCGTAACCTTGCTCGCAGAAACGTAACTTCTCGTTCGCCGGGAGGAGCCACGACCTTCATCGAGACCGTCACAGACGACAGCGCATCGGACGAGGCAACGAAGCTGTTCGCGGCCGACCGGGCGCGGCTCGGATACGTCGCCAACTACACGAGGCTCTTTGCGCAATTGCCCAACGTCGAAGAGGCACGTCGTCAGTTGCTCGTCGCGATCTCGCAGAACATGGACCCACGCCGCTACGAGCTCGCGACCGTTGCGGCTGCCCACAAACTGCGCTCCAGCTAGTGCTCGCTCGCGCACGGCAAGATCCTGAGCGAGGACCGTTTCACTCCCGAGATCGTCCGCGACCTCATCGTCGATCGGGGTGCAGCCGCTCTCGACGACGTCGACCGGGCGGTGATGGACTTGGCGGAGAACGTCGCAGACGACGCGACGACGGTCAGCCAGGGCGATATCGACCGCCTGCGCGAGCTTGGCCCTTTCGGACGTCGAAATCCTCGACGTCGTGCTCGCGGCCGCTGTCCGCTCCTTCGTCTCCAAGACGCTCGATGCGCTGTGCGTCGAGCCGGATTCCATCTTCGCAGAGCTCGAACCGGACCTGCGAGAGACGCTGACCGGAAGTAGGCCGCTGAGCCTTCTCTATGCCCAGTCGGGCAGCTCGCGACGGTCCGGCACCCCGGCCCACGCGTCCCGCTGCTCGACGACGAGTCCGTCGGCGTCGAAGCGCAGGAGCGAGGTCCCCGCGACGGCCTCGACCTCGCCCTCTTTGGAGGTGATCACACCCCACCAGTCGACGGCGGCTCTCTCATCCGAGACGAGCGGCTCGCCGAACCGGCATTCTGCCTCGACCTGGTCCGCGAACACCGTCTCGACGTACTCCCTCGGGCTCTGACGTGCGCGAAAGGGATGCGAGTAGAAGACGGCGTCCGGTGCGTAGAGGGCGGCGATCGCCTCGACGTCCGCGGCCGGCCAGGCTTGCGCCCACACCTCCGCCCAGCGTCTCGCGGCTCGGTCGCTCGTCATGAGGGAGTGGGCGTCACTTGGCGACCTCGACCGCACGAGACTCGCGGATGACGATCACCTTGACCTGCCCTGGGTACTCGAGCTGGTCCTCGATCTCGCGCGCGATCTCGTGGGACAGCAGAACCGCGGCGTCGTCGTCGATCTCGCTCGGCTCGACGATCACCCGGATCTCGCGGCCCGCCTGGAGGGCGTACGCCTTTGCCACGCCCGGCTTGCTCCCCGCGAGCTCCTCGAGCGCCCCGAGGCGCCGGATGTAGTTCTCGAGCGACTCTCCGCGCGCTCCAGGCCGAGACGCCGAGACCGCGTCGGCGGCGATGAGGAGCACCGCCTCGACGGTCTGCGGCTGCACCTCGTAGTGGTGGGCCTCGATCGCGTGAACCACGCCGTCGGACTCTCCGTACCGGCGCGCGAGCTGTGCCGAGATCACTGCGTGCGAGCCGTTGACCTCGTGGCTCATCGCCTTGCCAACGTCATGGAGCAGCGCCGCACGCTTCGTCGTCTTCACCGAGGCGCCGAGCTCGGACGCCATGACGCCGCCCAGGTGCACGACCTCGAGCGTGTGCTTGAGCACGTTCTGGCCGTAGCTCGTGCGGTAGCGAAGCCGTCCGAGCACCTTCGTCAGCTCCTCGTGCAGCTCGCCGCAGTTCGCCTCGAAGACCGCCTGCTCGCCCGCCTGGCGGACGTGCTCCTCGAGCTCGGCCTTCGACTGGTAGTACATCTCCTCGATCCGCGCAGGATGGATGCGGCCGTCCTCGATCAACTTGTCGAGGGTGAGGCGTGCGACCTCGCGCCGGAGCGGGTCGAAGGAGGAGAGCACAACCGCGTGCGGGGTGTCGTCGATGATGAAGTCGACGCCTGTCAGGTGCTCGAGCGAGCGGATGTTGCGGCCTTCGCGCCCGATGATGCGCCCCTTGAGGTCGTCCGACGCGAGCTCCACGACGGTCACCGTCGCCTCGGCGGTGTGACTCGCGGCAACGCGCTGCAGCGAGTCGGCGACGAGTGCGCGTGCCCGACGGCGGGCGTCCCCGCGTGCCTCCTCCTCCATCTGCCGGACGTCGCGGGCGAGCTCGTGCCGGACGAGGTCCTTCGACCGCTCGAGCAGCTGCTGCTTCGCCTCGTGCACGGTCAGCCCCGAGATGCGCTCGAGGGCCACGAGCTCTTCGTTCTTCGCCTCCCGAAGCTCCTCCTGCAGCTCTTTGATGTGCACCTCGCGATCGCCGAGACCCTGCTCGCGCCGGGCGAGCTCGCTGAGCTTGGCGTCGATCTCCTCTTCCTTCTGGAGCACGCGCTCCTCGATCTTGACGATCTGGACGCGACGATCCTTCACCTCGGCCTCGATCTCGGCGCGGAGCTGGACCGCCTGCTCCCTGGCCGCCACCTGCGCCTCCCTCCGGACCGCCTCGGCTTCCCGTTGCGCGTCGCCGAGGATCCGGCCGCGCTCCGCCTCGGCCGTGCGCACGCGGGAACGCGAACGGGCGATCAGGGCGGCGGCGGCGGCAGACGCTCCGAGGATGATTCCGATGAGCGCCGCAAGAGCCGTGAGCATGGAGGCCTCCGTGGAGGTTTCGATTGGCCACGGCAGCGCCGTGGTCGCTCCACCGGCACCCGGCCTGCCCGGCCGCGAGCCGAACCCCTGCACACGAGCCTCAGCTCGAGGTGAGAGGCATCCTCCCTGGGCGGGCTTCCGCAGGCCGCGCCTGGTCGTCGAAATCGATGGACGGATTCACCAGTTCAGAAATTCGCGTACGAGCAGGAGAAATGTCGGATGAAGCGCTCTCATCCTAACTCCTCGCGGCTCTCGCTGGCAACGACCTCGGCGATCGTGTCCCGCGAGAATCCCTTCGTTGCGAGATAACGGGACGTCTTCGGCCCGCTGCCTCGGCGCTCGACGACCGCGAGTGCCCTCTGCATCTCGGGCTCGAGGGCCACGACGGCCTCCTCTGCGACCTCGGGCGGTACGCCTGCCCGGCGCAACGCATCTCGAATGAGCGCGTCGCCGGCGCCTCGGGAAGCGAGCGACGCGGCCCTACCTTCCGCGAAGCGTCCTTCGTCGAGCAAGCCCGTCCGGCGAAGGGTCGCGACCGCTTGTGCTCGGTCGCTCTCCGCGAATCCGCGTGCCGCGAGCTTCTGCTCGAGCTCGTGCTCGCTCAGGTCTCGATAGCGAAGCGCACCCAGAGCGGTCTCGAGTGCGTCCGACTCCGCCATCCGCCCGCTCGTCCTACTCGGCGGACGCCGCGCTTTCGACCAGAGAGTCCTCCGTCTCGGCGGCGGCGACGGGCGCTTCCACCCGCGCGCTGGTCGGAAGGAGTCGCGCGGAGATCACCTGTTCCTCGGGAGCCTCGGCCTGGATCCGGGCGAGGATCTGCTGGACCACATCCGGGTTCTCGGCGAGGAAGGCGGCGGCGTTCTGGCGTCCCTGCCCGAGGCGCTCGTCGCCGAAGCTGAAGTACGAGCCGGCCTTCTGCACGATCTTCTTCTCCAGCGCGACGTCGAGCACGGTCCCCTCCCACGGGATGCCGGATCCGTAGATGATGTCGAACTCGGCCAGCTTGAACGGAGGCGCGACCTTGTTCTTTGCAACCTTGACGCGAACGCGGTTTCCGACCGCCTCGGCGCCGTCCTTGAGCGTCTCGATCCGGCGGATGTCGAGGCGCACGGAGGCATAGAACTTGAGCGCCCGGCCTCCCGGCGTCGTCTCCGGGTTCCCGAACATGACCCCGATCTTCTCGCGCAGCTGGTTCGTGAAGACGCAGATCGTCTCGGTGCGATTGAGGGTGCCGGCGAGCTTGCGGAGCGCCTGGCTCATCAGCCGTGCCTGGAGGCCGACGTGCGAGTCGCCCATCTCGCCCTCGATCTCGGCCTTCGGGACGAGCGCTGCCACGGAGTCGACTGCGACGACGTCGAGCGCCCCCGAGCGAATGAGAAGCTCCGCGATCTCGAGCGCCTGCTCCCCGGTGTCCGGCTGCGAGACGAGGAGCTGGTCGATGTCCACCCCGATCCTCCGTGCGTAGCTCGGGTCCATCGCGTGCTCGGCGTCGATGAACGCGCAGATCCCGCCTCGCCGCTGCGCCTCGGCCATCACGTGGTATACGAGCGTCGTCTTGCCGGACGCCTCTGGCCCGTAGATCTCGACGATACGCCCGCGGGGCAACCCGCCGATGCCCAGCGCGACGTCGAGCGCGAGCGAGCCGGTGGAGACAGCGCCGATCGCAACCTGCGGGCGATCGCTCATACGCATCACAGATCCCTTGCCGAACTGGCGCTCGATCTGGCCGAGCGTAACGTCCAGCGCCTCCTCGCGATTCATGCGGCCAGCTCCATAGTCATTAGCCTCCTTCTAGCGTGCGCCTCTCGAGAATCTCGTATCGCGCCCCTGACGGGTGCAGGCGTGAAAGGAAAGCAGCCACCCCGGACGGAGCGAAGGGCTCGATCTTCGGCAGTGGCGGCGCCAGACGAGGGCGTTCCCGGAAGCGGAGCACGGTGACGTGTGGAAGCCAGGGGCGCGCCTCCCGCCGGTAGCACCCGAGCTCCTCCAGCCGGAGTTGAAGTCGCTCTGCCAGCCGGGTCGCCTCGCCCGAGGGGTCGTCGAGCACGAGCATCCCCACAGAGCGGGTCTCGCGGTACCGGGCCGGGGCGAGCAGGAAGGGGCGAGTCGCCGCAGCTGCGTCGGAAAGGGCGCCGAGTATCCCGTCGAGCTCCGAGCGCGGCCGCGCGCCGAGGAAGGCGAGCGTGACGTGGAAGCTCTCGAGGACGCGACTTCCGGCGAGATGCCTCCTCCCCCACGTGGCGAGCGAGTCGACCGTCGCGGCTGGGAGCTCGAGGGCGAGGAAGAGTCGAAGCTTCTCATCCCGTTCGACGGTAGCTGCTTCGGTCACCTGGAAGGTGTCAAGTCTGTGTCAGAAGGCGCCGGACGAGGTGGAGAGCCGCAGCCGTCGCGCGTCCCCGCACCATGTCTCGGTCGCCCGGGAGGTCGATGCGGCGAGCCTCCTCCCCGTCCGGGCCGACCGCGGAGAGGAAGACGAGCCCGACCGGCTTTTCCTCCGTCCCGCCGTTCGGCCCCGCGATCCCGGTGACGGAAACGGCCACGTCCGTCCCCAGGCGATCCCTTGCTCCCCGCGCCATCGCCTGCGCCGCTTCGGCCGACACCGCCCCGTGACTCTCGAGCAGCTCACGCGGGACGCCGAGCTCCCTCTCCTTGAGATCGTCCGAGTATGCGACGAGGCTCCCACGAAACACGTCGCTCGAGCCGGCGACGCTCGTGAGCCGGGCGGCGACGAGGCCTCCCGTGCAGGACTCGGCGGTCGCGAGCGTCAGACGGCGCTCGCGGCAGAGATCGAGCACGATCTCCGCGATCGAGCGCTCGTCCTCGGTGAAGAGGTAGCGTCCGAGAGACCCGCTCAACGCTCCCGCGAGAGCGGCCGCACGCTCCTCCGCCCCGGGCTCGACGACGAGATCGACGTGGATCTCGAACTCCCGGGCGCAGATCGTGGCCTCGACCCCGTCTCCGTCTCCCCCGGCGTCCGCGAGCGCTTGCGCTACGGCGGACTCGGGAGTGCCGAAGAAACGAAGGACGTAACGCCCGCGCGCCGGCGCACGTTCGAGCACGCGCCGCACGGGCTCGGACTCGACCGCACGAGGCCAGAGCCGGCGTAGCTCCCGGGGCGGCCCCGGAAGCGCGACGACCACGCACCCGTCGGTCTCGAGAACGACCCCCGGGGCGGTTCCGGCGAGCCCGAGCGACGTCGCACCCTCGGGCAGCATCGCCTGCTTCCGGACCCCGACGGTGAACTCCGAGTAGGGTCGGCGCAGGCGTTCCGCGATCATGCGCGAGACCTCCGCGATCTCGCTCTCCAGCGCTTCGTCGACCACGAGCTTTCGCCCCGCAGCCTTCGCGATCACCTCGATCGTCCGGTCGTCATGCGTCGGCCCGAGCCCTCCTGAGACGAGGCAGATGTCCGCTACGAGACCATCGGCGAGCGCGCGCTCGAGGTCGGCCGGACGATCGCCGACGATCGTGATTCGCTCGGGCTCGAGGCCCAGGCGCAAGACCTCGGCGGCGAGGAACGGACCGTTGCGGTCCTCGCGCTCGCCCCGGACGAGCTCACTGCCCGTGACGACGATCGCCGCCCGGGGG
>WNFX01008008.1_pt1 | contig 12553 bp, 15 predicted proteins | sample 5400111 | NCBI WGS metagenome assembly WNFX01 (sample SAMN13153363, study PRJNA577476) | soil metagenome | isolation source: 40 cm soil or saprolite under grassland replicate 1 | place: USA:California | collected 2016-06-15
CCCCAGGCCGTGACCGACGTGTGGGTCCACGGCCGCCCGATCGTGCAGGACGGGAGGCTGACCACGCTCGATCAGGATGACTTGATGGTGCGGGTCGCCGCACTCACTCGCGGCTGGACGTCCGCATGAGCGAGCTGCTCGAGACCGTCGAGATCGAGTCCGGCCCCTCTCCGCGTGCCTCCATCATCTGGCTGCATGGCCTGGGGGCCGATGGACACGACTTCGAGCCCATCGTGCCCGAGCTGGGCCTTCCGGCGTCCCTCCCCGTTCGGTTCGTCTTTCCCCACGCACCGCTCATGCCGGTCACCATCAACGGGGGCGCGGTCATGCGCGCCTGGTACGACGTGACGGGCGATGGGCGCGAAGACGAGACCGGCATTCGGGCCTCGCAGGCACGCGTCGAGACACTCCTGGCGCGGGAGAAAGCCAGGGGCATCGGCGCCACCTCCATCGTCCTGGCCGGATTCTCTCAAGGCGGCGCCGTCGCGCTTCAGACCGGACTCCGCTACCCCGAGCGGCTCGCCGGCCTTCTGGCCCTCTCGACCTATCTGCCTCTCGCCGACAAGCTGGCCGCCGAGGCGAACCCCGCGAACCGCACCGTCCCCATCCTGATGTGCCACGGCCTCCACGATCCGCTCATCCCGCTGGCCCGGGCCTCACGGTCCCGCGACGCGCTACGAGCGGTCGGCTATACGGTGGACTGGAAGGAGTACCCGATGCCGCACGCGGTCTGCGCCGAGGAAATCGCCGATATCGGTCGCTGGCTCCGCCGTGCCCTCGCACCGTCTTAGCAGGGGTTGAGCACACTCGCCTGGGCTATTGGCGAGACAATGCCACCCTCACCCAGCCCTCTCCCTCTCCGAGGGAGAGGGATTCATTTCTATCCCTCGCCCCCGGAGGGGGAGAGGGCAGGGTGAGGGGGAGGCCAAATGGATACGCCCGCTGGTGAATAGTTCGGGCTAAAGGATGCGGCAGGCCTCCTCGAACGACGGCCGCGGATTGCGCGGGCGAACCTTCGCCGGATCGCCATAGCCCAGATTGCAGAGGAAGTTCGACTTCCAGCGCCCATCCGGGAAGAACTCCGCGTCCACCGTGGCATTGTCGAAGCCGGACATGGGCCCGCAATCCAGGCCGAGGGCGCGGGCCGCGATGATGAAATAGCCGCCTTGGAGGCTGCCGTTGCGGAAAGCGGTCTCCTGGGCGAGCGGGGGATTGTTCGCGTACACGGAGCGAAAGTCCCGTTGCGGTGACAGGCGCGGCAAGAGCTCGTAGAACTCGGTGTCATAGGCGATGATGGCCGTGGCGGGGGCCTTCATCGTTTTCTCGACGTTCCCTTCGTTGAGAGACGGCTTGAGCCGCGCCTTGGCCTCGGCCGATTTCACGAAGACCACTCTCATCGGACAGCTATTGGCGCAGGTCGGTCCAAATTCCGCCAGATCGTAGACTCGCCGCAGGAGATCGTCCGGCACGGGCTTGTCCTGCCATCCGTTGTGGGTGTGCGCCTCTTCGAAGATCGCCTTCGTGTCGATCATGAGCTCTCCGCGGGCTCATTGCCCGGATGTGAGGAGCCGCAGGGCCTCGTCGTGCAGCAGGCCATTGGTGGCGAGAACGCTCCCGCCGTAGATGTCGAGCTTCCCGGCGAAGTCGGTGAGCCGGCCGCCCGCCTCCTCGACGAGGATCTTCATGGGCGCCACGTCCCAGGGCTTGAGATCCACCTCGGCATAGATCTCCCCCTTGCCCGCCGCCACCACGCAGTAGCCGAAATAGTCTCCGAAGCCGCGCTGGCGCGAGGTCGCGTCCACGAGCCGCTCGAACCCTTTCCAGTACCCCGCGGCCCGAAACAGATTCAGTCCCGAGTGCATGAGAAAAGCCTCGCTCATTGTCGAACATGACGAGACGCGGATCCGCTCGCCATTGGCCCAGGCGCCTTCGCCCTTGCGCGCCCAGAAGAGCTCGCCGCTCACGGGATTGTGGACGACCCCGGTCGTGACCTGGCCGTCTTCCTCGAGCGCGATGAGCACGGCCCAGATCGGGATGCGACGGACGAAGTTCTTGGTCCCGTCGATGGGGTCGATGATCCATCGCCGCGTCGTCGAGCCTTCCTGGCCGAACTCCTCACCGAGGAAGCCACACTCGGGGAAGGCCCGGGTCAGGATGGCGCGGATGGCCTGTTCGGCCTCGCGATCAGCCTGGGTCACGGGGGTCTGGTCGGCCTTGATGGTGACCTCGAAGCCGCCGCGATAGTAGCGGAGGGCGATCTCGCCGGCCACGCGGGCCGCCTCGAGGGCCGCGGTGACGGTGGGGTGGGTCACTCCCACTCCCCGCGCTCCTCCAGCACTTCCTTGAAGACGCGGAGCGCCTCCACCACCACGGGCATGCCGCCGTAGGTCACCTGCTGGAAGATGACCTCCGCCACCTCCTGGCGCGTGGCCCCGACGTTGAGGGCGGCGTGGATGTGGGCGTGCACCTCGTGCTCGCGGTTCAACACGGTCAGCGAGGCGACGGCACAGAGCTCCCGCTGCTTCTGGGAGATGACCTCGCGACTGTACAGCGTGCCCGTGAAGAACATGGAGAGCTCGCGGGCGAGATCCTTGTCGAACTTCTTCCACGTCTCGAAGCCCGTGCCCCCCTTGAGCGTGTGGAAGAGCATCTGGGCAGTCTTTCGCGTCTTCTCCTTCCGCGCCTCGTCCATCATGGGTCTCCTGTTGGGACTACGACGGCTCCGCCTGCCCGTCCGAGAGGGCCCGCGCGACGATCTCGCGGATCTCGGGCACCGAGAAGGGCTTGGGCAGCCGCGGCCGGGCTGCCTCCGAGAGGAAGGCGGCCATGGAGGAGCTCAGAGCATCGCCGGTGATGAATACGAGCCGGCGCACCAGCTCCGGTCGCCGCTGCTGGAGCTCACGGTAGAAGCCCGGGCCGTCCAGGACGGGCATCCGGAGATCGCACAGGATGAGATCGTACTCGCGCCCCTCGACCAGGGTCAATGCCGCTGCCCCGTTCGGCGCGGTGTCCGCGTGATGTCCCTCGCGCGTGAGGATCTCGACGAGGAGGTTCACGATGTCGGCCTCGTCGTCCACCACGAGGATGCGGCGGCCCTTCCCATCTCCCCTGGGCATCTAGACGCCTCCCACGGGCAGAGACTCGGGTGGATCCGCACTCGTCATGAAACGACTCCTCGGGGATGCTCGAATGGGCCGCGGGGAAGATACCATACGCGCGCCCGCAGCTGCGCCGGACGATCAGGAGTCGACCCGCTCCAAGATCCGGCAAAGCCCCTCGGGACGGGCGACCTCTTCCCGGCACCACGCGCCATGACAGGCGCCGTGCACGAGGAAGAATTCCTTCGGCATATGGGTTCCCTGGAATATGGGTTGACTCGAGCGGCGCGCGCCTCTAGCGTAGAGACCGCCACACGCGAACGGCGTCGTCATATTCACCCATTACGCAGGAGCCCTCAAGGAGATTTCACATGGCAGAGATCCAGCGGTACTGCGCCCCCGGCGTGTTCGATCCTCCCACGTACTCGCAGGGCATCAAGGTCTCCGGCGCCCAGACCATCCTCTTCATCGCGGGGCAGGTCGCGTATGACGGCAAGGGCCAGCCTGCTCACCGCGGGGACTTCGCCGCTCAGGCGCGGGAAGTCTTTCGCTCCGTCAAGGCCCAGGTGGAAGCGGGTGGCGGCACCATGGCGAGCATCGTCAAGATCAACACCTACCTGACGGACATCCGGCACCGGCAGGACCTGATTCCCGTGCGCGAGGAGTTCTTCGGCAAAAAGGGCCCCGCCTCGACCCTGGTGGCGGTGGCCGCCCTCGCCCAGCCCGAATGGCTCATCGAAGTCGAAGCCATCGCTGTCGTGTGAACCTGGAGAATTCGTGACTGACATCAACCCGTACATCTTTCGCGCCTACGTGGCTGTTCGAGCCGAAGCGTGCCGGCGAGCCGAAGGCGAGCGGCGCGATGAGGCGACGGCTGAATAAATCATGACCGAGATCAACCCTTATATCTTCCGGGCGTACGATGTTAGAGGCAAGGTCGGTATCGACATCTTGCCGGAGGTGTTTTCGGAGGTCGGCCGCGCCTACGGCACCCTCGTGCGCCGCCGGGGTGGCCGCACCGTCGCCATCGGGATGGACAATCGAACCACCTCTCCGCCTCTCAAGGAGGCCTTCGCCGAAGGCATGCTCTCCACCGGCCTCGACGTCGTGGACATCGGCGTCAACCACACTCCGCTGCTCTACTTCGCGGTGGCGCACTGGCGGCTCGACGGCGGCGCCACCGTGACGGGCAGTCACAATCCCGTCTCCGACAACGGCGTGAAGATGGTGCATGCCGAGGCCGCGCCGCTCCGCGAGGAAGAGATCCAGGGATTGCTCGCCACCATCCGCGCCGGAGACTTCGAGCGCGGACCGGGCAAGCGCACGGCCCGGAGCCCGCGCGAGGACTACTTCGCCGCGATCACCGAGCGCGTGAAGGTGGCCCGGAAGCTGCGCGTGGTGGTGGACGCGGGCAATGGCATCGCGGGCAGCTTCGCTCCCGAGCTGCTGCGCCGGCTCGGCTGCGAGGTGACCGAGCTCTACTGCGAGTCGGACGGAACGTTTCCCAACCATCTGCCCGATCCCGAGATGGAAGAGAACGTGCGCGACCTCGTGGCCAAGGTGGTGGAGACGCGGGCCGACGTAGGGATCGCATACGACGGTGACGCGGATCGCATGGGCGTGATCGACGATCGCGGGCGTCGTCACGAGGCCGACCTGATCCTCGCCCTCCTCGCGCGCGATCTTCTCACCCGTCACCCGGGCGCCCCGGTGGTCTTCGACGTCAAGTCCTCCCAGGCCCTCGCCGACGACATCCGGGCCCACGGCGGCAAGCCGATCATGTGGAAGACCGGCCATTCTCACCTCAAGCAGAAGATGCGCGACGACGGCATCCTCCTCGGCGGCGAGGTCTCGGGGCACATGTTCTTCGGGGAGAACTGGTACGGGGTCGACGACGGTATCCTGGCCTCGTGCAAGTTCCTCGAGCTCGCCGCACAAACGGGCGGATCGATCTCGGCCCTCTTCGACACGCTCCCCCATCTTGTCTCGACGCCGGAGCTCAAGGCGCCCTGCCCCGACGACAAGAAGTTCGCCGTGGTCGCCGAGCTCGCGGCGGAGTTCAAGGGGCGCTACGAGACCATCGACATCGACGGAGTGCGCATCCTCTTTCCGGAAGGCTGGGGGCTCGTGCGGGCCTCGAACACCAACCCGTACCTGACCCTGCGCTTCGAGGGCCGCACCCAGGCCGCCGTGGACAAGATGAAAGCCGAGGTCCTGGCCGCGCTCAGCCGCTACCCGTACGTCCAGCCCCCCGGGTAGCGTGCCGGCCGTGTTCCCGGGTGGGGCAGGGGGGCAGGCATGCCCTCGGGAGCGAATCCGACGAGCCGTAGCGCGCCCCGAAGCGCAGGGCGCCTCCGCCGCGCGAGCGGTCCTGCGCAGCAGGGCGGCGAGCGACCCCCGTCTCGGGGGATGGGGGGCCAGGCGGAGGCGCCCGAGCGAGGTGGCGCGCGAGGCGAGGAGGTTGAGCGGACGAGGGCATGCCTGCCCCCCTGCCCCACCCGTCGCCGCGCGCCGAGCATCCGCGATAGCGATCTGGTCGCCGTGTCGGCTCACGACGCCGGGGCGACTTCGATGATCATAGTGAGGCCGCCCCCGCCCTTCTCCTCCACGTTGTTGTTGGTCGTGTGATGGGGAATGTGGCAATGCACGAGCCATTTGCCGATCCGACGCGCCTTCCAGATGACGTCCCAGCGCTGGCCGGGCCCCACGTTGACAGTGTCGGCGAGATAGCGTGCCGTCGGCGGGAGGGTCACGCCATCGAGAGCAACGACCTCGAACGGACCGCCGTGGACGTGCATGGGGTGGATGAAGTTATTGTTCGTGCCGATGAAGCGCAGCTTGACCGTCTGGCCTACTTTCATACGAATCACGTCGGTCGATGGATACGCCTTTCCGTTGATCGTGAAGAAGTTCGGCAGTGCGCCTTCCATCAGCATGGCGGGATAGGTGAGCCATCGCCGCTTGAGCCACTCCTGCAGCTGTATCGTGTACTCGAGATCCGCGCGAGGCTCCGTGCTTCCTCGTGGCTCGATCAAGAGGGCGCCATAGAGGCCGAAGGCCTGCTGTCGATCGGCATGGTCGTGAGTGTGATAGAAGAACGTGCCCGACTGCTGCACTGTGTATTCGTAGCGGTAGCTCCCGCCGGAGGGGACGGGCTTTTGTGTGATCTCGGCCGGGCCGTCCATCTCGTTCGGGACGATGAGGCCGTGCCAGTGCACCGTGGTCGATTCCGGCAGCGCGTTTCGAAAGTTGATCCGGACGCGGTCCCCTTCGACGAGCTGCAGGCGAGGCCCAGGCACCAGGCGGTTGAAAGCGTACGCGTCCACCTCCACTCCATCGAGAATCGTCCACCGAATGACTGACGCTTCGATGTCGAACACCTTCACGCCATTCTCGATCCGTGCCTCCAGGACCGTGTCGCCGCGGGCATCCTTGCCTGCTCGATAGGCGACCTGCCTCGGGTGGATTGCCGACATGTCCCGCATGGCCGCGGCCGGCGTGTCGAAATCCATGATCATGCCGGGCGGCATGATGCGGCCGCCCACGTCGTGGGCGCTCAGCGACAGGTTGACGTGGAACCCCGGGACGACGAGGCCGGCCAGGAGCATCAGCGCGGTGACGCCGGCCACGGCGGTCAGCTGGGGCGCGGTGATCTCGCTCTCGATCTCGTGACGTCGCGGGTGCTCTTCCGCGGCGTCCAGCGCGTGACCTGTCCCGTGGCCTCCTGCGTGGTGTCCCGTCTGCTCATGGCTCTGCTGGAGGTCGAACCGCGAACCCGGCCGACGCTCGGTCATCAGCCCGTGCTTCAGGCCCCGCTCGACCATCCACACATTCACCGGGTAGGCGACGATGAACCCCGCGATCACCCCGAGGGACATGACGCCCCAGAACAAGAGCTCGGTCGGCACCATCGTCCGCATGTCCCGGCCCATCATCAGGAAGCTCATGACTGGCGCCATGCCTGCCATCATCGCGTTCATGCTGATGAATTCGGGGAGAAAGGTCTTGCGGACATTCTCCAGGTAGCTCCCGCCCATCATCTCCTTCATGAAGAGCGACTGGAAGATGAAGAGACCGAAGGCAAATCCCGCCGCGTACTCGACCACGAGGTCCACGCGCATGGGAAGGCCGAGCGTGGCCGTGATCGCCGCGGCCAGAATGATGCCGGTGGCGTCCCCCGCCACGCAGTGAATGGTGCTGCCGACACCCTGCTTCCACAGAGCGGCCGTGAACCGCTCGTGTGTCCCGGGCCGGGGCTCTTTGTCGGCGAGCACGTAGAGGAGGAGTCCGAGCGGGCCCATGTAGAGCGTGACGAGGATGAAGCCCCACTTCATGACCGTGGGCTCGGGGTTGTTGCGAAACTGGTCCCAGGCCACGTACGCCGTGGACACGGCGGCGAGCAGGAACCAGGCGACCAGGAGGTAGTCGATGGGCTGGATGATCACGGCCATGCCCTCCCCGACCGCAGCTTGTCCTGCTTCCCTAGGGCTTTTCGATCGGATTGCGCCGGACGGTGGGAACCGCGATCTTGATGAAGGCGTGCTTCTCGGCAGCGTGGCAGGCCGAGCAGGAGGCGCGCAGCGTCTCGATGCGCTCCTTGAAGAGGGCGGCGTCCTTCTTCTGGATCGCCTCCCCGATCTGGACGAAGGCCCCCTTGAGGAAGAGCTGCTCGGCGCTCTTGCGGTAGACGGGGCGCCGCTCGAGCCCTAGCTCGAGCGCCTTGCCCATTTCCCCGTGCATGTGCGCGGCATACTCCCAGTTGCCGTCGATCCCGCCCCAGTACATCTCCGTGTACCGGTACGCCACCTCCGCCATGGTCGTCTCGAAGCCTCGGAGCTGACGCTGGATCGCTTCCGTGCGCGCTGCGGGGGCAAGCTTGACCAGCCAGTCTGGCTTCTGCATCCCCTCCATCGAGGGCGCGTGCTGGTGCTGCGCCATGGCCACCGTCCACGCCGCGACGGCGCCCACCGTCACGAGTCCGGTTGCCGCGATGAGAGCCCACACGAAGCGGACGAAACGCCGTGAGCCACGCATTGCCGTGCCCCTTTTGTGAACGAAGTGGACGACAGCCTAGCTACCGACTGGACCGAGAACCATGAGGATCACCTCGGCAAGATCGCGCGCGACTGCGCAGTCGCGCGGGCCCCAGAAACCGCGCGGGTCCAGGAGAATCGGGTGCAGGCCCGCGGCCCGGGCGCCCAGGACGTCGACCGAGTAGAGATCGCCCACGTAGGCCGCCTCGTGCGCGGCCACGCCGGCCTGACGGACCGCCAGCTCGAAGATCCGCGGATCGGGCTTCTCCACGCCGACCACGGCCGAGTCGATGACGAAGTCGAGATCGGCGCCTATGCCTGCCTGCTTCAACAAGGCGTGAGCGTTTCCGTTCGAGTTCGACACCACACCCACCACGAGCCCCGCCGCCTTCACCCGACGGATGGTCGACTGCGCCTCCGGAAAGGCGCGGTCGAAGAGCCCGGCAGGCGCGTTGTAGCTCTGACGAAAAGCCGCGGCGGCCTCGACCTCGGCCGGATCGGTGATGCCGAGGCCCTCGAGGAGATAGGCCAGATAGCTGTCCTGCGCCGCGCGACCTTCCGTCGAGACGCCCCGCGCGAGGTCGGCGTCGAGCCGCACCCGGGCGCGCAGCTCGGCCTCCTCGATGGCTTCGGCGGCGGCGGTGTGGCCGCGACTTCCCAGGTGCCCCGCGATGGCCGGGTAGTTCATCCTGAGCAGCGTATTGCCGGCGTCGAAGAGCAGGGCCCGGGTCACGGGAAGCGCTGAGGCGGGCCGCATGCGCCCATTATAATGTCGACGTGACGCGCACCCCGCTTGCTTTCGCCGCCGCTCTCATCGTTGCGCTGCCCATGGTCGCCGCCGCCGATCACGGCGGGCCGCTCAGGGCCGCGCCCATGAGCCCTCTCGTCCTGGCCCTGCTCGCGGGAGGGCTGACCCTGCTCGCGGGCATCCTGGTCGTCGTCATCATCACGCGGCTGCGCGGGCCGGCCGGCCCGGACGAATGATCCACCGCCGGGTGGCCATGGCCGCGCTCTCGGTCGGGCTCCTGCTTGTCCCTGGGCCGACGCTTGCGCATTCGCTGCTCGTGCGCTCCCAACCCGAGCGCCGGGCCACGGTGACGCGCCCGCCCGAGGAAGTGCGCCTCTGGTTCAGCGAGCGTATCGAGCCCGCGTATGCGCGGGTGAGCGTCTGGGACGCCGGAGGCAAGCAGGTCGACGCGGGCGATGCGGCCGTGGATCAGGCCGACGCGACCACGCTGGCCGTTCGAACGCCGGGGCTGCGCGCGGGCCGTTACACCGTTCGCTACCGCGTGCTCTCGGTGGACGGGCACATCGTCGAGTCGAGCTTCGATTTCACGGTGAGGCCGCCCGCCGCGCCCACGGGCATCCAGAAATGAGCACATTCGGCATCGCCCTCCGCGTCGCGCATCTGGGCGCCGGGCTCGCTCTCGTCGGGATCTTCGCGCTGAGTCTCCTCGTGGGCCGAAGCGACAAGCCCACGGTGCGCGCCTGGCACGACAGGCTCGGGCGCATCACGCTCGGACTCGCCGCTCTCGTCCTTCTCTCGGGATTGGCGGTGCTCGGCTACCAGGTCACAGTGGTGACGGGACGCTCCGCCGCGATCCTTGAGTCGTCGGCGTGGCTGCGGCTTCTCGGTCAGACTCAGTTCGGCACGGTCTGGCTCGTGCGCCATGCCCTCCTCCTCCTCATGGCCGCCCTCGTGCTTCTGCGCGAGTGAATCCGGCCAGCGCCGTGCCTGCCCTCGTGAATGCCCTCCACCTCGTGTGCGTCGGCCTCTGGCTGGGCGCCCTGCCACCTCTGGCCTTGCTCTGCGCGGCAGCCAGCGGTGAGGCGGGCGCCGACGCGCGCCCCTTCGCCGTGCTGGCGGCGCGGCGCTTCTCGGCGTGGGCGCTCGTGGTCATGCTCGCCATCATCGCGACGGGGATCTGGAATACGTGGAACGAGGCGGGTGACCCGGGCTCGCTGCTCGGAACGCGCTACGGACATCTGGTGCTGCTCAAGAGCGCGCTCCTCGCTCCCGTTCTCGCGCTGGCGGCCTGGAACCGGCGACGCTTTCTGCCGCATCTCGGGGGAGACGCCGCCACCGTGGGTCGCCCGGCCATGCGAGGGCTCGCGCGCTTCATCGGACTCGAGGCCCTCGTGGGGCTCGCCATCCTCGTGGTGGCCGGCACCCTCGCCGTCACGCCGCCCGGCCGCCACGAGACGCCTCTCTGGCCCTTCAGCTTTCGTCTGGCGCCCGAGGTGACGTGGAGCTTGCCCGGCGTCAAGACGCAGGTCATGATCGGCGCCCAGATCGTTCTGATCGGCATCCTGGCCGTGATCGCCGGAATTCTCGTGAGGCGCTGGCGCCCGCTCTTGCTCGCGGGCGCCGCCATCGCGCTCGTGGCCGGCTTGCAGCAGGCGCTGCCTCCCCTGGCCGTCGACGCGTACCCGACGACGTATCTGCGCCCCGCCGTGCCCTACACCGCGGCCTCCGTCGCTCACGGAGGAGCGCTCTTCACTGCGAGCTGCGCCGCCTGCCACGGCTCGACCGGGCGCGGCGACGGACCAGCGGCGGCCGGCCTGCCCAGACGAGTAGCGGATCTGACCGCGCCGCACACCAATGACCACACGGCGGGCGACATGTTCTGGTGGCTGACGCATGGTTTCGCCCCCGCCATGCCCGGCTTCGGCGATCAGCTCTCCGTGGAGGACCGCTGGGACCTGATCAACTTCACTCGCGCGCTGTCCGCGGCCGAGCAGGCGCGGAGCTTGACCCCGATCGCCGAGCCGGGCCGCGCGCGCCTCACCGCCCCCGATTTCACGTTCGCCACGGGGCCTGCCCAGAGCAGCCTCAAGATCTATCGCGGCCGCCAGCCGGTGCTCCTTGTGCTCTTCACCCTGCCGCATTCGCTACCGCGCGTGCACCAGCTCGCCCGTGCCTACGGTGATCTCCAGGCCTTCAACACCGCGGTCATCGCGGTGCCCATGGACGCGAGCGATCGAGTGCTGACCCGGCTCGGTCCGAGCCCGCCCGTCTTCTTTCCAGTGGCGACGGAGGGCGCGGCGGACATCGTCGCGACCTATGGTCTCTTCCGGCGCACCTTGACGCCGGCAGGTATCCTTCCCGATCCTCCGTTGCCCCCTCACATGGAATTCCTCATCGACCGGAGCGGCTATCTGCGCGCCCGCTGGATTCCCGGTGGCTTCGGCCCCGGGTGGCTCGACATCAAGGCCCTCCTCGCGGAGCTGCAGGCGCTCAATCAGGAGAGCGTCGCGGCGGCGCCCGCGGACGAGCACGTGCACTGATGAGGCTCTGGCGTGCCGTGATCCTGCTCAACCTGGCCGTGGGGGTGGGCCTTCTCCTCGGCTGGCTCGCCTGGGGTCAGCAGATCCCGCGGCTCGAGCAGCGGCTGCGCGATGCCCAGCAGCGCGTGCTCGTCGTCGGTGTCGAGCGAACCTGGGTGGTATCGGGTGTCGTCCGCGCGGTCATCCCCGAGACCCAGCTGATCGTGGTGACACACGAGGAGATCCCCGGCTACATGCCGGCGGGCATGACCATGGGGTTCAAGGCGGCGAGCGCGAAGGTGCTCGAGCAGGCGCGGGTGGGCGACGTCGTCAAGTTCACCCTCAAGGGCGTGCCCCCCGACGTGGAGATCACGGCCATCGAGCGGGAGGGAAAATCCTGAAAGCTCTCGACACCCAGGAGGGACGGGGCGCAGCGCCCGCCCCTTCCATATTCCGGTGTATCAGCGCGGTAGGGCGACGTGGTCGAAACCCTCGGCGTACGCATAGCCTTTCGCCTTGCCCAGAACGGCTGCACGCGCTCGCATCCGGGCCTCCACCACACTGAAATCGCCGAGCTGGCTCGCGTGACAGCTGATGGCCTTCAGCTTCACGTCCATGGTGCCCGTGATGTCCAGGACCAGGCGAGGCTGCTCCCATTGGATCAGATATACCTCGCGTACCTGGTGAGGCTCGTACTCCGGGAGGAGTTCGGGAAACGCAAGGTGGTCTCTGGCAAGCGGGTAGACGCAGTCGAGCACGACGCCTCCGATGATCCGGTGGTCCCGGTGCCAGCCCGGGAAGTTGCTGTATGTTCGGTCCGGGTTTTGCGTGATGATCAGGTCGGGCCGCCATCGGCGGATCTCCCGTGTCACGTCACGCCGCAGGCTACGCGTGTCCTCTACCTCACCGTCCTCGTAGCCTAGAAACTCTACGCGCTCGACGCCCAGCACCCGGGCGGCACGCCGCTGCTCGTCCTCGCGAATGGGCGCCAGGCGCTGCGACGTGATGGTCCGGTCGCCCGAGCCTTTGTTGCCGTTCGTCACGATGACGTAGGTGACCTCTCGGCCTTCCTTGACCAGCTTGGCCACGGTCCCTCCCGCCAAGAATTCAGGGTCGTCTGGGTGCGCGCTAACCACCATCACGCGCTCAGTCGTC